>ERZ779861.31-NODE-31-length-203388-cov-77.292073_pt1 | contig 203388 bp, 252 predicted proteins | sample MGYA00511558_ERZ779861 | MGnify/ENA primary metagenome ERZ779861 (study PRJEB29588, sample SAMEA2163432) | human gut metagenome | biome: human gut; feature: human-associated habitat; material: faeces | place: Denmark | collected 2008/2010 ...
ATTTACTCAAGGTCGTGGAAACTATACAATGCAATTTGATAGATACGAAGCTGCACCTAAATCAATTAGAGAAGAAATCATTAAGAAAAATGGTGGAAATGTATAATCTACATTAAAATCAAATAAATATTGTGTAATTTAAGTTATTAATATTAAATTATTTGAATAATTTTTGATCAATTTTGAATATTTTACGTTATAATTGAATTATAATGATTATCGAAATCAACAGAACATCAAATAATCTTGGTAGGATTATATTTGAGTACTTTGATGCTTATGAACAATTGAGAGATCATTTTTCTACAGTTGAACGAAATCATATGTATGTCAAGAGATGTCGTCAAAAAGGCATCAAAATTCAACCGAGTAAAGAATATATTAAGAAATCTTGCATTAAAATGTCCGGTGAATTTGAAATCGGATTATTACGAGACATACTTGCATTTGTTAAGAATACATTTTATGATCGTTCTGTTAAATTTAAATTAGATGACGGCATTAAAAAATATATTCAGAGCAATGATTTAGTTCTTGATACGAAGAACATTTATATTGATGATAAAGGATCAGAAGTCAGGCCTTATCAAAAAGAATCGATGCAAATTGCCCTTAATAAGCAAAACGGTATTTATATTTTAGGAACAGGAGCGGGCAAGACAGTATGCTGCGCATTATTAATCCGGAATATTCTTAAGAATAAATTAGCCAGAAAAGTTTTATTGGTTTGTCCTTTTCCTGATTTGGCCAATCAGACTTTTAATGATATTTCTTCGCATTTAAAGAATTTCAAATATTCTATTTCCAAATGGTTTTCAAATATTCCTTTCGATAAGAAATCACAAGTCGTTATTTGCGGAGCAAGTATTCTCAGAGCCCAGTATGATGACCTTAAAAAAGAGATACAAAAATTTGACTGTATTATCATCGATGAAGTTCATTCAATTAAGGCCAATAATAAAATTTCTAAGATTATCGCAGATCTTCCGGCTAAGTTAAGATATGGCTTCACAGGTACATTACCACATGATAAACATGACAAATGGTCAATCTTAGGCAAAATTGGACCTGTAAGATTTGAACTGCCTTCTGCAGAATTAAGAAAAGATAAATTCCTGACGCAGGTTTCAACTTTTGGAATTAATATTCAATTAAATGATATTCCGACTTATGTCCTGGATGATGAAGGTGTTAAAAGGCCTTTTGGATTCATGGAAGAAACCGAATGGTTGAGCAATAATGACCAGTTTAACTCAACTATTACTTCTATTGTTTCAAAATTAAGCAATAATACTTTAATTTTGGTCAATAGGATTATTCATGGGGAAAATCTTCTGCAAAAATTTAAAGAAGCCGATCCGAATAGAAAAGTTTACTTTATTCAAGGAGAGGTGCCGATTGAAGAACGAACCGATATTAAGGAGCAATTGGAAAAAGAAAACAATATTTTGTTAATTGCTCAAGCTTCAATATTCTCAACAGGTATCAATATCAAAAATTTGCATAATATTGTATTTCCTGGTTTGATTGGAAAAAGCAATGTAAGAATAATTCAATCCATCGGACGAATACTGCGTTTAAAGGAAAATAAAACTCTTGCCCGGGTTATCGATATAATTCCCAATACAAAATATGCGTTAAGGCATAGAGATGAACGTATCAAATTATATGAGCAAGAAAAGATTCCTTTTAAAATAATTGGCCTAAAGGCCTAAAGTTGTATTATAATTGAATTAACATGACTGAAGCTAATAAAGAACAATTTGTACAGCCTTCTACTAAAACACGTCCGCCTGAAGATTTGGATAAAAAGCGTGAAATGCTGAATGATCCGAATAAGAAAAGGGCGTTTATTACTGTTCAGAATCGAGGAAAGACTAAAAAAGAGGACTATTATGTAGATTCGGCTAAATTTGACGCGGCAATTAAAAGGTTTTATGAAGTTGAGGACAGCGATAAACCGAATATGAATTACATCGCGGAATGTTTCCTTAAGATTGCGCAAGGTTTAGCAAGGTCTTCGAGCTTTAGCCGTTATTCTTATAAAGATGAAATGATTTCAAGTGCTCTCATTAAATGTATGACCGCACTGCGTGGGAAGAAATGGAGTGTGAATTATGGGTCTAAGGCTTTCAGTTTTTGGACGCAAATCTGTTACTGGTCCTTCTGTGCAATCATAAAAAATGAAAAGAAGCACGCTGAAAAAGTTAAAAAATATAGGGAAGTAAAATATCCGGAACTTATTCAATGCGCAGACGCTCCAATTTATGTAAGACCGGAAGAAGATTCAGAAGATTAATTTCACCTTAATTTTTTCAGGAGTTTCCGAAATGAAAATAAATGGCAAAATTAAAATCAAATGAGCAATTTATTAAAGAATGTACAGAGGTTCATGGAAACAAATATGATTATTCTGAGACTTTTTATACAGGAGCTCATAATGTCATAACAATAATATGTCCTATTCACGGTTCTTTTCAGCAAAAAGCTTATAGCCATGTCCAGGGATGCGGATGTTTAGAATGTGCTGGTGTTAAGAAGCTAACAACTAAAGAATTTATTGAAAAGTCCCAAAAAGTTCATGGCGATAAATTTGATTATTCTGAAGTAGATTATCAAGGCAATAAGCTTAAAGTAAAAATTAAATGTAAAAAATGCGGGCATATATTTGAACAGCAGGCACAAAGCCACATGAAAGGTTTTGGATGTCCTTTTTGCTCTAATAACAATAAATCTACAACTAAAGAATTTATTGAAAAAGCTAGTAAAGTACACGGTGATAAATTTGATTATTCTGAAGTGGATTACCAGGGTAATAAAGTTAAGGTAAAAATTAAATGTAAAAAGTGTGGACATATATTTCAGCAAACACCTAATTCCCATCTTAATGGGTGTGGTTGTCCAAAATGTGGAAATAAAGAGTTAGTAACGACTGAAGATTTTATTCAGAAAGCAAGAAAAGTTCATGGTACTCTTTATGATTATTCTCAAGTAAGTTATGAGCATTCTCAGAAAAAAATATCAATTATTTGTCCTAAACATGGTATTTTTTGGCAAAAACCAAATAGTCATTTAAATGGCTCAGGGTGTCCTAAATGTTTTGGTTTTGAAAAGTTAACAATTGATGAATTTATTAAGAGGTCTAGAAAAGTTCATGGAGAAAAATATGATTATTCTTTAGTAAATTATGTAAACGCACATTCTAAGGTTAATATCATATGTCCTGTACACGGAGTATTTCAACAAATACCGTCTAGTCATTGGTATCTTCAACAAGGTTGTCCAATATGTGCCTTATCTAAACAGACATCTAGAGGAGAAAAAGAAGTTTGTGCATATATTAAGTCAATTTATTCGGGAGAAGTTCTTGAAAATGATAAGACTCAAATAGGAAGAATGGAGCTTGACATATTTCTTCCCGAATTAAGAATTGGCATTGAATATAATGGATCTCACTGGCATAAACTTAAAGAAGAAAGACAGCCTGGCTGTCATGCCGAAAAGGAAAGGCGTTGTAAAGAAGCAAATATTCTACTAATAAATGTCGAAGAAAGAGACTGGAAAAATAATAGAAAATCTATAGAAAATTTGTTGTTTACCAAGATACATACTAAAAATAAAGTGTGTAATCTGCGCACCTTTAAAAATTGAGAAATTAGTTATATTCATTCTATGAAAAAAGAACAACGTAAGGAAGCTTTTATTAAATTCTGCCTTGAAAAATTTGGAGATCAATTTGATTACTCTAAAGTTGATTATCAAAGTAACAGGAAACCGGTTGAAATTATTTGCAAGGATCATGGATCTTTCTTTTGTTTAACCCAGCATTTTATACGTTCCAAGTATGGATGCAGGCAATGTGCTATTGAAGCATTAAGGAAAAATACAGAGCCTAAAGTGTCCAAAGCTCCAAAAGAACCAAAGCAAAAGAAGGAAAAAATTAAAAAAGTTTCCACGTCTTCTAAAAAAGAACCAGCTCCTATTGTTGAGCCGGTATCTAACCCTGAGTCTTATAATAATTTTATAAATTATATTAAAAGTGTTTATAATGGCCGGATTATTGAGAATGATAAAGAGTTAGCAGCTCCTTATACTATTGCTATTCATATTCCAGATAAGAAGATTGCTTTTGAGTTTGATTCCCTTTCAGGACATTGTGAACGAAATGGATTTACTAAACGGTACCATTTGACTGAAACAAATAAGTGTGAAGAAAAAGGAGTACGGTTAATTCATGTATTCGAAGATGAATGGGAATTGAAGCCGCAGATTGTTAAGGCCCGTATTCGTCATCTTCTTGGAATTACTTCCGGAAAGATCTATGCTCGTAAATGTAAAGTTCGCGAATTGACTTATCAGCAAGTTAAGCCATTTATTTTAAAATATCATATTCAAGGAACTTACGCTTCTTCCATTAATCTGGGATTATTTTATAAGAATCGCATGGTGGCTGTAATGACTTTTAATAAATCCAGGTTTAACAAGAAATATGATTATGAACTGATTCGCTATTGTACAGTTGCTAATTTTACAGTAATTGGAGGAGCTTCCAAGTTGTTTGAATATTTTCGTAGAAATAATGCAGGCAGTGTAATTACATATGCCGATCGTCGATGGTCCCAAGGTCAGCTTTATCGACAAATTGGATTTAAGGAGATTCATGATGCTGACCCGAATTACTTTTATTTTAAAGATAATTCTCTTCAACGAAAAAGCCGAGTTCAATTTCAAAAACATAAATTACCGCGTCTTTTGAATTATTTTGATCTTAAATTATCTGAATATGAAAATATGAGTGCAAACGGTTGGGACCGGATATGGGATGTAGGAAATAAGGTTTTTATTGCGGAATGATTGAAATTCAAGAATCTTAGCGGCAAAGGATAAAGTTCAGATAAAAGAATGGTTTTAGGCAAGTAATGATAGCAATTTTTTCTGATTTACATCTTGGAATTAAAGGAGATAATCAACATTGGCATAGTGTTGCAGTTGAATTTATCCAAGATATGGTTAAAACTCTCAAAGAGAAAAATATTAAAGATGTATTTTTTCTTGGAGACTGGTTTCATAACAGAAATTCGGTAGATGTTTATACTTTGAATTCAACAGCAAAAATCCTCCGGTTATTGGAGGATTTTTCTATTCATATATTTCCAGGTAATCACGATTTGTATTTTTCCGGAAGCACTGAAGTATCTTCTACTTCTATTTTTCAAGGATATAATAATATCAAATATTATGATAAGCCTGCCAGATTGAATATCGGGGATAAAAGTATTACTCTTTGTCCATGGGGATTTAATCCGTTAAATCCAGAAATTGAATCTTCTGATTATTTGTTCGGTCATTTTGAGATTAATACGTTTCAAATGAATTCATCTGAGCATCTTTGTGAAGAAGGTTTTAAATTATCTGATCTATTGAAGAAATTTAATAGTATTTTTTCTGGGCATTTTCATAAAGCCCAGTTTAGAAAATATTCATCTGGATCTATTGTTTATGTAGGTAATCCTTTTCAGATGAACTATGGAGAGGCGGGAGATAAGAAAGGTTTTATTATTCTTGATGTAGATACAGGAAAATATTCTTATCATTATAATGAGATTTCTCCTAAATTTATTAAGATGACTCTTTCTTCCCTAATTAGAAAAGAACCTTCTAAGATTGGTAAAGAAATTGTTAATAATTATCTTCGACTGGCGATTGATAAGAATATTACTGTAGATGACATGGATGAACTTATTAAATTATTGTCATCTTGTCAGCCTCTGGAATGCGATATTGACTGGGATAATAAAGGATTTTCTTCTGCTATTGATACAAAAACTGATTTTGTTGCTTTAGAATTAATGGAAGCAATTAAAGAATATATCGGTTTGCTTGATGTTCCTAATCCAAAAGAAGTATTGCAATATTTGCAAAAGAAATATAGAGAGATTTCTAATGTCCCGGGATAAAAGAGATGGAGTACATGGAGGTGCTCATAAAAATTCTTGGAAAGAATTACCATTTTGCAGAAATGATTGGTGGCCTCATTGTAATTGTTCAAAGAATGAATGTAAGTTTTATTCAAAATGTTTTTCATTTGTAAAGAAGCATAAGCAAAAGGTTAAAAATAAGAAAAAGATTTTAGAAAAGTTGGCTGATAATGAAGTTTATAACATTTAAAAAAATTCAAATTAAAAACTTTTTATCGATTGGTGAAGAGTCTGTTGTAATTGAATTTAAACCAGGTGTTAATTTCATCACTGGTACAAATTCTGATGTACCGGGCACTAAAAATGGTGTTGGCAAAAGTTCTATCGTTGCGGCATTTTCTTTTGCTATTTTTGGAAAAACTCTAAAAGATTTAGCAATTAGGAATATTCCTAATAATTTGGTTAAAGGAACAACTCAAGTTATTCTTGAATTTAACTGTAATTCGACCAAGGGAAATAATAATTTTAAGATTATTCGAGAATTAAATCCGTCTTCTTTAAAGGTATTCAAGGACGGGAGGGATAAAACAAGAGATAGTATTCCTAATACGACAACTTATATTTTAGAGGTTCTTTCTACATCTCAAGAGGTTTTTAAGAATTGTATTGCCATGCAGGCAAATAATACAATTCCATTTATGAGCCAGGGCAAGACTGATAAAAAGAAGTTTATTGAAAGTCTTTTTAATCTTGATGTAGTAACTCAAATGTTTAAGCTTGTTAAGGATGATATTAATATCTCTAAAAGAGAACTTGACATAGAATCTAAACTTGTAGAACAAATTAATTCTAATATTTTTGATTATACTTCTAAACAAAGGAAAGAGTTGGAGAGAATTGCCAATCAAAAACAAAAGAAAGAACTTGAGAAACAAATTATTGAAAAAGATATTCATAAAATTTCCTTAAAGATTTCTAAATTAAAGGAAGAGGAAGCTAGACTTTCTAAAATAAAGGTTTCCGAGAGTATTTTAAATGCTATTAAAAATGATATAGGAAAGACTCGGGAAGCCCAAATAAGAATAGCTGCTGATTTAGGAGCTATTAAGAATGAAAAAAAGACTATATCTGAAAAAATTGATACCTTATTAAAGTTTGGTCCAGTTTGTGCCGAATGTAACCGCCCATTTACTGATAAAGATCAAATTGAAATTAAACATTCTATTAAAGAACTTCAAGATAAACTTCTAAAGAAAGAAGAAGAAAAAGAAAAATTAAACAAACTTATTGCCCTAGCTCAGGATATTCAGCAAAAGAAGCAAAAAGAGTTAAACCAGTTAAGGGATTTAGAATGGGAAATTAGCAATAATAAGTCAGCCATTAAAGCTGAGACTGATACTTTAAAATTAAAAGAAGATCTTTTAAAACAATACCAGGTTCATGAGAAGGAATCTGAAGAAAAAGATATATTCAAAGATTTAATTGAAAAAGCCGAAAAAGAAAAAGCCAAAAAAGAAGAAGTTATTAAAGACATTAATGCTTCTTTAGCTAAATTTGAAATTGCAAGATTTATTCTTTCTGAAGAAGGTATCAGGGCTTATATTATTAAAAAGCTTCTTGATTTACTGAATTTTAGAATCAAGTATTATCTCACTAAGCAGAATTCTCAATATTCATTATCATTTAATGAAGTATTTGAAGAAGAAATTCTCAATAAAAGAGGAATTATGGTAAGTTATGGAAATCTTTCCGGTGCTGAATCTAAAATGCTAGACTTAGCTTGTATATGGGCATTTAGAGATATTCTTAAATTGCAAGGTTCCGTAAGTTACAACGTTTCTTTTTATGATGAAATTCTTGATTCTTCTTTGGATAAAACTAACTCGGAAATTGTTTGTAATATTTTAGAAGAATTTGCCCAGAAAGAAGACCAGGCGATTTATCTCATTTCTCATAAGCCTGATTTCTTTAAAGCTGGAATCGGTGAAATTATTCAATTAGACAAGCATAATGGTATTACAAAAAGAATCACCATTTAACTTTAAGAAAAATGCAAAATAAAGAAAACGTGAAAAGAACTTTAGTGGTTAATTTGTTTGCACAACCTGGTGCAGGTAAGTCAACGGGTGCGGCATATTTGTTTTATAACTTAAAATGCTTAGGTGTTAATTGTGAATATGTCAGCGAATTTGCCAAGGATAAAGTATGGGAAGAGAATAAATCAGTTTTTGAAGATCAAAATTATATTTTTGGCAAACAATCTTTCAAATTATCCAGAGTTAACGGAAAAGTTGATGCAATTATTACCGATAGTCCGTTATTGCTAAGCGCTTATTATAGCAATGATAATTGTGCTTACGAAAGAACTCAGCTGATTGTTAAGACTCATCATCAATATGATAATTTAAACTTTTTTATCAACAGGGTTAAGCCTTATAATCCAATTGGAAGGCATCAAACCGAAGAAGAATCAGATAAAATAGCTAAAGACCTTGAAAAGTTTTTAGGAGATCTTAATATTAAGCCTCATAGGATTTCCGGAGATCAAGGAGGATATGATTTAGCCTTGTCAATTATTAAAGCCAGACTAGACATAAAATAAAAATATGTACCGATTCGCTTATTGGGACGGACGAGATAAAAATATCAAATTGTTTACTTGGAATAAGGACGGCGACCGAATTATGGTTGACCGTCCTTATTCTCCATATTTGTATATTGAGGATTCAAATGGGAAGTATACTTCTATTTTTGGTACTCCTTTGTCCAAAAAGATTTTTAAGAATTCATGGGAAAGAAGTGAATTCATTAAGGATTCAAAAATAACAAGGTTATTTGAGAATTTTAAACCGGCTCAGCAATTCTTAATGGATGAATATGGAGGAATGCAGGATTCTGAAGATTTTTCTAAGAATCCTTTGAAGATTTGTTTTTTCGATATTGAAACTGAGCCACTTCCTTATAATGAATTCCCAGCACCGGAAGAGGCAAGAGCTCCGATTAGTCTTATTACTATTCATGATTCTTTGACTAATGAATATACTACATTCGGTACAAAAGAATTTACCGGAGAATTACCTAATGACCTGAAGGTATTTTATATTCATTGCGAAGATGAATATGAACTCCTTGAATCATTTTTAAGATATATTGAAAAAGACCATCCTGATATTCTTTCTGCCTGGAACTCAAATTTTTTCGATATGCCTTATTTGGTCAATCGGATTACTAAAGTTTTAGGACAGGATGAATTAAAAAGATTAAGTCCTTTGGGAATATTCAATATGGGCATTGGTAAAACAAAGGATAATCCTCCAAGAGAATATACAAAATATATTACTCCTGGAATGCTTATTATTGACTATATTGATGTTTATAAGAAACTAAAGGTAAAACTTCAAGATTCTTATAAGCTGGACCACATTGGTTCAATAGAAGTAGGAGAACAAAAACTTGAGTATGAAGGACCCATTGGAGATTTCCAAAAAAATAATTGGAATGATTTCGTTCTTTATAATATTCGAGATGTTGAACTTCTTGTAAAGATTGATAAGAAGACTAATTATTTCGCTCTTTTAAGGTATCTCGCTACTCTTGGATTAACGAATTTTGAAGATGGATTAGGCGTAGTTGCATATGTTTCCGGAGCAATTGCTCTAAAAGCAAGATCTCGGGGACAAATCCTTTTTACTCCAAAACGAGAAGTCCTTGAAGGTAAGAATGAAGGCGGATATGTAAGCGTAAAACCAGGTCTTGTAAAAGATCTAATAACGTATGATGCTGCATCGCTATACCCTTCTTGCGCCATTACGAATAATATTTCCATTGAAACAATGGTTGGTGAATTTGTGGAATTGGGAGATGGAAATATTCATTTGACATTAACTTCTGGAAAACAATATACTTTAACAGAACAAAAGTTTAATGAATTTGTAAAGAATACTGAGCTAATTAGGACTCCTGCAAATGTATTATTCTCACAAAAGAAACAGGGCATTTATCCAGAATTTATGGAAAGTGTCTTTGATTCTCGAAAGAAAGACAGAAAGGAAATTGTTAGGCTTGAAGAAGAATTAAAGAAAGATCTTCCTAAAGAGGAGAAAGAAAAGATTGAATTAAAAATTAAGCAGCTTCAAATTGCGCAATATACAAAGAAACTTTGTATTAACAGCTGTTATGGAGCTTTGACTTCTAAGACGAGTCCTTTGGGCCATGATTCAATAGGAAATTCAATTACTTTAACTGGACAATGCACTATTAAACAGGTTAATAGAATTGTCAAAGATTTTATTATGATGAAAACTCCCGGGATGACTGAAGAAGTTGCCGAGGAGCATATTATCTTTAATGATACTGACTCAGTTGGCGTTTCTCTTCATGGAGTTGCCGGGATTATAATTTGTAAAGATTCTAAAGTTACTCCAGAAGGATATAAACTTATTGATGAACTTAATGATTACATTGATAGAGAACTCAATAAGTTTGTAACTGAAACGTTTAATACTAAGAGAACAATCCTTCATTTTAAACGTGAAAAGATTTGCGACTATGGTTTGTACCGCAAAAAGAAGAATTACGTTTTACATTGTGTTGATAATGAAGGTGAAGTAGACCTCGAGGGTAATCTCAAAATCTCTTGGAAATATACTGGTGTTGAACTGGCTAAAAGTATTATGAGTAAGCCGATTAAAGAAATTGGTAAAAAAGTTATTGAGCCTATGATTCTTCATCAGAATAAGTATGAAACCGATAAAAGGCTAAGAGAGGCATATGAAGAATTTAAAAAACTTCCATTGACAACTATTTGCAAGATTGCCCGAGTTAAAACATTTAACAAATATTCTGACGGTTCTTCTGGTTTTCAGACTATGAAAGGCATGCAAGCTCATATTAGAGCTGCATATTATTATAATCTTATTATAGAAAAGGAAAAAATCCATGGAGTTCAGCCTATTAGAGAAGGAGATACAATACAGGTTATTGCATTAAAGCCCAATAATAAGTATAGGATTGACTCGATTGCTATTCGAGACGGGTATATGCCTCCTGAATTTCTTGAATTATTTGAGATTGACTATCGAAGAATATTTGAAAAGCCATTTTATGCTTGCATTGCCAGCCTTTATAAAGTGGCAAACTGGACTCCTCCTAATGTAACAGATGAATATGAATTTGAATTATTTGATTTATTCGGAGAAGAATAGTAATGTCAAAACGATTTACAAAAGAAAACTTTAATAAAAGAAATAATTGAAAAAGTTAATGTTTAGAGTATAATAAATCATATGAGTTTACTTCATAAATCGTCATTAACCGGAGAAAATTTCTTTGACTCAAATGGAAATCCTATTCCGGGAACTCCATTTTATTATCATCTTCAGCAAAAGATTGATGAGTCTTATCAAAAAGGTTATCAGGCGGGAGTTAAATTTGTTCTTGATGATTTTGAGAACAGATTAAAATTAGCATTATATGCCAGAATTGATGAATTTAAAGCTCTTCCCCCTCTTCCGGATTATTGTAAATTCTTGAATATTGCAATGAAATATGTAGCTAAGGCATTTGCTGTTATGAAATCTTATTGTAATATTGCTCCTTCTAGAATTAATATTGAAGCTACCTTTTGTAAATTTTGGCTCGGTATTGAACAAGATTTAGAATTAAAGAGAGGTTCTATTATTGATACATTCTTATATCGTAGAATTCCTTATGGAAAAGATAATGAAGAGGAGCAACCCAAGGAAGAAGAACCTAAGCCGCTTCGAATTCATCATATGGCAAAGCCCAAGCCAATTCCTAAGTCTGCATTTGGCATTCCGGAATATAATGATCCAGATCCAATGGATAATTTAAAAAATGAAGCTGCGCCTGAAGATGAAATAGAAGAGGAAGAAGATCTTGAAGCAATCGAAGCAGAAATTAAAAAACAATTAGCTGAAACAGCAAAGAAACAAGCTGAGGCTGAAAAGGCCAAAGCTAAAGCAAAAACAACTTCTGCTAAAAAGAAAAGTACATCTTCGGCTAATACTAGAAAAGCTGCCACTGCTCGAAAATCAACAAAAACTGGCACCAATAAAAAATCAGAACAAAATTAAATTTAATAAAAAATGGAAAATCAATATTATATTTGGGTAGATGGAGGAGTAACATCTGTTGGGGTTCTTAATTCTTCTGAAAAGATAATTGAAAATCCGTATATGATTGTTAATATGCAATATACGGTTACAGAAGATGGGGCTCCTTGTAATCCTAATGACCCTCGGGCTGCTAAGACTAAGTTTAAGGTAGATCTTGTACCTTACCTCTTTAAAGAATATCTTGGGAATGACTTTGAATTGAGTATCGATAAACTTAGTAAGTTTCCTCATATGATTACTGAAAATCAAGAATCTCCGCTTGTTAAGCAGTATAAGGAAATTACTCAAAGTCTTTAATTATGGCAGAAGAAGAAAAAGTTGATATTAATAAACTTGCATCAAAAGTTTTTGATGTATTGGATGATTATAGTCCTTATTCTTCTTTCTTAGATCAATCCACTCTTTCTAATGTAGATGAGTGGATTGATACAGGAAGCAAGATGCTTAACGCAGTAATTTCTGGATCATTATATGGAGGAATTCCAAAAGGGCGCGTAACCCTTTTAGCCGGGGAAAGCGCATCTGGTAAGAGCTTTATCGCTCAAAAAATTGTGGGAAATGCTCAGAAAATGGGAATGTATACTGTAGTATTCGATACTGAAAATGCTATTGATGCTAGAATGGTTGAATCTCTTGGAGCCGATCCAAAGAAGATTAAGTATTTCCCAGCTAAATCCATTGAGCAAGTTCGAAATGCAATTTTTGCTCTTCTTCAAAAGATTGAAGAAACACACATGGAAGGAAAGTTTCTTGTAGTTATTGATTCTCTTGCAAATATGCTTTCTGAAATGGAAACAAAGAGAATGGATAAAGATTCTACTTCCGCAGATATGGGTACAATTGCAAAGGCAATTAAATCTTTATTGAAAACTTGTACAACATACGGGGGCTTAACCAAAACTACATTTGTGGTTACTAACCATATTTATGATAATCCAAATGAAATGTACCCAGATTTGGTTAAGTGCATGAATGGCGGCAAAGCTTGCCGTTATCTTCCTTCTGTAGTTGTCCAGCTTGCTAAAAAGAATCTTAAAGAAAAAGATTCTGGTGAAAAGGATGAAGTTGGTAAGGGAATTGCTGGTATTGAAATGCGTTGTATGTGTGTTAAGAATCGTTTCATTCGTCCAATGATTGAGGGTTCTATGTACCTTAGCTGGAAGACTGGTTTGGATGAAGAATATGGAACACTTGAATTAGCAATCAACCTTGGTGTTATCGAACGTCGGGGAAGTGTTTATGATCTTTATGACGGAACATCTCTTGGTTATGCTAAAGCTTTCCGAAAGAAGAAAGAGCTTTGGGATGAAAAAATTTATCCTGAAATTGAACGACGCTTACCTGAAGCATGGGGTTATTCAGCCCATGATATTCCAGAGGAAGAAACTGAAGAAGAATTAATTGAAGAATAATTTATATGATTTTTGTAACGAAAAAACTTGATTGTAGTGATGACCTGAACAAGGCCATTGAAATGTGTGAATTTTTGGGTGGAGAAATTTATGAAAAGCATCCATCCAGCATTACATTTCTTGTAGAAGATGAGGCACTTAAAAAGCGGGGTTTTAAGCTTGATTATACAGAAAATCGTCGTGAATATGAATCGAAGCGACTTTGTAGTATTAAGAAACCTCATGTAGTTTATGTGGATTTCAATACAGGAACACAAACTGTTTTGGAACCTAACGGAAAAGGACATCGGTATAATTATAATAAGCTTACAGTCACTGTAGCTGTTGATTCCTGGTATGAAGGAATTTCTTCTGATATTATTGATTTAATTAAGAAGCAGGCAAATGATTATGGTGTTAAGTTTCAGGATGTCTATTTCAGCCTTAGATTTCCATGCCTTTCTTATGGCAAAGATATTACTGATAAGAAGTTTACTGAATATTTTAAGAATGTAGACCAAGACTTATTCAGTATGAATGAATATAACGAATGGCTGAAGTATAATGATTCTAAGCTTTTCTTCTTAGCCAGTGAATATTGTGACTGTGAAGAAGATATTTCTACTACTTGTGCTGAAGAAAGTGAATGTCAAGATTGTGACTGTGAGGGAGGAAATGAGAACTCAGAAGTAATAATGTGTTCTGGATGTTCTGGAGTCCTTCAATGTCCTGGTTGTGCAGGTGATCCTGAGATGCCTAACCAAGCAGACTCTAATAATTATGATTATTGCCGGCCATATTTAGGTTAAGAATATTTTTATGAAATATTGACAAAAGAAAAACCCGAAGGATTTAATCCTTCGGGTTTTTCAATTTAGCTTTATTAATTATTGGTTCCAGAAATAGCTCTTTCGCCATTGATTTTGAATTCGTTCCCTAGGGTATCTGTCCTTATTGGGAATGAATTTTACTTCTCGTTTAACAGGTTTTTTAGAGGCAGATTCGCAATCATCTTTTTTATGTTCGATTGCATCAAGCGCCATCGATACAAGAGGATCATCAGTTTCTTCTTCATCTTCACTTTCAAATTCAGATTCTATTTCAGCTGATTCACTATCATTGTTTATTTCAATATCTTCTTCGGAATCTTCATCATCTTGAGGTATTACAAATCCGGAAGAATCATATTGGTCTTTAGCAAATTCATAAGAATAAGTTGTAATATCTACATAATCATATCCAAGGCGAGCTGCCATGGTTTGAATAGATTTACGAAGGTCTTCGACAAGCTTTTTAGGATCTTTAGCATTAAAGAACTTGCCATTTTCCGGATAATAGATAGTAATATATCCTTCTTCATCTTCAAAGTTAGTAGACCAGTCAACTGTTGCATTATATTTTTCAAGTGTTTTCTTGAGGGCAACAATAATTGGGCTAATAAGGCGAGGAGCTGTTTCATCAACTTTAAAGATTGTATAAGGCATATCAATATCACCCTCAACTCCTTCATCGGAGAAATCGGAAAGCTTCTTACGTTCGACAGTTTCTTTTTCAACTTTTTCTCCAGAAACAGCGGCAAGTTGTTCTTTAAACTTATTGATTCGATCAATATACCATTGACGGTTAGAAGAGCCGTCTTTATTCAAAGTTTTGCCAAGGTCAAATCGAAGTTGGTTAGCAACTTTGCTAGGAGCAACATTCTTCTGCTTAATAATGTGATTCCTAATCTTTTTAGGTAATTCAGGATCAGATTCAAGAAGATTTTTATATGCTTCTTTATATTTTGGAGTAACAAGATCAATATAACCATTAGCAAGGTTATCGGCGGTCATCTTGTTAAGTTCTGGCCGAGTTACTTCGCCAAATTCAATTACAGGAGAAGTATCAGTTCGACCGCCCAAGCCAAGGGTACCGGCAGTAACGGCTACATACATCTTAGCTTTACCAGCTTTCCATTCTTTATCGAATTCAATAGCCTTCTGTAACCGCTCATTTTTTTCATCAAAATTAGCCAGAAGTTTTTCTGAAGCTTCGATAGATTTTTTAATAGCCGGAATAGATTGGCCAATACCACCTTTTCGGTTAGTAACCATTGGCTTATCAGGATTTTTAAGATTAAGGCGTTGAGATGCTTTCGGACGATCTTTAAGAGCTTTATAAGAACCCATTACCTTTTCAAAGTTTTGATATAAAGTATTAACAAACTTTTTAAAAGAAGGGAAATTTTGTACAGTTAATTGATCCGGAGTAATATTATAGATGTTTTCCAGATAATAACGGGCATCATTGGCGTATTCATCATCCCCGTTTTTAATATAATCGAGAACATTAGCAATCTTTAAACCGCCAGTATAGCCAAGTTTGGTTAAATGCCGGGTTAACCAGCGTAAAGCGGTAGTAGCTTGCTTGGAAATAAGATTACTAACCTGCATTTTGGAATCATCGCCCTTAACGGCTCGTGCTAATGCTTCAATTAAGACATCTTTATAGTCCTCAACTGTTCTTGGTTGACGCTTTGCCTCAATTTCATTGATATATTTGCTGATTTCATTAGTTTTAAGTGCCCCGGCAACTCGGTCGAGGTTTTGCTGGAATTTAAGATAGCCGGCAGGACTTAATCCGGATTTGGAAGCAGCTTCATAAAGAGGTTTAAGAATAGAGTAAGCATTAACAAACATCTTTTCTTTTTCCTCTTGAGTCAATGTTTCAGGAATTTCATCAACAGATTCACCAAAAATATTTTTAGCTACATCAGCAACAGTTTTGGGGGCATCTACAGTATCACTCCAATCAGCTTTACCAATACGATCATGGAAGTCTTGAGAGATTTTATGGGTTTTTTCTGCTCTTCCCGATAAACCTGCAATGCTACGGGCTACATTTTTCTTTAAATTGTCAAGAACCTGGTCCCAACTTTTAACTCGATTAAGCAAATCAAAAGTATTAAAGCCAACTTTATTGTCAATTTCCATTTTAGGATTGGCCAAAAGTGTCTTAAGGACCCCGGCAGGAGCATCATCATCTAAAACGGTATGAGAAAATAATTGAGTAAGGAGAGTTTTAATCTTATTAATCTTGGAAACATTAGATGGATTAACGTTAATTCTCCTGGAGCGATAAACTTTAGGAATAAGGCCTAAGTTAGAAAGAGTAATTTGAGCAATCATATATTGAACATCCTGCTCATCTGCAGCTAATTCAAGCAATCCTCTTCCGGCAGTATTTCTAAAGGTTGATTTTTCGGGTAAATCAAATACATAAGAGCTTTCTTCGCCTTTTCCGCGATTTTCCAGCTTAGTTCGAGTATTAACTACTGGACGCTGCTCAGTTTCATCGCTTTTTGTTTTTCTTTTTTCAATTAATGCCTCCAAAATTGGACGGGTCATTAAATCTCGATAAGTATCTATCTTAATCATTTATGGTATTTATTGAGTATTGAGCACCTATAGGTGCACTTATCTTTTTTCAGGACTAAAATAAAATGGAATAACAATGTTTGAAAAGTTTGATTTAGACGATTTTGAACCTTTTCTTGTTAAGGGTATTGTTTCTGATGTAATGGTCTTATCAACTTTGGGAAGGTTCTTAACAAATCCAAAATTATTTTTTAAAAATGAGAATTATGCTTTAGTTGTTAATTTTTATAAGTTTTTCTTTGAAAAAAGAGAAAAATTACCGACGAAAGATGAGCTTATTCTCTTCTTGAACAAGAAAGAATATAAACATGCAATAGATTCTGTCTTTAATGAGATTGAACATATTGACTATGAAGGAATGGATAAAGATTTATTCCTGAAATCTGCAGAAAGATTCATTAAGGAACGCGGAATTATTCAAACTATGATCTCTGTTGCCGGAGAATTGGAAAAAGGAGAAATTAATTCTTCTAAAGTTCTTGAAAAGTTTGAACAGGTTTGCAATATTACCCTTGATAATGAAAAAGGGTTAGATTTATATGAAGATATTGGTAATATCCTTACTGCATTAAAGGAAAAGAAGAGAACTATTTCTACCGGATTTAAATCTTTGGACAAGTATATTGATGGAGGCTTTTATGAAGATGGAAAAGCTTTATATTTGTTTATGGCTCCTCCGAATAAGGGTAAATCATTATTTTTAGGAAATATTGCATGTAATATTGCCAATCAGGGAAAGACAGTTCTCCTCATTACTCTTGAAATGTCAGAATTAGCTTACGCTTCTCGCTTTTGTTCTCAACAAACAGCAATTCCATTTGCTGAGCTGCATTTGAGAACAGATGAAGTGAAGGAAAAGATGAAGAATAAGCCAGGAAAGATTATTATTAAAGAATTTCCACCGTCAACTATTACTGTTCCTGAATTAAAGGGATGGATTAAAAAGCATATAGTAGAAAAAGGAATAAAAATTGATGCACTTTGTATCGATTATATTAATCTTTTTGATGGACCTGGCAATAATCTATATGAAAAACTTAAAGGAATTGCTGAACATACAAGAGCGTTAAGTTATTGGTTATCGGCGCCAGTAGTGTCATTGACCCAGCAAAATCGCAGCGCAGATGGTAAAAAAATGAGTGGATTGAACTCTATTTCTGAATCAACAGGTGTTTCTGCGACTGCAGATGTTATTTGGGAAATTTTTAAGAATGAAGAAGATTCGGTAATGAATTTTATCAGATTAGGTTTTGCCAAGAATAGATATGGTCCTGTAGATTTTAGTATAGTAATGAAAATAGCATACGATACTTTAAAAATTGAAGATTTGGAGCAAGAAGGATCATATAAATCTACTTTAGAAGAAACTGTAGAAGATTCTTTATCGGCATTTTTAGTTTCAGATAATAACTAAAACAAATGAGCTTAGATGATGCAGATCTTTTATCTTTAGAGGATAGTGAAATAATTAATTCTCTTTATCAGTTGGCTACATTATTGACTTTAATGAGCGGAAAGAAAATTAATTTTCAAAATGTTTTTATTTTAGTTTTAACTGACAAGCGATTTAATCATATAGCAAAGGAAATTACCGGACTTGACTCTGATATAGAGATTTGCAAATATCTTTTAGAAATTGATCCAAGTTTAGTAAAATCTAAATTGATACTTCAATATTTGAATGGAAGAATTAACTGAAAATCAACAAAAGATTTATAATTTATATCTTAAACATTTAGCTCTAAGTCAAAATAGACCATATAATAAGCGGAAGGACTTTTCTAATATTTCTGATGATATAAAAACTGATTTAGTCAAGTTAGATCTTTTCTTTCAACGAAATCCAGAGATTAATGAGGATTTGTTCTTTAAATCAGGTTTTGCAAATTTGACGAACACCTACCTTCACTTAGGATTTTTTCATACTTATATTGCGGTTAAAAGTTATTCAAAGTTCATAAAAGAACGGTATAATACTTTTATAGATTCAGATGAATCGGTAAATGATTTTATTGAAGGATTAAAGTTTATTATTAATTTTGTCCGAGAAAATAAAATTAAGTTACATGATTATCCGAAAATAACAAATGATAAAGGTATTTTTCAATATCTGATTCATTTGAAGAAGCAATATATTTCATTATATCATTTACATGCTTTTCACTTGAAATTAAGTGACTTATATGAAGATGAGATATTAAATATATACTTGGAGGATTTCAAAAAGAAGTTCTTCGAAACACAAAGACAATACAATTATTCGAAAAGATTAAAAAATATTGGCAATAAATTAAACGAAATTAAACAAAATTAAATTAAAAAAAAATAAATCTATGAATCTAAATGATTTTTTCCAATCCTCGGCTGAACTTTTTGCTTCTAATACTAAAAAAGGCCTTTATACTGAAAAGCTTTCTTTTAAAGCTGGTAATGAATATCTTGTTCGTCTTCTTCCTTATGTAAAGGAAGGACGTGCTGGCTATCATAAGTCTATTTTCCATTTTTTCCAGTATTCTTGGAGGTCTATTAAGGATGGTCGCTGGACTTATGTTCTTTCTCCTCGCACCTATGGCGAAGCTTGCCCTATTACTGAATATTATTTTAAGGTAAAGAATTCTGGTAATGAAGCCTTGTTTAAGGATGTTGATAAGCGCCTTAACTATAAGGAATCCTGGTATTATAATGTTTATGTTGTAAATGATCCAGTAAATCCTGAAAATAATGGTAAGGTTAAGATTCTTCAAGCCGGACGTCAACTTCAGAACATTATTGAAGAAGCTTGTTCTGATGATCCTAAGAAGAAGGAAAAATTTGTTGAAGAATTTGATGTTGAGGATATGAGGAAGGCAATTTTTGACCTTTCTGCCGATGGTATTAATCTTAATATTAATGCTGAACCTCAAGGTGATTTTACTTCTTATAAATCTTCCACTTTTGTTCGTCGTAAGCGTGATCTTGGTTTGAGTGAGGCTGATATTGATACGATTCTTCAGCAAGCACATGATTTGACTGCTATTGAACGAAATATGGAAGTTTCTGAACTTGAGAAGTTGTTTATGACAACTTTCTTGGGGGCTAATCCAGATACTACGGCTAAAGTAGCTCCTATTTCTGCTCCTACTTCTGTTGTTGGCATGGATCCGATTCCTTCTTTTACTCGAGAAGAACCAGTCAAGACTGAGACAATTAGTTCTTCTGAATCGACTGAACCAACTGAACCAACTGAAGTTGACTTGAATGAGCTTGAAGCTTATTTGAATGGACAAACCGCTGATCTTAACTAAAGATGAATTATAATCAGCAACAACAAAGTCAGTCTGTTCCTTCTTATGTCGTTAATCAATTCGCCCGTCTTCCTGACGGGCGACCCAATCCTCTTCTTGCTCAATTTACGGCAGGACTTGTTAAGAATCTTGGGGCAATTAAGTTTGATCCAAGAGCAGGTTTAACTGAAGAGGACAGATATTTGATTCAGGAAAGGCAGAAATTAGCTCAACAAGCAATTGAAATTAACCGCCAATTAGCTGAACAGCAGGTTCAGGCTGAAAAAGATGCTGCAATGGCTCAATTTAAACAAATGGCTGGATTTAATCCTCAAAGAGCTCAACAGCATCAATTTCAGCAGAATCAATGGCAACAGCAGCCTGTTTCTCAGCCGCCCCCGGTTCAAAACAATTGGCAGCCCCCAGTACAACAACCTCAGCCTCAGCCTGAATTTTATCAAGGCCAAAATTGGGATTCTAATGAGTATATTAATAATTCCAATCTAACTTCATTAGATGAGGATGCAAAATTCTTTTTCACCTATCATTTTACAGAAATCAATAATAATTTATTAAAACTTATTGATATTTTGTCTTCAGGGACAGCCCGGACAAATTATGATAGTTCATTAGAAGAAACATTTGAAACGGGGGAGGAGCTTAAAGAGCTTGACCCTTTAGACGAAATAGAAACAGATGGCAAACAAGATTAAGCTTCATATTCCGACAAAAGAATTTAAATTATTTCTTAAAAGTATTTCAAAGATTACTGAGTCCATTATTATCAAGCTTAAAGATAAAAAAATGGAGGTTTTAACAACTTCCGAGGGGGGTAACATTATTATGTTATCCTCCTTTATTTTACCTGATGAAGGAGATAATAATGTTGATCTAGAATTACCTATTAATGATATTTCTAAGCTTCTTAAGATTTGCGATTTTGCAATCGAAGAAACTATTATTCTTGAAATTAATGATAATTTAATCAAATATAAAAATGATTATATTAGATTAAAGTTTTATCTGGCTGAAAAGAGTATTATTCCTCTTCCTCCTCAGGTAACACCAGATAAATTTAGGGCATTTCCTATTTCTTTTTCTATTAAGCTTAACAGGGATAAGCTTATTCAATTGGAAAAAGGATTTTCCTTTGTTCGAGATAATTCCGGGAATACAAAGGTTTATTTCTATGTTGAAGACGGGGTACTTTATGGAGAATTAACAGATTATCAATCTGATACAACAGATTCTTTCAGGGTGTCTTTAGGAACAGATTATACTGGGCAACTTATTGGAAGAATTCCAATTAAATTTGATGTATGGACATTGCTTGATTATTTTAATGATGAAGTAATTTTTGATGTATCTGTTGTTAAGAGAAAGTCATTAACTTATAATATTCTTTTTATTCGTCAATTGTCTGAAAATCTGGAACATAATTATCTTATTCAATCTTTAAAGAATTAAATGGCAAATAAAATTGATACTCCTGGTTATCTCTTAAAAAGATTAAGGCAAAGCGGCTTTATTGCTATTAGGCTTTTTAATAAGTTCAGTGATAGTGATCCCAGACGATGGACAATAATGATTGATCCTGCTGGAGCCTCAATTTTTGTTACTTGTTATGAGAATTACCCAGATGTAGGAGATGTTTCTTTTGAATTTAATGATGGAGGGCAAAATTGGCCAAAGAATTTCTTTTTAAAGACTAAATCTGTTGAAGTGATATTATATCAATTAATCGAAAAAGGAATTGCCTCTTATAATAAAGACAATCCGTTCTTTCAAGAAAAATTAGATAAGCTTTATGGAACTTCCAGGTAATTGTTACGCAATAAATCGAGGAAAATATACTGGGAAATTCATTGTATTTGTCAGAAAAAATGGCAGATACAATGAATTTCTTGTAATTCCCGGTTCTTTTAAAATTCTTATTTTGGATAAGAAAGATTTAGAAAAAGCAAAGGAAGAGACTATTCTTGATAAAGCTACAGATTTTGTAGTAGAGCCTTATATTACTTTTGTCGAGAAATTGCCAGACGAAGTATTTGAGGTTATTAAATTACAATTTTTAGAAACAGAAAAAAATAAAAAGAACTTTATAAACGATTTATTTGCTAATAGAAAATAATAATTTCACCGTCGATTATTGAGGATAATGTATAATAAATTTTATGAGAAATTCTACACAGAAGAACTTAATAATTGATGCTAATAATTTGTTGCATAGAGTTTTCCATGTTTCAAAAGTATTAGAAAAACCTACACCAACTTCTCACATTTATCTATTTCTTAATTCTCTTAAATCTTTAGTTGAATTATTTTCTCCTAAAAAAGTTATTTGTGTATGGGATTATAGAAAAGAAGACTGCTATAATTTTAGAAAAATGCTAGATTCTGAGTACAAAGCTCAGCGGGATGAAATTAAGAATAAAGAAGTATATGAATATATGCCAGTAATTATGGAATTGTTGAATTCTTTGGGCATTATTCAAATCAATCCTATTAATTTAGAAGCGGATGATATTATTTTTTGGTTAGCGATGAAAAAATATCCTAACCAAAGTATTGTAGTTTCAACTGATACTGATTTTTATCAGTTAATTGGCTCAGATTTTCCAGGAAATATCATTTATAATCCTAAAAAGAAACAGTCTATAACTGAACTATATCTTAAAGATTGTTATAATGTTAATAATGGTTTTGAATACATAATTTTTAAGGCTCTTAGGGGTGACCGAGCAGATAATATCAGCGGTGTTAAGGGAATTAGGTCAACCAGGATTCAAGATATTATTTCTCTTCTTAAGATTGATTATGATATAGATTCTCTTAAGGATTCTTCCCTATTAAAGGAAGAAGAATTAGAAATTTTTAAACATAATTTAAAGATGATGAAATTTGATTATAATCTTATTTCTACTGAAGAGGAAGAGCATTATGAAAAATGTATTAGTGAAACACCTGAGGCAAATAAGGAAAATTTTACTCTTCTTATAAAAGAACTTGAATTCTGGAATATTTACAGAAAAATTGACTATTGGTACTCTACTTTAGCTAATCGATTAGACATTACAGATGTTATTTCCTCCCTCTTCGACTTCGAAACAGAATAATGAACTCCCGCAAGAGTATGTTATTAAGAAGTTTTTTGATTTAGGATATTTTGCCCAATATAATCAAGGGAATAATAATTATTCTTGTTCCTGCCCAATTTGTAGAGAAGGCGATACTGGAATAGGTAAAATAAAACGTTGTTTTTATCTTCCAGATAAGAATTTAATTTATTGTCATCGATGCGGCTGGTCATCTCGCCCATTAAAATGGATTAAAGAAGTATCAGGAATGACTTCTTATGAGATTTTTGATGAAATAAGAAGTAATGATTACGATTATCTTGATTTAGGCGGCGGATATTTTGAAAATAAAGTTAAAGATATTATTGAAGAAATAGTTCCGGAGGATGATTCATTGCCCAAAGATCCTATTGATCTTTGTGATCCTCAACAAATAGGTTATTATCGAAATAATTTAGTTGTTAAGACTTGTTTACATTATTTGATTAATCGGAATCTTTATAAAGCAATTAATCGGCCAAAATCTTGGTTTACTTCATTAAAGGATAAGATTCATTACGGGAGATTGATTATTCCATATTATGATGAAAAGCAAAAGATAGTGTATTATCAGTCTCGAGATGTAACAGGGGCTTCTAATATAAGATATTTGTCCAAATTAAATGGAGTTAAATCTGTTTTTAATCTGGGAAACCTTGATTATAATAAAGAAAATTATTATATTTTTGAGGGGCCATTTGATTCTTGTTTTGTTAAGAATGGTTTAGCCATAGGAGGTATTACTACTTCTCGCACACTTTTTTCAGGTATTCAAGAAGAGCAATTAGATAAGATTTTATTATTAAATCGAATTTGGGTACTTGATTCTCAATATCAAGATGAGGCAGCTCGAGAAAAAAGTCGAATTTTATTAGAAGAAAATGAACAAGTTTTCCTTTGGCCAAAAGAGTATGGAGAAAAATATAAAGATTTTAATGATATTGCTATTGCAAAAAAGTTAAATGAAATTTCAGAATCTTTTATATTGGAAAATACTGTATCTGGTATCTCTGGTTTAATAAAACTGGCTCAGATAAAATGATAAACTATATACTTGGTTAATCATACAATAGATCACCTCTTCATTTTCAGGAAATTTGGTAAATAAAAAGTGAAAGTAATTTAAATTATTAATTTGGATTTCCGTTATCCTTTATAGAACTAAATTAACTTTCGTTTCTTTAATTCCTTCTTAAGATCTTTTTCTGAGGATGAATTATCGGCTAAGTTTGACTTTAACTTTATTATCTTGGCTTTTGTAGTTTCACCATAGATATAATTTAAAGTCAAACCTAGTTAAAATTTGAAATTAAAAAGCTGAGTCATTAGTTTGACTCAGCTTTTTTCATTTTCTTTACACTGAAAGATTTAATCGGCATTTTTAGAATATCTTCCAAAACAATTTTGATTAAATCTTTTTTAACGGCTAAAGACATTGGATTATCTTTATTTTCTACTAAAGTAAATTCTTGATCTTTAATATCATATAAAGATTCAGTCAAAAGATCACTTGATTTAATATTTGAAACTTTAATCGGTGTTTGCATTAGGCTGGCCTCCATTCTGATTTATCTTGTGCTACTTTCTTATTAATAAAGCCTTTAATTTCCCACATTCCATCATATCCGAATTCATCCTTGAGAAACATTTCAATCTTTTCCAATAATTTATGCTTATCCATTGCAGCCGGAGCCTTGACATAAGTTACTTCTCCATCTTCCAGCTGAATTGCATAGTAATTATAAGAAGATTTATAATGTTGCCTTGGTGTTTCCCAGAAATCAATAGTCTTTCTCAACCAGCGATCTTTTTGGCCTACTTTTTCTGCGGGAATACGAATCAAGAACCAGTCATCTTTTCTTGTTCCATCAGATTTGAAAGGAGAAGGACCAGACATATCTGGAACATTGTCCAAATAATCTTCATTAAGCAATTTCATAATAAATTAACGGGTAATAGCTTTCTGACCAACAAAAGAACGAAGTGTTTCAGCTGTCGCAGCTAATTCGGCCGCATTGTTCGCCAGTTTGCGCGTGACATTGCTCTGAACTTTAGCAAAAAGGGTACCAGGTTGTGCTTTAGACAGAATCGTTTGGAGAGAATCAGGTCCAGCTCCATTAAGGAATTCGACAAAATCATCAATTTTACGAGCCCATCCTTCAATCACAGAAGCAATTTCCTTATTTCGCTGTTCAATCTGCTGTTGAAGAGCCTTGTCCGTAGCAGGATCAGAAAGATAATCAGCAGGGGTTACATCAGAATCAAGAGTAGAAGCTAAAGCATCGGTTTCAGAATTTTCTACACTATCTTCACCCGGAGTTTTATCAAGATTATTTTCTATATCCTTAGCTAAGTCAATATTCAATTCAGCTTCCAATAAAGTCCTAAACGTATCTTTATAAAGATTTTTCATGCGTAACTTTATTTAAGTGTACTTTAAATATTCCACAGCATGTCACAGGGAAATCAATATTCCGTAGGAAAAGCTCCTTCCCCTTTTAAATTATCTGTTAATCCTGGGTTTGAATTTGATAATTCCCCTAGAAGAATGCAAGAATTTTTAGGAATCAGGGGAGAATTGGAAGCTTTAAACAATCAGCATAAGCAATTAATCGGCAATTTAGATAGTTTATCTGGAGATTTTATTGGTTTGTTTACTAATATGTCCAATATTCGCAATAAGTTAAATGAAACTTTAGCTTTACCTGGGCTGGATAAAATGCACCTGGACGAATTAAGGAAAATGATAAAAATAGTGGATAAACTTAACTCGGTAATTGTTGGAAAAATTATTCCGATGATTGATGAGTTAGGAAAATAATCAGATAATAAATTATGACTGAATTATTCATATCATTAATCGTTTTTCTTTTCATTGCGGATATTGCCGTTTATTATTTCTTTATCAAGCGGAAAGTAAACCTTCTCAATAAAGAACGAGAAGAATTCGAGCAGGAAGAAGAGGAGTCTATTAATGAGTTTGTACAGAAATATAAAGAACTTGATGAAGAGCTAGCTCAGCGAGTTGAAGAAATTCAAGCTCTGAATACTGTAGTTTTTGATTGTCCTTGTAATCATAATACAATCGCGGTTCCTATTGATTTATCCAAGGAAGAAAATACATTTGTTTGCCCTGAATGTAAAAATGAATATCGCGTTAATATCAACATGTTCCCAGTATTAAAGGGAAAAATTGTTGATGAACATAATATGTATGATTTATTATCTGAGAAATATAAAACAACTAAAAAGTTTAACTCAGATGAAAAATAAGAAATTGACCGGTGCAGAATTAGAGGCCAGAGAGAAACAAGTTGTAACATTTAACGACGGAACTCAGATGACTCTTCCTTTATTGACAAGATGGGCTTTATTAATTGAAGCGATTAATTTAATTTGCGACGAATATTATGAACGAGATATGGAATTTACAGTTGATAATATCGTTAAGAAAGCTAAACCGCATAAAGCTATTAAAAAATATATTGATGAGAGATATTTTGCAGGATTACAAGATTTAATTCTTGAAAATAATTTCTAAAATGATTTTTAAAAGACTCTGGATAAATTTCCAGAGTCTTTTCTTTTATTCTAATATTAATTTTTAAAGATTAATTTAGAATTTAATTTTAAATTTAAATCAGTAGAGGATCTCAATAAATATTCAAACAAGAAAGCTTTATAACATGGCAACAGAACAAAACAATAGAGACGTAGCAAAAAAGCCAATTTCAAAATCTTTCCGAGGAATTTTACGTGTTTCTCCGGCCGATGACGGTTCAGATACTGGTATTGGATTAACACCCGTTCCTGTTGCTGATTCAATGGGTAATAATTCTGCATTGTCTATTGGTACTGAACATATTGAAGTTCAAAAAGAAATTGTCAGCCAAACTCAATTAAGAGATAAGATTACATTTGGTACTCAAACTAATGTTCCTACTGTTGCTCCGGCTAAAAATAATATTCTCATCGGTGATAATGCCGGAAATTATGAGCATCAGGATTTAATTGAAATTATTAAACAGTTTGTTACCGATAATCAAATTATGGAGCAAACTGTTCCAGTGGGCACTGTTATTCCGGTTGCAATTGCCCAAAAAGATCTTAATTTGCTTCCTCAGCGATTCAGGGATTATTATGATTTTGCCGATGGCCAAAATCGGCATTCATTAACTGGGCAAGAATATAATTTTGATAATTTCCCTGATTTGTACCGAATGGTAGTCGGTACAAGTAGATTATCTTATAAAAGATTAAGGCTAAGCCTTCCTATTATTGCAGCATCTTTATTTCATGAAAATAATATTACTACTTTGACCAAATTAGAAATAAATTCTTTACAGGCTCAAGGAGATTTAGATTTTGAACTAGTTAAAAATGAACTCCAATTTAGTAATATTGAATTTAATACTACTGATACATTTGAAAATCCATCTGTAAAAATTAGTTGGCGGCAAACTGGTAGAACTATTAATTATGAGCAAAGTCCAAATCAGGCTGCCCACGCAGAATATGCCTATTTGCCCGCTAACACAGTTGTTCAAATTCAGGGAGCCCGATATACTTTAGCTGGAAATGCCGGGGCATCCGAAGCTTATATCTATAATAAAGAAAAATTAAATTTATCAACTTTTGGAGTTGACGGTAGCCCTTTAATTTCTACTGTTGATAACAGATCTTATATTATTCCCGAGGATGGAATTTATTGTTTATGGATTCCCGCTACTGGTAATAATACATTTCAGCAATTACCAAAAATAAATGTAACAGTTCCTGAAATGGAATGTACTATAGATGCCAAATATAGTTCTAATGCTAGGACATATGTAGAACTTTCTGAAGGCTATGCTAATTATATTTTATATTGTCCGGAAGAAGTTACTAACACAGCTCAATTTGTAAGCGGTCAATATACTTTTAATTTTAATACTATTACATCAATTAATTTAGATGTTTGGCAATCTTGGAATCCAGATAATGAAGGTGTTAAAAGGCATTTTTACCTTGTATTGGATGGAACTAGTTTGCCTTATAACGATATACCATTGGTTCTTGAAGGAATATTAACAACAAATATTGCCCCCTTTAATATTAATAGAAGCGGCGAATCTGCTTATGATTATGAACCGTCTTTATATTTGAAGAAGGGAACAGTAATTACTGCTCAAGGCCTTGGTATTGTATTGAACGGCATAAGAACACCATTGCCTGTTACTATCTATACAAATAGTACACTGTTAGCTACCATTAATGAGCAAAATACTTATACTATTCAAAATGATGGATATTATAACATCCATGTACCGTCTAAGTGGTGGTTAGAGTTTGATTCTAATCCATGGCGAATTCCATTTTTACGATTAAGCCAAGGATTAGCTATAATTACTTTTAATACTACGGCTCATCCAGTTACTTCACATTTAACAGTAATTGGGGGAGGCGGACAATTTAATTTGCCAGACTTAAGAAATAGATTTATTCGAGGTGCTTCCACTACATCTTCTACTATTACAAGTGAAGGTACATATACTATTCCTGCTCATACTCCTCTTGATATAGAAGATCCTCAAACTAATCCATATGTCTTAAGTTCCCTTTCAGGAGAAGGAGGAACCAAAAGTACTTTTAAAACTTGTGTTCGTTCTCAAAATTGGGGACAGCGTTATCCATTATATGTCGGTGGAACTGGTGCTTTTTCTCAAACTTATCTAAGTGAAGCGAACTTTTTATCACAACATAGAGATAACCATTGGGCTTTTGCTAATGTTCAATATGAATTAAACCTAAGTAACCTAATAGGACCTATTGCCCCCAAAGAAACTAGACCTTATAACATATCTTTAACCTATCTTATTAAAATTAAATAAAAAAGCGGTGAGAACGTTCTCACCGCTTTTTTAAATTTAAAGTTATTTTAATCAAATAAGAAAGAGATATGCAATAAGATCTAGTTTCTCATGGAGTCATATTACTTTGATTTATTTAGCCACTAAAGTTTAATTTATAGGTTGCATACTGTAATGCTTCGTTATATCTTTTATGGCCTGTTTCGTTAAAAGTATTAACAAGTTGAAAACATCCGATTGCTTTAGGATTAGCTTGATAGATGAAACAGAAAAAAGTCCCCGACATTCTATCAATTATAAGTTTACTATTGTATGGATTAGTCTAATGGTCCTCTATATCAAGAGGAGTATGAGCAGGAATAGTATATGTACCTTTACTCTCTCAATTTACCTTGGATATGGAAAGTATCAATAGTAAAATCAGCAATATTTTCAGTATTATAAGTCATTATTGGACTTGCAATTCCATATCCGAGCTTAAGATTACGATATTGCCTCATATTAAGGTCAAAATATTTTAAACATACATTTTTATATTCTATACCATTAGCTTCAAGAACATCCATTCTGAACAATTTACCATAATTTTCAAAAGAAAATCGAATTGTTACAGAATTTAAATTTAGTATATCAAAATTTTGATCTGTTTTAAACTCGGCTATATATAAATCTTGCAGAGCTTGAATAAAGATAGGACAATTATAAGTAGAAGGATCTACAATTTGATCCGTAACAATATCTTTAACCTGTACCTCATCAAAATAAACATTTTTATAAAAATCAAGCTGGTTTTTATAAAATTTTTTGGTGGAATCAAATAAAATACTAAAAATATTATTATTTTGAAATCCTTCTGTATTAAATGGTTTTTGATTAGAAGCCAAACCATTTATTGAATAAGGATAAACATGGTCCAAAAGAAAATCATATTGAATATTATTATATCTTAAGGATAATTTTTCATTATTTTTATTAAATCCTTCTCCAATTTCTCCTTTTGTAGAATAATCGGTCAAGCCAGACCTAATTGTGCTGGCTCCAAAAGATTCGGTATTAGAAGAATTAACAAGAAAAATAGAAAATCCCAATTCTTTATCTGAAGTATTACTAGATTTAAGTTTAAATGAAAATGTAAGGTTTTCCTTTAAGTCAAAATTTTCTTTAGAAATCCAATTTTGACTTATCGATTCCGGAGGTAAAATTACCGGGGATTGTAATTTTAGGGGATTATACATTAGCGAATAGTATATTTGATAACTGTTCCACTGTAAGTTACAGTAACAGAAGAAATATCTTCCCAGTTAGGAGCTCCGGAAGGCCAAGTTGATACATTAACAAAACTATTAATTCCAGGATATTCTGAATTCTCTTGTACATCAAATGTTGGAATATTAATATTTGTTTCAGGAGCTGAAACTAAAGCATATTCTACCTTTGTAAAATTGGCTTTAGTAGAATTAACATTGAATATATCAATTGAAATACTGGTGACAGGAGTTCCTGAGCCTTCATAAGTTACCTGGCGAATAATTGGATTATTGGCGGTATAATCCGCTAAATTAAGTGTACCAATATAATTTTTAGCAATAACTTGTCCATCTGGAGGAATAGAAATAGGTGAAGTTAATTCTAACCTATTTGTCCCATGCAGTAAATCAATACTACTGCCTGCTACTATATTTTCTACGGGCTTGGTATTTGATTCTATGGTCCATACTCGAATTCCTCCAAGGTTATCACCGATAATACTTCCTGGAGTATTGCCACTTCCCAATTCAATATGATAAATTTCAGGTGGTTCCGGTAATTCAAAAACCGGGACGGCATACCGCTTATATCCTTTTCCGGTTTTTGTAGTTCCCATATCCATTAAAATCATGCCGCCAGAAAAAACGGTCATCGGATTGGGTGCATTTAACCGGTCTTCTTCAAAAAGACTTATTTCAGTTCTTTCATGACCAGTCCATTTAATATCTTCATCAAAATAATCAGAGATAGATCCATTATAGGCTTTAGAGGTGGAATCATTCACTGCTAAAACATCACCAATACCAGGTTTTAACCCTGTGATTTGATTAGTTTCATCATTAATGACTGTTACTTGAGGATCAATTTGAAGATTTAAATTAGAATCAAGAGTAATACCGCCGGAACTTTCTCCTAAACGATTGGTAATGACAGCATTTACAGTACCGACTTGTTTATTATCAACAGTTGTTAATGTATCATTCTTTTCACCAGCTGGAACTTTAGTAATTTTAATATTTCCAGTCGTAGAAAAATAATTAGGATCTAAATTAATTTGGATAAGAGATCCAATAATTGTGAAATAGTCAGAACTAAAAGTTTCAGTAGAAAAATAATCAGCAGTTATACTTCCTTGAGGAATTGTTAATTCACCATTAACAATTTGAAGAATATTTTGAGGAGAATTCTTAATATTGACAGTATTTCCCGAGGTAATAGAGATACCATTCCCGGCAGTAACAGAAAATGCTCCGGAAAGAACCTGAAGTTCATTATTTGCATTATATGCTAAAGTAATCCCATCTACTTTAGGAGAAATATCTTCCCAATTAGAGTCTCCCATTCTCCAAAGCTTATTATTGGCATACATTAAGTCTCCGGAATAAGACCGCGGCTCAGTATCAGGAGAAGGATCACTGGAAGCAGGCCCAATAAAAGTTAAATTAGATGTAATAATACCACCGACTGTTTCAGGACCAACAGAAGCTTCATTATTATCTCCTACTCCAATGAATAAACGTTTTGTATCTGTTTCATAAACAGGTTCGCCTTCTTGGAAAGAAGTTTTTAATCGCTGTTCTTTTAAACCACGACGAAATTTAATAAGAGATGAAAATTGTTGAGCCATTAGATGATTCGGTAAGAATTAATGTTATAGTTAAGCGTACTAATAAAACTAGTCTGCATTTTCTTGATGATATTTACTTGAGTATTATAGATTGAGGTAAAGCATCTATTAAGGATAATTGATGTTAACTCATTCTCTCCCATGAAGAAATTTTCTTTATCAGAACCTAATTCCTGAAAAGATGAATCAGGCTTAACATGGTCATAAGTCATCAACCCGTCAATACTATAACCTCCAACAAATGTTCCGAAGATATATTTCTTAATTTCTGATAAGTTAAAGAAAAGTTTATAAAGAATTTTATTAAATGTAAGGACATTATAGTATTCTTGATTATCTTTAAAGCTTAATTCTTCTTCAGAATAAACATTAATATCAGATTTTAATAAAGAAGACTTTAAAATATTCGGTTCTTTAAAGAAAAGGATAACATTCTTATGGAGCTTAGAAATAACTTCCTCTTCTTTAATAACAAATGTTTTACCTTCAACTTTTTCCGGGGTATTTTGAGCAGAAGGACGGTATTCATCTACAATATCACCTGTATTCACTAAAACTGGTGGGTTAACCCTGCCATCCAGATTTATTTTAAGGTAGGTATAGTCTCTATTCTTATCATAATAAAGAAGTTTATTGTCTGTGTAATTATCTACTCTTTGCAACTTTCCTTGTCCATAATAACTTCTATTATCAATGATATTAAAAATAACATCTTCATTTAATTCAGGAGTTCCTGTTATGGAAAAACAAACATTTTGAGGATAAGCGGATAATTCTGTAGAACGATCATAATCCCAAGGAATTAAATTATTCCCTAAGTCTTGAACATTTTCCCAGGGCATGTAAACATTTTCCCAAACTAAATCGTCAAGAGTAATTGAACGGTAATAATAAGAAATAATTCCAATCGGATAAGTTAATTTAGACAGCTGAAATTTAACAATTCGTTTATTAGTAACAATATAGAAATAATTTGAATTATTATATGAGAAATCAATTTTTTTAACGATTTCTTGATTATAGATTGGCTCATCTGAAGAAGGTTGTCCATCTTCAGGATTATACCAGTAAGTTTTAAGTAGTTCAAGATAAAGAACTTGATAATCACCCAAGTATTCTCCTTTATTAGAGAAAATATTAATAATAATTTTATCTGCAGCTTCAGTAATTACCCAAATTGAACCTTTTTCTATAATTTCTTCATTAAGAATAAATTCATAAGGGCAAATTGACACTGTTCTTGTATTTTGACGAATAAATCCGCCTGAACGAATGGTAAATTTATGGTTGAAGAAGTTATCGAGAACTTTGATTACATTATTTCCTTTATCGAAGACAGTGATTGTATTATCAAATGCCGCAATAGATTGTGGATTATTAAATCGATAAGGCTGATTTAAATCTCCAAAGCCTTGAATTTGGTCAACAAGCATTATTCTATTTGTTGCAGCTCCTCGATCAGATAAACATTTGGAAATATCATATTTAAAAAGACCATTTAACTGATTATCAATTACATACAAGTAATTTCCATCTAAAGCTATTCCAGAAATATTTTTAAATGAAGCTGAGTCAATGTTATTTGGATCAATTTTAGAAAATGTAAAGATATTCAAATTATTGACATTAGAACCACTAATATTTTGATTATTAATTGAAGAGATTTCTTCAAACATTCGTTGATTTAATTCTTCAGCATGGTCTCCTTCATTTAATAAAGGATCTGAACTTTGCTGTAATTCATCATAAGGAAATAAGTAAAGGTTCATCAGCTGAATAGAAGTAGATCTTCCAATAAAAACAGCATATAGTTTCATTGGGTTTCCGTCGGCATCTTTCTTATCAGTAAATTTATTAGTTGGAACAACAATACTATTAATAATATCTTCAGTTCCCCAATTATAACCCTCAACAGTATCAGGCCAATCTAATTTATTCCAAATATTTTGGGGAGTACTATAAGATATGTTGGAATAAAACCATCCGTCTACCGGGCCAAATTCAGTTTTATCTTCAGAAGCAAATGGTCTATGGGGAGATAAAACTGGGATTTTTTCGCTTAAAGGCAAGTCATTTTGAGCAATAAGACAATTTTTAAAGATATAGGTGTTATTTGCTTCTAAATTATTAATAATTTTATTAATAACAGATGCTTTAAGGAAATCGTTAGTTGCAAAAGTACAATCAGCTAAATTATAAGGCAATTTAAGATCAACATCTAACAATCTATCAAAGAAATCATTAGATAAATTAATCTTTGTTGTATAATTATTACCTATGACTAATTCTTTTTTATCATCGAATGTATAAGGAATATTATTTTCTACAAGAACATAGCCTTCATAAGGTATTTGTTCTTTTGTAATCGGATCAATTAGAAAATATTCATTAGTAGAATAATATTTTTTAGTCATTAGATAAATTTAATTTCTTTAATGTTTAATGGAACTGCAAGTTCTTCATTGATCTTTCTAAGAATATCCAAAGAAAGATTTTGCTGGTCGCTTAATTTAGTAATACCGGAATTTTTAATATTAATTCTTATGGTATTGGACATATTAGCAGGCGGATTATATTTGAAATAACGAATAATTTCTTCAAAATTATTACGTTGTCCGCCTGGTAAAGTAATAGTTAGAGGCTCTAAATCAGAAAAAGATAAAAGAAGGGCTTGTCTTTCATCTTCAGATAATAATTTAGAATAAAGTAAAAAGTTTTTAATTCTAAAATTAACCGCATTAAAAGGCTTTTCATCTTTAAATCCTAAAAAGTCATTTAAAGTTATTGCATTTTTATAAGATGCCGTTCCTAAAATAAATGGATAATTAAAAACATTCTTTAAATTATAAACATTAGGATTGATAGTAATTTTTCTTTTAACGGGGAGAAGTTGTTCATTTTCATAAACTTCAAATACTCCATTATTAAGATCAATAATAACTCGGAAATTATACCATCCTGCAATAATTTCATCTAAAGCAAAGCTATAAACAAATTTATCATTTATTAAAGAACTCTTGGGAAGGTTTAATGAAAAATTAAGAACATTAATATCCCGAGTAGTAATAATTTGAGAATAATTTGTACAAGAAGTTAAATCAGGGCTTACTTCGAAAGTTAACTGATGCTCAGACGACTGATAATTTTGGTCAACTATTAATACATAATAATTAGTAACCTCAAGTTCTTTATCATATTTTGAAGTAAAAAGAACAAAATCATTTTCAAGGTTTCCTTTATTATAAATTTTGAGAGCATCTAATCCAAAAGCATTATCGTACAAATCGCCCACAATTATAGATCTTTGCGGACGTTTTGCCCGGTCAAAAAGTTGTAATTCCAACTTTTTAGAATCACTGGTTTTGTTGCTTTGGTATTTTAAACAGGCAAATTGATTTAAATCATTGACTGAAATATCAAATATCCTATTGTAAGAAGTAAAGATGATATTAGCATCCGGTAAATCAATAACCCTTTGCTTATAATCATTTAAATCAATATTTTCAATCTGATAAAGAGCATCTGGCACACGTTCTCGAATACCAAACAAGCCATCTTCTATATTTTGCTTAGTAACTTGAATATACGGGAAAGCGTATGCCGTATCATCTTTATCAATAAAGATTGAATTAATACCCTGAGAAGTAACTGTCAATAAAGATTCAGCTACTCTTAAATCCGGACAATAATAATTTTGCTCTTTACTAAATCCTGTATCATCTAACAGATAAACATATGTACTTTCTAATAATCCTTCTGGTAAAGGAGCGATGTCGGAATTTTGTGTACGATATACCTGTTTTCCGTTTAAATCAATATGGTCGAAAACAATATTATTATCATTTTCACCGGCTGATGAAGAATAATATACCGGATAAAGTTTATTTTGAGTTAAATCGGTAACTTTATAAACTAATCTTGAAGTTCCGGGAATATATGCCATTAATTCAGATACTTCATCTGTTGTTCTATCAAGATCAAGAACATAAAAATGCCTAAAAATATCTGTTTGATTATCAGGAAGATTAAATTTATATTGCTTGTCAATAAGATAAAAAAGTTTATTATTAATAATATTAACTTTTTTAAGAACTTCATTCTCGTTAACAAGCTTAATTCGTTCTTTGAGAATCAAGTCATAAGAAACAATATAGACATATTCTGAACCAATAATAGCAAAATCTTCATAGGGAATATTAAGGGCTAAACCTAAAATTTCCTCATTATTTTTGTATAAATGTTGAATATCAAGTTGCTTAATAATATCAAAATTAGTATTATGTAATGTTACAATAGCATTTGACAAATTATTATCAGAATTATAGTAATTGTCAAAAGTATAAAGAAATGGGGTAACATCATTAAGATTGCTGATGCTTAATCCATTAGTAGAAGAATTTGCAAATAAATCAAGCCCATAAACTTTATCTGAATCAAGATACATATCAAAATTCAGGTCCAAAGTACCAGAATTTTTGATATTGAGATTATTAATTGTAACTACTTCTTCATTACCAGAATAAGAAGATAATTCATATTCTTTAGCATCAGAAATATTAGAAATAATCGCATTAACTTGATCTTTTCCCACCCTGGAATAGACATATTGTCCATTTTGTTCAAACATCAGGTCACTTTGCTTGTCAAAGTAAGGCGCATCCTGAATATATGAATAGAATAACTCATCAGATTGAACATAATCTTTGTCAATAATGTCATTAAAAGAGGCAGGATCAAAATTAACTTTGCCCTTTAAAGCATCTTGCTTGGAAATAATATTAGGATAATAATAACGGTCTAGCCAAATACCGTATGGATTTGATTTAGACTGGTATAGCCATGTATGAAGATACCTTCCATTATTTGAAAAAACAGAATTGGTTTGTAACTTTTTAACTTTATCGGATAAAAATGGGTTGGTAGAGCCAAAAGATCCGTTTTTAACAAATTTGGTATCATTGATATTAAGTTTTTGGAAGGGGTATAAAGCAACTCCTCTATCATTATCTTCATTTGTACCAATAGAAAAGGCTAAATCTTCCCCGGGATTGATAATATATTCAATATCATAGAAAATATAATTTAAAGTAACAGTAGAATTACCAAATTCTTGATTTGTACCTGTTTCTAATGATGTATATTCGCGAAAATCTACATTAGGATCATTATTTGTTCCCGTATTAAGATAATCTCCTCTTATTGTGAAGTTTTTAGGAGAAAGATGATTTTTTAAGGGAATAATATTAAGAGTTGTAGAGAATTTATCATCAATATTGTTATATTGAAGATGAAAAAGGCATTGGCTCTCTAAATTATATGCAGATTTTTCTACATTTACATTAGCAAAGTTCCTATCTTTATAAGAAATCCAGGAAGTATTGATATAATCTGTTAAATCAGTAAATTTATCAGTAATTGTTGAAATTACATTGTAGTTTTTTCCATTATAATTAACCAATGGAGCAAGGTCTGGATTAGATACCAAAGTAAGCTTAGTATCGCTCATAGAATCAGGACCAAGACTTCTTAATCTTCCATTATAGCTGTCAAGTTGGACAATTTGACCAACATATTGTGGATCAATATAATAAAGAAGGTTTTCTGGAGAAGTTTGAGGAACTTTCAACTTATAATTATTTTCCGAAGCTTCATATTCCAAATTATATTTGGCAGAAACCCACATATATGTGCCGTCTTGCCTTTGTACTTTATAATCATCAGTACAAGCAAGATAAAAAAGAAAAGTATCTCCAGTTTTAATAAAGTTAAACTGACCGAATACTTCGGCTAAATCTTTTTGAGAAGAGAACCAAAGATCATCACAAGGCCCCCCAGTATACTGGTTTAGCCTATAGTCCCATTTTCTGTTAATGAGATAATAGTCAGTTTTACCGTTAATATGTTTAATATAACATTTATTAGTCCCCTCAATATATTCAATAATAAACAGATAATTTTGTTGAATAGCCGAATCAATTCCCTGGGCTAAAACTGTTTCAACTGAATAAAGAGTAAAATCAGTATCCCAGGTTAATTTGTGGTCCGGTGTAAGACTAATATTTTGTTGATTAAAGTATAGAAAAGCAGGTTTACCTTCTAAAATGAAAGTAATAGGAGTAATATAACCATTTGTTTCATTTTCTTTAATATTAGCCTTTAACCAGTTAGTGTATAAATCTTTTTTACCCAGGAAAAAATAAGAATAATTATTGACCGTAAGATCATTTATATTTTTAAGGGCATTATAAAGATTAAAATTAAAAGATTCAGAAGTTGAGTAAGAGGTATTAAGAAACTCTAAAGAATTATCCAAATAAGATAATTCTAAATTTTTAATTTCACTAAATGGCTTTGACTTTAAAGGCCTGATACTCATTGAGGATATTTAAAGCTCAATTAAGAATCGAGACTATGGGAATTTGAGCATCTAAATCATTAGGAATTTCACCAGGAGCTTGTGATTTATTAATTTTAAAAATCACAGAAGATTGTTCTGAATTAAAGACTGCTTTCTGTACATCTAATTCAAACTTTAAATTATAAAATGATTTAGAAAGAATATCTAAATTAATTTTAAGCCCATAAAAATAGTTGGCAGAATCATAAAATTTAATAATTATTGATTTCTCTCCTTCTTCTCCCGTAGGAAAGCTATATCGATGCGGACCGATCTCAGCTAACCAGGTACTAATATCTCTAAGCCAATTAATATTCGAGGTGTCGATCTGGTAATTATATTCATTTGATTGGCCATCGCCCCAATCAACAATAATTTTAGTAATTTTATTAGTAACTGTTCCTCCCTGGCTAAAAAGTGGAGGCATTGCATGAAAATTTGTATAATAAAAATTAAGAAATACTTCTGAATTATTTTCTACTAAAATATTTTCTCCGGAAGGATATTCAGGCAAAGATGCCTCATCCCAGACTAAAAGATTGTCTAGTTCGATTGCTGGTCTAATTTCTTTAGCATTTGGATCCATTAAGATACAATAAAGTTGGTATTAAAATTCAGATAAAGAGTCGTTGTTTTATCTCCTGGCGTAATGACAGATTCCTGTCCGGTAAATGCCGGACTATAAACGGTTGAGTCTAAAGAATCTGGATCTATTTCTCCAAATAATTCAACTCCAGATACACTTAATTGGAAGAAATGTTTATAGACATAAGGGCACATATTCACATCATACAAGACATAAGAAAGCATAAATGTATTTGTATCGAATGAATAAGTTAAGCATGGATTTCCAGCCTTTTGAATCATTACTGATCCATTTTTAAAGAGAGAAGAAGGAATTTGGAAAGATTCAGCTTTTTGCTCTTCAGTATGAAAATAATATTTTTTAACGGTAAAATTAATTAAATCAATTTCATAAATGTCCGGATAATAAACAGGAAATTCAATTTTTGTTCCATTGACATATTTTTCACTAATGGAGACATTCATTACTGCAAAATAACATTTATGAAGTTTCTCAATATAGAAAATATCGGAACCTTTATCACAAATATTTGCATTTCTAGAAAAGAAAGCAGGATTAATAAGTTCAAAACTCTTGTAATTAAAGGCATCAAAATAAGAAGCTTTAATCAAAGAATTTTCATTATTAAAGAAAATAGCTTGTTTATTAGTAAAGAGCTGTTCAAATTTATTAGTCAGAGGATTAAATTTAATGCCTTCAAATAATAAATGAATCGCTCCTGTCGCTGGATTTTTAGCTTTAATGATGAATATATTCTCAATAACATCAATATCAATAGCATTTTCAATAAAAAAATTATAAATTTCATTATCGGCAGAAGTTTGCCACCAGGGAAATGCTGAATATATGTCAGTAATTTGTCCTAATCCAGTAATAGAAATTAAGATTGTACCTTTTTCTTCAAGAATTTCAAAATAAGTCTTTTCCTTATTTTTTTCATAATCAGGTTTTAGATGATCAGGAAGAGGTTCTGTCTTGTATTCTTCATTCTGATAATAAATTTTAGGCAAAGTAAACTGATTGTTATCGATAATTTCGTTATAGTCAGTTGTAATAAACTTGCCATCTATTACAGCACTAAACGGTTCATTTAAAATATCCTCAATAGCAAGAGTCAAATCACCATTCCCAATTGTTGCACCATTAGGAATATAAGCACGGAAATAAGCTGGAAGAAGGGTGCTTATACCTCCCTCGATAAAGTAAGAATAATAATGATTTTCAGGAGTCCATGTAATTTTATCTGCCGAAACTTCAGTAGAAACTCCCACATCATCAACTCCTAAAACACCTCCATCGACTAATAAAAACTTTTCTTCTACTTCGGGCTGAGGAACAAATGGAGTAAAATTCCAATCTCGGGCAAATTTACCATTTTTTTCTTTAAAAATAGCAAATTTATTACCATATAAGTCGGATTTAAAGGAACTTATAAATCCTTTATCAAAAAGTTCATAGAAATTTAAAGAAACAATATTATTTTTATTGAGCTTGTCAACATCTTGTTCTTTAGAATAGTAGGCAAACATTGCCTGAGCATCACTAACAACTAATGGATCATTAACGGCCCAGCCAAAGTTAAAGTTTTTAGAATATTCAGTTAAAGAATATTCAATAATATAAGGATAATCCTTTTGTCGATTAAATGCTACATTACCATAAATTTTTGGATCAGGAAAAATATAAACCTTGTTGGGTTCCACTTTACTTTCATCAATAGAATAATCAAAGTTAGTTGTATTAACTCTAAGTAAACTTGTTTTATCTGGTTTAAAAAATAAACCAATATTCTTGAGAAGTTCTAATTGTTTGGATTCAGTAAATGGAGTATCAACAGTTTGCTGGTTTAGAAGATTATTTGAAGGATTATCAGCTTTAATGAATACATCAGTAGTAATATTACCTTCAGAATCTTTAATCAAGTAATAAAAATCAACGCCAATGTACTTTTTATAAAGTTTCTTTCTAATATTAATTTTTTCATCATCGGATATTAAAGAAACTTTACTGCTTTCCAGCAATTCATTCTTTAAAGTAAGTTTATCTCCGACACAATCCTGAGATAAGTCAAGACTAAGCTGGGCTATTAACGGAATTTCCCGAAGATAGACATTTCCGTCAAAGATCATGTCTCTTAATATATTTTCTAACTCAAAATAAAGAGAAGAATCAATATCGTTATAGTCACAAGAAAGTGATGAAGCCCGGTCAATATCAAAATAATCAGAATAAATGTCTACAAAGTTATCGATAGAGACATTCAAATAATTTTGAACATAATTTACTTGTTCAGGATTTTCATTAAAAAGAAAACTTAAAATTTTATCAAAAATAATCTTTTCTACAGAAAGTTGAGTACCTTTAATCTTATTTCGCTCAATTACAAAAGTTGCTTCGGTACGTTTATTTCTATAAAAAGCGGCAATATCTTTAATTCTGGAAACAAAGATAGGTAATGCTGAGTAAATCGCATTTTTAGCCTTTAATTTCTCATTAGGATCTTCTAATGAATTAAAATTCCAATTTAGATTAGATAAAAAGACCTGTTCTTCAAAGGTAGCATAAGAAACAGTAATAATTTTAAGTAAATCAATAATCTGAGACTGAATTAATTCTTTAGTCTCAATAATTTGATGGTCATCATTTTTAACTTTGGCCCATTCAGTAAGATATTCTTTATAATAAGTCAAAAAGACTTCTTTATCATTTTCAAAAGAAGTTTTTGAAATAAATTCAATAAATGTATAAGGTTTAATAGTGTCCTTAACTTCAGACGGAACACTATTAGAATTAATAATTGAATTAATTTCAAAGTTTATCATTACCTTGGAGATATTTAAAGGACTAATTGAGTCCAAGATTCTCAATCAAGGTTTTATAAAGTAATCGGTCAATAGAACCATCAGCTTTATACCAGGTATTATAATCTTTAATATTATCAGAAATAGTCTCTGGTTTCAGATAAGAACTGTGAATATCTGTCTCATTAGTATCAATATACTGATAGAAGTAATAAAATTTGTTTAATTGTTCTCGAGCTTTATCTTCAATTGGTTCAGAAGCCAAAAGATTAAGCATTTGATAAAGGTTTTTATTGGGAGAAATGATATTAAAAAGCTCTTTTTCGAAATCTCCTAATAACAAATTCCATCCCCAGGTCTTAAAATACTCAATTAATTGAAAATACTCTCCTTGTTCATCGGTTTTAATAGGAGATTTTCTCACTTTTTCTAAAAGAGCAGTATTAAGAAGAAAATATTGCTTAGCAAATCTATCATAACAAACAATTATTGGCCAAATTCGCTTGCCATTTACAGTTTTAATATAGATTTTTTCAGTTAAATCATATTGAGGACCTCGATTTTTACCCGGAAGCTTATCAAGTGTCTCAAATTCATCTTTAACTTTAAACTTGGTACCAATTAATCTGGAATGGTTAATGGAAAGAATTTTTAAAAGCTGATTAATACTTTCAGGCTGAGAGAAATTTTCATTATTATACAAGTCTAAAGTAAGATTTAGACTTTCGCAGATAGAAATAAGGCTAATAATAGAACAGGTATTAATATTCCCAAAATCATTGACAAAATTATTACCTTTATTAATAACTTTTTCCAAAAAGTTATCTGATTCAAAAATACCAAGCATATATTGGTCTAAAAATGGAAGATTTTCAAAAACAGGATGAGTTTTATAGATATTCCAGATTTCTTTGGCTGAATATTCAGTATAATCCTGCTTAGGATCCAAATAATATTTTGAATCCTTATTAGAAAAGCTTTTGAGATCAATAAAAGTTAAATTATCTACGCTTAAATCTGATTTTTGAAGAGATGTTCCTTCCCATGATACAGATAAATTAAATGTGGAAGTAAGTTCATCCGTTTCCACCAATGGCCTTAGAGTGCCGAAGCAAGAACCCATAGACATATAGGGAGTACCCAATACAGATTCTAATCCGGTATAAAACTCAACAGAGGCATTTTCACAATTACCAATTATTTCTTTAATGGCAATATCTTTAATAAAGTAATATCCATAATTATCTGCTATTAAACGTATTACAAATGGTGAATCTATACCTAGATATTTTGCCCTACAAAAACTAAATGTATTATTTTCTAAAGAAATATCTATAATAGGATGCTCATCTGAATTATCCGCAGTTGTTAAGCCGTTTGTAGAAATGAATATATTGAGTTTATCAGGATTATTTTGTTTAATTTCCAAACTGGTTCCAATCGAAACAAGATTGATAGTATTTTTTCCTAAAAGGACATTATCATCAGGAAAATAATCAGTATCAAGCACAAAAGTTAATTCATCCTGGGAAGAAGGTAAATCATCTTGAAATTTAATAGAAGCTTTTCCGCTTTGACCAATATGGTAATAATTTAAAGTAGAAATAGAATCTAATGAAGGAACCATTAAAGTATTACAGATATATTTGATGGATGAATCTACTATTAAAGGTTCAACTTCAGTTAAAGCAGTCATTTCTGGATTAATAATATACAAATTAAGAATCAATCCAGAATCATTTGAATAATCAAAAACTACATAGACATCTTTATATTCTGGGATAATAGATAATGTCGGTTCATTATCTTCATCTAAGAAAGTATTATAAGGGAGTAAATGCTGATAAGGATTATTAGGCGGAAGATCAAAAATATTGGTTGCTCCAGCTTTAACAGCATGACATTTAATTGGTACTTTATTTGTAATACTTTTGTCTAAAGTGGCAATAACTTCAGCAATTTCTATTTGTTGTCCGGCATATACATTTTTTAAAAGTCCAGCTTCAACTTTTTTAAGGTATGCAGAAGTATAAGAGATAATAGTCGGGAGAATATCCACGACTTTGATTGTTTGCTCAGCTTTGGGATAACTGTTTTTGTAAGGATTTTCATCAGCATCAAAACATGTACAAGTTACACTATAGGAGCCAGGATTTTTATAGGTATGGGTAGCTGTTAATCCTTTAATTTTAGTCCCATCTCCAAAATCCCATAAAATTTCTCGGTCAAATTTTTTAAAAATCTGGTAAGAGATAGGATTACCAGATTCATCTAAGTCAGAAGTCTCTACAATTTGATTATCATTAAAAGATAAAGTAACTGTAGACCCTGAAACTGTAAAAATTACATCAGAAACAGGGTTATATTCTTGATTTGTTAAATCGTTAGTAATTGTAATCCTACCTTTAAAAGTATTACTCATTTATGACAATCATTTTAGAGTTAATGTTCCTTAAATCATAAAAATAAGGGAACATAAATGGAGAAAGAAGAATATTTTGCTGGGTTATTGTAAAATCATTTTCTTCATAAAGAGGATTCCAGACAATAAATGTTAATTTATCGGTTTCATTAGTCCCATCCTGCATTTTAATATCAATTACGCCTGGGATTTGGGCAAGTTGGGCAGAAAGCAATGAAATATCGATAGTTGCTCCCAGCTTAACATTATTGAAAAAGTTATTAAAGACACTAGTTGCTTGAGAAGTAATATAATCACTATTAAAGTTACTATATTTGTCTCTTACTAATACTAATTGGACATCTTTAAAATGTTCTGGTAAACTATTATTATCTGCCCGGATAATCCCAAAAGAAACGGCTTTATAAATTGGGTCAATCGGTGCAATATTATGTGCAATATCTTTATAAGAATTTAATCCTTCAACAATATATTGTTTAAGATTAGTATTCACATAATTCGGTATTTTATCATTAATAATAGTATTAATAAGAGGGAGGAGAGCCACGTAAACGTTGTTAAATCCACAGGAAGATTGAAAGGTTACTTGGTTAAGGGCAACACGAGGATCATCATTTGGTGCATCCAAACCAATATTATAAAAATATTTCAAATAGGAACCAGTATACTCAGAATTAGAAAAGACATAACAATCTTTAATAAAATTATTAAACATTTTGTTGATATAAGTGATATAGTCTTGTTCGTTTAATAAACGATTCTGAGAAGCAAAGATTTTAGGGACATTATTTCTAATAATGTCAACAGATTCAACTGCAGAAACCGGAGTTGAATAACCAGTATTAGAAACTTTAATATACTTTAAATCATTTGGAGTGATATAGGCTGGTAATATATCAAAAATACCAGTTGTTGTGTCCATAATAATTTCCTGAAATTTTGTAGAGTTATACAAAAATAATTCAGTATTATTAATAAGCCCGTCACCAACTTCAGCAGAAGAACCATCTGAAATTACATAAAAAATAATAATTTCAGAATTTTCTACAGGTTTATAGCCATTGATATTATTACCAAATTTAAATTCATAATTATAATTTTCATTAAGTCTCCGCTCAAAAACTTTATCATTACCCTTAGATTCGAATAAAGATTTTACTTCTTCATATTGAACCCATTTGCCATTAGGCTCCTTAACATAAACATCAAAGAAATTATCAGTAATAAATCGACCGTTATCAGTTTTGATATTATTGTCTATTAAGGTAATGACTTGAAATTCTTCTCCGGAGGTTAAGAAAATATCAGATTCTGTTAATGAACCTTGATAAAGAATATCATTAATTTCTGTTTCTTCGTTTAATAAAGAAGAAAAAACTAAATCATTCCTTAAAATAAAAGATTTATTATAATTGATAAATGAATATCGGGGAATAAGAAAAGTTCCAATTTTATTATTAGAGCTTAAAGAAGCTAAAATGGAAATAGGAAGAATAGAAGTCTGTTTACCATTAGGCTTATAATTAAACAAACTTACAAGCTTATTCATATTTTCATATAAACTCGCCGTAGCAAAAGTATTTTCAGTGGCAGAGGTATTAAAATGGAATTGCAGCTGTTGAAGCATAACTGCAATAATATCAATAAAGGCATTTAAATTAGATCCAAGATATTGCTGGTCAATAAAAATTCCTCCTTTATTGAGTTGTTCAATTATAAATTGTTTAATTGAACTACCTTCAAATAAAGCGAAATTTTGGTCACTAGGGGTTGTATTAGAAGTAATAGCCATGGAACTAAAGAGTAGTATATCCAGAAGAATTTAAAATTTCTTTTAAGTTAATAGTTTTGTTATTTAAAGATGGAATAGTTAAGGTCATATTAATAATATAAGCATCATTTAGATAGTCTAATTGAATTTGGCAGTCTTCAACATTAATTCTCGGCTCAAAATAAGGCAATTTTTGCATTAATTCAAGGCCGAGAAAGTATGCAGTATATTCATTAATTCCTTCAAACAAATAGGAACGTAAATCAAATTTTAAATCAGGATTTAAAAGACGAGAACATTCACTTGTCCTGAACCAGTTTTTTAAAGAATTATAAATTGCATTTTCATTGATACATACTTCAATATCTTTAGCTGAAAGATTGCTATTGATAGAATTATCGGTAAAAATGCCGGAGTTATTAATATCAGTAAGGTCAAACTTTATATCCTTGTATAATGTATTAACAGACTTTTCAAAGTTAGAAAGGTCTGAAGGATTTTTTGCCGTTTTATCTTCAAAAGTCTTGGCTAAGTTTGATAACTTAATATTGGCCACGTCTCATTTATTTAATGGACATTAAATATGCTTATGCTTAAAGACTCTAAACTAGATGTTCTATTTGAATCGTTAATGACTCGTTACCGCTTAGGTAGCTTCTTAGTTGGCGATCAAATCAGATTCTTAGATTCGATTGAAAAAAGTGAAATTTTTAAGAATCTTCCTGTAACTGAAAAGGAAATTCTTCAGGATATTATTAATCAACAAAGAAATGGAGATGCTATTGTTAAAATTGTTTCCATTAATCAGACTCCATTTGTACAAGGATCTCCAGAAGCTATTCCAATGTCTTTCGATATTGGCTTAGACGGAGGGGGAGGCCGTTATTTGACTGTTCTTACTCTCCCGGGCCCAATGATTAAGGAAATTGAACGAATTAATAATGACGGTATTAATCTTCCCGATACTATTCCAGCAAATCGTAAATTTACCTATTCTAATGAACCTGACGTTCATGAAGTGGTAGATACCGAAGATGAAGAAGGCGAAGATGTAAAAGCAGTTCCTACCAAACAGCCTGTTCATAAAATGCCTGTCAAAGATAATAAATTAGGAAATGAAAAAGCTCCAACTGAGATTGATCCTAAAAAGGCTATCAAATCTAAGATGGAGCTTAGAGGCAAAGTAGATACAAAAGCTAAAGCTTAAAACTTTCCAAGTTGCTTTAAAATTCTGAGAATGGTCGCATAAAAGTTAATTTCCTGATCTATTACAAATACACTATCTCGCAGACCGTTCGCAATCTCTAAGATGATATTAGCTCGTTCATTCGGACTAATATCATCTTTTTTATAGATAAATTCATGGAAGCTTTTAAGAAGATAAACATAATCTCCTTGAAATTCATTTTCAGATTTTATCCATACTTCACGAAGATCGATAGGATTCATTTCATCAAACTTTTCATAAATGCTTTTAATGAATTCATTATTGATAAGTTTGTTTTCAATGATAAGAGTATTATTGGTAATATTAGATTGAATAATACCAATTGTTTTACGAAGATCTGGATAATACTGCTCTAAAACAGTTTTTAATCCAGAAAAATGTTCTTTAGGGACGACTACTCGTTCTTTTTTAAGGATTCCCATCACATATTGTGCAAATCCTGCTTTCGGAGGAGTAATATTCAAAGAAATACAACGAGATTGCAAAGCATCAGAAATTCTCGCCTGTTCGTTTGCGGTTAAAATAAAACGAGTATGTTCCGCATTATCTTCAATCATTCCCCTAAGGGCATCTTGGGAAGAAGGAGACAAACGATCAGCTTCATCGAGAATAACAACCTTTAATGAGCCAGTTGGTGACATTGTTTGGACAAAATTATTAATTCGTCCGCGAATTACATCAATACCATTATCAAAACTGGCATTAATCATTAATGTAGTTGCATCAATTTCTTTACAAAGAAGAGTGGCTAAAGTAGTCTTACCTTGACCAGGTTTACCGCAAAATAATAATGAAGGAATATCATTATCTCTAATATATCCCTCTACCTTGGTTCTATTTTCTTCAGAAAGAACCATTTCACTAATACTTTTTGGCGCATATTTTTTAATCCAAAGATTGTCAAAAATATCATCAGTATAATCTATATCCTCCATAATTTATAATATATTCTTTTAATAGATTTGTAATTAATTTCTTAATTTTAAAAGGTGCACTATTAACTATCAATAATGTTAAATCAAGATTATGCTGATGATTCTTTACAAATGATTCTGGATGAATTATCCAAAGAATCAGCTCAACCTAGTTTAGTTCCAGCTAAAATTGAAAATCAAGAAATTGAACATTTAGATAGGGAACAATTGGAAGATTACATTATTAAAAGTGGTGTAGAAACTGTATCTACTACTCAAGATATTATTAATGTTTTACTGCAGCAAATTAGATCTACTCCTGATGCAGAATTAATTACATCTGTTGCAGAAATGATTGGTTCTAAGACTAAAGCAGTAGAAAATTTAACAAAGATCTTTCTTAATAATGAAAAATTAAAACAAGCAAAAGAACTTGAAGAATTTAAACAGGCGGCTAAGCTTCAACAGATTAATATGTCTATGACTCGTCCCCCAATGACACGAGAAGAAGTTATGAAGTTATTGGACGATGATATTATTCCTGAAATAAGGACAGTAACTCCTGAAAATGAAGAAAAAGAGGAAGATGAATAAATTTTCCTCTTTTTAATTTGATAATAGATGACTATATTAAGTTTGAAGTCCAGCCAAGCGAGCTCCCTGATCAACTTGAGCATATACTTGAGGATCTAATCCATTAGTTTGACAGAAACTTTCAGAAAAGAAATATTTTCCGTTAATTATCCCATTATTATTAGGAGCACCGTTAATCTTCATTGCCTTAATTTTATAAGGCTGAATCTTAGCTTTAGAAAGTTCAGAAGATGCCAATAATTCTGGCATCGGATTATTGGCATCGCTTGTTATAGCTTTACCGGAAGAATCATAGAGTGTAGCTAACCCCCATCCTTCTTTAGTAAAGAAATATTGGGCAGTTATATCAATCCAAGGAGATTCAGGTTGGCCACCACCAGTATCAAAAACTGGAAGTACACGTTGTCCATTAGGGAAGAAAAGAACAACATTTAAATCAGAATATTTGATTGCTCTTGATACTAATGTTGAGAAGTTCTTTGGAAGAGAAAGATTTGGATAATTTTTAATAAGAAAAGCCTGATAATATTTTATCACATCTCTAGGACGCGTTGCACACCCGACGTGAAGTATTTTATTTTCTTTAGACAATTGTTCAATACCAGATGCACTATTCGGCAAAAGACGTACTCCAGATTCATTAGTTCCACTGACTATTCCAACATTATCATAATTAGAAGTATTAGCATCAATATAATAACGCCCGTCCGGAAGAAAGATAGGATTATAAGCAGTAATTTTTATTGGAAGAGTATTATCCTGAGATACTTCTCCAATATTTTTTAATCGAATATCGTTTATGCTCACATTTGGATTAAGACGACTATTATCCGAGAAAATGGCAGTTTTACTTTCCATACTATTGCCATTTGGTGTTTTTACATGGGGATTACCATTCTCATCATAAACTACTGTACCAAATCGGTCAGATCTGGTCATATTTTGTTCATAATCATATGGGTTATAACGTCTTTTATATTCATAAAGACGGAAGCAATCACCCATCCTTGAAGCAATAGTACCAAGTACGTCTCCTCCAATAGTTTCAACATCTTTAAGAATATATGGGTCCTCTTTAACAGCTTTTTTACTGCCTAATATCTTATTAAAAATATCAGAAGACTGCAAAGAAATCATGTCAGTTAACTGGGTAATACCTTGAAGCAAATACCGGGGCATTTTATTAATCATATATGCCGGAATACCTAATAAAGTAGTTGCTTCATCAGAACCACTTGTATTTTTAAGATTATATTTTGGCTGATTATCTCCAATTGTACCAATAGAAGGAGAAATCATATTAGTATATTGACATGGCTTAGATAAGCAGTCATATAAATCTGCTAATGTTGACCAAGAATAATTCTTTTCTTTATCTGCTTGTTTTTCAGCCCAAATCTCGTCAATTCGACAATCATTCTTATTTGCTTCCTCTAAAAGTTCAGGATCATTTTGAATAATGGTACGCCATTCATCCAAGGACCCAACATCAAGTTCAGGCCCGTGCATATAAAAATAATCTACAAACTTTTTAGCTGAATTAGGATAATTCAACTTATATTCATTATAATGAATAGCTAATTCAGTATCATCCTTAATTAAAGGATTTTCAAGCAGCTTACAAAGTTCAGGATTATTTTGTACATATTCCCGATTTTTAGCTACGGTTAATAATTTTTCGATTGAATTTAGCTTATAAATGAACATGTTGCTTTATAGAGGATTACAGAAAGAGCTTAGAAATAGTTCATTACTATATTGTTGGCCTTTAAAGGTATGAACAACTCGAGTAACAAAATAATAGTTACTCTCAATTAAATTAGAAAAAATTGTTTGCGTACCATTTTTATCATTATTTGCTGAAACTAAATTTTTATCGACATAAATGATTTCATTTGCCTTTCGATATGAATTGCCCGGTAATGATAATTGAATAGACTTATTCATTGTAAACATTGTTCTAATGAGTCTTGCTGATACTGCAAAATTTACATTATTATCATTAAAGGGAGGTACTTTTCTAGTAATTCCCCGACTTTCGGCAGTTGAAATAGAAATATTAGATTTTGTTTTTTGATGGAGATATTCCTTCTCAAATGTTTCAACCAGATCATTAAACTTATAAAGGGTAGTTGAAAACGTATCAGGTTGGTTAATTGGAGCCACTACACAATCACACCATTCATTATTAATCAAAATGGTAGTGACCGGAAATGTCTGAACATTATAGATAAATGACGGACTATAGAAAGCAGGTTTTGCAATATCATTTGGAACGGTCCTATCTGTCTGGTTAATTATTGCTTCATAAATTTGATTATCCTGAAAACAGGCGGTAAAAGTATCTTTAATATTACGAATAGTTATTTTTCGTTCTCCAAACAAAACATCATTTTTATAAATGTTTTTATTATTTGTTTTAATAAAAGATAAATTTTCAGAACGAGCTGTGCCGACATCTCCAATTAACAGGTCTACTTTGGTAGTTTTTCCTCCATCATGCTCAATAGCTTTTGGAAAGTAAACGTTCTTGTTAATAGTATTAAGCAGTATTGTAACAGATGTAGTATCATCAATATTTTTATAAATCGCTTCTCCAATTTGTCCAGAAGGACAATTAGATTTAAAATATTCAAATGAATGTTTATCTACATCAATAATTCTGGGAGTTGATTTAGATGCAACCGTATATAAACTATTTGTAGATTCTCCGCTTTCTGCAATTTTTAAATCTAATAACAAAAAGTCATAAGCAAATTCAATTAAATCTTCAAGAGTGGTAGATGTTATTTCAGCTTTAGGAACCGGCGTAGTAATTTGAAGATTATCAGTAGTTCTAATAGGAGCGGGAGTTGTCGTAAGATTTGACCCTCCATTAGCCAAACTTAAAGTACTAAGATTTCTATTAGCTCCTTCTACCATAAAAGCTTCTTCAATTTTTAAAGAATAGATAGAAGAAGTAGAAGATGTTTTATTGCCAATCATTGATGAAGAGAAAATGCTAAAATAAACATTTTCTTCATAATTTGTATAGGTATTATAAGAATAAAATCCCAAATAAAATTTATTAGTATTATTAAGAATTGGATCAAAAACATTAGAAATGTTATCAAGAATAATTTCTCCAGTTAATCCGACATTACGAATATCATCTGCATAGGTAAAACTATTAATAATCCCCCATGGAATTACCATAAAAGCATTTTTATCATCTTTCGACTCAAAGAATAAACCAATCCTGTAATCAGCCCCGTTAATGGTCTGAATTTCAATATTTTCTATAATATTAGGATTTGACTTAATAATTCTCATGGTTCATTTTCAATAGCTTCAACAACCATTGACAGATATTCGGGTTTAACAATAAAAATCTTATCGCTTACACTGGCATACATTGGATTTAACTTTTTATTAGTATTTGCCAATAAAATTAACCAATAATAAGTTAAATCGCCATAGATTAGATAACTTAATGTTGTCCAGGGCATGCTGTAAGGAACAATATATGTTGTATATAATTCACTTGTCTTATCTTCTGGCAACTGAATTTTCTTCAGAATATTATAAAAAGGTACATTATCCTGAGTATAATATGTATTAAAAATTGAAGAATATAACATGGTTTACTTTATGATAGTTGGACCTTTTTCTAATGCTGTTGCATAAAGGTTAGCTGATTTATACAATAATGATTGAAAAACAATAGTTATTTGCCAGGCGTCCGGAACTAATACTTTTTGATTAGTTTTATATTGGAGAAATCTTCTTGTACCTAAATTTTTAACTTCTAATTTAGAGACAAAAGAGACTGGGAAATATTTTGTTCCCGGAACTGACACTTCATAGAGAGCTGGAGTTTTATATTTGAAAGCATCTAACCTGTATGGAAGATTTTTAAGAGCAATATTCTTGATAAATCGATAATTTTTCTTCCAAGCAGTATCTTCTAAACCTCCATGATTAACCGTATTATAAAGAATAAAATTAATAGCTACTGCATCCTGAGAGCTTTCATATTGGAAATATTTTGGTTTTTCAAGATAAATTCCGTCATTTGACCAAGTAAAGCTATTATCTTTATTGAGCATATTACCGATCATATCACCGACATTAGAAGCTCCTTGCAGATTACCAGAAATACCAGCAATAACATCAAGGTTATTTGCTAAAGATGTCTGAAACCATGATCTAGTTTGAGGAGAATCAGAAAATGAATTAGAAAGACTGATATAATCATTATCAAAATATGGAAATACATATTTTAAACAATTAGTAGTATCATACGAATACATATTTTCATATGGACTCAGATGATTATTTCCTGTAACAATAGTATTATAGATATTTGTACTGGAAGTTGCATTTGATACAGCATCTCCTAAACTATTTCCTATTTTTTTTAAAGCTTCTCCTCCAGCTTCGCTAAATTGCCCGACAACTTTAGCAAAAGTATCAATAAATCCTGTTGAAACATTGTTTAGCAGCCATTTCATGGACATTGCAAATGTAGAGACATTTTGGCGAAATTCTCTAACATAGGCACACGGTAAAAGATCTTCTGTTTTTGCCTTATTGACAATCCAGTCATAATCCTTTAAAATATTAACAATATCTCCATTCTTAATATCATTTTTAACATCAGAAGTAACATTTGAAAGAAGTTCATTATAAGTATTCTCCATTTGAGAATACCGAGCTGAATTTTTTTCTTGTACCCCATTAGATGTTTTTGGGATAGTATTTGCAGCAGCCTGAGTTTTTGACTTAGCTGCTTTTTCTTTTGCTGCTTCTGCCTCGGCTACTGCAATGGCAGCTCTTTCACGAATTCCAGCTTCTTCTTGAGGTGTAAGGGCCATAATTAATACCTATATCCATATCTAGGATCGGAAGCTCCTTGATAAGAACCTCCATTACCTATATTATTAACATTTACCTGAGGCATATTAAGATTAGCAAAAGCAACAGGTTTATCCTTGACCGTATCAATTAAACGGTCAATTCCCGAAAGAAGTTTATTCATATATGTAGCTTGGTCAGTAGCAATGTTATTAGTTTGCAGGTTGTTTTTCTTTAAAGCTTCTTGAAGAGAAATCTTTTGAGCATCTAAAGTTGTTTTGGTATTTTCTAATTCAATCTTTGTATTAACATTAGCTTTTTCCAAGCGTTTATCAATAACAGTAGTGGTAGAACTTTTTTCTAAATCAGATTGAATCTTACTAAGACTATCAGCAGAAGTATTATTAAGCTCAGCCTGTCTGGCTTTAATATACTCCATTGCTTCTTTATATTTCTTGGAAGAATCGTTTAACGAATCGGTACCAAACTTTTTAAAAGCTTCGGCTCGAGCAATTTGCAAAGCTCTTAATTGTTGAGTATCTAAATCAGAGACAGACTTAATTTCAGCAGAAAATTGATTTAAGCTTTTTTGATATTCTTCAGCTGTACTAGTTCCCATAATCTTATCCTTAAGTTTAAGAACAGGAATAAGAACATGATTTACTAAAGATTTAAACGGCTTAATAATTTTATCATTAACAAAACCTTTAACAGTATTAAAAGTTTCAGTTATTCTATCAAATCCGCTTTTAACAGTATCAATAGTATTAGAAATAGATTTTTTAACGGAACCTAAAATAAAATTCCAGGTATCATCTAATTTCTTACCGATAATTTTAAATGCGTCTTTATACCAATTAATAATATCATTAAAGAAAGATTTAATACCTTGCCAGGCTTTTCCTAAAATATCTTCGAGCCATTTATAGCCAGCTAAAATACCATCCCAGATATATTTGGAAAGATCTTTCATCCAAGTCCAGGCTTTTCCCAACCAATCAGAAGTATTATTGGTAAAATTTTTACCACTTTCAGTATTATTAACCCAATAATTTATTGCATCTATTCCAATAGCAATACCTGTTCCCAAACCAGGAATTAATAAGTCAAGAAATGTTGCAATACCTGAGACTAAATTTAATGCTCCGGATAAATTATTGCCATTTTTAAAATCATTAATAGCAAATCCAAGACCTATTAAGCCACCAAAAATTGGAATTCTTCTAAGTGCGGTACTTACTGGCTTTAATAGCTTGACAAGGGTTTTCGGAAACATCGATATAAAATTCCGAGCAAGTGTTGCTCCACCCTTTAATGCGGCTTTTGCAACTCCGCTTCCCCCAACATTACCATCCCAAAGCATTTGAAGTACATTAATACCTATTGCTACCCCGGCACCAACCGGTCCGAAGAATGGTAAAATCCCGGCAAATAATTCCATAATTGCCTGGCTATAGTTTCCTTCATTATATCGAAGATAAGCCTGATATAATGACATTACTGTTCCGATTAAAGGAAGCTTTTTTAAGAAGGGCCCAACTGTTTTAGTAATAATACCTATTCCGGTTTTTCCCAATAATGAAAAAATATTTCCAGTGATTTTACCCAGCCTACTAATAGTTTTACCAATAAAGTTTCCTAACTTACCAAAACTTTCAAAAAATTTAGGAATAGCTTTTAAGCCATTTTTAAAAGCTTTAAGAGGCTCTTTAATTTTTTCAATAATACTTTTAACCCATTTAGCTCCTACTAATCCCCTTAAAGCTTCAGGGAGATAAGCAATAGACTCAACAATTTGTCCAAGAGGACCAGTTCTTCCAGCTAATCCCAATAATAAAAGGGCTAAAAGAGCAAGATCAGACAATGACCCAGTCGGAGGTAATTTAGGAACTTTTTCCTTTGGAAGATTAACATTGATGATGGGATTGATTTGTTTTGCAGGAGATTTATCTACTTTTTTATATTCCTCCTGTTTTTTAATCTTATCCCAATATTCAAAAAAGATTTTAGTACCGCCTTTAAAAATAGCGGCACCAATATCTTCATAACCTTTAGCTAATTGACTTGTAAAAGTTGGAGCAACTTTTTGAATATTTCCACCATTTAAAATATTTTTGGCATAAAAGTCTGAATCACTTCTATTGTCATTTCTTTCTTCAGAACTTTCTTTAATTTCTTCAAGAGCATCAAAGAAAGACTGTGGAAGTTTTATTTCAAGAGCTTCTGCCATGATAATTGCCTGTATTAGCAATTATTTAAAGGTGAAAACCTTAGAGCTCCTTCGAGAAAATATTATGTTCAATACTGATTTTCTCTTGTTTTCCGGTCTCTAAATTAGTAGCAGTAAAAGCTAATTCTTCACCCTTTTTAACTTCTTCAATAAAATCAGTAATTTTATTAATATGTTCCTGAGGAAGGCTATTGATTACTTTAATTTGTTCATCAACAATTAAATCAGTAAAGTTAAAAATTTCTTCATTGATTTGAATAGACTTAATATACTTTGTTAATTCACAAATAAGATATTGAGCCGCAATCTCTCCCGGGTCAGGCTGATGACGTCTGCTTTCAATATTTCTTCGATAATTGTTGATTTTCTGAATAATAGTTTTATTAACTTCAGTATCGCGGGAAAGAGTCGGAGCACAAAGAGTAATTTTGATAACTCCATCTAAACGAATCTCTTTTTCTTTTTTAATTTTATGAAAAGCTTTAGGATTAAGAGTATTGAACTGATAATTTTCAGTTTTTTCATTTCCTTCATCATCGATAACCTTTTTGGTAAACTTATCTCCGATTGTTAAATCCCGAAGTGCACGAAGAAGCATCGGTTTTTCAACAATAGTAATATCTTTATTAGTTCCGTCAGTTGTTTCAACACAGGAATTAATAATATTATTAAAGGCAATTCCAAGTTTCGCCGGAGTTTCAAAGGGGTCAAAAACGGAAACAATTAATTCCCGTTGTTGAGCAAGAGTAAGTTCAGAAATTTTATACTTTTCATCTAATTCAGTAGTCTTTTTAATATTTTCAAGAGAACTGAATAAAGTGGATAAATGTTGTGCCATATGATTTAATTAATCAGCTAAAAGATAAACTCATTCTTATTATTTGAGTTATTTTTTTCTTCAGCTTCTCTCTCTTCTTCTTTCTCTTTGATGAGCTTAGACATAAAAATAGTTGATTCAATGGGAGACATTTTATTAAAATCCGAGAGAGATAAATTAAGATGCCTTAAAAGAGAGTAAGAAAGAGTATAAAGTCCGTCTAAATCATTAAAGAAAAGGCTTTCAGCAATAAATCTATATGTCAGATGGCTTAGTAAAGGAAGTTCTATTTTACCCTTAGCAAAAATAATATTAATATTGTATTTCTGAAGAATTAAATCATTTAATTTATTATAATTTTCAGGAGTAATAAGATAGTTTAGAGCTAATAAATCTTTAGAAGTTTCTAAACAAAATTCTTGTGAATTTAAATTAATATTTTTAACTCCCGATAAAATATCAGGAAGTAATTCATCATCTATTTCTTCAAATAGAAATGGACAATTAATTTTAAATTTTGCATTCCCTGATTTGGTTTCAATAATTGTTTCAATAGGTTCAAAAAAGGTTTCTCGAAGATTATCTAAAGTATCAAATAAACTGTATAAGTCTTTATTGAAGAAATTATCTGTTTTTAATTCAATAGCATCAGAAATAGAATAAGCTCGAATACTCAAATAAATGTAAACTTTATCTAATAAATTTAAGGAATAGATTTCAGGTACAGTTTTTGCAATATGCCCATCTAATTCTTTATAAAATCCAAGAAGGTCATTATTCATTACATATTTGTGAAGAGAAATATAAGTTTCATTAGTAATCTCTTCACAATAAACAACCTTTTTGGAAGGTAACTTACATTTAAATTTAAACATGCTGTTAAACTATATTTCCGCCTCTTAGACTTGTTTCGGGGTCGATACTATTATCATATATAGTTGGCAAAGTTGTCGTTTTCCCCTCAGTAACAAGAGCATCTCCTAAAGAAAACGGTTTTCCGGCCATTTCCTGAACTTCATACCATTCATAGGAAAATTTAATCGGAGTCATCATTTCATCAGCTCCCATATCTCCTGCATAGTTGTAAGATTTATCAGGAATTGAAAGCGGAACACAACCTCTAAAAGTAATAATTTTCCTAAGATACGGCTGTTCTTCATTGGCTTTCGAAACCATATATTCCGTCGACTTAGATCCCCAGACATATGGTTGAGTAGTCAAATTTTGTGAATTGGTATATTGAGGATAAAATGAAGTTTGCACTAATCGTTCGCCATTTCTTTTTACTTGAAAATTAGGAGAAGATTTTGCAAAGAAATAGCATTTAATATCTGCTTTTAAATTATCCAGTTGCGGATCTTCAATTAAGCCTTGATGTGCAACGGCAATAATCCATGGTTTAATAATATATTCAACTAATTCTCGGTTAGTATCAAGGAATGTAATAGACAAATCGTTAAAATTAGAACGACGTCCTTCTCCTACTCTTCCCTGAATTAACCCTCCGGCATTAGGAATTTGAACAGAAGCTGGGAATGAAATACTGACATTTTCATTCGGAATAGAAATTTTATTAGCTAAAATAAAACTTTCAATTTCAGCGATTCTATTTGAAATTGCCTCATTATTGCCTAAAATATTTCGATAAATGTTTCCATCTGAATTGATAAAAGAAAGAAAATCATTTATATCATCATATTTGGTAAGAACATTTTGAATGGAACTAGCCAAAGAATTTAATCCTCTGGACGGATGAAAAGTAATTCCCCATATTTTAGTAAAAATAAAAGATAGACCCCAATTATTAGAGATCTTATTGAGAAAACTTGGAATTGGACCTATCTTCTTAGCCATTATGTTTTAATATTTAGTTGATCTAAATAGAGATATATGAACGGAAATATCCCAGGAATTCGTGATTTCATTTCCCAAGCTCAAAAACGCCAGTTCTTACGAGACTTTAATTTTCGTCTTGTAGCCGTTAATACTGATGCTTTGGCTTTGACTAGTGATGAAATAATTTATTGTACTGCGACTCAACTTCCAGCCCGTCAAATTGTAAATCAAACGCAACAATACATGGGGCTTGAAGTACATTATCCAGGCTCGGTAAAATATACCGGCAGCTCTGAATATACGATTAAATTTTTTATGGATGCCGAAGGAACAGCGCGCCAGAAATTAGAACGGGCTTCTCGAATCACTTTCAATGATACAACATCTACCGGTGATTATAGATTTCCAAGCGCAGATCAATACGTGTCGATAAGTACAATTGACTCAAAACTTAATCCTTTAGTAACATATAATTTGCGTCATGCTTCCATAAGAAATGTTAATCCAATCACATTTAACTATGAGGATGGGAGCGGTGCGCTAGTAACTTGCGACGTTACTTTTGCCTATGTGTACTATGATACAAGTGACGGAATATCTAATGTTGCTGTAGCTCAATAATAGTTTTTATTACATAACTAACAAAAGAAAAAGCTGAGTCAAATTAATGACTCAGCTTTTTTATTAATCAACTTTTTCATCTTTGGGCCGATTTGGATAAATTCGAAAATTTATATTCAATAGTTTACATAAGCACCAGACGAGTTGTTGCTTCCAAAGAGGTGGTAATTTCTTACTAATCATATTTTTAAAGTCTATTTTTAACAGATGTTGGCAAACATTTATCAGTTATCTCAAAGATATATTCAATATCTTCATTTTCTAATTCAGGAGCATACTGAACAATATTCCTGAAAAATCCTTTAAATTCAGGTTCTGCATTTGAGGAAATAATTGCATGTTTCTTTAAATTACTAACGATAAAGTTATGTTCATCTTTGGTTAAACTAACTATTTTAAAATCAAGGTCAAAATCAAAATCAGTAAAAGAATTAGCCCTGGCAAAATACTGATGTTGAATCTTCTCAATCTTTTCTTTATTCTGGTCAAATACTTCTCGTTTAAATTTGATTAACGTATAATTTTCATCATGTTTTTCAATGACCGGATCAAATTCAAGAAGCTTGCTTAAAAGCGTATCTTCTTGTTCTTCAAAGAAATCAGTAACGGTAAGCCAAGTAGCAGTATCTTTATTAAGTTTCATTAAACAGCAGTTCTTTTTAGAATTATTAAGCTGTTCGATTAAATCATCAAAATATTCTCCTCGAAGCTTATTATTTGGATTATGAAAATAATCGTTATAATCTTTCATGCTTTCAATAAGCTCTTCTTGAAGTTCTTCCGGTAGATCAACAGGAGGCTCCTTACGAGCATTAATAATAGCTTGATTTATTTTTTCTTCAATATCATTGTCAGGATTTTCCTCTATTACTTCCCTTTGCTGGTCAGCTTCTGCAATAAGACGTTCAAGGTATAATTTATCTTCCTCAATTTTATTTTTAATTTCATCCTTAAATCTTAGATCGCCTCCAATCATAACGAGATCTTTATCAACCTTCTGTTTCCATTCGTCTATAATAGATTTAAGAGATTTTGAATTATTGCTTTCAGGTTTTTCTTCATTATTCTTATAGACATTAGGATGAAGCATGAAATAATTATTACCGTCTTTACCTCTAACTCTAACATATTCTTTTATTGCATCATTTACAAATTGATAAATGAATTCAATAAAATCATTTAATTCATGATGGTAAGAATGAAATCCAGCTTGTTCATTAATAAATTTATTTTTCTTTTTATCAAATTTATAAATGTTAATTTTAATTCCGCTAAGGTCAGGATCTTCACTATTTTCTATAACTCCTTGAATTTTAATAACTGCAGTATTTGCATCAAAAATAACATAAGGAAATTCTTTAATAGTTTTTACTAATTCTTCAATAGAAGAGATGATAGAGTTATCAGATCTCCTCATATCTCCTCGTTCAATATAACAGACTAAATTGCTATATATTCCCATTGGATTCAAATAATCAACCTTTTCTAGTGTTGACTTATTCGGATCAAATTTAACATCATAAAAACAAAATATACGATCATCTTCGCAGGAAGATAAACAATTGTATTCGATAATTTCTTCTAGCTTATCTTCATGGTCGGGATAATATTTCAGGAATTCAGCTTTTTGTTCTTCAGTAATATTACTCATAGTATTAATATATATATATATATATTGCGCACTTAGTTAAGTATGTTTTTAACTTTTTAAAATATATTCATTTTATCCTGATTTTATTTTGGTGCTAATTTTGATAAGTTCTCCAATTTGTTTTTTAAGAGATTCTTTAATTTGATCTTTATTCTTTTGCCATTCCGTATCTAAAACTTCAATAAGTTTAATTCCTCTTTCTTTACATCGGTTTCTTTTATCTTCATGGCAGCCAGGATGTTTGGCCTCTTTCAAATTATGCCAATAATCGCCATTATACTCAATGGCGAGTTTTAATTCAGGAAGATATATATCCAATTCCATTTTATTTCCAAGTTGTGTTTTAGAATTTTTTAAAATTTTATTGGAATAAATTGATTTAATAAATTCTCCAAGTTCTATTTCTCCTCGAGATCTTTGTGCAGCGAGTGCACAATTCGGACATCCATGACCTCTTAGATGAGCATTTGGCCGTTGTGCGAAAAAACCATGTTTTGGACAATTAATATAAATTAAAGTTTGAGAATTTATATATTTTATACTTGAATAATCATAAAAATCCTTATGAACTTTCTTTGCCTTTTTAATAAATGTTTCTTTTGTATCAGTAATATCTTTAATTGCACAAATTCGGCATCCTTTGGCTTTTAAATGTTCATGGGGATATTGCCAAAAAATATTATTACATTTATTACATTTAATTTTAATCTTAATGTTAGACTGTATATATTCTACATTAGAATAATCATATTTTCCTTTTTCATGTATTTCTTCAGCTCTTTTAATAAATTCTTCCTTAGTTAATGTTTTACTTTTATAATAACAATGAGAACATCCAATTCCCTTTAAATGTATTCGTGGCTGCTGATAAAATTTTTTATTACATTTATTACAAATAATATAAATGGGAGTATATGAATTTTTATATTTTATTTTTGAGTAATCATATCTCCCAATACCATGTTTCTTTTCTGCCTCTTTAATAAAGAAATTTTTATCAAATGATTTAGCTAAATTTACACAATTTATACAACCATGGCCTTTTATATGATTAGAAGGTAATTGAACAAATCTATGTCCACATTTTTTACATATTATTGTAATTTTTGATTTGGTTCCTTTATACTCTTTTTTAGCATATGAATAATCATATCGATTTTGCCCGTGAGCTTCGATGCTTTTTTCTAAAAAAGATTGCCATGATAAAGATCGTCCTTCTTTAGCACATAGAGGGCAACCTCCATTCCCTCTTAAATGATTATGGGGGTAGGTTTCAAATATTAAATTATGTATTAAACACTTGATTATAATTTTATTATTACAATGGGTATAATTGGTTGCCGAGTAATCATACCTGTCTATACCGTGTTTTGCTTTGGCCCTTTCTATAAAAATTTCTGTCGTAAGTCGTTTAATTGCCATAAATTGGATATTATTTTATCCTGATTTTATTTTGGTGCTAAATTGAAGAGTGTTTATTTATCCAAGAAGTAAAATAGAACCTGAACTAGCCGTTATAAATGTAAATATCTTTTGTTAAACTTTCTAAGATTTAATAATTTAACTTAAAAATATATTATGGCAATTACACCCACAATTATCAGCCCGGGCGTCGAAATTTTGGAACGCGACCAATCGACACGAGCGGCGCAGTCTGCCGGAACGTCGGTCTTTATACCAATTTTCAGCCAACAAGGACCTACTTCTGAAGTTACTTCTGTTTCGACAATCAGTGAATATGTTGAAATATTCGGAGAACCTGTTACAAGTTCTGAGCGCTATTCTTATGCAACAGTAGACGCAGCATTAAATTCTGCTGCTTATGTAAGTGTTTCCCGACTTCCTTATGGTGTAGACTTAGGAGATACTAAATCTGCTTCCGTTTCTATTCTTGCTTATCCGGCTCTTGGATATGCTATTGATTCTGAAGAAGTTTATAATGAAGCTACCCCTGAACAACGTATTGATACATCTGTTCAGCTTTATACCAAGGTAACCCGTTCTACTTCTTATACTCCTGTTTCTCCTGATATTGCTGCTAAAGTGCAGGTTCAATATTATACGGACCAGGCCGGAACTCCGTTAACTAATTTCACCAATAAGGTTACGATCTATACTAAGAATGGATCTGAATATACTGAGGTAACAGATGTTCCAACTCAGAATGCTGTCTTTGCAACTTATTATGTTCAATCTGCTAATAATTCCTTTAAGCCTATTACGAATTATTCAGATGGTTCCGCCGGTATCAAAGGTGAATATGAAGATTCCGCTACATTTTTAATCGGTGAACCTGTTCAGTTTAATATTTCTATTGAACAGTATTATCGATTTTTAAATGGACAAGCTTTGGATGGTTCTGGAGAATTTAACTGGTCCGATGCAATTCCTCAAACTATTTCTACTCAGCTTGCCGATTTGGGGCAGTTTGCTTTCTTAGCTCTTAACTTTGGCAAGACGGTAACAAATGATCTTTTTGAAGGTTTTTATCTTGCGTTATCCGATAATGCTTTCTCTGATCCTGGTACTTCTTATGCGGCCGTGCGCAAGCTTAAGACTGTAACTCAGCTTCCTGCTTCTATTGAAGAAGGTCTTACGGGTCTTCAGTATACGACTGTTCCTAATGAACGCCTTGACTTTAAGCTTTCTTCTCCGTTGAAAGGATGTATCTCTCAGGTTATGGAAGAATCCATCACTGATTTTGATATTTCCGGAGCTCAATGGAATGATACATTAAATGTAGGCGTCTTTAAGGTTCGCCAGGCTACTAATTCTGGAGATGCTCTTAAACTTTCTGCCCTGATTACTCAAGGATATAATGCTTCCTTAGAATATGGACGACAGACTACTTCCAAGTATACTACATCTGCAGTTAACTTCTTTATTGAGAATACAACGGCTAATGATACTTTAGTTCGCATGTTTGTTAATCCGAACTTCTCAGGAGCGTTAAATTCTCGCGGACTATATGTTGACGGTTCTCCGAAGATTAAGGTTCGTATTTATGCCCAGCAATTGCTTGACATTGCATTGACTGATGATGAAATGGCGGGTTCCATCGAAGACATCATGGCTTCTCCGGCCGGTATTTCAAAGGCTGTTCTTCAAAGTATTCCAACTGATTATCCGACCTTTGAAATGGGTGATTCCATGTATCCGTTAGGTTTATATGCCCGTTCCAATAATGCTTCTAAAATCATTGGTAATCTTCCCAAGAAAATCGAGGCTGCTCTTGAATTAGTTGAAAATGAAGAACTCTATGACGTTGACCTTTTGTTAGAAGGCGGCATGGGAACTATCTATGTTGGAGCTATGGATGCAGCTTATCGAAGCTATAAAGAAAAGCTCCAGGCTGCAATTAAGGCTGATACCGATCGTGGAGATGGCCAAACAACTGAACAAGATAAAGTTAAGGAGCAATATCCGAATGGATATGATCCAGAAGCTGCATTATTCGATGATACCAAAGTTATTCAAGGTGTAACGGATATGCGTACTGGTAAGTCTACCTTATCTTCCGCGGCTGAACAAGTGATCGCTAATCATCGAGCTATTCAATCGGCTTTCTTAAAATTAGCTTCTGCTCAGCAAGAAGGCGGACGAGGCGATGTATTCTTCATTGGTGATACAATTCGTCAAATTTCCGTCGAAGGCAAGGATAACAAGATTGAAAAACAATTTGGAATGCCCTTAGTCAATGCAGCTTATACTGCTCTGGATAATGTTAAGCATTCTTTCTCGACTTCAATCTACTGGCCTAACAGGCATTTATATGATGGATTAGCTTCCTCTTATATGGCTGTTTATCCGTATTTCTTAAAGGTACAAGATCCTGTAAACAGTACTCAATTCTGGGCTCCTGCTTCTGGATTTGTCGCTCAAAAGATTGCTGCTACGGATGCCTTATATGGTCCATGGCAAGCTGCCGCTGGCATGAATAATGGTGTATTAAGTTCTGTGCTTGATATTTCCTTCTCTACTCAGCAAAAGCAACGAGATGATTTATATCGTATTTCTCTTAATCCGATTATCGTATCTCCTTCTTCTGGAACAATGTTGTACGGAATTAGAACTATGATAAAGCGCGACTCAGCGTTAGATCAAATTTCTGCCCGAAGAACAATGCTTTACATTCTTAAACTGTTGCGTGATACAGCCAAGCAATGGCTGTTTGAAGGTAATACCTTGTACACCCGTTTGAATGTAACAAATGTGTTAACTCCAGCATTTGATGCACTACAAGAACAACGAGCAATCTATTCTTATGTTCTTGTTTGCGATGAAAGGAATAATACGGAAACTGAGATCGATGCCGGTGTAATGCGTATCTCAACATATGCAGCTCCAACGCGTAGTGCAGAACGCATTCTCATTGACTTGACCGCTTCTAGATCTGGCGTGATTTCAACAGAATTTAGCGCTTAATACTGCACTAAATTAACACCGAATAATTTTAAGGGTTTCCATATTTTCTATGGAAACCCTTAAAATTTATATGAGAAAATTAACATTAGAAGAATTTAAAGAAAAAGCTAAGTCAGATCAATGACTTAGCTTTTTCTTTTAAAGGTTAACCAATCCTCCAGTTATCCAACCGCTTTTTATAAGGATCATCTTTTGGCCTATCAGCAAGTGTTTTAAGACCCGCAATTTTTTTACTAAATTTTTCAATTTGATCGCGAATATTAACACTATATTTGTCTAAAAATTTTTCACCAAAAACATTTATAATAGCTTTTGTAACTTCATAACTTAATTGACTATCTTCTTCACCTATTTCATCAATATAGTTTTTCAAAACTTTTCGACGTTTTTGAAGACGCTTTGTAATAGTAGGATTTTTAGCAAAATTCTTTGGCCCTTCTATTTCTAAATCTTCAAGAATAAAGTGTTTAACATCTTTTCCATATTTTTCGCTAATTTTCTTAGCAACTTCTTCAAGTAAAGCCTTTTTAGATCTAGGAATATTCTTAATTCGAACAATAAGATTTTTGGGAACATTTATATCTTCAACGAGTAAATTAGAAAATCTAAGTTCTTTTACTTTAAACTTTTTCATAGTAATTATTTATTAGCGTATAGATTGTATAAAAATCATTAATACACTTACTATTAATTTAGTACCAAATAAAATTGAGAATTATTATATAAAATTAAAGTTTAGTTATGAAAAAGCTAACAACTGAAGAATTTATACAAAGGGCTAAAGAAATACATGGTGACAAATATGATTATTCAAGAGTTGAATATAAAAGTAGTCTTGCAAAAATAGAAATTGGTTGTCCTGAGAATGGATATTTTTGGCAAAAAGCATCAGAACATTTAAGAGGATGTGGATGTCCTAAATGTATTCCCACGGCACAGTTAACAACAGAAAAATTTATAGAAAAAGCAAGAAAAGTTCATGGTGATAAGTATAATTATTCAATATCGATATACGTAAATTGTAAATCAAAAATTTGGATTATTTGTAATAAATGCGGGCATAAATTTGAACAAATGGCTGGCAGCCATTTAAATGGAAGTGGATGTCCTTATTGTGCTAAAATAAAAGATCTTTTATCAAGAGAAGAGTTTATTGAAAAAGCTAAAAAAGTGCATGGAAATTATTATGATTATTCTAAAGTGATTTATAATGGCGTAAAAAATCATATAACAATAATATGTCCTAAGCATGGATTATTTCGACAACATGCAGGGTCACATTTACAAGGCAATGAATGTCCAGAATGTAAAAGAGAAAAGCAATTTTTAACAACTGAAGAATTTATTAAAAGAGCTCAAGAAGTTCATGGAGACAAATATGATTATTCAAGAGTTGAATATAAAAGTGCTCGTGATTATGTGAATATTATTTGTCCAAGGCATGGTGTCTTTCGACAAAGAGCATATATTCATTTAAATGGAAGTGGCTGTATTAAATGTGTAAAAGCTTCGAAAAGATCTAAAGGTGAAAAAGAACTTTTTGAATATATTAATTCGATATATTCAAGAAAAATTATAAAAAATTCTAGAAATCAACTTGATAATCAATTAGAGCTTGATATTTATCTCCCCGAATTAAAATTAGCCTTTGAATATAATGGAGATTACTGGCATAAATTACACGAAGATCGAAATCTGGGTTATCATGAAAATAAAAGAAATCAATGTATTGAAAGGGGAATTACATTGATAGAAATTTGGGAAAGTAAATGGAAGAAAAATAAAGATCAAATAAAACTTTTAATTCAAGAAGAGATTAAAAAAGCTGAATCAAATTAATGATTCAGCTTTTTTAATTTTAATAATATCCACCATAAATGTCCGTTTGGTCATTTACATTCTGATTAAAGATTTCTTCTTTGGATTTTTTATCAATATTCCATTCATAAGACTTATCAGAAGGAGCATTCATATCTCTGACTTCTTCTGGAGTATCAATTATTCCCGCTACGCGATTATCGTAAACTTGACAATTCTTTTCTTCTCCGAAAGGAGTAATTGCGCCATCCTGATAACTATACTGAAATCTTTTCGCAGTTATTTTCCAGACATAATGGGCAAATCCCATATTCAAATTTTGAGAGATTAACTCGTCTTCTTTATTTGTAACCTCAAATAGTTTAGCCCCTCTTCCTCCAGGCCTGTCACATCCGAATTCAATAATTTGAATCAAATCAGAGGGTTTAGGCTCATATCTAAGTTTTAAATCTTCAAAAACTTTCATTCCTTTAGTCTTTCGATTAAAGGTTTTAATATGAATATAAGCCGTAATCGTATCATCAGCGAAGAAGCCGCCCATTGGTCCTAAAATTTTAGGAACATCTTTTACTTCTACATATGCTTTAATTTGAAACGGTTCTTCATATTCTGCAAGAATATCTTCACCCCAAATTTTATCAGAACGCTTTATATTAAATTTATAAACAAAATAATAAATCGGCATTCCCGCAGAATTAATAAGATCCTTCCAGGCAGAATCAACAACTACTTGCTGGCCGCCTAAATTTTCTAAATTATTATAATCATTACAAGCATCAGATACATCCATCCAAGGTAATGATTCATCCAAAGAACCTTCCGGTAAATCTTTAGGCAGGAGAGGACAGTATGGCTTTGTCATGATGTTCAGTAGAGGTTAAATCATTTTTATTAGGATCTTTTTCTTTAGGCCCATTATACTTTATAAAGTATTGTTTACCAGATTGAGTCAAATAGATATTGTCGCCAAGAGGTAATTTCCATCCTAAGCCTTTATAAGAAGTTAGCGGCTTTGTAGCTTTAATCAGAACAAGAAGTTCTTCCAATGCCGGCCCTATCACTTCCAGCGCTCCAGAATTTTCTCCAATTTTTAATTGTTGGGTAAGTTTAGATAAATGGGGCAATTGTTTTTCATATTTTGTAAGATATGTATTATCTTGATATGCCCGAGTAGTTCCTAAAGCAATATTATCGGCTTTTTTCCCAGAACCTTTTATTCCTTTTTTACCAGAAATAGAAGTAAAAATAGCATCATTAGAAGCATATTCTTTTAATACTTTTAAAGATAATTTTTTTACTTCATATAATTTCATAAAAATTATTTAAAATACATTTATGATTAAAGATTGGACAGGCGGAAATTCAGGATTTTATTCAGTAAATCATCGAAAAAAGGAGATTGAAGTAGAAGAATATGATTTTTATTGTACTCATCCTGAATCAATAAAATTATTTTTAAAAGCAGCTAAAAATACTAATTTAATAATTCCTAATAATATTTTAGAACCATGCTGTGGTATAGGTTCGATATCCAAAATATTAAAAGAAAATGGATATTCAGTTTATTCTTCTGATTTAATTGACAGAGGATATGGGGAAGAAACTGGTATTGATTTTTTAAAAACTAATAAATGGGATAATCAATTTGATTGTATTTTTACAAATCCTCCTTACAGATATGCAGTTGAAATTACAGAAAAAGCAATAAAAACTGTTAAAAATAATGGTTTAGTCATTATGTTTATGAAACTCACCTTTCTTGAATCAGCCAAACGTTATAATTTTTTTAAAAAATATCCACCAAAATATGTATATGTATATGTAAACAGGCAAGGTTGCGGTAAAGGAACCGATAATTTTAAAAATAGTGGTGCGGCTGCTTATTGTATGTATGTGTGGCAAAAGGAGATAAAAAATGAACCAATAATTAGATGGATTAATTAATAAAATAATTTGATTGCATAAACATATAAAAAGTGCATGTTTATGCAATCAAATTATTAAAAAGGGAGTAAGGATAAACATCCTTACTCCCTTTTTAATTTTATTTTTAAATTACAAATCAAAAATAGAATTCTTAGATTTGGCTTTCTGACTTACCTTAGAAGCAACTGGCTTTCCAGACTTATCAAAAGCAGGAGTAGCCTTAGTCACAGAAGCACCGCCATTGCGGGTAGAAGCATCATAAGCTTGTCCGCCGGCATTGGGCTTATAAGCTCCTTCAATCGGCTTACGGCGTTTTTCCGGAAGAGTAGTAGAAGCCTTGGTTACAGAAGCTCCGCCTTCATTAGGTCCAAAAGAAGCATCAAAGATAGAACCAGCCGTATCAGCAATGGTTTCTTCGTCTTCGTCAAAGTTGAATTCTTCATCATCTTCGCAACCTTCTTCATCTTCATCAGTTTCTTCAACAGAAACTTCGGCTTCATCGCCGTCTCCATCCATAAGGTCAATTGTAGCTTCTTCATCAGTAGCAAGATCATCGACAGGTTCATCTTCAGAATCACTAAAAATAGCTGCAAGTTCTGTAATAGCATCAACCAGGTGACGAGGAATTTCCATGGTCATAGTTTCGCCTTCTTCATCAGATACTTCAGTTTCATCAGCAAATTCATCAAGACCTTCAGTAGAATCGTCAAGACTCACATCCACCTTATCGAATTCTTTTTCAAATTCTTCGCATAACTTGCTGAAATTATCATCGTTAAAATTACTCATATGTTTATTTAGCTTAGTGTTATATGATTCTCCAGTTAAAGCATATTTTTGAACGCCGTCAGGACCAACAAAAATACCAGGTGCTGTTTCCGTCCAGCCTTTAGCTCGAAGTGTTTCGGGGGTTTCTTGATTAATAACTGGAATAGGTCCTTCTGCATCTTCTTCTACTTCATCTGTTTTGGAAGTAGAATTTAAAATGATAGTACCCTCAGTAACACCCTTTTTAAGAATATTACTTTGAAGCAGGTCTTTGATAGCCTGAACTACTTCAGCTCGGGAAGCTCCGGTATTAGAGGTTACGTCCTTTAAGATTTGAGAAAGGTTAATACCTCCTACAGAACCGGAAGTAGATTGTTCAAAATAGTCAATAACAGAATCAATTAAATCATTTCCTTTTTCTTCATCGGTAATTTCTTCAGGAGTAATAAATTCATCCTCTTCATCTTCTTCTAAAGATTTAAAGATCTTTTTGGTGATAGGATCAATTTCAAGAATATTCTTATTAATCATATCTTGAAGAACTCGCATGACTTCGTTCTTAGGATAAACTCCATCGGAAACAGAGAAATAACCGAGAATATCAGATAATGCCATTCCATTAGTCCTAGGACCAATACCTTCATATTGCTGAAGAATAACATCTTGAATTTCCTGATCATCTGTTTCAAAGTCCTCTTCGTCTTCATCAAAACAATTTGTTTCATTTTTATAGTAATCCTTTTCAACAGAAGAATCGAAAGGAGAACCTTTGAAACGAGGCGGAATTTTTACTTTATTTTTAGTCTTTTCAGGACAAGGAATTTTCTTAGTAATTGGTTCTTCAGGTACTAAATTACCAACTGTACCATAACTTTCAGCGAAAATTTCTTCAGCTATGTCTCCAATATTAGAGCTTTTCATCATTATGTTTAATATTTAAAGGAATTAAATCAGTTCCAGGGCTTTAATTAATTGTATATGTTTAATAATGAAAATATCATCAAAGCTTTAGAAGATGCCTTAAATGAAAATGAAATTTTTGTGATTAATTCCAAAGAACGGGCAATTCCATTTGAATCTTCTTTATTCACTATGGAAGTTCTTAAGCGGTCTAATAAAAAACGTTTAAAATTATTATTATCTTCTGATAATCGAAAGTCTAATAAATCAGTAACTTGTATCGCCCTTGCTCTTGCCCAGGCTTATTATAATCCAAATTCCAGAATTTTATTCATTACTGAGAATAGGAAAATGGCTGATTTAATGATTAATGAATTGGGTATTGCTCTTGATACATTAAATGAACTTAACAATGAAATTATAGGTTGTGTTCGTGATTACAATAAATCTGAATTTTATTTCGGTAATAATTCTCTTATTAGGTTTAAATCAATGAACTCTGCAGAATTTGCTCTAAGAGGACAAACCTATGATTTGATTATTATTGATAATGCTCATTCTATGGATGAATATCTTTATACTATTATCAATAGTACTTTTAAAGAATTATTGATTATGAATGTTACTAATACTTTGATTCATCCTGATTCTTTCATCAATAAAATTCTGTAAGTTATGCCTAAAAAAGCTACAAAGATCATTGATTTTAGGGGTGAAGAAGTAGTAGCAAATGAGGAATATTATCTTAATAATCCTAATTTACCTAAGAATACTACAACTTATACCTATACTCCGGCGATGATTAAAGAGATTGCCCGGTGTAAGAAAGATATTATCTATTTTGCTGAAAATCACTTTTATATTATTTCTGCGTTAAGCGGTCAAAAAGAACATATTACCCTTTTTGAAAAACAGAAAAAAATCTTAAAAACAATTCAGCGCAATAAGAAGACACTGCTTATAAGCTCTCGTCAGTGGGGCAAATGTCTTTCTCCAAGTGTGCCAATTTGCGTGCGTTATAAGCCTTTAAATTTATCCTTTAAGATTAACGTTGGAATCTTTTTTAAATTAATTAAAATTCAAAATAAGCTTAAAAAGTTTATTAACAAAATTACCTTTAAAAATGCTTAAAAAATTTAAAGATTTATCTAAAACAATTTTTAGAAAATTTGAAGAAGTTCTTGATGCTTCAAATTGGCAAATTTCTTCAAATCAGGAATGGACAGATATTAAAACTATTAATAAAACTGTCCCTTATCAAAAATATATTATTAAATTCAAGACAGGTAATATTCTCGAATGTGCCGATAATCATATTTTAATTACTATGAAAGATGAGCAAGTCTTTGCTAAAGATTCACTTGGCGAAGATATTGCAACTAATTATGGAGGAGATAAAGTTGTTGATGTAATTGCAACATCTGAATGGGAAAATATGTATGATTTTGAATTAGCTAAAGATTCAAATCATTTATATTATGCCAACGGTATTCTTTCCCATAATACGACCTTAATGACTATCGTTGCTACATGGGTTGCAGTATTTCATCCTGACCAAACTGTATGTATTGTCGCTAACAAACAGTCAACAGCAACCGAAATTTTTATGCGTGTTCGTCTGGCTTTCCAAATGATGGAAAACTGGATTAAGGGCGGTGTTCTTGAATTTAATAAAACATTCTTTACATTAGCGAATGGTTCTCGTATCTTAACATCAGCTACTTCACCTGATGCTATTCGTGGTTTAGCTATTGATGTTCTTCTTCTTGACGAGTTTGCTATTATTCCTCCTAAAGATGCTGAAGCTTTCTGGGCTGCTGTTACTCCTACTCTTGCTTCTCGTTTTAATAATAATAAAAATGCAAAGCTTATTGTGGCATCTACTCCTAAGGGCGTAGGTAATAAATTTCATGAATTGGTATCTAAGGCGGAAGAAGGAAGAAACGATTTTGCGTTAGAGAAAGCTTTTTGGTTTGATTTCCCTGGCAGAACAGAAGCTTGGAAAGATGCTGAATTGAGCACAATGAGCTATGATACATTTACTCAAGAATATGAATGTAGGTTTCTTAATAATTCGGGCTCTCCATTTGATCCTAACATGTTTGATAAGTTCACAAAAGAATTAATTGAACCATTAAACATATTAGAAGATGGAAATTATTATATTTGGAAAAAACCTGATTCCGAAAAAATCTATACCATGGGAGTTGATACTTCTGAAGGCGTAGGACAAGACTATTCAGTTATTCAAATTTTTGATATTACTGACCCCTTGAATATTGAGCAGGCTGCCAGATATTCAACTAATACAATGGATATTACTACTTTTGCGGCTAAAGTCTTGGAAATTGCAAAACAGTGGTATTCTCCTATTATGTCAGTTGAACGAAACGGCCCTGGGGCCCATGTTTGTGAAAAGCTGTTCTATGAAAATAATTATCCGAGATTTATTAATTTCGGTTCAGGATACGGGCCGCAAACCCCAGGGCGAAAAGTTCTCCCGGGTATTATTACCAATAGAGTGACAAAAAGCGAAGGCGTTCATAATATGAAATATTATATTCATGACCGTCGAGTTGTCAAAATTTATGATAAAAAAACTATTGAAGAATTAAGAACATTTACTTGCATTCGTAATCAAAGTAATAATATTCGATGGTGTGCTCAACCAGGATTCCATGATGACCATGTTTTGGCTTTATGTTGGAGTCTTTTTGCTCTTTATAAGAAAGTAATTAACAATTATCTTATTGTTGATAAAAAAGACGTCAATAATATTCCTCTTGTTATTAAAAAACGATGGGAAATGGATCCCAGGACTGATTGGGCTAATACTCTTTATAAAGAGTTGGATATGGAATCTCCATTTATCGGAGTAATGGCCGGATTTAGTAAAGGCCAAATTAATACTATTACATCAAGTAATGATTTTAAACAAAAAAAGCAAATGAATCTTTTAGATTTTGGAGAAACTCTTAGTTTGGATGAATATCGAAACCAGATTACCCTTCCGAATAGCTTTGACCAATTTGGTGTCAGAGATTTACCTAACTGGTTCTAACTTTAAATATTTTAACAATGGCTTCGTCACCTTCAGAATTTAATTTAGTAACATTAGATCAGTTACCGGCGCTTACTGATCCTTTAGCAGACACTAGTCTATTTTATGTTTTACAATTTGATTCAGTTAATTCTGTTTATGAGGAAGAAGCTAATAAAGTTACTTTAGGAACAGTTTCTAATTATTTTAAAAAAGATTTTGGAACTGCAGTAAATTATAATGCTGGTACTTCTCCTAATGAAGTATTATTAATTCCTACTTCCGGTATAGTTCCTGATGATCTTATTTCAGATACATTTGCCAAATCTACAGATTTAACTGCACATATTGATAATAAGTCTAATCCTCATACAGTAACTTATCAGCAAGTAATTGCAAATATTGCCAGTGACGGCGAATTATCTGCCTCTTGGCAAGGAGGCATAATTTTTAATAATGATAGGACCTGGAAAGAGGAAATCTATCCAACATATCGTTCTGTACAGTATGGTTCAAATGAAGGAAATTATTATACCTGGGTTTGTAAGGCTGATGTAGTAGCAATGTATGCAAATGTTGATAGTGTAGAAAATGGTTTCTATGTAAGAGATAGCGGTCCATCAATTGAAGGTAAACCTGTTACAATTGTAACACCTACTAATGATAATCATGCAGCAACTAAAAAATATGTTGATGATGCTATTAGTGCTTCTGAAATAAGTCATAATAAAATCATTAATTATACCGATAATATGAATTTTGATTATGCTTCAGACGGCATTGATCCTTGTTATATTATTCAAACTAATGCTGATAAAACTGTAGATTGGAATTTTACTAATATGCCAGATATTAATATATTTTCTTATACGGTTGCTATTAAAAACTCTGGAAATACTGAGATAAGCATTACATTTCCTAAAGCGGAGAATGTTATTACCAAAATAAGTGCTAATAAAACAGCATTTTGCCGGTTTGAAAAATATCCTGCATCATTCATGGTATCTAATTTAAATCTTTTATCCAGAGTAGACATTGTTTAATGAATACTGAACAACCGATTATTCAAAGTCCCCTTAATAAGACAAGGGCAGATAAGTGGATATTTCTTTTTAATATGCCACAGCCTTTAATGCGTCTGAATAAGACAACTCTTAATATTTCCAAAGAATCTGTTAATAAAAATTCAGTTCAGTTTGCTCTTAGTAAAATTAAAATTCCTGATATTACCATTAAAGCAATTTCACAACGATATGCTTCTGGAAATGTTTATGTTTCCTCTCATTCTAAAGAACCATTTCCTTTATTAACTTTTTCATTTGAGATTAATGGAGATTATACTAACTATATTACTCTTTATAATTGGTTAAATCTTATTCATGATGAGAAACTCGCAATTCCTGACCCAAATAATTTAATTTCTAAACAAGATTATTTTAGATTAGAGTCATATTGGACAAATGTTAGTGCAATTGGCTTAGATGAATATAATAAGCCAAAGATTCAATTCATCTTTTCGGAAGCCTTTCCAACTTCCTTAAATGGATTTTCTTATGACTATTCTCAAACAGGACCTATTGAATGTTCTTGTGCTTTTGCCTTTGCCCAAATGTATACAAAAATTCCTGACGATAAATTGATTATATGAAGCTATCCCAACATTTAAAATTTTCTAAATTTTTAATCGAATCTAAAAGTCCAGGCTCAATTTATCGAGTTATGGATATTGAAGAACTAGTTCATTTATTACGAGATAAAGAATGGGAATTAACAGATAATAAATTTGAGAATATAGATATTGACGATAATGTTATGGATGATTCTCAGGAAAATATTAAAAAGCTTCAGAATTCTCTAGTTTATAAAAAAAATAAAGAATATCCTTATTCCAGAAGTTTTGCAAGATCTTTACGGCCTGGATTAATTCAAAATCATTTTGATCCAGATACTTCTGTTATTGTTGAATTTGATAAAGAGGCATTGTCTAATTTAAGAAATACTCAGATTACAGCTATTGATTACCAGCCTTATGGCCGTGCTCATAAAGGTAATGAAATGGAGGATCGACTTTATTCTAAAAGTAAATCTATTAAACTTCCTCCAAAATATAATCTTTCTAATCTTATTAAAACAATTTACTTTAGTGAAGATTTAGCTTATGAATTATCTGGAGATATTAAGGTAATGAAAAATAAACTTGGATTAAACGTAAAGATTATTCCTTGGATGGAAGATTATTCCAAATTAAATTTAGCTATGATGAAAAGGCTTTGATTTAATATTAGCTAAAAGTCTAAGAATATTAAATGTTGTTGTAATTCTATCTTCCATAACTTCGTATTTTGGAAGTATATTATAGAAATTATTAAAATATTCTTTAATGATTTTCTTTTTAATTTTTGTCTTACCTTGAGAGATCACTGTATGATATGGGCTTCCAATTACAGTAATCATTTTATTAATTTCATCTGCTTTTAGCCCTTTTAAGTTTTTACAAACACATTTAATTACATAAGATACAAGACAACCTTGTTGAATTGGTTCAACACTTAAATCAATAGGACGTTTTCTATCAATTATAATTGATCCTTTGGATGTTTTAAACTTCACCAGAATACAGTCAATATTATAAAAACTTAAAAGAAAACAGTAGGTAAAATACATAATATATTTTACAAGATTATATCCATCAATATCTTCTTGTTTTATAATACTTGCAGCAATTCTATCAACACTGGAAAGTTTTAATTTCATAAAAAATAAAAATCAGTGAAAGCCTTCATTGACCTTCACTGATTTTAGTTTAAAGATTAACTGGATTTAAAAAGGTGCTTTACTTTCGTTTAGTTCCTTCAATCCATTTATAAGCGATAAAGACGATAAATCGAAGAATATTTTTAAACATGTTTATGTTTAATATTTAACCTGATAAAGTGTTGATCCGCAATCCCAAATTTTATAATCAAATCTATTTATTTTATTATATTTTGAATATCTATTTTTATTTTTGACAAAAAAATAGCTTGGCTTAGAATTTGATAAAAATATCAAATTATCTAATAATGTTTTATTAATAATAGGAAAACGTTTATTTTCATAAAATATTAATGATTCTTTAATTGATAAAGGTAAATTATCAATTAAAACTTTAAAATAATTTTCAATTTTAAAATTAAATGTTGAGGATAATCGATAAATTTCATATTTGTAAATTTTATTAAATCTTGGTTTTCCAACAGATAATACATGTATTAATCTATTTTTATAAAAAAGTCCAAAATTATTTTTTGTAGTAATATGTCCAAGAATATTATATTTTTCATTAAATTTTTTAGCTAATTTATTATCGATTTTTTTAAATGTAATAAAATTTGTTTTTATTTTTTTGCTATTAAAATAATCTTTTATAATACCTTTTATTATATTTTTTTGAAAAAGCCATTCATCTTCAAATATATGAATTAAATTAAAGTTTTTAGATTTACATAATAATGATTTATTAATATGATAATTTTCATTTTTACCATGTTCTTCAGAATGCCAATATAGCCCATTAAATTCTATTGCTAAATGTTTTTCTGGAATAACAATATCTAATTCTAAAGGATTTATTAATGTTCTATCATTTAAGCTAATATTAGAAGAAAATTGTTTAATAAAGTTTGATAATTCTTTTTCCCCAATAGAAGTATTAGAAGGAAAGCAATGTTTGCATATAGGAATTCTACCATTTTTTAAATGATCTTTAAATGTATTACCACATGTAGCACATTTAAAATTATAGTATTCTTTTGTGGATTGATATTCATCTAACAAAGTTAAATTAAACTTTTTAAGCTTTTCTAAATGTTTTTTAACAAGACTATTCATAGTTTTTTTATGAATAGTTTTATCTGATAAAGGCCATTCAACCCCAAATTTTAATAAATTATTATTTTTTATATTTTTTAAAACCTTTTTATTGAACATCACATTATTTGTACCAAATTTTTCTAATGACGTCTTCTTAACTTTTTCTTTACATTCTGAAGTTTTTGAATAAAATTTAGTTCCGTATTTTGCTAAACAAGTTAATTCTTGTTTTTCTTTAAACTTTTTATGTTGTAAAATATTTTTAACCTTATATTTTTCAATTAATGTTTTTTCAATATTTTTTCTAGTATTTTCTTTACCTTCTTTAGAATATTTGCAAGTTTTAGAACAAAATTTAGCATTATTACGTCTATTCCAAATACTATAAGAAATAATATTTCCACATATAATACAGGCAGGTAATGTTGCATTTTTACTCAACAATTTTAAAAATCTAAAGGGTGTTTCATAATAAGGTTTATCTTTAATAAAAGTATTAATAAAATTTAATATTTTATTATTTTTTAATAATTCTTTAAGTTGGCTATTATTTTTGCCATGACATAATACTGTCAATAAAGAAAGGTTCATATAGAGTATATTTAAGGATGATAGAAATCATCCTAATTTGTATAAAGATATTTGATAATAGCATTAGCCATAGCTACTCCTAACTGTTCAATTTTATCTTCAGCTAATTTAAGGTCCTTAGGATTATCGATGAAAAACGGTTCAGTTATTACTGTCGGCGCAACTGTTCCTTTAAGAATTCCCCCACCTCGATCTTCACCGGATAATGGCTTAATACCTCTATTTGGAAGATTTAAAACTTTAATAATAGCTTCTTGAAGGTCGGTCGCAAGTTTCTTGCCTTTAGTTGAAGTATGCCAATAAAGAACTTCAGAGCCAGAAGCAGTACCATTATAGGCATTTGCATGAAGCTCAATAGCACAATCACTTTTATACATGTTTATAGCTTTAACGGAAGCAGAAACACCTTTCCCTCCTCCGTCAGTTAAGCGATTAACGACATGAACAGAAAGACTTTTTGTACTTTCAAGTTCCTTTTTAATAATATCTGCCAGCTTTTTATTATAGTCATATTCGGCAATATGACCATCCGATGCTACTGCGCCTTTATCTGCAGTAGAATGACCTATACTTATGACTACGGAATATCCCATGTTATCCTCTATGGGTTTATTTAAATTCAGCAGCCCTTCAATAGCTGTAAGAGTTTTATCTCCAATAATACCATCTGCGTTGACATTCAAAGCTTTTTGAATTCTTTTAATTCGTTCTTTTTGTTCCATACTAATAATAGTTACATTCATACAAAAAAGAAGTCTCAAGATTTTATTCTCAAGACTTCTTTTTTATCCATACAAATAAAAAATTCTTTATTCTTTTTCTTTTTTAGATTCTTCAGGAGTTAATTCTTTAACCGCTGTTACAGGATCTTTACGAATAATTTGGATAACTGCCAGTAAACTTACACCAATTAAACAAATTTGTTCAATTAGCGCAGGATCCCAAACATATCCTAGGTAGGATCCTAAAACTACTAAAGCAGACCAGGTAGAACTTTCACTTAAACGAGCCTTTAACCAAGCAATAAGTTTTACCCAAAGGGTAGGATCAATTTTATTATCTTCAGCCATATTAATATTTAAAGATAATCGGAACACCTTTAAAAATTCAGATAGGTGTTAATATCATTCTTATGAATGTTAAATTATTTTAATATTATTAAAATGAATATAATAATTAATCACCTTTAAATTTTATGTCATTAATTAATATTAATATATGATATTAAATATAATAGATATATTAATGTGGTATGATGGTCCATTTTTATTCATATCAGAAGATCTTAATCGAAATAATATTGGACATCATGATGAATATATTTGCATTAAATGTAGATTAAAATCTGAAAATAATTTAATTATTATTGCAGTTCCTATTACACAAAATGATATAAACAACATTAAATCTAATAAAATATCTTATGATAAAATATTTCTACAGTCAAATGTTTATTATAAAGGATGGTTTAATGATTATGATAGTTTAGAGGTTGAAGTATTTGATTTAAATGAAGATATTAAAGAACAATTATTTGGAGGAGAACAATCTTATTTGGATTAAAATTATTCAAATATATTTGGTTCAAAATCTGAAATTATTCCTAAATTAGGATTAATTCTTTTTAATGAATTATTCATAAAATTATTATGAATAGTTTTTTCTTTATGTAGATTATGTTGTACAAATAAAATATTTTTTGAAATATACATATTAAAATTATGAAATATTTTATTTGCTAATTCTAGTATTACATCAATTGGTGTAATATTTGGGATCATCTTTTCAATTAATTTAATTAATTGAAAAGATGATGTTATATTAATAACAATTGCCCCAGTTCCTCTTCCTATTATTGGAGCATTTTTACAATGTTTAATCCAATTATTTTCAGATAATATATTATTATCATATTCATTATTAAAATATATATTTTCTAATTTTAAGATATTAAAATTATCTGGAACGTTTTTTAAGGCTTCATTCAGGTAATGAATAATATTTTTATTTGGTAATACATCATCTTCAAAAACAAATATATAAGGTAAAGACCATAATGTTGCTAATTTTAAAATATTGTAATGACTTAATAAACATCCTAAAACAGGATTATTATGTTTAACTCCATTAAACAGTTTAGGTAAAGGTAATTGATAATAATTAAAAATCTTTTTAAATAATTTATAACGTTTATCATTTATAGAAATTACAAAGCTATTTTTTTCTGTTAATTTTAATATCATTTTAAAATTAATTAAAACACTTTTTTAAGTTTAGGAAAAATTTATTTTAAATTTAAAAATGGATAATAGTCCGATTAAATTTTTAGAAGATACTCATCAATATATTAATATTGAAACAAATGAAGAATATTGCTCAGTTTCTAAATTATTGGGGCGATATAAGGAAAAGTTTGATGCAGAAAATATTTCTAAATGGGTTGCAAAGAAAAGAGGAGTAAGTCAAGAAGAAATTCTTAAAGAATGGGAAGATAATAAAAATTTTGCATGTGATAGAGGTACTGATTTTCATGCTGCTCTTGAAAATTATGTAAAGTATGGAGAAGTTGATCCTTTATATAAGAAGATCATTGAAAAATTTCAATTAAAAGTAGAAAAATATATTCCAAATATTTCAGAAATATATTCTGAAAAGTTGTTATATAATCATGATTTTAAAATCGCCGGTACTAGTGATCTTCTATTTGAGTTAGAAGATGGTACATTTATCATTGGCGATTTTAAAACAAATAAAAAATTTAGATTTGGTTCAGATTATGGTAAATGGATGAAAGCTCCATTAAATCATTTATCTGAATGTGAATTTAATATATATGCTCTTCAGTTAGGAATTTATGGATTTATGAATGAAATTCTGACTAAGAAGAAATGCAAAGGACTGCTCATTTTCTGGTTAGATATGAATACCGGAAATTGGGAAGTTATTCCAACAAATTTTATGAAGCATGAGATTATTCTGATGCTTAATCATTATAAGAAAAATATAAATACCCCTCAATGAATTATCATTCAAAAAATAAAAGAAATTTTTGAATTTTGTTCAGTAAAATAATTTCTAATAAAATTAGAAACCATAAGTAACACACATGACTCTTAAACAATTTAAACGACGATTTAAAAATTATCAAACTCAGGTTGAAGTAATTTGTAATAAATTAATTGCCGATATTGAAGATACAGATGTAGATGATTCTTTAGCTGATATGGTTCAAGGTATTGTAGCTAATATTACAACTGCTATTGTGGAACCTGATGAAGAAGAATATATTCCCGAGTGTTCATTATCTCGACTTAATGAGCTGCTTGAAGAATTAGAAGAACGAGACGACGAAGAAGAAAACGAGGACGAATAATATGGAATGTACCATTGATAAATTTAAATTTTCTTTGAATGATAACGGATCAATTTCCGTTTATCAAAAGAATAGTTTAACAATTGTAACAACTTTTTATCCAGCGGAAAATATTGAAACTCAGAAAGATTTTGATATTGAATGTTCTGATTTTTATATGAAGAGCTTACTTTATTAAAGTGGAGAATTTGCAAATAAAGATATTATCTTTGAGACAATATCTGGTAAACTTCCACCAATAGCTGTAAGAATAATAATTAAAAAAATTAAGCATTTTGCCCAAAGAGAATCGAGTATCTTCCAAAGGATATTCGATTCTTTCTTTTTAATTTTATTAATCTCATCAATAATTTTAGAATAATTAGTTTCACTTAAAAAGTATACACATACTAAACTATGTGAGAATGGACTAGATAATGATGCTGGAATTCTGGTTGCGACCCATCTTACACGAAATAATTTAGTTTCTTTAGTTTTTAATTCGCATTGATTTGTACTTTGTTGATTAATCGATTGAAGTAAAGTTAAAATATTAATAGAATCAGAAGCATGAAGATCTTCAGCTTTAACACAAAAATCATTAATATTTTTTCCCAATAATTCTTCTCGAGAATATCCAATTTTTTCACAAAAATACGGGTTAACATCTATAATTAACCCCCGGTAATCAAGAATTAATAATCCATGCCTTGCCATTTTCCAGCAACAATAGTAATAATCTTTTGTTGAATAAATTCGTCTAGCTATACGGTCCTTAGTTGCAACTAATTCTGCCTCCCATTTATCTTTCTCCTCATCGTAACTATAGCTATTCATCTTTTTAAAATATAAGTTTATTTAAGATTATAGCTGAGCCTAAAAAAGTAATAAAATATTAAAAAACAATGATTTCTTCAATTTTTGCAATGCTTCCCAATGGTTCTATTGGACATAAAAATTCTCTTCCCTGGAAAGGTCAAAAATATAAAGAAATAGCTAGAAGAGATATGGAACATTTTAAAAATGTTACCGAAGGAAAAAGTGTTGTGATGGGTTATAACACTTTTGAAAGTTTGAATTTTAAACCTTTAAAAAATCGCTTAAATCATTTTATTATTACTTCCCGGGATTTGCCTCTTAATCTGCCTGATAATGTTATTAAAATTAATATATGCGATTTTATAGATAAATTTAAAGATTCCGAAGAAGAGGTGGTTTGCATTGGCGGAAGTATGCTTTATGATACGCTTTTAAAATATTCCAAAGTTGTCTACCGTTCTATTTTTTATATTGAAGAATTGATGGACATTTATCATGATACCTATTTTTCAGATATTAGCAGTCTTTATCTGCTTTGGAAATTTATTCCAGCTCAATTAGAAATTCATACAGTAGGTGATTACAGGCTCGCTATTGAGAAATTTATAAGATGGCAAAACACCATGGATAATTGAGAATACTGATAAGATAAAAAGAAATGAGTGGAGATATAAAGGAAATAGGCTTCTTACACAAGCCTGAGAGTTGTTATCGCAGGATTTTGCTGGAGATCCTTGAGAAGGGGGTTCTTAAATCTAATAGAACGGGTATTGATACTAAAAGTATTTTTAATACTAGCTGGAATTCTGGAAAATTACTGACCAAAGGTTATTTTCCATTAATTACAATGCGAAAAATCTTTTTTAAAGGGGCATTAGTAGAATTATTCTGGATTCTTGGCATTCTTCAAGCTCAAAATCCTATTCCTAATACTGATAGGAATAATGTAATGTATCTTAAAAATGAAAATGTACATTACTGGGATAAATGGGCTGATGAAAAAGGTGATTTGGGTCCTGTATATGGCAAGCAATTAATGGAATGGGATTGCGGTTATTTTAATGTTTCTAAAAATGATATTTTAGAACGGGCGACTGTTAATCAAATTCAAAATATCATTAATACTCTTAGAACTAATCCTGATGATAGGCGATTAGTATTTTCAATGTGGAATCCGGGAGAACTAAATGATATGGCGCTTCCCCCTTGTCATTGGGGCGGAGAGTTTTATTCTGAACCTTTGGAAAATGGTAAACGGCGCTTGCATCTTCGATGGATTCAAAGGTCTTGTGATATGCCTGTTGGGGTTCCTTTTGATATCTGCCTTTATTCTTTGCTTCTTTTTATGATGTCTAAAATGACAAATCATGAAGTGGGAACTGTTTATGGGCTATTTGGGGATAGTCACATTTATGTAAATCAGATTGAGGGAGTAAGGGAAATGATTTCTTCAACAATTAATGTACCTCCAAATTTAATTTATTCCGGTCCTGATTATGTAGAAAAATTAGAAAATTTTCAATTAGATTGGTTTTCTATTGAAAATTATAAGCCAGCCAAGATTATTAATATGCCCGTAGCTGTATGAAATACCAAATTTTTAATTTTGAACAAGATGAAAAAGAGATTTTTCTTTTAACAGAAGATCAAAATTTATATCATCTTGAACATGAAGATGATATTTCTATTATCTTTAAGAAAGATGATAATGAGACAGATCATCTTGTTATTTTTAAAAATTCTATTATTTTCTTTTCAAGAGAACGAAAAGAAGATGATGGAATTATAAAAACATTTGTTAAGATTCTATTAGAAAATAATATAAGTTATAATTTTACCTCTCAAGATTAATATGAAAATTTATTTGGATGGTCCCGATTCAGGCGGGAAAACACATTTGGCAAAAGTTTTGCAAGAGGCTTTGAAATGCGAATATATTCATTATTCTTATAATGAGGATGACTTTGAATATGCGGATCAAATTAAACAGTCTTTTGAGTTCTTAAAAGAACATGATAATGTAATTATTGATCGTCATCTTATTTCAGAATATGTTTATGGATCAGTAGTTCGAAATGAACCGCGTATTCATTTTTGTCCGGACCTGGATGGAGGTAAAGATTTTATTAATGACCTATTAAATGCTTTTGACCTTATTATTTTTTGTCTTCCTATGGATAAGGGGATTTACCTTAAAAACTATGTCAATTGTATGAAGACTAAAGAAGAATATATTTCTAATGTTGATGTTATGTCAAAAATTTATGACAAGTATCAGGACATTTATCTAACCTTTAAGTCATGTCATCCTGATCTTCAATATAAGGTAGTTCGATATGATTATCTTAAAACACTTTAATTTTATATGAAACATCTAATTTTTCATTGCGAGCAGGACCACAATCGATATGTGGTAAACAGGAAGAGCAGTAATTTTGTTACTGAAGATGGCGACCTTCAATTTTATCTATGGGGCAATGGAGCAAAGACTCCTATGCTGGAAGGAGATCCCATTAAAAATATTGAAGAAAATAAGCAAATGACTATTCGTACATGGATTCCATCTACTTTAGTGGAAGTAATGTTAACTGGTTATTTTGAATATATTAATGATGAAGATCTTGACGCACAAGAATATCATTCTTTGATGAATACTTGGAGTACTAATATTTTTGATGATACAATGGCTTTTCAGCAAAAATATGGTCTTTGGAGAAAGGATCAATTTGGTATTCTCCCTGAAGAGGAAATGAAAGTAAAGATCGGCCATCTTTATGAAGAACTTGCAGAAATTGATAAAGCGCACAAGGAAGGTAATATTTATGAAATTTCAGATGGTTTAACCGATCTGATTTATGTTGCGTCGGGCTTGTTAAATCTCATGAACATGCCTGCCCAGGCTTTGTGGAATGATGTTCAGGCCAGGAACATGCAAAAGATTCGTGCAACTAAAGATAATGTCGGAAAGCGCGGAAGTACTTTTGATGTAATTAAGCCAGAAGGATGGCTTCCTCCAAGAACAAAAGATATTATCGATTCTACTCTTCGTTAATAATATATGGATTTCCTTTTTGAAAATAAAACATTTCAAGATTGTACATCTAACGAATATTTTGCAAGATTATTTTGTGCTTCTAAAAAATCTGATTGTTTAAATGACAATCAGATTTTTTCTTTGCTTGACAAATATGGATTATTTGAAAGTATTATTCTTTATCATATAAATCCAAGATTTGAAAATGAAGCATTTAGAACAAAGTTTATAGAAAAGTTTTATAAATCTTATTATAAATCTGATGTAAACTATCAATTATTTTGTGTTCCTTTTCTTTATAAGTTTTTTGCAAAGATTAACAACAGTGGTTTAACGGCTATTGCACAATTTAACATTGCTTTAAAAATTGCCAAAGCTATTATTGTTCAAGATGAAACTTTAGATAAAGAAACTTTGTTGACTATTTTAGAATTGCTTCAAGCTTATGACAACAAGCCCGAGTTTTTGGCAGAAACGCTCTGGAGAGAATATAATAAAGCTCATGAGCCTGAAGAAAATAAGAAGGAAACACTAAGATTTGCGGAAAAAACATCAGGTATTAAGTATGAAGATTACGATGAACATTCTTTTATAGCTTATAAGGGAATTAAGAAAGATAATACTTCTACTATGACATCACGTATAACATATGAAGTAGGCAACACATATACGGATATATGCGACAAGGATGATGTAGATAATTCTTTTGGATTAAGTGTTTGGGATTATATAAATGCCAAAGTATATTGTTCTGAAAAAATTATCAAAGTAAGAATATTTTTTAAAGATCTTCATTATATCTCTTTCAAGGATGGAAAGATTCGCACAAATAGATTTGAAGTTCTTGAAGAAGTAAATTAATTAAAATTATATGAAAATTATTTTATCATTGCTGGTAGGGGGAATTATGTGTTCCTGTTCTCAAAATATGCTTTTAGATAAGCAAGGAAAAGAAGATTTGATGGTTTGTTCCGGAGCATGTGTTGTGTCCTCGTCTATTCGAAAGGATGCTGAAACATTGGCGGCTTTCCAAAAGGCTTCTGACATTATTGGAACTATTATTAAGAACGATCAAGTTACCCGGGATGAACTTCAGGCCAAGCTGACAGAAGCTTTGTCTAAATTGTTCTCGAAGCAAATTGTAGATAAGGTTGTTTCTGAAATCATGAATGTATATGACGAAAATATGGCAAAGATTCATGATAATGAAAAATTGATGATGGCTTTAGAATCTATCAAGTCTGCTATTGACTCTGGCATTCAATTGGCGATTAAGACCGGACGTCCGGTAAAAGTCGTCCCTAAAGCGTAAAAGAAGCTTAGAAAAAGCTATATAACTTGAGAGAAATGCTTTATTTTTCAAGCATTTCTCTCTTTTATTTTTACCATTAAACACCTTCAAGTTTTAAGGAAATTTATAAAATGAATTCATGTGTTTAAGTGGAGAAGGACCTCTGAAGGGTAAAGAAGTATTATTGAGCGTTATTGCGGGAAGTATTTCTTATGGGTTGAATACTAAAGATTCGGATGTTGATATTAGAGGTGTTTTTGCTCATCCTGTTAAAGATATATTAGTTGGTGAATATGAAAAGGTAATCCAGGAGAATAATAATGATACTATCTATACCGAGATTGGATTCTTCCTTGAACAACTAAGAAAGAATACTCCTTCGGCTCTTGAAGTTTTGTTTACTACTGATCCTGAACATGTTAAAATTAGGGATAAACGATTTGATCCCCTAATTGAAAAAGTTCTTTCCAAGAAATGTTTTTATACTTTTGGAGCTTATGCTGAATCTCAAATTTTAAAGGCCAAAAACGTTAATAAAAAGTCAGCTAATCCTTTTCCTAAAGAAAGAAAAACGTTAAAAGATTTTAGCTGGGTGTTGTGCTATCAACATTCTATTCCTTATCGAGACTGGTTGGAATGCTGTGGTATTAAAGAGACTAATTTATCTCTTTGTAAAATGAATCATGCTGAAAATGTTTATGTACTTTATAATCATCCTTGTAAAGCCGGACCTATTTTAGACATGAACATTAATATTACATCGGTTCCAAAAAATGCAAATACCGCAGCCTATGTGATTATTAATATTCCGGCTTATCAGAAATATTGTAAAGAATATAAAGAATACTGGGATTGGGTTGCTAAAAGGAATGAAAAAAGATATGCAACAAATGTAGAAAAGACGTCTGATAAAACCTTTTATGATACAAAGAATATGATGCATCTTTTCCGTCTTATGAGTCTTTGCAGAGAGATTTTAAAAGATGGAACATTAACGGTTAAATGTAATCCTATTTTAAGACAATTTCTTTTAAAGATTAGAAATGGCGATTTTGAATATGATTATCTAATGAAGTTGGCAAATGAAAAATCTTTAGAATTAAAAGAATTGTTTAATAAGTCAAAATTACCTGAAAAACCTGATAAGGAATTTTTTAAGAATTATATTTTAAATTTTTATGAGTAAAAAGATTAATATGTCACTTCTTAAGGATGCAAATTATGTTTGCATTGCTAAAGAACTTTGGGATGACGGAAAAGTTAAGAAACATGGTTATTTGATTGTTAACAAATATGATATTAAAGCTAACAATATCCAAAATATGGCGGATGCTGCTAAATTTTGTGCTTCTCAAATTTTCTGGGGTACTTATGGAGGATTGTTCGGGGAAGGGTGGGAAATTAAAGTAAAAGTTTCAGACGGATTTTCTGATGAAACTTACCATCTTGTTTCATTTATCAATGAGGATGATGAGACTTTTGACTTTAAGGAGATAGTTTAAACACCATCGATTTTTAAGAAATAATTTATTAAAAAATAATGATTAAATCTTTCGAATTGTTTAATCTCGATAAGAAAGGCAATCCTATTACATGGAGTATATCTTATGACGATTCCAGTAATTGGTATACTATGTCTTCTGGTCGAGTAGGGGGAGCTATTACTACGACTGAACCGACTTATTGTGAAGGTAAGAATGAAGGTCGTTCTAATGCTACTACTCCTGAACAGCAATGTGCTTTAGAAGTACAATCTCGAATTGAAAAGCAAAGGAAAAGGGGGTTTCAAGATACTATTCCAACTGAAAAACAATTTGAAGTAACTCTTGCCAAAGAATTTAAAGCAAGAAAGAAATTTATTAAATTTCCTCAATTTGCTTCTGCCAAATTAGATGGCTTTAGATGTTATATTTGTGCTAAAGGAATGTTTTCAAGGACTCATCATGAGATTCTTTCATGCCCTCATGTATTTGAGGAGTTGAAACCTTATTTCATTGCTAATCCTAATGCAATTATTGATGGAGAATTATATTCTCATGAACTTAGAGATGATTTTAATCAAGTTGCATCTTTGATTTCTAGAACTAAGAATATTACTGAAGAATTCCTGGCAAAAACAAAAAGCATTATTAAATTTCATGCTTTTGATTTTGCGGAACGAAATACAAAGATTCCTTATAAGGACCGTAATAAGCATACCAAGCTTAATCAATGTTGTCATCATCTTTATCCCCTTCAGATTAATAATATTACATTAAAGTATAGTTTGGGTGTTACTCAATTTGAAGTTAATTCTTTTGAAGAGGTAGAAGCTTATTTAGATGATGCAATCGAAAATGGATTTGAAGGAATTATGCTTCGTAATCCCGAGATGACTTATGATGAAGGACGTTCTTCTAATCTTGTAAAGTATAAGCGATTTCAAGATAGCGAATATAAGATTGTTCAAATTCTTGATGGACGGGGTAATCATGCCGGACAAGCAGCACAAATAATTTGTGAAGATGAAAATGGAGTTCAATTTTCAGTAGGTATGGGTAAAGGCTGGGATGAACCTGCTAAACGTGAATTTTTCAAAAATCGAGCACTTTATGAAGGCAAGATGGCAACTATCATTTATCAGGATTTAACTCCTGATCTTAATGTACCTAGGTTTGGGAAGTTTAAAGCAATTAGAAAATAATTAATATTTAATAAATTATGGATAAAGACTGTAAAGACTGTATTGATCGGACTATTGTCAATAGATCTGATGGAATAACATATAAGTTTAACGCCAAAGAAATTTATTTTGGTCAAACAGAAGGAGATATTTTGACTCTTTATGAAAAGGAAAATGGTCAAATTATTGTAGTTACAGATGATAAATTTTATAATCAGATGAGGGTGGAAATATTTAACGATCTTCTATCTTTTAAGAAAGAATTTTTTAAGCCTGATGAAAAATTTAGCTGGTTTTCTATTAAAAACTTCAAATGGTTTAAAGAAAGTTTGCTTCGTAAAAAAGTTCTTCCCGAAGAAATTAAAGAATTATGAATATATTAGCAGGATATATCATTATTGCTTTTTTATCTTTTTTAGGATTTAATCTTTATGATTTTATAGATTTTAATTTAAATTTTAGTTTTAAAAAAGCAATAAAGCATCCATTTAGTTTTTTATATTGTTTTTTATATGAAGGAATAAAGGAATCTTTATTTTTTAAATTATTCTTATCTATATTTTGGCCTATATCATTATTAGTGGCATTAATAATTTGTCTTGAAAGTCTTTTTGAAGATAAGATAAAAGCATTTCTTGAGAAATCCTCGAAAAAAATTGATGAAAAATATAGAGAAGCACGACAAAAAATCGGGATCGATTGAATTAGTTAGATTTGAAGATAGTTATGTCGATGATTGGGGAGGAGTTCATTTTAATTCTGAATTTAGAATAATTACAGGGAATACAATTCTTGCGATTTTTCCATATAAATGGAATGATATGGATGCACAATATAAAGCTGCAAAGTTAATTTTTAATTATTATATTAACGAAGAAAAAGAATTAGCTAGTATTCAAGAATTAAGAACCATTAAGAAAAGAAACGGAAAATATTCATGAGCTTAAAATTTAAACCACGTGATCCAAAACCAGTAGAAGATCTTCGAAAAAAGATTCAATCGGCCGAAATTTCTAATTTCAAAAAAGAGCTTGATGAAACATTCAAGACTATTGGGGAAGAATTTAAGAAGATTCGAGAAAATCCTTTTCTTAAATTCTTTAATTCCTTGACAAAAGAACAGCAACAAAAACTTTTAAACAAATTTAAAGATGAGCTCGGAAACTGAAACTCAAAGAGAAATCCTTATCAAAATGGTAAAACAAATTGATCTTTCCAAGTTGTCAGATTTTAAACTTAGGAAGATTATTAATATTATTATTGAAGAGGAAAAGAAGCCGATAGCAACTATTAAGTCTGATAATATTTCATCTATTATGGAGAAATGTTATAAAGAGGCTCAAGATATTATTAATAAAGAAAAAGTTATTAATAATAAAGAAGCTCCCAGGATTATTCCTATGACTCCTTATGATGACAAATATAGTTGGAAACCAATTTGGAATGCAGAACTTCAAACTTCAGAGTTGAGCACTTTCGATAACTAAGAATTTTCATATTATATTTTTAATGAAGAATATAACAAATAAAGCTATTAATAATGGTTTATCTGTTGGAGGATTTCTTCAGATGATGATTCTATTTTGGTATTGGTTTGGTTATGAGCCTTTTACTAATTGGAATTGGATTCAGTTATTTTCTCCAACTTGGATTTCTATTGCTGCTACTATTCTTGGAATTATTTTCGGGGGAATTATCGCTCTACTAACTATTATTATTTTTGATAATGACTAAATTTTTACTTTTTTCTTCTTCTACATGTGGTCCATGCCGTATGATGAAACCAGCCTGGGAACGTGTAGTTGAAAAATATAAAAAAGATCCTGAAATCGAATTCATGAGTTTTGTTGTCGATCAGGATAATTCGGCAATGCCTTATGTTAAAAAGTTCGAAATTCGATCTGTTCCTACTTTTGTTGCTTGTGATGAGAACTATGACAAGCTTGAATCCTACACTGGAGTTCTTTCACAAGAATGGTTGGAAGAATTCATTCTTCGTAATATTGAATATGAACCAGAGTTATAATGTCTCTTAAAGTTATTAAAACAAAAGGAAATATCTTTGATACAAAGGCGGATGTAATTTGCAATGCCGTCAATTGTATCGGAGTAATGGGAGCAGGAGTTGCAAAAGCTTTTGCCGATAAATTTCCTGAAATGTACTGGAGTTATCAGAACTCTTGTAATTCTAAAATGGTTAATATTGGTAAAGGCCATTATTTTTATTTGTCCGATGAAGATAATTGGAAAATGATTGCCAATGTTCCAACCATGTTTTATCCTGGTTCAATAGCAAATTTGGGAGATATTTCTTTGTCTCTTTGCGATTTGTTTGAAGTTATGAACACTCATCATCTTAATACTGTTGTAATGCCTTTTTTGGGATGCGGTATAGGACAAGTAAAACCAAAAGAATTTGAAAATCTTTTGTATAATTTTCGAACAAAGCATGATATTTCTGTTCTTTTAGTTGAATATTGTAATTATTCATTAGTTTCAAAGAAATAAAATGAATTTATAATCAAAATTTTCATTTTTTCTTAAAAAATATCTAAGTTTTAATTTTACCTTGCTAGATAAAAATGTTAACAAAGTGATTCGTTCATCTTCCCATACACTTAAGTATGCAAATCGAGATAAAATCGATTTGTACTGGAAGATTATTAAGGATTATAAAGAGTTGCTTCAGTTATATCTTCATAAAATTCATGATGGTGAATTACCATTGAAACAAAATCTTTCAAGTAAGTTTTGCCCACAATTAAATGATATTTCTAATAGTAGATGGAGAGCGTTATGTTATCGAGAGGCCTCACAGATTTACCGTTCGCAAGTTACTTTACTTAAGAAAAAAAGAATTAAGAAGATTACTGAGTCAGTAATTAAATCCCATAGTATTAATCTTAACTATATGCTATGGGATATTGAAGAGGATAAGACTAAGGAGTTTGACTGTTTCATCAAGATATTTTCACCATATTTTCAAGAGACAAAACATCGAGCTATACTACTTAAACTTCCAATCAATCATCATCGAGTAAGTTTGAGGTTCAAAAATAATGGTTGGAAATTAAAAAATAGTTTCATGCTGTCTGATAATTTCTCGTTGAAATTATTTTGGGAAAAAGAAGAAGCTGAAAAGAAAAAGAATAAATTATCAGCAGGAGTTGATTGCGGTTACAAGAAACTACTCGCATGTAGTGACGGAAAGGTTTACGGCAAAGAATTAGAAGGAATCTATGAAAAGATTTCTCGTAAGAAACAACGGTCTAAAGCTTTCAAACGTGCATTAATTGAAAGAGATCAAGCAATCAACCGAACCGTTAAAAAGTTTTATAATGAGCATAAAGATTGTGGGCAGATTATAGTTGAGAATCTTAAGAACGTAAAACGAGGTAAAAAATTTTCCAAAAAGTTTAACAACAAGTTACAAAGGTGGAGTTACACTAAAGTAATGAATAAGTTAGGTAGATTTAGTGAAGAAGAAGGTTTCTTACTCATTAAAGTTCCTCCTGCTTATACATCTCAACGATGCCACGTTTGTAATACTGTTGATAAGTCAAGTCGACAAGGTGAAGTATATCACTGTAGGACTTGTGGAGGAACATTTGATGCTGATATTAATGCTGCTATCAATATCCTTCGCTTGGGAGTATATGGTCCCCATGATAAAATAAGTTAATTTTCAATGAATTTCATTAAAATTAGCAACTATGCAGGAAATTAATCACCTTTAAAAGAATAGTAAAAGTTTATTATTTTAATATGCTTGATTATCCTAAATGGCTTTGGACGCGCAATCAAAAAGCATTTCTTGAAAATTATTACCATACTTTAATTCCTTCTGATGGAGAAATAACAATTGATGAAAAAGCCAAGTTTTGGTTAATAAGAAACGGGCAGACTGAAATTAAATTAAGCGTTAATAAATTCAAAGAAATTGGAGTTAATTGGGATAAAGAAAGTATTAAAAATCAATTTGTAATACTTAACGAATACAAATATTTGGACGAAAATCAAAAAATTAAAATTTAAAAATATATGAGAATTATTGGACGTTTGGGACGTGTTTTGTTTGGCTGGCTTAATCTTGGTGTAAATTCACTTGAAAGTAAGAATGTTGATGCTCTTATTGCGTCTCTCGAAGATGAAAAGAGCAAGGCCGAGCAAGAAATTTATGAACGATTGGTTGCTGTAAAGACTACAGTAAACAACATGACTAAAAATGTAAAGAGTCTTAAGCAAAAGGTTCAAGTTCTCAATGAACGAGCCATTCTTGCTCTTAAGAATGGCAAGGAAAGTCTTGCCGCCGAATTTTCTCTTCAATATGAAAATACTAAGGCACAGCTTGATATGGCTGAAAAGGCTCTTGAAGAAGCAACTGCAACTTATGATAAGTTGATTAGTAATCAAAGAGTTGTTCTTAATTCTTATGATTCTCGAATTGAACAGATTAAGTTGAAGGCTGCATCTGCTGCTATGAAGGAAGATCTTGCTGCTTTGAAGGATATTGCGAATATTTCAGGCAAAAATGATTTTAACGGGATGCTGGCAGATGTAGATAAGATTCTTGAAAAGAAAGATTCTAAGGCCGATGCTTCAATTGAAGTAAGCGGAACTCTTAATGATACTAAAGATGAAATGAATGAATTTATTGAATCTGTATCTAAAGAAGATGCTCTTGCCCGTTTGAAGGCTCGTGTTGCTGAGAGTTAATGAAACAAGCAGTTTTCAAACTTATTGATCGACTTGGTAATGGTAAAACTTACCAAGTCGATTTATTTGAAGAAGAATTCTTTGAAGATCCTGCTTACAGGACTATTGAAGATTTTAAACATGCTTTTACAATTTACTCTCCATTTGCCAATAAAAGCAAAATCATTAAAGTAAAGAATGGCCTTAATGAAAGGTATTTTACTTGGTGGAATACTTTAGGAATAGCTTCATTTGACCACTTTATTGATATAAATCAATCTTTTTTAATTGAAGTAGAAGTAGATCATCATAGAGGAATTTATTCCAGAGATCTTGAGAATTTTGTCAGAGAGACTTTTTTAAAAAACAATTTAATTGTTGATAGATTTACAGTTATAAGTTTTAATCAAGCAAATTTTAAAGCTTATTCTGTCGATTTAAACAATGATACTCAATATATTTTATTTGGCCCTAAAGTTAATGAGAACTTAAAATTACTTTTACTAAAAATTGAAGAAGCTATCCCGGTAGCATTTATTGAAACAATTAATAAATTGACAACGGATTTAATCACATATCAAATATAAACTATGGCACTAAAAATTGATATTGAAGACCTTGAGATGATTCTTGCGGCTTCTAAAGTACCTCAGGATAAACAAAAAATTATTCTGGAGGAAGCAAAGGCTCTTGTTGAGCAAGAGAAAGAATTGACCGAAAAGAAAAATCGAGTTAAAAATCGATTTCTTGTAATGCCGATTGTTTTGGATGATACAGAAGTCGAACAATTTCAAGATCGTTCTTATGTAATTATTCAAGCTCCTGAGGAACTTAGTGATTCAGAAGTTCAGTTGGCAGTTGAACGAAATCTTATCGATGTTGTGAAGTCTCAACGAGGTAAAAAATATAATATCACTACGGTTTCCAATGCTATTTCTAAGATAAAAGCAAAGGATTTAGTTGTGGGGGATTATAAGATTAAGTTAAAGACCAAGATTCCAGTGGTTGGAATTCCAGTTATTAATAATATTTCTGTATAATATTAATATTAATATTAGTCACATAAAAAATAAAAAGAAAATAAAACATGAAGGATTTTTTTGCAGCTCTATTTCTAATTATTGCCATTGTTGCGGCTATTATTTTTGCCGTTAATTTTTCAAATGAAAAAATTGATGGCGGTTATGCGGGTTATGTTTATTCCGAACCAATATTTGGTTCGAAGGAATTTAAACAAGTAATTAAAGGACCCGGTAGTACAGGTATGGTATGGAGGCAGAATTCTATTAAGATTTGCGTAACTCCTTATACTCAGACTGAAACTTTTGATGATGTCCGCAGTTCGGACCAACTTAAGATGAAGGCTGAATCTTATCTTGTTTATCGTATCGACAGTGAAAAAGTAAAGGAATTTGTTGAAAATTATGGAGCTATCTCTGAAACAGCTCGAAGCCCGGAAGCTATTGCTCAAGATGCTTATGCTTCATTTATTCAGCAACCTTTCCGTACTGAAGTACGATCTGCTATTGCTAAGTTTAAAGGCCTAGAAGCTCCTTCCCGGATTCCGGAAATCACCAAGATGGTAGAGACTAACCTTAAGAAGCAACTTAATGGTACTCCATTTATTGTTGAAAGTGTAACTATTGGTTCCACTATTCCGCCTGAATCGGTGACTCTTGGTATTACTAAGAAGGTTGAGGCTACTCAGGAATATGAACGCCAGGCTACCCAGCTTGAAATTGCAAAGCGTTCCGAAGAGATTGCTAATGCAGAAGGCCGGGCAATTGCCAATAAGATGGCTGCAGAAGCTCAAGGTAAGCTTCTTCAGGCTAAGGCTGAATCTGATGCTGCAAGGTATCGCCGAGAACAAGAGTCTTTGGCCATGCTTGCTCAAAAGAAAAATGAAGCAGAAGCTCTTCTTGCTATGAAGACTGCAGAAGCTCAAGGTAAGAAGCTTGAAGCTGAAGCAATTCGAGAATTGAATGCAGCAATGGGAAGTAATTATGCTCGAATTAAGTTTTTTGAATCTTTCAAAGATATTAAACTTCCTTCAATGCTGATTATGGGAGGAGCTAATCAAAATGATGGTTTGTTTAAGGTTCTGAATATTGCGGATTTTAAACCTGCTGGTAATTAATTAACAAATAAAGAAATTCCGCCTAATTTAATATTAGGCGGAATTTCCATTTATATTGATATGAATATTTTTAGTTTTGAATATGGCGATTTGTCCGGAGACGGACATGATGAAAGAGATATAGTATGGTTAAAGACTGATCTTACTAAAGAAGAATTTGAAGAATGTTTAGATGGCATTAAATCTGAACTAGGATTTGATTTTGACGATAATATTTTTGCCGCCGGTGAAGATGATATTCTTCCGCCTGAACTAATTGATTATCTCAAAGAAAATAAATTTGACCTCATAGAAAATATTTTACAGGGACAGACAGATAACGTTCATTTTATATTGGACTTTTTTATACCTCTTATTATTTTCCTTGTAAAGCAAGTATATGAAAAGCGGCATCCCGGTCAGACTATTTTCCTTGAAGAAACACCAAATCCTCTTCCTAATATAAGCCGGTTCTGGGGTTATGGATTATTCACTTGGGGTTAAATTATTAGTAATATTTCTTCTGTCTTCTTGCTGCTGCCAGAAAGGATATTTTCCTGTTCAATATAAGCATCTTCCTTGCGGTAATTCCATATCTTTCGAAGATTTAGATTCAAATTGCGGGCAGAAATTTATTAATTCGTGCTATAATGATTAAAAATCGTGAAAAGATTAACAACTAAAGAGTTTATTAAAAAAGCTATTGAAATACATGGCAATAAGTATGGTTATTCTGAAGTTGTATATTTTAACACAAAAACATTAATTAAAATATTTTGTCCCATACATGGCTACTTTGAGCAAATTCCCAACATTCATTTAATGGGCCATGGTTGTCCTAAATGTAAAGGATTTAACAGGACTACAGAAGAATTTATAGAAAAAGCTGAAGAAATTCATGGGAAAGGCCGATATGATTATTCTTTAGTTGATTATATAAATTCAACAACCGAGGTAATCATAAAATGTAATAAATGTGGTTGTACCCTTAAGCAAGATCCATCAAGCCATTTAATAGGAAAAGGATGTAAAAAATGTGCAATTAAAAATCAGTTTTTAACTGAGGAAGAGATTAGAAAAAGATTTATTGAAGTTCATGGAACCAAATATGATTATTCTTTAGTAATTTATAAAAATAAAAGAACAAAAGTAAAAATTATATGTCCCATACATGGAGTTTTTGAACAACGCCCTGATAAGCATTTTTCAGGCTCCGGCTGCCCATTTTGTGCCGGAAATAATAAGAGAACTATTGAAGCATTTATAGAAAAAGCTAGAGCTACTCACGGAGACAAGTATGATTATTCTTTGGTAGCTTATAAAAATGCAAAAACAAAAATTATTATAACTTGTAAAAAACATGGCCCATTTTTACAGTTGCCCAATACGCATCTACGCGGAAGCGGTTGCCCTAAATGCTTAGCGGCATCAAAAAGATCTAAAGGTGAAATAGAACTTTGTCAATATATTAAATCAATTTATCCAGGCGAGGTTCAAGAAAACCCAAGAGATATTATTGGAAAAAAAGAACTTGATGTTTATCTTCCTGAATTAAATCTAGCCTTTGAATACAACGGTGATTACCATCATAAGTTAAAGGAAGAAAAATATCCAGGCTATCATGTTCAAAAGAAAAAAGATTGTGAGAAAAAAGGTATAAAATTAATAGAAATTTTAGATACTCAGTGGCGAAAGAATAAGGAAAAATTAAAAAAGTTTATCAAAGAAACATGCTATAATAATTGTAAATCATGATTCAACAAAACATTTATATGGGAAATGAAGGCAGGAAGAAACTGCTTAATGGTGTAAAGAAACTTGCTAATGCAGTTTCTTCGACGCTCGGGCCTGGCGGTAGAAATGTAATATATCGAATGGGTAATGCGACATATATTACAAAAGACGGCGTTACAGTAGCTCGCCATGTAAATCCGCCTGATGTACTTGAAAAAATGGGTGCAGATATTATTCGTCAAGCATCCGAGCAATCAGCGCACCAGGCTGGTGATGGGACCAGTACCAGCGCAATCCTCACTGAGGCTATTGCATCTGAAGGCATGAAGCTGATTGAAACAGGTTATAATCCGATTTCAATTCAACGCGGAGTTATTTCAGCGGCAAAGACAATTGCCAACTATATTAAAGAAAATATTAAGCAGGAATGTTCTCCAGAACAGATTCACCAAATTGCTTTAGTTTCTACCAACTGGGATAAAGAAATTGCACATCTTGTTTCTGAAGCTGTTGAAAAAGTAGGTTTGGATGGTTCCATTACTATTAATGACAGCAGGAGCAATGAATCTTCTTCTCAGTTTATTGCAGGTTTACGAGTTCCTCGAGGCTGGATGAGTTCTTATTTTGTCAATAATACGACTAAACAAGAATGTATTCTTGAAAATCCCTTAATTCTTTTATCTGGAATTAAATTGACAAATAATCAGCAAATTATGCCTATTCTTCAGAAAGTCTTTAATACTAAAGAACTTCGCGGAAGGCCTTTGTTTATTATCGCTCCGGATATTGAATCCGAAGTTCTTCAAACTCTTGTCATTAATAAGATTAAAGGCATTATTAACATTTGTGCCATTAAGTGTCCAGGATATGGAGACGGCATGAAGAGGGAAATGGAAGATCTTGAAATTACTTTAGGAGGTACATATTTTACTGAACTTCTTTCACGTGATTTTAATTCTATTAGAGAGGAAGATTTTGCCACCTGTGAAAAGATTGTTTGTGATAAACGATATACAACTTTCTTAAAAGGCGGAGGAAATCCTCAAAGGCTTAAAGAACATATTGATTTGCTTAAGGAGGAACGAGATAATTGCAGTCCCGGCACATGGGAAGAAGATGTGCTTAATAAGCGAATTGCCAAGCTTGCCCAAGGAGTATGTGTTCTTAATATCGGAGGTAATTCTGAATCTGAATTAAATGAAATTAAGGACCGGGTAGATGATGCGGTATGTGCCTGTCAAGCAGCTTTACGATCCGGAGTTATTCCAGGGGGAGGATCTGTTCTTGCTAAGATTAAAGAGAATAAGTCTATTAAGTTTGAAACAGGGGATGAATCTTTTAATGCTGGTATTAACCTGATGCGAAAGGTTCTTGACATTCCTCTTAAGACTCTTCTTGAGAATGCCGGAGTTGAACGGCCGGATGTTATCATCGAAAAGGTCGCAAAAGCTAAAGGCAGTATTGGGTTTGATATTAAGACGCAAAAGTTAGTAGACATGTTAGAAGCGGGAATTATTGATCCATTTAGTGTATGTCGTTGCGCAATTGAAAACGCCGCTGCATCGGCAGGTTTGATTCTAACAACAGAAACATTTTTGGTTGATGAACAATCTGAAAAGTGATTTGTAATCATGATAACCGAAAATCCTCAGGTCTTAATTGATCTGAGGATTTTTTATTTTTGAATAAAAACTATTATGCCCAACAGAATAACCACTGAAATTTTTATTGACAGGGCTAGAAAAATACATGGAGACTTTTTTGATTATTCTGAAGTAAATTATAAAAATGCTTATAGTTCTATAACTGTTATTTGCCCGGTTCATGGACCTTTCCAACAAAGAGCCGGAGCCCATTTACGAGGTCAGGGATGTTTTAAATGTGCAGTTGATGCAAAATCTTTAACGACTGAGAAGTTTATAAAGAAAGCAAGAGAGGTTCATGGGAACAAATATGATTATTCTAAAGTAAACTATAAAAATAATCATGCAAAAGTACCTATTATTTGCCCTGTTCATGGACCTTTTCAGCAATATCCCATCAATCATTTAAGGGGGCATGGATGCAAAAGTTGCGTAGGATTGGAGCGTTTAACCACAAAAGAATTTATTAACCGTGCTCAAAAAGTGCATGGACATAAATTCGATTATTCGAAAACAATTTATATTAATGCAGAAACAAATGTGATTATTATTTGTCCTGTCCATGGTAAATTTGCTCAAATGGCGTATAATCACTTAACTGGGCGGGGATGTTTAAAATGTGCCCTTCATGAAAAGAAATCTAAGGGTGAAAAGGAGTTATGCGATTTTATCAAATCAATTTATCCTGGAGAAATTCTCGAAAATACAAGAAAATTTATTGGTCGAAAAGAATTGGATATTTATCTTCCTGAATTAAAACTTGCCCTTGAATATAATGGCGAATACTGGCATAAAATACATGAAGAAAAAGAACCTGGCTATCATGAAAATAAAAGGCAACTTTGTAAAGATGCCGGAATCACTTTAATTGAAGTTTGGGACAGCCAATGGAAAACTAATGCAGAAACCATTAAAAAAGAAATATCTGAACACCTCCAGAAAATTAGAGAAAAATTATAGTAATTTTGTTATTGTAATTTAAGCATGAAGGTTTTTGAAGAGAATAAAAGTATTTGCGGAGGTATAGCCGAACAGGTCAAACAGTCTATCTCGGCCGAGCGCGTAGGAATGGCAATTTCTATTTTGCGCGATAGGATCTATTCAGACAAATTTAAGGCAACACTTTTTGAAACGTTAAGCAATGCTTTGGATGAACATGTAAAATATGGCATTAAAATGCCTGTTTCTATTCATCTTACAAAAAATGAACTTTCTATTCGTGATTTTGCCAGGGGTCTTAGCAAAGAAGATACTTTTCAAGTTTTCTTTCAATATTTTGAATCTACCAAGAATCAAGAAAATACATCCATTGGAGGATTTGGAATCGGGTCTAAGGCTCCTGCGGCATATACAGGCCTTTATTTGGTAATTTCTCGATTTGAAGGAACAAAATATACATTTTCTTCAAGCATTGATGGTAATGATTCTATTGCTTCTTTGATTCATTCTGAACCCTGTGATTTGAATGATACGGGTATTGAGGTAAAGATTCCTCTTAATAATTCTGATGATTATTACAAGTTCCTTGATTTAATCAAGGATGCGTATATTACTTTTGGCTTCAATAGTGATGAACCTGTCATTGAACTTAGGAGTTATCCGGAAAAAATAGACATTGAAGACGTACCGGAGGATAAATGGGAAAATTATGTCCCTTACGAAAAAACCCCAAGATTTGCAAAGTATCGAGATAAAGAATTTCTTGACAAATCCCGAGTTCTTTATATTAAAGATACAGTTTTGCTGATTCCGAATAACTGGTCTTCTAATACTTTTTATTCTTCATTTTTTAAGAGCTGTAATTATTATGCTTATGATGGAGATAACATTTACAAGATTGATATTCCTAATGAAATCTTTAATGAATATAATATCATTAAAAATGCTTGTACCGTTCTTTTATTTTTTAAACGCGGTGAAATTCCGATTTCTCCTACCAGAGAATCGATTGAAATAAACAATTTCACAAATGATTGGATTAAGGGTAAATTTAAAATCATTAATAAAAATTATGAAAAGACTATTAATGATTATGTCGATAAACTTATTGACAGTGATTTACTTTGTTCAGATATTATCAATAAAGCTAACTCAAAAAGTACTTTATTTTATCGAAATAGTTCAATTATTAAATGGCCGGATTGCTATTTGAATACTGTTTGCTCAGTTGCAAAAAATTATTATGTAGGTTCAGGCAATATTACTAATATTAATCTTAAAACGAAAAGCCTTTATTCAAATCCGACAATTAAGAAGTTTGACGGTGAAATAATCTTTATCGTTCAAGATAAAGATCCTATCAAGCTTCCTTATGGTGAAATAATTAATGCCCTTTATAATTATCTTGTTCACCTTAGGGGGAATGATTATCGAGCAGAAGTCTTTGATCTTCGAAGAACTCATATTTTTTGTTTTGTTAAAGATGAAGAAGAAAAAGCAAATTTCCTTAATTTAAGGACGGCCTTTACTTTTAACGACAAGCCGTGCTTTAGGCAAAATATCGATTGGTTTAATTATTCTGATATTGTTAAGCATTCAACATATGTCAGGCCTAAAAGAATAAAGTCTTCAGATGGTGAAGCGGTAGTTCTCCGGGATTATTATACTGGTGAAATTATTGATGAGAAAGAATACAAAAATACGTTAGTATTTTATCCTTCAATGCTCATGAATAATGATAACTACCTTAATTCTTATCTGGCCTTTTGTACAAATTTCGTTAATTATAATAGTCCGACGCAGCTTTATCAGTCTCATCTTTGTACAGATTTTGGCATTAAACGAATAGCAAAGCTTTATAAAAACCATTACGATAAATTTGTTTCTCTCGGGTGCATTTCAGCTATGGAAATTAAATGGAAAGAAACCTATATTGAATATTGTAAAAAGCATAAACTCGTTTATCTTCCAGATCAAATCATTAATATCTGCAGGATTTATGATATTGATTTTAAATCTGTAACAGGATATACAGCTCCAAAAATTTCTGCATCGACTCCTGATTATCCGGTTATCTCTACAAGATATGAAATTAATCTTTATAGAGGAGGATTTAACCGATTCATAATGGATATATTTGATCTTTCAATTTTAGCAAATCAATGTTATAATATTCAAAGAGAGTTTGATGCTGAAATTAAAAAGCTTTCAGATAAAGAAATATTGAATTTCTTTTATACTATGTCATCAGTTTGTTTGGATAATATTTCAACCAATATTATGACTTCTTCTGTAAAAGAAAAAATACAAGCGGTTTTAAATGGTGCAGGATTTCAAACAAAAGATAAAGTTAAATTAACCTTTAAGCGAATTCTCAAAAAACTCAACTATAAACTATATTAATTAAACAAAATATGAATTCTATTCCATATATTATGAATGCCTCAGGCTGGACCTTCTTTGTTGATGGTCGAGCAGTTAAGATTACTCCCGATGATGTTCGCTATACTGATATTGTCGATGCGGTAATGGCCAATGATGAAAAAACTCTTCTCAGGCTTCTTAAGGAAAATACCACTTCTTATATCATTAATTCCGTTTCTGAAACAATTAAAGATTACGATAATCTCCAATTTGTTGAACGAGATGAAAATGGTGTAATTACTACTATTGCTTCTTATAAGACTCAGATTCTTCCCAAATGTCTTCAAAAAAAGCTTATTTCTCTTTGGAAGTCTGGTTGTACTGATTTTACCCATTACTTTAAGTTTATTGATAACTTGATGGCTAATCCTTCCGAAACTTCTAGAGAAGAGCTTTATGACTTCCTTTCTTATCAGGAATTGCCTATTACTTCCGAAGGTACCTTTATTGCCTATAAGGGTGTTGGAGAAGATATGTATTCGCTTCGTGGTAATGCCGAAACCAGAGTGCTTCAAGGTAAAGTAAACGGGCATTACCAAATTCGAAATAATCCCGGCGATGTCATTGAAGTAGTAGTTGCAGATGTTGATGCAAATCGAAATAACTGGTGTAGTGCCGGATTGCATGTTGGATCTTATGATTATGCTAAGGGTTTTGGAAGGCGCGTAGTTGCTGTAGAAGTTAATCCTCAAGATGTTGTTTCAGTTCCTACTGATTGTGAATGTCAAAAGTGCCGGGTAAGCAAATATAAAGTCCTTAATGAAATTAAGGAAGCTTATACTTCTCCTGATGTAGAGGTTGAGGGCATTGACGTTAAGGAATGTTCCAAGGATCGTACTCCGGTTAATGTTGAAGCTTCTAATCAAGGAATAATTGATGAAATGTGCAGTCCTGCCAACATTTCCAAGACTCGGGAAGCTATTGAACGAAATATTCAGAATCATTCCGTTAACAGGGAAGACGGTACTCTGTCTCCAGTTTTTCTGGGAGGACCCACTATAATTCAAGGAACTAATATTGCCCAGCTTTGCGGCAGTGTTGGTCGAAAGAATAAGATCTCTCGAGCTGCCATGCTGGCTTTGGTCCTACGTTTGGGATATTCGGTGTCTACGGCTCCAGGCTCAATTAGCCGGTTTATTGTGACTCTTTAATTTTTAAGCAAAAATCGCATATATGTCAAATAATGGCATATATGCGATTTTTTATTTATGGTAAAGTTTACAACTGAAAAGTTTATTGAAAAAGCCATAAAAAAGCATGGTCCTGATAGGTATGACTATTCTCTATCAGTTTACCGAGGTTGTGAACCTCTACTCAGCTGAAGATTGAGTAGCTTCGGCGGTAAAACCGCCTTCTTTTAAGCATTTCATAGATGATACGTTCTCGTCTTTTTAGACGATTTTAGTTTTACTTCATCTCCATGCTCGTAATCGGACGTTCCATCCGATAGAGTAATCAACTGCTTACCCCAAGCAAGAATGTTTTTAGCTGCATTTAAGTCTCTGTCGTGGTGAGTACCGCATTTGGGGCAAACCCATTCACGGTCTTTAAGCGTTAAATCATTTTTCTTCCAATTACATACCGAACAAGTTTTACTACTCGGATAAAACTGGTCTATTTTAACAACATTAATACCTTTCCATTTAGCTTTATATTCTATTTTTGAAATAAGACTATACCAAGCGGCATCTTGAATAGAACATGCTAATTTATGATTTCTCATCATTCCCTTAACATTTAAAGATTCAAGACAAATTAAAGAATATTTGTTCATTAAATCGTTAGAAACCTTGTGATATAAATCTTCACGAGAATTGGTTATCTTCTCATAAGCTTTTGCGACTTTTAAACGAGCTTTTTCTCTTCGCTTTGAACCTTTCTTCTTTCGACTTAAATGTTTTTGAAGATTTTTTAACTTCTTTAAATTTTTCTTATAAAATTTATGATTTGTATATTTCGTTCCATCTGAACATATCAATAAATCTTTTATACCCAAATCGATACCAACTTCAGAACCTTTAGTTTGCTGATGATAGTTTTCTAATTCACAACAAAAAGAAATAAAATACTTATTTGTTTTCGATTTAGAAATAGTGATAGAACAAATTTCTCCTTTTATTTCACGATGCTTAATAAATTTTAATGGAGTTTTTAATTTAGGAATTTTAACAGTATTATCATTTAATTTCCAATGTTGCGGAATTTCAAATGACTGTTTACCATTCTTTTTCTTAAATTTTGGAAACTTTGATAATCCTTTAAAGAATTTAATATAAGCACTATCAAGATTCATTAAAGCACATTGAAGGGATTGAGAGTTTATTTCTTTAAGCCAAGATGTTTCTTCCTGTTTTTTAAGTTCAGGAAACATTCTCTTCATCTCAAAATAATTAACTCTTACTCCTTCATTTTTGAATTTAGAATCTCTATAATTTAAGAAATAATTATAAACCCATCGAGATGCACCAAATGATTTACATAAAAATTCCTCTTGCTCCTTTGTTGGGAGTAATCTGAATTTATATGCTTTATGAATCATTACATATATTTAACCTTTAATTTATTTAAATTTAGTATTTTTTAATATTTTTCTAAATTATTTTTGTTTGCTTTCATATACTCAGCTAAAGACAGAGCATGTTTCCCGCAAACTTATTCCAGGGGTGAAAAAGAGCTTTGCCAATATATTAAATCTCTTTATTCTGGTGAGATTTTGGAAAATACTCGAAAATTTATTGGCGGAAAAGAATTGGACATTTATCTTCCCGAACTTAAATTAGCTTTTGAATATAATGGTGAATATTGGCATCAATTTCACGAAGAGAAAGAACCGGGTTATCACAAGAATAAACAAAAAGCTTGTAAAGAAAATGGTATCAAATTAATTGAAGTTTGGGAAAATGACTGGAAAAAGAATAATCAACAAATTAAAGATTTAATTTCTAAGCACTTACAAATATAAAGGCTATTTTTATAATATAAATATGGATTATCGTTATTTTACTTCAAAAAAACATATCAATCAAATTAGAAATTTCCTTCACCGCCGGTGTAGTGAAACTTATAGTTGGGAATGTCTGGGTACAATGTCAGATGCCGAATGCTTTAATATTTTGGAAAATGTTTTTGGTTTAATTCCTCTTATTGAGTTTAAAAATCAAATCTATAACAATGATATTAAAAAGATTTATTTGATTGATTCACATGGTAATATTGTGCTTATTTTGAATTCAGATAAATAGTAAAAACCTTTGAGGATTCGGTCATTTATCCTCATATTATCCAGTTTGCTATCGTATAGCTTCTGGACAATCGTATTATGACTACACAATCATTAAAAAAGACGGCTGTTGTCTTTATACTCAGCTTTTCCATCGTATCTGGATTTGCTTATCATAATCAAACAACAGGTTCGCTTCAGGCTCAAGTTTTGGAAACTAAACTTGAACTTAAAACGAAAGAAGAACAATATAAGAAAGAAATTAATAATCTTAAAAATCTTCTTCTTTCTAATAAATCTACCCTTGCTCAACGAGATAAACAAATTAATAAAATCTCAAAAGCTAAAAAAGAGCTGGAAATTAAACAAAAAGACTTACTTGCTTTAGAGTCGGAAGTTTCTGTCCTTAAGTCTGAAATTAAGAGATATGAGTCCAAAATTACTAAAGATGATGCTCCTGATCTCAAGGACACTTCAGTCATTTCTAAGATTGATGTAAATGTCGTCAATGAGAAGTTTAAGGGAGGAGTTCTTGAAGGCAAAGGAGAATTAATGGTTCAGATTGCGGAAGCTAATTCTATTTCGCCTCATTTCTTTTGTGCCCTTATCGCTCTTGAATCTGGATATGGAAAAAGCAAATTAGCAAGAAGCAAGAATAATTTGGGCGGTATTAAAGGCTCTAAAAATGCTTACAGGTCATTTGAATCTGTGGACGAGTGCCTTATATATATGGGTAAGTTGCTTCGAGAGAAATATCATGAAAAGGGTTTGATTGATATTAATAAAATTCAAAAACGGTATGCTCCAAGCTGGGATGCAGCCGGAAATCGTTACTGGGTAAAAAATATTCAGTCCCTGATGAAGAAAATTCATTTGGACGCATTAAGTTAAAATGGATAATTTCTTTCTTCATATTCTTTACAATATCTCGATTTGCTGGAAAGCTGAATGTACAAATGAGACTTTGGCAATCATTTATGCTTATAAAAACAGGTTTAATAATCGCTCATTCTATAGATTATTCGCAACCATGCCTCGCACCAATGTCAGAGCTGCCTTAACCCTAAAAGATTTTTCTGAAGTGCAACAAACAATTCAAGATATTCAAGATAATAAAACTTGGGTTAAATTAAAAACTTATTAAGTTCAGAGACTTTACCATGAGAAAAGAAATTACTAAGGAAGAATATAAATGTATTGCTAAAGATATAGAAAGTCTTATTAAAAATATCGAAGCAAAAACAGCCAATAGTAAAATGGTTATTGGAGAAAGATTTGAAATTGATATGGCGTTGGATAAGCTTAAAGCAGCTTCTGAATATGTCAAATCAATCATGATAATGAAAATTTAATTAAAAAACTCACCAGAACTTAATCTGGTGAGTTTTTTAATTTTAAGCGCCCATTCTTAAACGATATACAAGCTGGGATTCGGCAGCTTTAATATCATCAAAAATTGATTGAAGCTGCGTAAATTCTCCGGTAATCTTTGCAACTTCATTATTAAAGTTTACAAATTCATCTTCCACAAAAGAAATCATAATATCTTCAGGAACAATCTTGTTATTAATGGTTGTAGTAATCGCAGATTCCCTTCCATAAATTCCAAGGGCACATTCTACATATTCATCAAAAGAATCTTTAAAAGCATCATAAGCCTGGTCCAAAGCCATGTGCTTAGAATAGGAATGAGTACTCCAGTGCAAGACTTTGCACATATTCAAAATATTATTGAATAACGATAAATTAATTCGTTTCATTATGTTTTGTATTTAGGATTCCGTCTGGCGTATTAATAAATATCTTTATGAATAGCACAGACGGGTATTTTGATGTAACGGCAAATAGAACTAAGATTGTGACTGTTCCGGACGGATATGAAGTTCGTCTTCATAAGATTGGTTCTTCCGAGGATATTTTTCCTGATGGCCTTAGTACAAAAGATATTAAAGATTTAAACAATACGTTAGTTGTTGATCTTAGTACTCCAGGTACAATTGATTTAAAGGGTACTTTACTTTCCAATGGTCAGCCTCTTCTTACTATGGATGGAGTTGATACAGAAATTGATAAAAAGATTACTGCTCTTAATCTTTCTGGAACTTATGCCACCAAGGCTGCTTTAACGACTGTTGAAACAACCGCCAATGCGGCTGCTCCTCAGTCCACAACTTATACTAAGACTGAATGCGATAATAAATATGCTCCCAAATCTACTACCTATACAAAAACTGAAGTTGATACAAGTCTAAGTTCTAAAGCTAATTCAGCAGATGTTTATACTAAGACCGAGTCGGATAATAAATATGCAACTAAGACTGAGGTAACCACTATTAAAACCACAGCAGATGCAGCTGCACCGCAAGCTACAACTTATACTAAGACTGAATGTGATGGTAAATTTGCTTTGCTGACTACTGCTTATACAAAAGCTGAGTCAGACAATAAATATGCTCTTAAGACAGATCAGTCTATAACTTCTACATCTGATAAAGTTCAGATATGTAATACTAGCCAGCAAGTTGCAAACGCATCTGCTGTTACAGTCGTTAACGGCGGCCTGATATTCCAAACTGACGGTAAAGTTTTTATCGGGGTTAATGGTGCCTGGGTTCAATTAGGAGTCCCTATTTCTTAAGATTTTCTGTTTCAATAATTATATGAATCCCGGATTTCGTTAAGAGATTCGGGATTTTTTATTATAAATCTTCTAGAATTATTTTTATGAACTCTTTAATTTTTATCCTTATTATCCCTCTAAGTTTATAAAAATAATTTATAAAAATTAATTTAAATTATATATCTAAACACCTTCAGGAGTTGAGAGTAAAGGTATTATTAAGATAATACCAATGTCGATGATGTTAATCATGTTTAAGAATTCGTCTCAAAGACCTATTGCTTAAGCTCGGTTAACTTCAACGATTTCATTTACTCAAAGAATATAATGAAGATTTATAAAATTCCAGAACCTGCTCTTCTTCACTTGTACCAAAACGGAAACTATGATGTAAAAATTTATTCAGATGGTACTAAGGTCAGAACTACTGAAGATGATGAATTTATTGCGCAATTCCCAGAGAATATTGATTGCAAAATCACTAACAAATGCGATATGGGTTGCGCTTTTTGTCATGAAAATTCAGTAGTCGACGGACTTCATGGAAATATCAATCATCCAATTTTGTCTACGCTTCATCCTGGTCAGGAAATTGCTATTGGAGGAGGCAATATTTTTGAACATCCTGATTTTGAAGAATTTCTTATTCGTTTAAAAGATCTTGGAGTAATTTCAAATATTACAGTTAACCAGCATCATATTGAAATTGAAGAAAACCTTAATAAAGTTCGCCAATGGCAAAAGGAAAAGCTTGTTTATGGCGTAGGTATTTCTTATAATGGTTCTGTTGATTACCTCAAGAAAGTAATTAAATCTCTTTATATTCCTGAAAATGCAGTAATTCATACTATTGCCGGTATTCATAATCTTGAACCTTTGGTCTCAAAAGAATTAAAGGTTCTTATTCTTGGATATAAATCAATTCGACGGGGAAAAGATTTTATTAATTGTCATGGTGCGACTATTCGTAAAAAGATTGCCGAACTTGAAGCAAAAATACCAGAATATTTAGAGTCTTTTAAGGTTCTATCATTTGATAATCTTGCACTTGAACAACTTAATATTAAAAAGTATGTTTCTCCAGAAGATTGGAAAGCCCATTATATGGGCGATGACGGCAGTTTTACTATGTATATTGATCTGGTAAAGGAAGAATTTGCAAAAAATTCTACATCGGTTGATCGATATAACTTAAATGATTATAAGTCTATTGAAGAAATCTTTAACAAAATTAAAAACTAAAATGTCTACTTCTGCTTGTATTACAGTATTGGGAACGGATGGAATTTATCGTTCTGTTTATAATCATTCTGACGGTTATCCGGACTGGCTTTTTAATCAGCTTAGAACATATTTTAATAGTCAGGAGCTGGCTGACTGGATTGTAAACCATGGTGATGTTTCTTTTTTGAATCAACCCGTCGGTCTTGCCATTTGGGATAAAAATTATGATTCTCCTTATAAAGGTGAAGAGACTGACGATAAAAATGCTTCAAGGTTTTATTGTAATCGTCCAGGTGAAGAATGGAATAATATCAAGGCTCATGAGCATGCTTCAATGGAAGATGTTTATATGAAATATCTTGGAGAATATTTTGATGATTACCATTATTTTTGGGATGGTTCCAAATGGAGAATTGTAAAAGTTAATCATGTAGATCCTCTTAAAGTAATTTACAATGAAAAAGAAAATTAGAAAAAATATATTTGAAACAAATTCATCTTCATGCCATACGCTATCTTTGGCACAAGATAATCAAAATATTTCTGTTGACGAAGAATTTAATAAACTATTAAAAGATGAGAAATTGTACATATATCCTCGATCTTACGGATGGGTAGGCAATGATATTAAATCACTTCAACAAAAATTAAATTATCTATATGTTTATTTTATGGTCAATGAGTATTCAATAGAACATTTTTCTGAAGTAGTTCATAATGCTTTTGGCAATAATTTTGAAATATATATTAAACAATCTTTTGAACCTTCTACAATCGATCATCAATCAAGTAATCTATTGGATAAAGAAGGAATTGATTATATTGAATTCTTAAGGCATCATTATGTAATTATGATTGATAATGATAATAACTGGAATTAATTTAAGCACCTTTTAATCTTAAGATATTAATTTCAATTAAATTGAATATAAATTAATTTATAAAATGGCTAGAATTTATAAAGAAGACATCCAAGCTGCTAAGAATCTTTCTGAAATACTTCCTGTTGAAGTAGTTACAAATATATTTCGATTTAATAAAAATCAGGCTAATATGCTTAAAGGTAAAACTAAAGTAGAAATTAGTTCTGTTAATAATCGAACAAATAAACTACTTGACGGAGGACGTAAAAGTAAAGTAGTTGTTACACCTCGTATGGTTGAAGTTGCAGCAACTTTGAATTACATGGGTTTTTCTCAAGCTGAAGTTGCAAATATTTTTGAATGCGATACTACAACTATTTCTAAGCGCCTTCAGAATTATCCTGGTTATAAAGCCTGGTTCAGAATAAGTTAAAATGAAACAAGTAATTCGTAATTGTGTATTTGAAACGAATAGTTCTTCAGAACATGTTCTTTCTCATACATGTCAAGTAGGAAGAGTTCCGGGCTGGGAATTTTTCTTTGGAAAAGTCAGTTCTTTAGATAAAGAAATTCAATTTAATTATTCTGAATTTGAAGGAATATGGACATTTTCTGATAAGTTTTTAGCTCTTTGCCAGTCTTATTATCCTTTTTATCAAGATTGTATTTATAATAAACATGATCAAAATAAATTAGACAAATGGAGTACTAATGATTTCAGTGATTACTATGAAGTTGATGTATCATTTTGTTTAAATTATGATAAATTGATTAATCATTCTGATTTTATTCAATTCCAAAAAGATATTAAAGAAATTTATCAACAGGAATACGGTGATAATGGATTTGAACTAGGTGAAATGTTCAAAGAACCAGAAAATCCTACTGAAATACTAGGGTGGATTCCTATCAATAATGGTTGTTATGGAGAAAATCCATTTATCTTTCCTGAATTATTTGATAAACATTGTACAACTTATACCAATTTAAAAAATCTTATTAAACTATTCCTTCTTGATCGGTCCATGATTATTAGAACGGAATATTATTCTTGCTAAATTATGAAAATTGTAACTCGTTCTGGAGTATTTGAAACTAATTCATCTTCTGTTCATTCTTATACTTGCCCTATTAAGTCTGAAAGAATATCTTTTAAAGGTTGGGCTCGTTCCAAAGCCGATAAAGATAAGGTTGTCAATATTGATTTTGACTGGTGGATTGATGAAACTGGGGATGTTAGCCCAGATAACAAACTTGCTTTAGTTTTATCAGGTATTCCGGCTTTTTGGCAGAATCAGGAAGATTATGACAGATATATTTCTTATGCCGAGGTTCAAGAGAATGAAACTTATAAAGAAATTATTCGACGTCTAGAACTTAGGTCTGGATATATTCTTAATTTAAATTATTCGAATGAAAAATTCTATATTCAACGTCCAATATATTCTGATGGATATGATGATGAAATCATTTTTGATAATGATTTTTATGCAGATTTAGATAACGTTTTAGATTTTATTGAAAATCCCGAGTGGAGAATGGGTGTTCATGAATACAGAGACGGTTAAGATACATTTAGGCTCTGTCCTACCACAGTGTTGATTTCTGATAAACCTATGGTATAATATATACAACAGCGAATGCAAGAAGAGGCAATCAGAGTTGAAACGCACCAGATAAAAGAAGGGACATCCTTCTATGGTTGGGCTGTGCAAGAATGCTCTCTGAATACATCTCTTTACAATAGAACGTTATACATTCTCCGCCAAGCGTTTAGTGGCAAACACGAGAACATTCCTGAATACACAGACATAATCAGGAAAGAGAAATTTATCTCTGTGTTTGACCTAATCACCAGAATGAGGAAGTTAAACGACAAAGATTTTAGATCGTTGTTAAAGGATAACGAAGCAGCACAAACTGTGAAGAAGTGTGCCGAATCATTCTCTACTTGGTTCAGGTCTCTTAACTCATACAAGAAGAATCCACAGAAATTCACTGGGAAACCAAGGATGCCCAGGTATAAGAAAGAAGCAAATGGCGATAAGTTATTTTCCGTTGCCTTCTCTTATAATGACGCGAAAATCCAGAAAGACGGAACGATAAACATTCGCAAGGACTTTAAGCTTCCAATTAAAACGAAGCTCACCTCCTTGCAAGAGCTTCGTCTTGTGCCAAAGCAAGGATGTATAGAGATACAAATCTTCTACAAAACAAAGATTTCTCCGGTTGACTTAGACTACAACAAAGCAGTAGGGATAGATATTGGTATTGATAACTTAATGGCTGTAACTTCAAACGAGGGGTCTATATCCCACCTTGTTAATGGCAGACCATTAAAGAGCATCAACCAATATTATAACAAGACTTACGCTGAAATTGTATCTAAGTTGGCTGAGAGAGATATGAATACATCAAAGAAACTCAGGAGACTTACTAGAAAGCGCAATAACAAAACAAAAGATTATATGCACAAGGCTAGTCGTTCAGTGGTTGATTTGATGGTAGAAAACAAAATCGGAAACTGCTTTATCGGTCATAATGATGGATGGAAGCAGGAAGTAAACATTGGTAAACGAAACAATCAGAACTTTGTGAGCATTCCACATTCTCAACTCATTTGGATGTTGTCTTACAAAGCAAGTGAAGCCGGTATCAATGTGGAAACTCACAATGAGTCTCACACCTCCAAATGCTCATTCCTTGACGACGAGGATATTTGTCACTATGATGAATATATGGGTAAGAGAAAGAAACGTGGGTTGTTTGTAAGCTCTGTTGGATGCATGTTAAACGCCGACATCAATGGTGCCGCTAACATACTGCGTAGAGGTCTCGGCAAAACATTCTCACCTCACAAATCAATGTTTAATCCAATTAAAATCGATATAGAAAAGAAGCACCCGATGTCGGTCTCCGACCAAGGTGTAGAGGGTGGGGCTTCACCCATTGTCTTGATGGTAACATCAACACATTAAGTCTTACAGCATGAAAGATTCCTTAAAAATCAACACTGTGGTAGGACAGAGCCTTGAGTATCTTTGGATTCAATCTCAGGATGATAAAGAATATTTTATATACTGGCTAGGCGATCCAGTTATCAAAAGACAGCTAGAAGAAGAAAATAAAAAATATGATTCTGAGACATAATATCATTGGCCCGTTGATTAAAGAATTGAATGATAAGAATATTTTTATTGTTTCTGATCTTCATTTGAATCATGACAAAGAATTTCTTTACGGGGCAAGAGGATTTAACTCTTGTGCTGAATACACTGATTATTGTCTGGACCAATTATATAATCTTGCCATCAATAATAAAGATTCTTATTTGATTTCTCTAGGAGATAATATCTTTAATGATGCTTCTGCGGATATTATTAAAATATTTTCTACTTTTCCATTTAAAAAGATTTATACATTAACTGGTAACCACTGTTCCGGATTGAATACTATTTTTGGCGGTACCAGTAATAATGAATATGAAAATCTTGCCCTTTTAGGTTCTAATATTCCATTGAGAATTTCCAAGAAATGTTATGTCTGGCTTTCTCATTTTCCAATTATGGATTGGGATCATGCCGCTTTGGGAGTTCTTTGCGGGCACTGTCATGGGGGCAGTCCTCATTTAAATGCAGATGATTCTTCATTTGGCAAAATTTTTGATTGTGGAGTTGACAATGCGTTGAAGTTAAAGAATCGAATTTATTTTACTTTGGAAGAGTGCCTTGATATTTTAAGGAAAAAAGAAAAATATAATGACTTACAACTCCATGCAAAACGAAAAGCTGAAGAACATTTTAAAGATGATCCTGACAACGAAGGCACCTTGTCTGATAATCATTCAGGGATTACCGGGTTCTGGCAAAACGACTTTGGCGAAGGAGGTTTCGAGTCAGTTTAATATTCCTTATTTTGAAGCGGACCAATATTTTGAAGATAAAGATGGAAATTATAATTTTAATCCAAAATATCTTCATAGCGCCCATATTTTTTGCCAAGCTAGGACATTTTCTAGGTTGAAAGCTGGTCATAGCTGTATTTGTTCTAATACTTTTCTTGCAGATAAAGAGTTTAAAGCTTATTTTCTAGCAGCCAAGCAATATAATGTAAAAGTATTTGTAATTAAGATGACAACTCAGTATGGGTCTATTCATGATATTCCAAAAGAAACCATGCAAAGGATGAAGAATAGATTTAATACTTGCACAATTAAACCTGATTTTGAATATGCTTGAGATTGAAGGTGACATTTATCTCATTGGAGATATTCATGGTAAAAAGTTTCAGCTGGTTGAAAAGATAAAAGATCTTAATATCGCTGATGCCCATTTGATTCTTCTTGGAGATATTGGAGTAGGTTTTAATGATAATAATTATGCTTTTGACTATGGCTGGCTTAATGATGAATTAAAAAAGCTTAATTGTAAAGCTTATTTGCTTCGAGGAAATCATGACAACCCTTCTCATTGGAAAGATGATTTAATTGATGAAGAATATGAGAATATTATTCATTTGAAAGATCATCAACTGCTTCTATTAAATGATGATCTTTTCATGTGTATAGGAGGAGGGACATCTATTGATAGATGTTTTAGAGATATAGAAAGATCTTACTGGGCTGATGAAAATATTAGTTTTCCCAAATATAATGAACTTGAAAAAGATATTATTAAAAATAAAGGACTTCATGGTATTCTTAGCCATTGCGGTCCCTTACCTCCTAAGTGTTCTAATAATCGCCTCGATTATTGGTATTTGCAGGATGCTGACTTGCGTAATGACCTTCAAGAAGAACAGCTAATAATTAATAAGATCTTTGATATTTACCAACCAAAATTCTGGTTCTTTGGACATTATCATGTAGATGAAAGTTTTGATTTTAAAAATTGTAAATGTATTTGTCTTAATGAACTTTCAATGACATATTATGAGCAATATTGTCCCAGACGAGAAGATTCTATGCTTTAATTGTGATAAAGCATATTATCAAAAAGTTATTGAAGATTTTGTTTTCACCAACAAAAAAGGCCAAGTTATTACTGTTCCAGATGTATTAACACATATTTGCCCTAAGTGTAAAGATAAATCATTTTCATATAAAGAAGTTTTGAAAATTGAGGCTTATTTAGAAAAAGTAAAGAACACCTCTAAAAATTAAGAGTTTTAATAATATAAAAGTATAACATTTAACAATTAGAAATTAAAATTATGATTATCGTACATTGGAATCGTTCATCAAATCGTTGGGAAGCTAAGGACACCAAGACTGGTAATGCAATCGGTTTGGCTATTCCTCGAGAAAATGAGCTTTCTCGGCCTCTTGCAATTTCTTCTTCTGAAAATGAGGCCTATGTAATTTATAAATGTCCTTCTCGTTCTGGAACATTTACTATTACTAAAACTCCCGGCGGCAGCCTCCAGGTTAAGAATGGCTGCGTTCCAGCTGGATTCTAATTATGTTCCTTCTTTATTGGAATGAATTCCGGGTTCATTGGGAGGCTGTTGATATAAGAGATAATAGTTATGTTTCTCTTGATATGCCTCATAAAGATTTGATTTCTCATTTGTCAGTTGAGTCATCTAAAGATAATACTAAAATAACTTATACTTGTTCATTTAAAATTGAAGTAATTTCTGTCTGTCATAAAAATGGAATAATTAGTTGGAAGTATGAAGTATCAGTGGTTTAAAGAATCCGAAGAAGAATTTTCTTTTAAAGAAGTAGAAATTGCTGGAGACCTTTGTGTTCTGATTACGCCTTTGATTTCTGCCAAATTTACTGATTTAAATAAGATTTATCGTTCTTCTATTTGGCGGGTTTCTGATGGATTCCCAGTTTCATTGGGATTTAGAAAGTTCATGAATTTTAATGAACAGCCAGCTTTTGAACCAGTTGCACCATACTATGATAAAGATTTTGTTCTAACCGAAAAGTTAGATGGTTCATGTCTGATTGTTTCAAAATATAAAGGAAAACTTATTGTTCGAACCAGAGGTACTATTTCTGCATATCAACAGAAAAATGCTTCCGAACTTAATCCTTTATTGGAACAGTACAAGATTGAATTATATTTTAAATCTTACGAAACTGCAGATTTTTCTTTGATTTTTGAATGGGTAACCCCAACGAATCAGATTGTTCTCAAGTATGATAATCCTGATTTATTCCTGATTGGAAAGGTTAATCATAAAGATTACTCTTATGCCACTCAGAAAGAATTAAACTCGATTGCTCATACATATAAATTTAAACGGCCAAGGCAATATGAATATCCGGATATTAAATCTTACATTGATTTAAATGAAAAGATTAAATCCTGGACTTCGGCTGAAGGAGTTGTTGTTTATTTTAATAATGGACAGCTTCTTAAAAAGATAAAATCAGATTGGTATTGTACTTTGCATCGGATGAAATCTACCTTAAGTTCTATACTCAAAGTAGCTGAAGCGATGTATGAACATGGTTATCTCAATCCGGAAACTTTTGAAGCTGAACAAGTTCAAAAGCAGTTTTATGAGTTTGTAGAAAAACAATTTGACTATGAGATCGCAGAATATATTAAACCTAATATGATTGAGGTTTGTAAAAAATTTGAACAATTCGTAGTTCTTCCTTATAAAGAATGTCAAAAAAGGTTAAAAGAAATCAATATTTATGAAGATGCCCATGAAGTAGTTCAGTTATTGAAAACTTATCCTAGCTTGAATCAAACTCTACTGTGGATGATTTATCGCAAAACACCTATTGGTTTCAAGGTGTATAATAAATTAATGAACATCTAATAGTTTTTAAGTGAAAGACAAATAAAAGTTTAGACCAATAGTGGTATAAAGGTAGCTCCTTTACTAGACTGAGGATTGTTATTAAGGAATACATTTAGTGCAGGTATACTGATTACTTTGCCTAAATTAATGGTTTCTTATAAGAGATTAGGATGTGTAAAGTTGACCGGTAAAATGAGTATCAGGCTCTTATTGGAGGCTTTAGCAACTAAATCTCCCTCTCTTAACTTTTTTATTTTTAATTATGAACAAGATTTCTCAAGTTGAGTTATATAAAACTCTTATTAAGCCTTTAGGAAGGAGTATAGAAGATCATCTTAAAGAAAACCCTGAGAAGCTTGTTGAATATTACATTTATCATTGGCTCCGATTTAAGGAAGCTTTTCCTGGAAAAAGTATTTTATCGTTGGTTGATACTGAAACAGTTCTTTTAATTGATTCTTTCCATTTTAGATTTAATAACCTTCGAGTTAAAATTCTCAATAAAAGAATTAAAGAATATAAAAGAAAATTGGCTTTTGAGGGTAAAAGGGCACAACAAGGTTATAAATTTTATTGCCGGTTAAAGGAAACTTTAATTGAAAAATATCCTGATTTAATTAAATGGTGGAATGTTATTCATGCTGCTCTTCTAAAAAAGAAGTATATTATATTTGATGGTTTTAATTTTTATTCTTGCCAATCATTTGATGGTCTTTGCACTTTGTCAGCTAATTACGCTACATTATATTCATTAAAAACAATCAAGATTTATCAAAAATATAGATTAGATATAAGGAATTTTTATATTTTGAATATTAACCAAAAAGCTTTTAAAGAACGATTTGAAATAAAAGGTTGCCAAATTAATCCTATATCTAAAGAAGAACGAATTTTAATTAAAAGAAAATGAATTATCCTACTCAACTTTTTATCTATGATAGTCTTAAAGAAGTTTGGTTAGAATTGTTTCTATTTGATATGAGAACTTCTGATCATATGGAATTCTTATCAAATGTTTTATGCCATTATAATGATTGTCCAGAACTTTTAATTAAAAATGGGAATATTCATAGGTTAAGTCCGCATAAACTTGCCGCTGGTTCATGGATTCCTTCCGATTTAAAGGATAATTCTGTTTCTTATTATTATAGAGATAGGGCTGATTCTGTCACTCTTCAGGAAGCCTGGAGGCCTAATATTTCTCATCAGCCTCCTCCAATTTTGTTTGGAAAAGCTTTTGTTTATAATTTTAATGATAACAAATATTGGGATATTGTTGATTCCAATAATTTTAAAGGAACAAATGGATATTTCTTTTCTTATCCTCGTATAATTGCTGATTTTAGAGGCATTTTTAAATTTCTTTCTAATTTTGCCGAAGTTAAAATAATAGCGGAAGGAATGGTTTTTAATTCTACTGAAGCTGCTTATCAAGCTCTTAAGACTGAAGATCTTGGTATTCGTGCCCAATTTATTGGATTGTCTCCGAAAGAAGCTAGGAAATTAGGTCAAACTGTTCCCCTTCGAAAAGATTGGGATAGAATTAAAAATATGGTTATGTATGCAGTTTGTGAAGAAAAATTCAAGCAAGAACCATTTAAAACTCTATTAATGAGAACAGGAGAATCAATTCTTATTGAAGAAAATACCTGGGGAGATACTTATTTTGGAGTTTGTAATGGGATTGGAGAAAATAATCTTGGAAAAGATTTAATGTCAATTCGAAGAAGGCTTTTTGCAGGCACCATCTGAAAATAAGAATAAAATAATAATTAAATTAGTTATAAAAACTTTTTAGACACTCACAGCAATAGAAATATTCATTCCATAACTGAATTATGTAATTGTGTCTAGTTAATAAATTTTAATTCATTGGTAGGTAAGAGGTTAAAACCACCAGACTTTTAATTTGGCATCTTTAGATTTCGAGGGTTCGAATCCCTCCCAATGAACCAAAATTGTCGTATAGCTCACATTGGTGAGAGCACTTGCCTTATAAGCGAGAGGTTCTGGGTTCGATTCCCAGTACGACTAGGAATAAAGTAAGACACCTCCACGTGGTTTATTCCGGGCAACAAAGATAATACTTTGGCTAAGTCTTACATCTTTAAAGATAAAATCTTATAAGATTCAATGGTTGAATTTCCCATGGAAACATGATTGCCTGTTGAATTAAAGTCTATCCTTGGAAATAGGACGGTTTTCCGAAAATCGCATAAATAGACATATTAAAAATACGAAGATCCCACTCTTAGCCTATTAGTCCGTTGACTCGATAGTGATGAGTAAAATTGTAGATCGAACATAGTGTTTCTTTGCTAGTCACAAAGAATTACCTAACCAACGACTTATCAGTTTAGTGGTTAGAGAATGAGCTGGAACTGATTACCATTAGAACGATGGGTTAAGAAATAATCGTTTAGCTGATTAACGAAGCTATAGGAGCCCGGTACTTCTGAGGAAGCTGACATACAATACCGGTATAACGGGTGTGGCCAGGACGGTTATGGGCATGCTTTGGGAGCATGATTAACAGAGTTCGACCCTCTGGCACCCGAGTTCATTGATAGAGAAACCTTTACGTGGTAATGAACACAAGTAATCCGGAAGGATGAAACTAATATCTCTAAGTCTTCTCATAAAAAAGACACAAACAGCAATTATTCTTAGTCATCTAAAAAATGAACGGTTCTGGGTTCGAATCCCGGGTATTCTTGAGAAGAGAATGCTAGCTCAATTGGTAGAGATAAAGAATGTGTCTTGCCAATGCCTTGTTAGTTTAGTGGTAAAACATTTGATTTCCACTCAAAAGTCATCGATTCGATTTCGATACAAGGTACCAACGGCTTTATAGTTTAATCAGTAAAACCCCGGATTTGTAACCCGGTAACATCGGAGCATAACCGATTGAAGCCTCCAACAAATAGAGTTGTAGTGTAATTGGCAACACAGGAGACTTTGACTCTCCTATTCTGGGATCGTACCCCAGCAACTCTTCCATTTATTTCTTAAACACCTTTAAGTTATAAGATTTATCTCATAATATTTTTATGAGTAATTTTGCAGTTTCAATTCCATCTTATCTTCATGTATCTCACGGGGATGAAGATATTATTAAAGATTCCTTTATGGGAGGAAAAATCATTGAATTTGACGGATCAATGTTTGACCTTACTCAAAAGGTAAAAAATATGCTGCTCATTAAAAATATTGAAACAGTTGTGTTTAACGATGAGCTTCATATTATTTGGGAAGAAGATAATAATGGCATTGAATATGACATTGAATTGAGCAAAGGAGAACCTTTCATTATAACTCTTATCCTTTCTAACTTTTATAAAGAAGCTTCAATCAATGAGCTGGTTTAACAAAAATGAATATAAAACTTTTCTCAAACAAAGGCTTAAAGAAGAAAAGAAACGATTTAAAGTAGCTCTTGATATTGAGAAATATAGAATTAAAAAGTCTAATTGTCTCAAATATATTCTTGATCAAATTGATCTAAAAATAGATCGCTATACTAAAGAATTGCCTAAAACCGGTTATTTTATTATTGAGGATTATTCTTTACCGGAATATGTTATACGGCCTAAATTTTTATTCTTTACTCTTCGAAATGAAAGAGAGCATGATAAAGAAATATTTGAGGAAATATTAAATGAAGTTATTTCTTTTCTAATTAAAAAAGGTTATGAGCTTGTATCTCATTCAACTGCAATAGGCGGTTGTTTATTCCAAAAATCTTTTTATTATTCTTATTATCTAAAATATAATGTCTAATTATATCATTAACAATGATACAGTTGATGTTCTTTCTGAAAACTGTATTACTATTTTAAAGAATCTCCCGGCTAAAATTTATACAATAAATGCAGGTCCTCAGGGACAAATGTTCTTAAAAGAACATAATTTTATTTTCAACAATAGGAAGATTTATGGAGATTTGAATAATAAGGTTCAAAGGATTTTTAAGACTTATGAATCTAGGGATAAAAATCTCGGCGTGCTATTGTCCGGACTGAAAGGAACTGGAAAAAGCCTTTTGATTAAGCTTTGTATTGAAAGAGCTATTGAGGATAATATTCCTGTTATCCTTGTTAATCAGAAATTAACCTAAATAAGTTTTCTGATTTTATTAAAAAGATTGACGAAAAAGTTGTTTGTATTTTTGATGAATTTGATAAATTCAGCTATGAAAATACAGATGATTGCGAAATGGATTCAGGAAAAGAAAACCAATTTGGATTGCTCGGTCTTTTGGACGGGATAAATGAAAATAAGAATCTTTATCTTTTTTCTTGTAATAATCTTTATAAGATTAATCAATTTTTCCTTTCCCGACCTGGCAGAATCTTTTATCATTTTAAATTTGATTCACTTTCTTCCGAAGTAATTCAAGAATATCTTAAAGATAATTTGAAAGTACAAATTGATACTAATATTTCTCAATTTATAAAAACTTCAAAATCTATTCTTAACTTTAGTTTTGATGTTCTCCAGGCTCTTACTGAAGAATGTAATCTTTACGAAACAACTCTAGATAAGATAATCAATGATATTAACATTGAATTTAGACCTTGCAATTATAGAATTAAAGTTATTCCCCAGGCAGGCAATAAGTTTGAATATATAACTAAAACCGATATTAGTCCTGAACCGATTAATTTGTTTACTACTAATCCGCTTCGAATTGCTAAACGGTTAAAAGGTTCTAATGATGACTATGAATGGAAACATATCGTATTTGGTCCGAATGATCTCATTGAAAATGGAATTGATCGTTTAGTATATAAAATAAAGGACGAAAATATTTTGCTTGAGTGCGTTCAAGCAACTGATATTGAGCATAATATTGCAGACATCTTTAATATGAACAATAATTATCGTAATGCTTTCTAGGTTTGTACCTAGAAAGTTATGAGCAGATCATATAGAAAAAATATACCGGACAAGTTTTGTTATAAACTTGACAGCAGAAAAGCATTTTGGATTTATAAAACTCGAAACAATATAAAATGGTATCGGGAATATAAGGCCAAGGATCAACCCAATATTCGTGCTAAATTTAGTCAAAGACCTATATGGGATGATAAAATTGCTGAAGGATTTATTAAAGAATATCCTGATAAAAAATTCCGCAATTCAATTAAATATCAAAACTCATATATTTGATTTGAGCACCTACAAAAAATAAGATAAAAAATATTATAAAATCATGAAAAACATTGCAATTCTTCTTACCGCTTCTGTAATTTGTTTGACAGCTTCTTGCTCTCAGCAACAGCAACAAACTGTTAATCAGCCTCCTGTAATTAAGGTTCAGAAAGGTAAGTAAATAATTCAGAATCCTGAGCAAGATTTTAAACTGCTCAGAAAATCGCAGCAGGAAAGTAAAGAGGTATTAGTAGCCTCAGATGTCTCATAAGCATCTCTTAAGCGGAGCATGTCCGCCCGCTGCAACCAGTTCATCATCGAAAAAGCCTTTACGCGGCGATGAGCATAAGTAGCCAAGAGCGAAACTAATTTTTCGAATGAAATATTCAAAAAAAAAATCAATCCTGTGAAGGACGGATAATTGAATTAAAATTGTTTTGATGCAAAGTAATAAATCAAATAACTAGTTTTGATTAGTTATCTGATTTGAGGAAATTAATAAAGATAAAGATTTCCTCAAATCAGATAATTAATTGAATACCAAAGTACCTCAATAGTAGAGGGGCAAGCTGTTAACTCGTTACTCGTTAGTTGTTAGTTGTTAGTTGTTAGTTGTTAGTTGTTAGTTGTTAGTTGTTAGTTGCTTGTTCGAGTCAAACCTTTGGTGCTTAGTTAGTTATAAAGATTTTATAGACTCGTACAGCAAATTAAAATATTATTGGTGTATATAATAAAAAATGAGTCTAGTCATTGTAAGACACATACAGCAATAACCTATACAATGGATATTCTTGGTTCGATTCCAGGTATTAAGAGTAATTCTTAATAATTAATGTGTCTAGCGCATAAGCTACCGTGATGGAACTAGAAGACATTGCAAACTTAAAATTTGTTGCTTGTAAGAGCGTGCGGGTGCAAGTCCCGCCGGTAGTACCAAGTTTTTTTAAAGCGACAATCGATTTAAGCAGTAAGTCGTCCTGCATTCCAGTAGGAAGTTGTAAGTGCAAATCTTACTTGTCAGCTCCAATATTTCAAATCACCTTTAAAAATAAAGGTAAAAAATATAATAAAAATGTAACAAGTTGTTAAGTAATAACGAAAATACGAAAGGAAATATTATGCGAATTGGAACGATGCTTGACGTAAAAACGATTAAGAATCTGGAAGAAATTAAGAGTGAAAAATCGTTTGAGGAGCAGTATGATGAGGGTCTTCGTCGTCTCAATTTTAATCGGCAAAGGATGAATGAGTTTAAAACTCTCCGAGAATCGCGTAAGTTTCTTGTTCGTAAGAAATCCTGAGACTGGTAGGCCAGTTGCTATAAAAATTGGATTGTAAATGCCCAATACTCCAACAATTCTCTAATAAGAAAATTTAAATTCTTTGAAAGACTCAAACAGCAATCATTAAGCATTGTTCTTTTAAAACAAATCCGCTGAGTCTTGATATGTTGCCATAGTGAAGTGGTTTATCACAGCCGGCTTTCTACCGGCTATCTCGAGTTCGAATCTCGATGGCAATAGGAAACATACGGTAATATACCTCTACGTGGTTGTTTCCAGTAACAAAGATTTATCTTTGGCAAAAATATTATCAAGGTTAAAATCAAAATCTGGCGCCTCTCTTTACTAGAGTCTGGTAAATGATGCGTATAACCAGATGTTATATAAAGCAGGCAGGAATTACTTGATAACGATTCCCTGACTAAGGAGGTCATCATCGCCGACCTTAGGTGAAAGCTGCATTGATGATTACCGATCCCGAGGGTTACTAATATCGGAAGATAATTATTATAAAAATTATCAAAGGGTTTTGAGGACGCCCAACATTATGTTAAAGGTCTTATCAACCGCCTCTAATTTTTTCATAATAAAAAGAGTGATTCGTCTCTCCTGTTAAAGCTCAACAATACTTCACTGCAAGTATTGTTGAGCTTTTTTATTTCTGGTACAAAGCACCTTTTAATATTAAGAAATAACAAATAATATCAATATGAGTGAACTTTTTAAAGCAATGGCAGTAGAAAATAATAATACGGAAACTGAAAACGGTTGTCCGGCATATAAGTCTACTCTTGACAGTCTTCTTGATTTGTTTGCTTCTGGTGCATCTTGCCGCTCAGATTCTAAGCGTTTGAAATCTCTTGTTCGAAAGGCATATTCCGAAGATAAGCTTTTTTGTATTCGTATTCTTTTCTATTTTCGGGATATTCGAGGCAATGGTGGACAAGGCGAGAGAAATGTCTTTCGAGAAGGAATGAAGGAACTTATTGATATTGATCCTAAAACTATTTGTAAGGTTCTTCGTTTTATTCCTTTTTATGGACGTTGGGATGATTTGATTGCCCTTTATGGAATTGAAAGAAGCATTAGCAATCATATTGCTGAAATTATCAAATTTCAAATTAATGAAGATATTCAAAAGCTTGATAAAGACAAGCCTGATATTTCTCTTTGTGCGAAATGGCTTCCTTCTTGCAATACGTCTTCTAAACATACTAGGGCAATTGCAAATAAGATTCGTCGAGAAGTATTTGGAATGGATGAAAAATCTTATCGAAAAATGCTTTCTCGCCTTCGCAAGGCCATCAATATTATTGAATCTCATCTTTCTAAGAAAAAGTATGAATTTGATTATTCCCAGGTTCCGGGACAAGCTGCTTTGAAGTATCGAAAAGCATTTGCCCGGAATGATAATGACAGGTATACTGAATATCTTAATTCACTTGCAAAGGGTAAAGCTAAAGTAAATTCCAAGACTCTTTATCCTTATGAGATTGTACGAAAGGTTCGTGGTACTTATGATGACCAGGAATTGGCATTGATGGATCAAATGTGGAAAGCCCTTCCAAATTATTTTGGAAAGGATGACCATGCAAACTGGCTTGCAGTTGTCGATGTTTCCGGATCTATGACTTGCTATGAAGAGCTTCCAATGAACTGTTCTATTTCTCTTGGCCTTTATATTGCCGAACGCAATATGGGAGTATTTCAGAACAAGTTCATTACCTTTTCTTCTGAACCTTATCTGGTTGATTTGAATCCGGAATATAATATTAAGCAAAAGGTTAGTAATATTGAGGATAATCCTCGTCAAGGTCTAAGCACTAACCTTTATGCTGTATTTGAATTGGTTCTTAATACTGCAACCAAGCATCATATTCCTAAGGAAGAAATGCCCGAGGTAATTGTTGTTATTTCTGACATGCAGTTCGACCAGCAAAGATGGCCGGAACATGTAATGAATTCCATCAAGAAAATGTTCAGGAATTCAGAATATGAATGTCCCAAGCTTGTTTACTGGAATGTTGCAGCCGATTACAAGGCCAACCAGCCTGTCACTAAGAATGATGAAGGAGCAATTATTATTAACGGCTGCAAGCCCGGAATGTTTGAATTGATTCTTCAGGGCAAAAATCCTGAACAATTTATGGAGTCTGTTATTAATTCTGAACGTTATAAAGTAATCACCATTTAATATGACTTTAGAAGAAGAAATCAAAAGAGCAGAAAACAAGCTTTATTATGAACTTCCAAAAGAAGAAGCCAAGGCTATTATTGCCGAGGCTTCTAAACTTCCTAAACAAGGAAGGCTGGAAACTCTCCGCGAAGCTTATAGAGAATACACAGACAAAGAATTATGAGTTTTGCAGGTTGGATTACTTTAATTACAACAGTTGTAATAACTGGAATTAGCGGAATGATTTTGTATGACCGCCACCAAAAGAAAAATGCTCCGGTAGTTATTATTACCGAATTTAATGAACAAGGCCAGATTGTCAATACCTTAGTCACCAAAAATTATAAAGTAAACAGCAATTATATTGAAGTAACTCCTTTAAATTCAAAAGAAACTTATATTATTAAAGGTTCTGCGGAAATTATTCCGGTCAAAAATTAATATCATGGATTGTCTTTTTTCTAGAATTACAAATATTCATCCTCACCCTAATGCGGATAAGCTTGATTTGGGGCTAGTAAACAATTGGCCCGTTGTTGTACCAAAGGGTAGTTTTATTGAAAATGAAATTGGATTGTTTATTTGTCCGGATGCAAAACTTCCCAATAATAAAGTTTGGGCTGAACCTTTCTTAAATTATACCGGAAAAGAAAATCGAGTTCGAACAGTTAAGCTTAGAGGAGAATATTCCAATGGTATTTTTGTAAAGCTTAAAGATTTGGCATCTGAATATAGTATTCATGATGAGGATCTAATACTTGATATAAAGCCTGAGCAAGTAGCAATTGACTTAGGTATCGGCCATTATAGCCCTCCTCTTCCTAATGATCTTGCGGTTGCTTTTCCTAATCTTCCCCTTAATCTTACAAAGACTGATGAAGAGAATTGGGAAAATATTCCTGAACATCAGCTTCTTTTAGGACAAAAAGCTCTTGTGACCCGAAAGATGGATGGTTGTTCCGCAACTTATATTTTAACTGCCGGCGGAGAATTTTATTGTTGCGGAAGACGTTTCACTTATAAAAATGATTGTTTTAATCGATATACAAAAGTCGGACATGAAATTGTAAGACCTGCTTTGGAAAAGTGGGTAAAGAAATATAATGAAACGATCATTGTTCGAGGAGAAATTACCGGGCATGGAGTTAATGGAAATAAAGTTAACAAAGATTCTAAAGGTCCTTTAAAGTTTAATCTTTTCAAAACAATACATCCCTCAAAAGATAATACAATTTGGAAATGGGGGTTATATGGAACTCAGGGCCATTTCTTGTGGTGCACTGAAGTTTTAGGTTTAGAATTGGAAACTGTTCCTATTCTGGGAGAAATGACTATAACTAAAGATCTCCTGCTTCAATTCCAACAAGCTCCAAAAGAAGATGGAGAAGGTGTTGTTATTGAGTTTGAAGACGGTACTCATTATAAGGCAAAGTCAATGGATTATTATTCCAATATTTGATACCTTTAGAATTTAAGTTAATCCTTAAAATTAAAATATAATGATTAAATTTTTTGTAACAAAGAACAATACAAATCAATTTATATTTGTAACATGTTCTTATGATAAGGAATTTGACGAGTTTTATCCTAATCAGTTGAACTTTGGAGCTCGGGCTTTTAACAAGCTTTATCTTGAAGAAAATCTTTATAATGATACTGTTATTCAGGTTATTCATCAGGAAACCAATGATATTATTGCTGAAGGATATGCTATCCAACTAATTGATGCTCTTCGTTTTAAGAAGTCTCATTTAGTTAAGTTTACCGATAATCGTTTTGGTTTGATGATTCCTTGCAAATATCTTAATAAAGAAAATCCTCCTTTGCCAAATATTAAAGTTGAAGGTCTTGGTAAGATTATTACTTCAACTTATCTAGGTAAAGAAGCTAAAGTTCGTGTTGAACGATAAATAATACTAACTTAAGGTTGTAATAGTTGAACCTTAATTAACCAAACAAAAAACATGACAAATAAACAAAACGCAATCGGCGTAATAGTTGGCCGGTTTCAAGTACATAAATTAACGGAAGGACATAAAGAAATTTTAGATTTTGTCCTTAGTCAGAATCATTACATGAACATTCTTGTTCTCGGTAATCCTCCGAGAGATGTTCGGTGTACAAAGAATAATCCTCTTCCTTATGTTTCCAGGAAAAGGATGATTGAAGAAGAATATCCGGGTAAGTTTGAAATCTGTTATAAAACAGATGTAATGTCCGATGAAGAATGGTCTTCTGACCTTGATAAACAAATCTTGGCGATTACTAATGGTAATTCAGATGTTATTCTTTATGGGTCCAGAGACAGTTTTATTGAACATTATACCGGTCAATTTGAGACTTATGAATACCAGCAAAAATTGACATTATCTGGAACAAAGTTGCGAGAAGAACTGAAAAAGAATATTGGTACTTCTGAAGATTTCCGTCGAGGATGTATCTATGCAACTCAGAATAATTGGACTTATTATTATCCCACGGTAGATTGTGCAATCTTTACAGATGATTCTTATTCAAAGATTTATCTTGCCAAAAAACCCGGTGAAAAAACATTGAGGTTTCCGGGCGGATTTATTGATCCTAAAGATAATTCTTATGAAGAAGCCGCAATTCGGGAAGCACAAGAGGAAACTGGTCTGAAATGCAAGATTGAAAAATATATCGGATCTTTTAAAGTTAAGGATTGGCGATATTTTGGAGAGGTAGAACAAGTAATGACTACTTTGTTTTTGATGACCCGGGTTTCGGGTAATCCTGCTCCTTATGATGATATTGCTGAGTTGCATCTTTGCAATATCAAAGATCTTTCTATCGATGACATTAATCCTGCTCATCGCCAATTATTCAAAACTTTAATTTCTTCTCTTTAATTCGATGACCGATAATATTTTATTTTCTGCTGATTCTTACAAATATACTCATGACAAGATGTTACCTAACAATACTCAAGGAGTATATTCTTATTTCGAAGCCCGTAAAGGTTCTAAGTTTCCTAAGACTGTTTTTTATGGCCTTCAGGCAATCCTTAAGAAATATTTTGTAGGACCTGTTATTACTCAGGAACTGATTAATGAAGCTGATTATCTTATTACTCGGCATATTGGTCCTGGCATCTTTAATAAAGAAGGTTGGGAATATATTCTTAAAAAATATAATGGTCATCTTCCTCTTAGGATTAAGGCCGTTAAAGAAGGTTCCCTAATTGATATTTCCAATGTTCTAATGACTATTGAAAATACTGACGATAAAGTTCCTTTCTTAACTAATTTTGCCGAAACTATTCTTACTCATATATGGTACCCGATTACAGTCGCCACAACTTCTTATTATGGGAAGTTAATGTTAACTAATTGGCTGACAACTACCTCAGATAAAGAAGGAGAAGATTTTAATAATATTCTCAATTTTCAACTTCACGATTTTGGATGCCGGGGAACTGAAAATTTTGAAGCTTCTATGCTGGGCGGCTCTGCCCATTTGCTGAATTTTAATGGGACTGATACCGTTCCAGCTTTGCTTGTTCCTTCCCGATACTATAATGAGAATATTGATAAAATGTTCGGATATAGCATCAGGGCTACTGAACATTCCATCATGACTTCTCGAGGAGAAGAAGGAGAGTTTGGCGTAGTTGAAGAACTGCTGAATAAGAATCCTGACGGAATTATGGCAATGGTAATCGATTCATACAATTATGAACGATTCATTGAAGTTTGCGGAACAAAATTTAAGGATTTGATTCTCAATCGAAATGGACGAATTGTATTCAGACCTGATTCTGGTGATATTATTAAAGTATCTCAACAGGTACTGGAACTTCTCGGCCAATATTTCGGATATACTGTAAACAATAAAGGATTCAAAGTTCTTCCGGATCAAGTTCGGGCTCTTTGGGGTGATGGTATCAATATTAGCGATATGGATCGTATTCTTGAAGAATCTGCAAAAAACGGCTGGTCATCGGAAAACTGGGCTTTTGGCATGGGTGGAGGACTTCTTCAAAAAATTAACCGAGATACTTGCCGGTTTGCTTTTAAATGTTCCGCTCAGAAGTATGACGATAAATGGCATGATGTTCAAAAACGTCCATTGGATATGTCAAAAGCTTCTAAGAAGGGGCGTTTGTCTTTGATTCTTAACGAAATAAATAAATATCAAACTATTCAAGAAACTTCTGAAAGAGATATTTTAGATCTAGTTTTTGAGAATGGCAAACTGATTCGAGAACAAACTTTTTCTGAAATTCGTGAAATAGTTCGAAGAAACTGGGTTTAAGCACCGATATAAATTAAGTTTTATTATAAAATAATATTATGGAAAATTGGAGTATTGATAGGGTGCGAGAACAATCGGATGCTTCCGACCCTCGTAATCCTGAAAACTGGGTAGATGCACCGCTTGATGAGGATATGCCGGTTTATATGGCTGTTTACGAAAGTCCTGAACATCGTGATAAACTCTTTATTCTTTTATACAATGACGATGAAGATTGGGAAGTTAGTGATGTAATTGGTAAAGATGATTTTCAATATGTTTTTGAACTTATCGATGATATTCTTCTTGCTAATTTGAGTATCGGACAATATCTTGAAGATTATGCCGGGCAAGAAGAGCCTGGAGCTATTTTGCCCAAAAAGAAGCAAATTATTGTTAGGGCCGATCGTAAAATGTTTTATAATGAACCGATAACTCAAATCGGTAAAGAGTTTGTTAAAGCACTTTCCGATTATTTGGAATAAAGTATTTTATCTAATATTGTAAAAGGCATTCGAATTCAATTCGAATGCCTTTTTTATTCTAAAAATCGTTTTAAGGAATTATTTTTATAATAAGATTATTATATTATAAAAGAATAAAACAATCTTAAAAATAAATTAAATGAAAAATAAAATAGACTTTAGAAAGTTTGCTAAAAAGCTAAAAGGGAAAAAAGTAAAATATTGTGGTATTCCTCTTAATTTTGATTTTCTTAAGCCCGTTGAAGTTTCGATTGAAATTAAAGAACGGCCGGAATATGGCATCTTAGTTACTCGCTTGTCCAATGATATTAAGATGTTTTATCGAGAAGAAGAGTCTGAAGTTGAATATGATGAAGATCAAAAAAGGTATATTTTGTATAATTTCAAAAAGAAACATTTCTTTTATTTGGTTTAAGTTCTAACACCTTCAAATAATAAGGTAAGAAATATAATAAAAGTATCATGCAAATAAAAATTATCAACACTGAAACATTAAACTTTCAGATTGTTAATGTAAAATTTGGAACAATTGAAGATGTTCTCAATAAAGCAAAGGAAGATTATTTTTCGGATTTGAATATTGAGGACAATATTAAGCCTGTTAACAATCTTTTCAAACTTGGCAAATATCTTTGCGATATTGTTTATGTTGGTAAAATTGGCGGCCGGGCTACTTCAGGGCGGCAAACTCGAGATTGGGAACCTGAGATTGAGCAACTTCGAAAGTTTTATTCTCCGGATCGTACAGTTAAGCAAATGTCCGTTCTTTCTGGAATTGCAGTTGGGAGGGTTTATTATCTTCTTAAGATGAAGAATTGGGAATATAAGAAAGGTCAGCGTGGAAAACGAAAGTAGTATTACGGAATTTGTCCTGGAGCCGTCAAAGACATATCATATTGGGGACGGCGACGGTTTCAGGATTTATCTTCAAGTGGTCCATTTTGAAAAAGAAGATTATTCTATCCGAGTAATTATCGGAGGAGAAGATTTTCATTCCAAATTTATCAAACGAGGATATATTTGGGATATTCAACAAGGATTGAATAAAGAAGATTTTATTTTTAAGACTCTTCAAGAAGCAGAAACAAAATTAGAAGAACTGGCAACACTTAACAACTGGATAGGATATTATTAAATGACTTTTCTTATTGAACTATATGAGGCCCTTAAACCGGTTTTGGTTGGTCCTGCAATTCTTTTGGTTCTTTGCCTAATGGCATGGGGATCTAAATGGATTTCAGAAAATCCAGATAAGTTTTAATATGATAAAATCCTGGCTTACTGGTTTTGGAATTGGTTTTATCATTCTTTTAACAATCAACTATATCAAATATCATGGCTGATCCTGAATCATTTGAAGGTTTTATGCAAGCTTTGGGCGTAGCAATTGTTATACTTGTTATTGCAGGCATTTATCAACTTTATCAAGTATTCTTTGGTTAAATGAAACAATGGCAAGCAAATATAATTGCTTTTATAATCGCACTCATAATTGGAATAATTTTTACTTATTTCCAATTGTTAAAACACCTTTGAGAAAATAGAACGCAAATAACATAAAATTATGTTGAATGACAGTATTGAGCCAACTCCTAGAAGTATGAAAACTTCAGGCATTTGGAGTAAAGAGGGAAAGACAAAAGGCGGTAAAGCAACTCATTGGTCATTCCTCTCTAAGAAAGAACGTATCAGCATGCCTAAACGTTGGGTTTCTAAAAAGGACGAATATACTAAAGCAGTTTATAAAAATCTTAACAATATACACTAAAATCAAAATATGCTAGAGACAAACCAGAAATTCCGGACTATTATTGTAGAAAGACGGACCAAGGCAGGTAAATGGGTATTCCATTCTAAAGTTATTCAAGAAAATCCTTTTACTGAAGAAAATATTAACAGCTTCGCTAGAATGTATGAAGGACAACTCGGCCATTCTAACTTTAGGTTTACTACTTTGAAGGGTGCACAGATTGTTAATTTTGACAGGAATGCTAACATGTTCCTTTATTATTGCAGTCGGGCAAATCTTATCTCGATTGAAAATAAGTCTACCGGTGAAATAACTATATTTTCTCCGAACAATTATAAGTTCCTTGGAGAGAAAGATTTTCTTGATTTTATCAAAGCTAATGGCTATATTAAGAGCTTTACCAAATTTGATGAAGAAGAGGAGGACGGTTATATTATTTGCGGTAAGGTTGTCTTCAACAACGGGTTGACTGTAACGGCGGCATTTTATAGGTAAACATTAAACTTTTTCATACTTTGATTAGCTCAAAGTATGTGGATTGAAACTACAGATAAACAAATATATGCAAAGATATTTTCTGAAAGAATATTTCTCTGCTTCCGACCGAAGCCTAAAAAATATTGTATTCGAAAAGATCGGATATGATGGATATTTGGAGTTAGTTCGGGAAAGCCTTGAAATTATTAAAAATACTCTTGAACGAACTTTGCTTCAGGAACTCGTAGATGAAGAAGAGATTCAAGCTTTATCTGAAATGCGGGATTCTTTTATTAAAACTTTGAACGGCCTTCAGCCTAAGCGGGAGTTTTCTTATCAGGAAAATATGGTTTATATCGAGCATTGTAAAATTATTTCCGAAGATATTATAAATTCTTGTCCAAAATCTGAACGGAATTATCGGAATAGAGTTACTCAGCTCAAAGCCGAATGGAGACAGAGGCTTCCATTGGCTCAATATGTACGGGCTTTTGTATTCAGTCCATCTGATGGTACTACCGTTTCTGAGATTTGAGTTTGAGCTAATCTATACTTGCTTCAAGTATATGAGAGATGCTCCAAGATTTAGAGACAAACTTGCTCTAATGATTATATCCTTCGGAATATTGATTTATACTCCTCTTGCAATTTGCCTTGATATAGTGTTCTTTATTCCGATGCTATTTTGTGATCCTAGAAATATCAAGAAGAAATCTTGAACACCTTTGAACAATAAGTTAAATCTTATTATAAAACTGTAAATCACATTAAGTGGTTAACTTAAAAAACAAAACAAACTAAAATAGAAAGAAAAACATACAATGGCTAAAGACATTAAGAACGTAGACCTGAACGCTCATCTGACCAATGGAACCGTTATTCGCATTCGTGCGAGTGTTCCTGCTCGTGATTATGCCGGTGTTCAGTCGAAGGCTTGCACGACTAAGACGAATCTGACCAATAAGGTTCTGCTTGGCAAGACTACTCCTGAAGAGGCCCAGGCTACTTGGAACGAAAAGATTGTTGAACCCTGGCATCAGATGGTTGTTGAACCGCTGAAGAATTCTCTTCCTGAAAGTATTCTTAACGAAATTACGAGTTTCGAACCTGCGGCTGAAATGCTGAACTTTGAAGTTCCGACTCAGAGCATTCAGTAAGCAATTGGTTTAACTTGAGTATTATGAAGCTCGGATGGACTTTTATCCATCCGAGCTTTTATTATTTTTATATCAGGCACCGTCCTCAAATAAGGAAAACTATAAAATGAAGTTATGCTTCTGATAAATTTGAATACATCAACTCTTGAAACATTTCTTCAGGAACATCCTGACGCTATATTTTCTGTAAGTCCCTTTTTCCTTAAGCTTTTCTTTTATTCTAAAAAATACAAGAGAATCTTTGCGTTAAAGTCTAGTATCAAGGATAATGATGATATATTCAGCTTCTTAAAAAAGAATGCAGAGCAATATTCATTTTCTATTAAGTCCTTGGCTCAAGATGTCTATAGAAATGGAACAGATCCAAATCATTCTTTAATGATTGAGAGATTTTCAACTGAAGCTTCTTTCGGTATGACCCCGGCCGAGTTTGTAAACAAATATACGCTGGCTCTTGAATATCATAATAAAGGAAAAATACTTTTCCCTAATAAAATTTATTTCTGGAACTATGATAATCAAGCTTTGAAGAGTCGGCTTCGAAATCCTTTTTCAGGAGATTACTGCCCTAAGAGTATTGAAAGGGATATTCTTAATAGACGAAAAATGATTGATGTTGTTAGTGAGGATGACCATTTCAAGCGAGGTTTTTTCATTGAGTGGGTTACTAAAGAAGTCGAAGAATTGTGTAGTAATGAATTTATGATCATTGACTAAACACCTCCTTCAATTATGGAAAGCAATACTATAAAAGTATATGATGAATATATCTCAAATATTTGAAGAACATGGTACAAATATCATTCTTCTTGATTCGGACCTCGGAACTACTTTTGACATAGTCAAAATTGATGAAGAGACTTTTGAATTGCGGGAAATGTTTACTTCTTATATAGAAGATTGTTTGCCTGAAGAAACTAAAGAAAATTATATTTTAAAAATCGCTGATGTTAATGATCTTGAGCGGTTTGATGATGGTGAATATTATTCACTTGTCCTGCACGAAATTTGCCATATCAAGCGTTTTGAACTCTTTAAAGGAATTTAATCATGATTGACAAAGTAATTCTCGAAGGAGAAGAAATTCTCATTGGTACTATCAATCATAAAGAAAGATTGACTAAAGAACAACTCCTTTTAGGAGCAACTGAAACTTTTATGTTGAATGAAGACAACTATGTTTCTCTTTGGTGTCAGAATCCTGAAATAGATCTTTATTCGATTGCCGGACATTATCAAGGAGATTTCTTTTGGATTCAATATACCTACTTGACACATGCTCGAAAACTCTATAAAAAGGTTCAAACTATTATTAAACGCCAAAAGAAAACAATTAAGGACATATTAAAGCTTGATGAATGCTACAATTTTCATAAAGAAATCTCCTGAGTTAAATCAAATATTGTTTCAAACATCAAATATTGATGAAATTAAGCAGTATTTGAGTGAAAATCAATCTGATGATCTTTTTATTCGAATAGAAGATAATCAATATGTTGACGTCTTTTCAGGAAAAATATTGAAAAGTACAAAATACCATCAAATAATAAGATTATAAAAATAATAAAAAATATATTTTCCTTAACGGCTTATGTTGACTACTGATATTACTTGCGCGGATGAATTCGGAAGATTTCTGAAAATTACCGATGATTATTCATGGGAAGCTATTAACGCTTTGTATAATTTCTTTGAGGGATTGGCTGAAACGCAAGAAGGCAATCTTTGCGTAACCCGGGATGACGTATTTTTTCAATGGAACGAATATGATTCTATCAAAGACTTAAATGTCGATGAATTCAAATCTCTTGAAGACCTTGAAAATGCCGGGTATAGTGTTCTCAGGCTCGATAATGGAAAATTTGTGACCGATTACCTGTAAAATTTAAGGGAAAGAATACTATAAAAGTATATGAATAATCTAATTGAAACGATTTGTGAAGATAACAAAGTTCGTTATACACGAGTTGGAGATCTTCATTATTCTCTTCAAAGAAAAGACGGATACATTCTTCTTCGAGAACTGAAAATTGAACCTTTCAAGTGCGTTACTCGACCTTTCAGAACATTAAAATTAAGTGCAGTCTGTTATTGCATGTTTTCTTCGCCTGAAGAGCTTTTTAAGCATCTTGAAATTAGTTCTATTGCAGATGAAGACTGGGTCATTTCTGATGAGGCGAATATTGAATTAGAACCTTTTGAGAATCTTTATACAACTATTCTCTGATTATGCTCTGGAGGCCTACAAATGACTGCTTGTTCAGGTTTTTGACAATTCCGTATTGTTCTATACGGAAATATACCTGGGATATGTCAAGTTATGAAGACTATTGGTCATATCCATTGAAAGGCAATTTCTGGGATGCGGGCAGTACTTTTCATAATCCAAAATACGGAGTAAACATCGGGCATTATCATTGTACTCAGGTTCTCAACGGGAATCCTTGGGAAGAATTCGAGGAAGAATGGGGAAAGTTCAGGACGGAATATGATCCGCTCAAGCTTATTAAACATACGGATGAATTATATTTCTTTAATACAAGGGAAGAGCATTCTCCGATTTTGTTTCTTCGCCCGGACTTAAAGGAGAAATGGCATTTCAGGCATTCTGTTTATAGCGTGCTCGAAGATAAAGAGCTTCTTGACGAATATGAAGAGTTTTGCCATAACTTCTTTTTGAAGTACCTTTACTATGACCCTCGGAGGCAAGATGATAAAGTTTGGGATAGTTACGCTATGCAAAGGAGGTTTTATTTCTGGGATTTTCTAATGAAAGAGTACACCAGGCAATCCGGACGAAACAGTTATGATGTTAAGCACATCTGGAGGCCGTTAAAGCCGTTTAACGTTCGCTTTGTTGAAGACTGGAAAAAGGGGTCTTTCTTGGGCTATAAAGAAAAATATATAGTGAGTCCGGTAAAATTAAAATTTGTCAATGAGTTTGTTCCGGAAAAAGCACCAGAGAATAATAAGGGAAAAAGCATTATAAAAACATAAAAATATATGAATCCAGAAGTTAAAAAGATTTTCGTACTGTTCAATGAATTGATTCAGAACCAGTCTGATAATATTTTATTGCCTCCGTGCTTAAAATTGCCTAATTCTAATTCGAGGGTGTTTCTTCGCAATAAGCTGACAAACAGAAGGCCAAGTAAATATCAATATATTCTGACGTTTGAGGATTTGCTTAAGTTGAAAGAAACGGATATTGTCGATTCTTGTGATAAGGTAATTGGTCATTGTGCTAATCATTCCGGGAGCCCCGGATTTGAGGTTTATCTTAATAAGACAATGCTTTTTAGTGTTTGGACTTACCAAGAGCTTGCAGATGCTTTGTCGATTTTCGAAGATAACGTAAAGAAAAGGCTTAAGGTTGTTTGCGGTGAACTTACTATCAAGGCCATTTATGTTTTGGAAAAAAAGTGGCGGTACTATATTGAAAGGAAAAATTCTTTGACTGAAAATGAACCGATGCTGGCGGGAGATGAAGACGATTCTTTCCGTGATGTACTGAGCAATATCAAGCTGGGCGAATCGGTCAAGATCTGGGATATTCGGGAAGGAATTTTCATCGGCTGTTTTTCTCCGGACCTGGTTTCCAAGCTTCTGTAAAATTCTTTGCTAATATAATAAAATCATGGACCTTTTAATAAAAGTCAATAATATCTCTCAAATCCGGCAAATCACCAAAAGCCTGCCCCAGGATATTCTGAAACAAGCCGTGGTAGACGAAAAACCGGTGCTAAGTTACCTTTGGAATACTCCGGTATTTTCCAACAAGGACGGAATGTTTTCAGTTGAAAACGTTAACCGGGAGTTCATCCTTTCCAATACCGGAGTACTTCAGGATGCAAATGATCGCGTCCTGGCTTATTTGGACAACAGCAAGGCCGACTTTCCTTTCGAGGTCTGGTATAAGCAGCTTAAGCTCGCTTCTTTCAAATCTTATTGCGGACTCCAAATCTTCCTGAGTAATTTGTGCAGGGAATCGCTTGGTCATATTGACGTTTATTTCTTGACCGGCAAGATTCCTGCAAATATTTTCCTGGAGGGCAAGCCCTGGTGGTTTATCCAGTACAAAGACGAAAACGGCAAGCTTGAAACGTCGGTGTTCAGTTCCGCCAAATTGAAAGAGATCCTTTCCGATTTTCGAGGGAGAGACAACATAAGTCTCTGGGACCTGAACGGAAACAAGTTCGTAGGAAGCTTCAACAAAGAAATCCAAAAGTATTGCTAAAGCACCGCAAAACATTGAGGATTAAGATATAATAAAAGTATGATTGAGCTTCAAACCTCTAATGAAAATGCTCTTGCATTGTACAGCCTTCTGAGCGAGGGGCAAAGGAACGGCATCCGGGTTAACGGAACCCTCCTGAGCGAAATCAGGAGAAGAGGCTTGCTCGTGTATATGAATAATCAGTGTATCCGGTCCAGCCTGTACTTTGAAGATTCTCTGCTCGGCTCCTGCGGTCCGAATGAAGAGATGATCATCACGGACCGGGGATCCTACGTGCTCGGATATATTTGGAATATTCCTAACCCGGAACCAAAGTATTATGTTTTTTACCGGAAAACGCTTCTTTCGCTTCTCAAGAGCTGGGAAGAGGTTAATGAATTCGTCAATAAATTAAACCCGGCGGTTTGGAAATACATCAGCGTTTGCGACAACCCGGACCGGGAAGGCCTCTTGTCCTGGGCCGGAGCGAAGGAAGGGGACGTCTGGCAGGAGAAATACGACGACGGAACCGTTATGTTCAGGTATAAGAATACTCCAGCGAATTTCTGGAGCTCTAACGCCTGGAATCTGGAGACAAATATGTTTGTGGGAAACTTTAACGAAAAAATTCGAAAATATTGGACGAACACCTCAACTCATTAAGATTTATGTGTATTGAACTTAGTGCTTCTTCTGAAAATGCTTTCAAATTATATAACTTTTTGAATAAAGGAGAAAGAAAACATATCAAAGTAAATGGTATTTTACTCGATAAAATTAAAGAAAAATATTTGCGTTTTTATCTGAATAATATTTGCGGACGGACAAGTCTTTATTTTGATGAAACAATGTTCAGGAATATTAAACCGGATGAACAATGGATTATAATAAATGAAAACGACAAATGTCTTGGATATATTCAGAATATTCTTAATTATAATACAAAATATTATATTTTTATCGAAAAAAAGCTTCTTTTAACCGTTAATCTTTGGCCTGAGGTTGAAAAATTTATTAGCAGCTTGGATAAAAGTATTATGGATAGTGTAAGAATAAGTCATCATCCGAATTGGAACGGAATATGTTGGAATAGTATTAAGGATGAAAAATGTTATATGCTTATATATGACGATGATGAAATTTTATTCAAATCCGAAGGTAGTTCCATTCCGTTCAGAAGCGACGAGTATTGGAATGAAGTAGAGGTGGTTGATTTTAAAAACAATCTGAAACAAATCGCGAAACTTAAACGAGAAATTAACGAGTATTGTACGAAATATGCAAAAGACAGTTAATTGTATATAAACCGATTGAATTAAATCATTAATATTTGAAAAAATCCCGGCTTAAATTAATTTAAGCCGGGATTTTTTACATTTATGAGTGGAAATGTATAACGTATTGTGAAATAAAAAGTAAGAAAAAGTGGTATAAAGCGGATGTCCGTGATAAAGACTTCAGGAATTTGGCAGATTCTATAAGAGTATAATAAGTTGTCAAATAATAAAATGATGATTTTTATAATAAAAAATGTGTTTTAAGGTATCGTTATTGTTTCCGGAAGTCCTTCCTTATGTAATGTATTGCTTTCAAATATAAGGAGCATATAAAAGATCGTCGATGTTTCCGGATGATGCGAAACAGGTGAAGGAGATGATGAAGATTCAGATTATATGTAAAATAATCCGCTTAAGTCATATTATTATTTTATTTCCGCCAAATTCGAACTAACGGATGATTAAGCAATCAAGTTCTGTTTTATATAGGAATATATTATCCCAGGCTAGATTATATTCGTTCTGGTTCAGAGAAAGCTGCATCCATATTACATTCATTCCGGTCAAATAAGAGAAAATTCAATTTAATCAGAGAAAGTCCGGTCAAATGACATCCTCTCCATACATCGAAGAAATGATCGGATTTAATTTCAACTCATTATAATTCAATACATTTCCGATCAAATTCCATCATATTAAAGCAAATAAAAAACCCCTCCGACTGATTCAGCTCAGTCGGAGGGGTTTCCATTATAATTTATCTGATTTGATTTACTTCTTCTTAGTTACAACCAGTTCCTCACCGGCCGGACGTTCTTCCATATTCAGTTCAAAGTAAGCTTGATATACTTCTTCTCCCTTCTGGAAGGTCATCAACGTATTAGCTTCAGTATACCTGAGGGGAATATCTCCAAATGCCTCCTGCAGAGCAGGTTTCACAAGTTCTTCATACTTAGATGTAATCTTCCCGATGAGTTCTTCAACCTTGTCCATTTCACCCTTGACACAAGCCAGTTCAATTGCCGGAGACTGCTTAGTCTTAACCGATTGAAGCGATTGATAACCGGACTTGTCTACAGGGATGATGATTACAAACGGATTGCCGTTGTTGATGCTGACTTTAACTTCAGTATTCTTCTTATCTGCCGCTGCTTTCATATTATTATATTATTTGTGGTTTGTGTTTTATTTGTTGATTGCCAACACTTTTATAATAACTGAATCCACATTTTCATCAGGTGCTAACCTTAATTGCTGATATAAAAAATGTTTCATCTTTTATTATATTATTGACTTATCATATTGTTCCTTTTAACATTGATTGTTATCAGGTACACTTTTATAATAATATTTTACATAACCTTTGGAGGTGCATTTTTATTATAATCGACCAATCACCTATAGCTATTAAGGTTCAGAATATAATTCACCCGAGATGAAGCACCATTGATTATCAAGGTATTATATTTAATTTTCCCTAAGTTTACCACCTTTGAATAATCACCTGTATTTGCTAAGGCTTACCATATAATTAAAATTGTATAATACCGTATTGTTCTCATTATATAAGAACAATTTTTACAGTAATTCAGTTTTAATTATCGTTTATACTAAAAAATAATATTGATTGCACCAATTATGGTATAGTTTTGATTCATTAAGAAGAAGACAATTCAGTTTGATTTTTATCTGAAAAGTCCGTTTGCCCTATATCAACAAACTTGATTTAAAAAATATTGATTTGCGCTTTATTGACTTAAAATCAATAAGTTATATAAGACCATCATATTTTAGGCTATTTTTTAAGCAGTTAATTTCTTTATATTGTAAAAAGTACCTCAAACGGTATATTCACCTGATAGGATCAAGATATAATATATTATAAAAGTATGAATAACAGTTACCAACTGAAAATGCAATTAGGCCAAAGTCAATATATTATTAAAATAACTGATTCATTTTTTAATGGTGAATTAAAGGAACTGTTTATTGATATTTGTAGAATGATAGAAAATATTGATAAGGTATCAGGTCCTGGCTTAAGCTATATCGCAAGTAAGGCTGAACTTGCGATTTATATTCAAAATCCTTTTTATTCAAGAAAAATAAGCATAGGCAAAAGACAATATAAATCATTGTTTTCTTTCAGAACAGATATCTGCAAATCATTTATAGATTATATTATGAGGAATAAACTTGTTTCTGAACATTTAATTTATGTTTATAATTCAATTGAACAAGTCAGAAGGTTTGAACCGATTATATATACAGTCAGCAGATTGTAATACAATATACAGTATACTAAGATAAAAGCACAGATTGGAGGAAGTTTTATTTTCCTCCAATCTGTGCTTTTATTATAACTTATTAAAAATAAATCAATAAAGTGCAAATCAATATTTTTTAAATCAAGTTTGTTGATATAGGGCAAACGGACTTTCAAGAATAGTTTTTCTCTATAAAAAATAAGAAACAATATACAATATACTGTATATTAAATTTTATTATCAGTAATCACCCTAATAGTTTAAGATTTCCTTTATAATAAGAATACACATGAGCAAAGCTAAAAATCAAGAAACGACTGTTGAAACTAAGAATACCGAAGTTAAAGCAAACCTGAATGGGCAGGAAGTCATCCTTATCATTCCAGTAGCTAAATCGGGTTATCAAGGCCTTCAGTCAACCAAGTCCAAGAATAAAGATAAGATCACTTTGCATTTTGAAAGAAATGAGGTTGAGAAAGGAGAAGAAGAAATTAAGAAAATCTCTCAGAAGTATCTTGAACTGGTTAAACCGTTTCTTACTAATCTGTTTAAGGGATTTGAAGGATCTATCTCTTTCACTGAAGCCAATACCCTCATGGTCTTCGACTGCGGTTCTCATGGAGAAAGGAAGGTTACTTTCAACCTGACCGAAGAAGACTCAAAGGAAGAAATGTCCTTGAGTATTGTCAAATAATGAATTAATTCAAGGGTTCCTAAGATTTGAAAGACAGTCTTAGGAACCCTTTTTTATACAAAATATTTCGAGAATATTTATAAAAAATATCCTAAAAGAATTTGTAAGAATATAAGTCTTAAGTTGAGTATAAGACTAAGAAATCTTATTTTTATATTCTAAAAAAGTTATTATAAGAATTCCTCAGAATATACCGGTGCTGTTCTGATGTAATATCACCTTATTGATCATCACCTTTGATGACTTAACTGTCGTTAAAGTCACCTGTGCTGTTTAAGATCAGTTGTACAATAATATTATGAAGATGCTCAAATACATTCTTACTATTCCTACCTTGGTACTTTCTTGTGATTACTTCTTAATGGAAGATATTGAAAGAGGAATTGGTTTGGGAATAGTAACTCTTCTTATTACTGTTGCATGTATTGCATTCAATCAAGAAGAGAAAAAGGCCTATGCAAATAGATTACAGGAAGAAGACATTTATAGTTTATAAAATCAAAGCCACCTTTAATAGCTTTTATCAAAGCTACCTTAACTGATTAAGATCAATCATATAATAATATTATGAATGAAGATAATAAACTTTTGGAGATGATAATTGAAATGCTTCTTCGTAAAGGATTCAGCAGGAATATGGCAGAACATAATGCAAAGATTATGATTGAAGATATGGCAACTCAAAACTGGAGTTTGCTTCACGAAGAATGATCCTGAACTAAACTGAAGCAGGACTTCCCAGCACCGGTGTGGCCTTATACCGCACCGGTGCTTCTTTTTATATATACACCTATGTAAATTGAGGCTTGATATAGAATAGACCTGCCATATATGAAAGGTCCTGCATTAAGGAATGCTAATATATAAATAGCCTAATAAATCGAAGGTGCCCTGCCAAGGCATTTTAATTTTAAAAAATAAAAATTTGAAAATAAAAATTTAAATTCAGCCCGCTGAATTATGATGAATATTATTTTCTTTAAAATTTTTCGGAATTATCCTCTCCTGCTCCATGGAAAGAGGAATAAAAACTTCTTTCAAAAAAGAAAGTTTTTTACAAATAAATTTCTATATGTGAGACAATACAAAAATTAACAAGCTATATTTTTAATAGAATCTAAAAGGCTATTAAGCTTATGTGTAGTAGCTTCGTCGTTCCAAGATGCCTCAGCTTTTCTCTCATCTGGATTATATTCAAAACGGAATTTATTAGAATCTACGGTGCAAACATTATGATTCAATCCTATTCCTTTATTTTTCTCAAAAGAAACAAGTCCAGCATACTTAGAGTCTTCTAATAAAGACACTAAACGGAAACTCTTTTCATCAGGTTCTTCTGATTGAATCATAATATCAAAATGTACTTTCCTATCTAAGGCTTTTTTAATAGCATACATAAGTTCTAAATCATTATAAATTTCATGATTTAAACTATGAGTAAAGATACGAACACTATTTTCTGCTGAATTGATGAATTCAGTCAATACAACCTTGGCATCACCTGTTGAGTCATTGAAAAAATGCTGATTATCAACTGCATTTTTCATAGCTTCAACATAAACTTTATATATTGTCCGACATGATGATTACATGGGTATCAAAAAATTAAACATAATTAACGCCTTCTGAACCGTTTACATAAATGCAGGTAAAAATAACAGTACAATAGTTAAGAAATCTTAAAACCGTTTAATCAACTTCTAATATAGAAAAAACTGATACTGTTAATAACTTCTTTAAAATTACTTTTATAATGATAAATCCAATTGTCTATAATAATTCGCCTTAATATCATTTCCAGAAATCTCAAAGACGTTCAGCAGGTATACTTTTTCTTTTGCTTTAATTCTATTAAGTTCTTTCTTTATCTCTTTCTGGAAGCGGCCGAATTGATTATTATAAAAATTTCTATAAAAATCAAAAGAAGCAGTTACTATTTCAGACAGCCAAGTTTTGTCCAAAATCATTGAATCAATATTTCTTACCGCTTCTTCCGCATTGTTGAATTTAAACATGTAAAAATTAATCGGAGAACCTTGTTTAATTTTTTTATTCTTATGTACAAATAACCTGGACAAACCATCTTTTAAAAAGAAAGTATGAATAATTATTTCAAACTGCTTCATAAATCAAACTTTTTTTATAAATGTAAAAAAATAATATTATATTCTGAAATTTTCATTAACAGACATTACTTGGTAAGAAATAAACTTTAACAAGGTTCCGTTCAGCAAAAATACTTCTTGCCATTCTCAAAATCATCATCGAATGGAATATGCAGATACCAGTCGCATACTTTTCTAAAATCTTTTTTAAGGTTACGCCTCAAAGCTTTCTTCCTGCTCCATCCGTTTCTTTGAAATGATTTTTCTTTTTTTTTCTATTTTGTAGCGCTTTTCGGCTTTTTCAATGATTTTATTCCGAACATCTAGATCACTGAAAAGCATGTCAGCCGCTTCTCGAGCAGTTTTTCATCTTCATATGTCAAATAAAAAAGGTCAATAGGAAGACTTTTTTCAACAGTCCTGTTTTTGTATATTAAACAAAAAAGGGTTCCATTATCATCAACATATATTGATAATACTAGCTCAATTGTGGTTTGCATAAAAAGTAATTTTTAATTCGGCCCCGTCTCCGACTACTTTTTTCTGGTTGCTTTTCCTTTGAAACCCCTTCAAATAATACTGATCTTTATCTTTAAGCAGTTCTTCATTATGAAATTCAAAAGCTTTTCTTAAGATACATATAAACTCGCAAGGATATTGAATAAATTTATCAATCACTTCATCGGCTTTAAATGGATTCAGGCATTCGCGGTCTTCATAAATCGGCCAGGATGCTTCTCTGGAATTCTTCCAAACAAATGTTGAAATAACTCCGTCTTTAAGGTATACCTTAACCATTGGAGTATTCTTACAAATTTCTTCTGAAGACGGATTTTCAAAAATAATATATTGAGTTTGAATTTTAATTTTCATTGTTCATCTCTTCTAAGATTTCTTCATATTCTTTTTGAGAAACGCTTCTTATCGCATGGAATAGCACAGGATGTTCAGAATTTTTATGAAAAGAAACTTCTAAAATTTTTCGTTTAAAGAGAATGTCCATTGAAATTTTTCCCAATTTATCCTTTAAAGAATCTTTCTCATAGTCAAAATAAATCTGTTGCTCCTTTTCTTCTTCAAAATTCTGGCTGGAATATTGTTTAGAAATAGGAAATATATCAATTAAACTTTTAATATTCCCAAGTTTAAATTCAATATCTGTAATTAAAATTGTTTGAATATGCCCGTGTAAAGCTAAATTAATGTGATCTGTAAATTTTGTAATAACAATTCCGACTACACCTGTTTTAGTTTGGACAACATCCCAGATATTAATTAATTTCCATTCCATGAACCAAAAACCGTATCAAATACATGATTAAAACTTTCAAAGACTCCCTTTAATCCAATATCTTTAATCAATTCTTCAGGATCAATCCATCGCGTCGGTTTGCCTTCGAAAGTATGAAATTTCTGGTCCGAGGACATTAATAGCATATAATTGAATTTTTCATCAATATCGCTGTCGTCCAAATATCCCAGAACAATTTTATCACCTCTCCATTTAGGATTATAAGCAATTACCTGTTTAAAAGGCTTAGGTTTTTCTTCAGAATAAATTTTCCAATTCATGAGTTAAGAAAACGATTAATATAAGTTTTTAAAGCATTAACCTTAAAATAAAAAACTTTTTCGGCTAAACTATACATTTGCTGGCCATCGACATTATATTCATATAGTTTCTGATCATTTTCATAAACATATACTTTAATTCTTTCTCCTTTATAAGGATACATACTTTCTTTGTAATATACAAACTTATAAGGATTACCCGGTTCCTGAAATATTACTTGGTCGCTATCATAATCAACTTTAATATTATCAAGATTTTTACTTAGCTTTTCCAAGAATTCTAAAACTATATCATCATTCATTCTGCTAGACCATCAGTATAATATGTAAAAGGAAGACCGGTATCTTTATCGACACCCATTTTAATAGGTTTGGTTTTAATGATATTATATTTTTCTAAAATAGCATTTTCAATTTCGGAAAGTTTTTCCTGATGATATTCTTCTTGAAGAGAAGCAATATCTAAATTACTTTTATCAATATTAAATTCTTTAATCAAGATACCATTATGCTTAATTTGAATAGTATTATCTAAAGAATCTTCATCAGTATGAATTCTAATTTCAAGACCAAAATTATCAAAATAATCTTCAATACAAATATTTTGACTAATTACTTTATCATCAAAGGTATAATATTTTCCTTTTTTAATATTTTCCTTTATAACTTTTATAATAAGATTTTTTATCATTTTTGTTACTTTCGTTCCTTTATTTCTTGCAAAATTTTCTTATACTTTTTATGAGATATTCTATATGTAAACTTATAATTATGTTCTTCGTTATTCAAATATACCCGAACATGATGTCCTAACAATCCCCATAAATTAAAAATTAAAGATTTATCTATACTATAGATGTAATCTTCATTATTTTCATTTATAAAATTAACAACATAGAAAAAATGATCTTCTATAATAGAAAGATTATCAATAATTTCTTCAGGATTTCCTAATAAAATATTATCAAAATATTCTCTAATGTCATAGGTATTCATCATCAAATATCGCTTTTAAATTCAAAACTTGCTATATAGCTTAATTTGTTGCAATCAAATACATACAAGGAATTACAATAACATCTAGCATAAAAATCAATCCAAGCCCAGTAGTATTACTGAACAACAATTCCTTTTTGGTTTCACAAATTTCTTTCTTTTTAAACCAGGTCCAAATAATAGTAATAGAATCGCCTATTAATAAAAGAGCGCAAAAATTCGCAATAACTACAACTATTGATAGTATTATATAAATTATAATGTTTATCATAAATATATGTCTATGACTAATGGACCTGTAATGAGTTTAGTTGAAATGCTTAACAGCCAGTTTCCAGTTACTAAGCCTCAACCTGTTACTGAGGCTGATATGACTCCTGAAGAAATTAAGTTAGCTGAAATATTTGAAGCGAAGAAAGCCGAAGAAATTGTTTCTGAAACGCCTTCTGCTGAAGTTAAAACCGAAGAATTAATTAAAGAAGTTAAGCCTACTAAAAAGACAAGGAAAGCCCGATCTTAACACCATTGAATGGTTGGCAATATTCAAATTTATACATTGAATATCCAACATTTAGACGAACATCTTCATCAAGTCTAATTGAAATACCTGTTCCAAATTCAAAGGTTCCCATAGCCGCTTTATATCGGTTTTCTTCGAAACCTGGTCCAAATTGAGACGGCCAATCAACTTTAACTTCTCCATAAGATATTCCGCCTAGAACTTCACCATAAAATCCAATTCGATCAGTATAATTGTACTGGGCTTTATAACCAAACATGAATGGATAAATGGTAAGATCTAGGCCAATATTTTTATTAAGATATTCTTTTTCTCCTCCCAATTGGCCAAAAATAAAAGAAAAAGTATGAGAAAACTTTGAATCAACCTTTTGTTGCTTACCCCATAATGATAATTCGAATCCAGAAAGATCTGGAATATCGAAATTCTCAGTTATTTTACCATGCCCTGTATAAGCTGAACCCGAAAGACTAAAACCATATTCAAGGGCAGACGATGGTAAAATTGCCATCAGAAAAATGATGGATAGGTTTTTAAACATAACTTATTTTTATATTTTTTCTATAAAATCAAAGGTGCTTTACATTTTATCTCTATCATAGAACTCGTCTTTCTTCCACTGTTCTAAAATATATTTCATGTGATTTTCAATCTGTTTTCCTCGTTTAGTTCGATAATTTCTTGCTGCCGAGTGAAACGTATGATATTCATCTTCATCAAGGAAACAAGTAAGAATAGTTGTTCTAAATTTAGCATCTATTAAGCTAGCAATAAATTTTGTAGCTCCTCCCATAGGATATTCTTTATTAATCTCAATTATAAAATTACCTGGGAAATAGCAATTTATAAAAATTGTTCCTGGTTTAAAATAAAATATATCGTGATTTTCTGTGTTTTTAACCAGGCCCAACAAATATTTTTTAAATGTATATGATTCGTCCATTTTAGTCTTCGTCTGTAATTTTATACTTTATACTGCAAGGGATACATCTTCCGCCAATAAGGTAAAAATCTCCAACGGGTTCTCCTCCATCATCAAATTTTTTTCTAGAATAGTTTATCTTATACATAGTATCTTCAATAGGTAAAAAACAAGTGAATTCTAATAAATTATCTGAAGGAGAATAAATCTTTTCAACAAAAGTTAATGTACTCAATTGTTTTTCTTCAAGCTTTCTTGGAGCGTAGTCTTTGATTCTGCCATTCATTAGTTCTAGTAAGCCTCATGGCTTTTTTAATTATTGTTTGTATATTGCGACTTTCCCTTTTAATAATTCTTGGAGTTAAAGCTTTTTCTAGTTTCTTTTCGTCAATTCCCCAAGATAAAGCAATATTAAAAATTTCATCTTTAACCTTTTCTCGGGCTAGCTTTATACACATTCTTTGTCTCATATATAAATCATAATTGGTCTTAGTGTGTCGTATATGAGTCAATATGACTCGAAGAGGCATTTTCGGATCTTTTTTAATTGCAAGTTTCCAATCTTTCCATTTAGGTCCTCCTATAATTTTCTTAAATTCTTTTCCTGGAATATAGGGGGCTTCTATTAATAATTTTCCTTCTTCAGAGTCAAGCCCATATTTGAGAACATAATGTCTTGGATTTTTCTCAAATCTTTCTTTTCGTTCCTTGCTTAATTCTTTTTGAAGAATATGAATATTTTGATTGTTCCAATTCCAGTCAATTTTAATTGGTTCATTTGGAAATATGTCTTTCAAAAGATAGAAATAAACTTTACGTTTCCAAGTATCTTCATTAGATAAATTTCCAGAAAAAATTCTTTTATTATTTTTATAAAGTTGAATCAGATTTTTATTTTCATCAAGATAAACTTTAAAATCAGAAATACAGTCATTAAGGCATCTTCCAAATTTATACCTCAAAACTTCTCCAGTTTTATCTCGATAAAAAGTCACATAAGAATAATCAACTTCTTTATTCTCCTCCATTTCGAACAGTCTCTACTATATTTTCAATTTTATTATCCGGAGGAAATAAAATTATTTTTCCTACTTTATCTTTTTCAGAAAGCAAAACACCACCGTATGTTGGGCAATTACCAATTTCAGAAACAAATATAATTACTTTTGGTTCAGAGATAGTAATAAACCCGGCAACAATACCATCAAAGAAAACTTCTCCAAACCATGGTTCAAATAATTCTTTATCCATATAATCCTCTAAATCCTTTTTGTTTTACTTCTGTAATATTAATTATCTTTAATTCTTTTGGCAAATCATAATTTGGCATCCAATGATGCTTAATAAAAATTGGCTGACAAATTTTAGTGTTTAATAATTCAAGACATAATGTTAAATGATCGTCATAATGACTCTTTACTCCGCCTTCTAAACCTCTTAATAACTCAACTTTAGATTCTCTTCCAGTTGCAAAAATTGGAATATTTGGAAACAATTTTTCAATAGTCTCACATTCATCTCTGTATCTATATGTTGTAATACAAAGTTTTGCTCCAGATTTTAATTGATTTTTAAAGATCTTATAAGTTTGTCCAATTAATTGGCCAGAATATGGATCATAAAGAGTATCATCAAAATCCCATGAAATCCATTTACTCATTAAAATAATTAAATTATTTTTCTTAAATTTTAATGGTGCTGTAACCATTTATATCCAATTTCATTACAAAAATAAAGAAACTTCAGTATATTAACTTTCAAATACTTTCTTTTATTTTTATGGCAAACATTACAGCATTTTTCTTTAAATTTTTCTAATATATCTTCATTATAAAGATTTATATCAAGAAAATCATAAATTGTTTTGATATACTCAAAAGTAGAAGATGAAAAAAATATTTCTTTTGACTGATTATTTCTTCCATATTCTACATCAATACAGAATTTTTCTCCAATAAGCATAGCTCCTTGAAAATCCTTATAAGGATTTTCTAATTGAGCCTTTTCCTGTTTAGGAGTAATAAAACAAATTAAAATATTAATTTGTCTAAGAATAGGTTTAAATTTTACTGCATAATATTGTTTTATCTCATTAAAATTATTGATAATAGCTTCATTAATTGTACATATTCCAATATTTTTATCAAAAATGCGCCAAATACCAAGTTCTCTCTCACCTTTACCATATTGATAATTGCATGTTATTTGTACAGATAAAGTTTTTCTAGTATAATTATCTAAACGCATGTTTCAGGAAAAGTTAAAATTGCTTCTAATGCTGCCATACCAATTTTTACCAAGATTTTATCTTTACTTTTAATTTCAATATTTTTATTTTCCCCAAGCTTTTTAAAAACATAAAAAAATTTATCTAATACATCTTGAGCAATAAAATTATATCTTAAACTAGATAAATCTTTTTTAGAAAGATAATATGCAATTTCAGTAAGATAGCCTTTTTTTAAAAATATCCCTGAATTTTTATTCTGATTTACTTTAAGAAAGTTTAAAGCTGTCCTATCTTTTCTTGCTGAAATATTAAAGAAATACTTTAAATTATCTTGAGCTTCATTTGATCCTATTCTGGCAGTAAGTAAAAAATAGTGAATAAGAACTGTATACCAAAAATTTACACCAAGTTCATCAAATAATTTTACATTTTCAATATCATCATATATAATATAATTAACTTTTGGATCATTATAAGATATTGAACAAATTATTTTCTTCGTGTCAACTATTGGATTATAATCGTTAAATTTAATTCCCAGTTGAGTATATTTTTCTTTTGATAAAAGAAGAACTTTATTATCTAATTCTTCAAATTCTTCTTCTGTATAATTTGGAACATAAAAATTAGCCATTAAATTTGATCTATTATTTCTTTTATTATTTTAAATCAATTTTATAATATATTTTTATTAATAAATTTCACATTTGTGAATGTAGGCTAAATCTGAATTTTCAGTGGTGCTCAATTAAAATTTATATATTATTCTTGAAGATTACTAAGTCACCTATTATTTTTCAGAATATATTTTTAATGAATAAAAAAATGAAAAAATTAAAATCAGATAAATTCCGGACATTTTCATCATTAATGAATGGATTTCAAAGTTATATAGATTTGAATACAGCTTGTAATTCCAGAGAATCCCGATTTGTTACATCAAAATTAGAAGAATATATCATTGCTGACATCTTACAGGGGGAAGTAGCATATGAAGTTGGTTGTGACATTATTAACTCTAAATTATTTCCAAACAAGAAAATTGAAGTAAAGTCAACTCAGAAAAGAATTATTCCTAAGCAAAAAATGAAAAATACCTATATGTCTAATAGGATTATCATTAATAATAATTTTCAAAGTATTGATGAAGATAATATTTCTTTAAATTCAGATTATATCTTTTTTAATTTTAAATCAGATTTTTTTACAATTTATTGTAAGACTGAAGACATTATTCCATTTATTACAAAATATAAAAATAAATTAATTTATAATACTGTCGGGTTCAACTATATTAAGCATGAAAGAATTAATTGGCCTGATTCTGAAAAGTTCTCTAAAAATATTATTTTAAATCTATTAAAATATGGAGCATCTCCTATTCCTGAAGAGGAATATGGTAAATTCAATGATTATTTTAAATTTATCGTGAATAATCCTAATATTAATCTTTATAAAGAAGTTAAGAGGCTGTATGGCATATGAACATTTGACTAAAGAAGAAACTTATTTGTGGAAGTTTCTTAATGAAAAGAATATGAACTCTAATCCTGATAAATGGAAAGAAGGGTATAAAGAATTCATCAGATATTGTAAGGAAAAGATTCCTTATTCTGAATTTGAAGATATGCTGATTAATTTTCGAAATTATTATCTTTGCATTAGCTTTGATTATGATTTTGATACAAAGAAGTTTAATAATTTTATCATATCAGATTCTTATAAGCCTAAACTTACTGATTCAGAGTAGGAGCGACAGATTGTTGAATATCTATGGCTGAATTTGCCAATGTTCCATTAAGACGTTTAAAATAATGCAAATGTGGCGGTGTAGTTACTAAAGCTTTACCTTCAACTCCTAATCCAGATTTAACATCATTTACTGTTAAGCTTCCTCCTCCCAAAACAGTAAAGTCTAAAGAACCTCCAGTGACAGTAATTGAAGTGGCACCTTCTGAAATAGGAGCAGTTGCTAAAGTACCAGTTACATTAACATTGATTCTGCCTTGCTGAATCATTAATTCTAATGCTGCTGCAAGATAACCATATAATTCTTGCTCGTTAGTTTTATCAATAGTTGCGGGACCATTAAAAGCCGGTGCAGCTAATCCTCCCTGGGCATAAATTGGACCAGAAGAAATAACGCCTTTAGTAACTCCAAGAACTCCTTCTATTGTAGTATTGCCCGAGACTGCAATATTATTTGCTGAAATACTTACTATTTCTCCACCTTCCATATTAAGAACATAAGGAGAAATAATATCAACTTGCTGCCCTGCTGTAATTTTTACATTTCCTCCGGCATTGATGCGAGTATGTCCAGATGAATTAAAATTAATCTCATAGGAATTCATCTCATAAAGCGTCTGAACATATACTATTTCTTTACCGGTAGGAAAGTCAGAAGTATAATCAGTATTTTGAAATAAAGGATAAGGAATTTGTTTATTAACTGTTCCGCCTTCTCTTAAAGTAATAGTAGTAGTAACATTCCCAGTTGCATCAATTAATGATGGAGTAAACGGTACAGGTTTAGTACCGACAATTCGAATATTATTTTTGAGATAATAATCATAATTATCTCCGCCTTCTCCTAATGCCCTTTCAATAGGAAGAAGATTTTCTTGTGTCTGAATAGCAATAGTTTTTAATTGGTTATCATCTACCTTATTTTGAATTTTATCCTGAACTAAGGCTGAAGATTTGACATAAGATTCTTCTAATGCCTGGTTAGGATCAAAGGCAGGATAATTTTTATCACAAAAATCTTTTAAAGCTTTTGCAAGATTAACAGCTAATTCCTTCTTTTTTTCTAAACCTTTTTTTAAATCTTCATTATTATCAACAAAAAATAATTCTAAAAGGACACCAGGTACTCTAACCGAGCGGGGAAAACCCATTCCTGGAAGATCTTTAGTAGTAACTGAAGCAGGAACAACTTTACGGAAATTAATCCCAAGAGTATTACTTACTGCCTTATTAAGCATCCGTCCAAGAATTTTACCATGCTCAGTATTTGGACAATAAGCTTCTGCACCTGAAGCTTGATTAGCTTTAAAGGCATTTAAATGAAGATTAATAGCACATTTAGGATTATTAAGAGAAGGAAGAGCCCTATTAATAGCAGAAATTTCCGCCCCCATTGCACGATCTTGCATAGACCCTCCATTAATATCAGAATCTTTATAACGATTGGAAGTTACTCCTTTTAACCCAAGTTTAGAAAGTTCTTCACAAATCATTAAGGCTAAACCTCGGCAATAGAAATATTCGGTAATAACATTTCTTTTATAATCATATCCAGAATCTTGTTTGGCCAATTTTAATAAGCCGGGATTAACCAATTTCTGGGATGTAGCATTTGGATGTAAAGAAGAATGACCAATGCCGACAATTACTGTATCTCTGTCTGCCATAATTATTTGTTTAAATTATACAATGCTTTTGCATTAGCATTAAAATTAGAATAAGTTTCCATCATTGATTTTTGCAATTCTTCAGTACTTTTTTGTCCGGCATCCATCATTTTTTTTTCGAATTCAGCTTTAGTATTTGCATCTTTATTATTTTCAGCAGTACCATTCAATAATGGCGGACAAACTGTAACTGAGCTTAATCCGGAAGGAACTGAATAAACAGTATTAATTGGATAATCGGTAATAGCTAAATCAAACCGGTTATCTCTCCATTGAGATTTGAGAGCCCCTATGCCTTGCCCATAAGCTTCAATCCATTTATCGATTACCTCTTCCTGGATAATAGAAGTAGGTCCAACTAAATTAAATTGATCTCCTTCATTTCTTATTTCCGCAGTTCCTTTAATATAAGTTGAACTACCTCCATAAATTGTTGCAAATGAATCAGATAGTGTTAAAGATTGACTTTTCCCGGAATTAAAATAAGAGGTTGTTTGATCTCCGAATTGAACATTAGATCCTGACGGATGAGTAATATTAAGAACACTTCCAGTAACTGTATCAGAAGCTTCGATAGTACCTCCGGGAGAAGCCAAAATAGATTTAGTATTAGGGGAAACTTGCATATGATACTGTTTTTATAATTTTATATAAATTCGTTTATTTCATTTAGCGTTTTTCTTATTGAGAAAGAAGAAAAACGCTAAATGAAAATAATAAAAATTTATAAGGTGTATAAAATGATATGGTTAACTTATATTATTCCATCATCATTTGATATTCTCGGGCAAAAGGAACTTTACCAGTAATTACTGCTTGATTTTTAATTCCGCCAATAAAAGTGACAAGTACTCTGGCACCGACATTAGGCAAAGAAAATGAACCTTTAGGGGAGTTAATATAATTTTCCGGAAAATAATCTTCTCCGGTAAAATTACCTTTTTGAGTTAATGTATTAGAAGGAACAGCGAAAGCATCATGTCTTGCTCCATAATAGTTGAACTTTGCTCCAAAAGCTTTTGGAGCTTCTCCATTTTCCGAAATAGAAAAAGCTTCAGTATCAGTTACAGAATCAGAAACTGTTGTTTTTCCAGTTGACTCATTTACTCGGCCAATTGAAGATCCTCCAAAAATAGGCTGAGAAGTATATGCCCAGACACAACTTTTTTTAAGAAGATTTAAATCTCTTATTGATAAATCTCCTCCTGTATCGTTTCCTGGAAAAATATAAGAACTTTGTCCGGTGAAAGAACTTATTAAATTACAATCCAAGCTTGGAATAAAAACTTGAACTCTTCCTAAATGTTCTGGATCAACAGCATCAATTACTATCCCAATATAAGATCCAAATAATTTATTAGACATATTAGAATATAGAGTTTACTTGAGAAGTGAATTTATTAACAAACATTGCCTGATTATTCAGATAAGAAGACATTGAGTTTAAAACTTCAGTATTTTGAGTAATTTTATTTTCAATTCCTCCAGCAATATTATTAATTTTTTGATCTGCCTTAAGTTGTAGCTCATTCAAACACGGAGTAACCATTTTGCCAATCATACAGCGCAAAATGTTAGCGATGAAGTATGCGCAATCATCGCTTTTCATCATAAAATCTACTTTACTCTTTGACCTGTCGGTAAAGAATTCGTAGATATTGTTGAGTATATCTCCTACACCTTGGATGGCTGAAATAATGTTTTTAATTGTTTTAAAATATCCTAAAACTAATCCATAAGAAGTAGCAAGGATATTATTAACTCGCGCCATGCAAGTCCGATAAACATCATTTAATAATTGAAGGCCAAGGCCAAGAATAAAATCTCCAGCAAGGTTGAGGGCTTTTAACATTTGATCGGGATTCATTAAAAGTGTCCCGATACACATAACCCCTTTAGCCCCCTGAGTTAAAGTTTGAACAATAGAACCGGCTGATGCAATAAAAGTTCCAGTAGAAGGAGATTCAATATTTGAATTAAAAATATTAAGAGTTGGAAGATTAACAGTAAATCCTCCAATTTTAAAATTAGCTCCAGTAGCTGCCAAGCCATTGGCTAAATTTTTTAAGCTATTAAGGCCCATTAGTCAATATTTAATGGGCCTTTTTATTTTAACTTATTAGACTAAAATAGTTCCTGGTAAATCAGTTAAAAAGCCTTTATTATATGCCTCTAAAGCACTAATGATAGCCTCAGACCTCATTAATGTATCAATATCAGCTATAGATATATTACTTCTGATACGATAATAATTTTTAAGCTCTTCATTAACTCTCTTTGACTCTTCCATAAAAGATTCTAATTCATCAAAGCTTAATTGTTCAATAGAATGAATTGTTTCATGAAAATAAAAGGTACAATGAGGAAGAGCTGTCCGTTTTTCACAGGCCAATAATAAGACAATTCCTGCAGAAGCGATAGATCCTTCACCCATACAATAAACAGGAATTTCTAAAGATTTAATAACATCGGCAATTAAGAAAGCATAAGATACCTGGCCTCCTGGACAATTTAAATGAATAATAAGTTTATCATTGACTTCTTTTTGTTCATCTTTTTGTATAAAACCAAATTCATTTTCAGTTTTTTTTTCTCGATAAGCCATATCGCATGCAACTAGCTGGCCATTTAAGTTAAAGGCAGAAAGCCGGTTTAATGATCCAGAGAAAAATAAATGTTTTTCATTTTCAGATTCAATTAAGGAGATATAATCTTCATTTTTAGATTGTTCACTCATATATTAGCTTCAATGTTTCTATATTGGATATTAATATTTTTTTTATTAATAATTTTTGTAATATCAAAATATCTTGGATTATTTGATACGTTACCGAGAGTTTTTTTAGTTTTAAAATAAAATTGGATATAATAATTACCTTTATAATTTATACTTTCTAAATGTTTTAGAATTAAATTAATATCATTTTCATCAATAATATCAGTATGAATTGTTGTTCTGATTTCAAAAGGAATTTCAGAAGAATTTAATAAAGATAATGTCTTGATAAAATTATCATAGGTTTGTATATTTGAAAAAAATAAATCTTTTTTATTAATAGGAGCTTTATAATCTAAAGCAAAATAATTGACAAGATTTAAATTTAATAATTTTTGAATAACATCAGGATTAGTTCCATTTGTATCAACTTTAATGTCAAATCCTGCGTTTTTAACAAAAATAATATCATTTATTAAATTATTACCATGTATAGTACATTCACCTCCAGAAAATACAAAACCGTCTAATTTATTTTTTCGTTTTTTTATAAAATTAAGGACGTCGTTAGAATTTAATTTAGTACATATATTCTTAACAAGTTCTACATTATAACAATATGGACAATGCAGATTACAATTTGTATAGAATAAAATACCGGCTATTTTATTAGGAAAATCGATTAACGTAAATGGTTCAACGCCGCCTATTCTATTTTCAAATAAATTCATTTCATTATTGTATAAAAAATTAACTGATATAATTTATATCAGTTAATTTTTTAATATTAATTTTTTATTTTTTATTTTTTATAAACACCGACACTTTGACTCAGTAAAAAATGTTCGTTCTTTAAATTCACCTTTTTTACCAATATTAAAATTATCAGTATTCCTAAGATAACCCATTACACGCGTCCAAACTTGACAACGTGTACGTTTAGCTTCTAATTGTTTCAATAATTCAGTTTTACTCATATTATAAATTATTATTCGTTAAAATCAATTTCTTTAGCATATTCTTCTAAAATTATTTGGTCACATTTTGGACAAAATTCATGATTTCCAGGAATATAACCATGTATTGGACATGTAGAATATGTTGGAGTTATAGATATATATGGCAAGCGATAATTTGTAAGTACCTTTTTTATAAGATTTTTACAAGCTGTTGCATTAGAAAGTCTTTCTGTCATATATAAATGGATTACTGTACCACCAGTATATTTGCATTGAAGCTCATCTTGCTTATCAAGTGCTTCAAAGGGATCATCCGTAAAATTTACCGGGAGCTGAGAGCTATTTGTATAGTAAGGTTCTTTTTCAGTACCAGCATGAATAATGTCCGGAAAACGTTTAATATCCTCTTTGGCAAATCGATAAGTTGTTCCTTCTGCCGGGGTAGCTTCAAGGTTATAAAGATTTCCAGTTTCTTCTTGATAATCAGACATTTTAGAGCGAATTAAATCTAATAGTTCTATACACATTTTCTGGCCTTCATATGAAGTAATATCATATTCGTCATTTGAAAAATTACGAACCATTTCATTCATTCCATTAACGCCGATTGTACTAAAAAATGTATTAAAGCCTTTAAGATATCGTCTTGTATATGGGTATAATCCTCTTAGATATAATTCATTAATAAAAGAACGCTTTTTTTCTAAAGTCGATTTAGCCAATTCCATTAAATGAATAAGTTTTTTCTTAAGAAGCGGAAAGTTACCTTTGTAAAGATAGCCAAGGCGGGCCATATTAATTGTTACTACGCCTATGCTGCCAGTTTGTGCATCTGAACCAAATAAGCCTCCTCCACGTTTTCGTAATTCTCGCTTATCTAATTGAAGACGACAATTATGCGTAATCATCCCGTTACCTAATACAAATGTATGATCTTCATTATCAACCTCAATACAATAAAGTTTTTGTTGCGGAATTTCTTTTATTTCTTTAATTATAAAATATATTATACCATCAATAGTTTGATAAAAATCACTATAATTGTCTTTTTCAGGATAAGAAACAATATAATTTGGATTACTTCCTAGACGATTTTCACGATTATCTATAGATGATAATAAAGCTTTTTTACCCTGTAAAGTAAACAAAGTTAATAAATCATTAACCATTGCTTGGGATGAAGTACTAATTCGCCTGCGATCTTTATTACCATCTGTAGCAATATATCCATCTATAATTCCCTGACGAGCATCTACTGATAAACTAAATGCTAAACTGTGAATACCTTTAGTAAGAGCATTATTACCACTACAAAATCGTCCAATTAAATTAAAAGCATTTCCAGTAACCACTATTGAACGAACATTGTTAACATTTATTGTTTTAACATGATACCCATTAGAAGTCCAAAATTTTCGTAATTTTTCTTCAGTTATATTATCTTTTTCATCAACAGAAAGAGAATATATTACAGTATTACCATCGGTTGAGCCATCACCATAATAAGCACCGATTGCATAACCAAGATGATAATCACCAACAGCTTTGTCCCAATTAATTATTTGACTATTAAATGGTATTAAATCACCAACTTTAAGATCTTTACATTCTTTAGTACTACCATATATTGGTTGTAAATGATGTTCTCCCATTTTTATAGAAGTACCATTTGATAATTTAATTTCATATACTTTTTGTGGCTTAATTTCGATACGTTTAAAATTAAACCAATTTCCATTAGAAAATACTTTATGGCTATTTTCATTTAAATGTACTATTTGTGTCTTACTAATACCTCTGTTACTAAGTGTTAATACTTCCGTATCACCAGTTAGTGGACACATACTTCGTACATCATTTGGACTATAAGCATTTGGATCAGGAACTAAATTACCATTTTCATCTCGTTTATATTGCGAACCAATAAAATTTTGGAAATAAGAAGATCCATATTTTGCAGCATTTTCAAAAAGAAGATCAGTATTTTCTCCATCCCAATCAAAATTTTCTGTAATATTAACTGTAGGAATTGGGAATGTAAAAGGTAATCCATTAATATCGCCCTCGTTTAAACATTCATAAAAAGCTTTATTAATAAGATTCATTTCTTTTTGAAATAACTTATATGTTATTTTATCAAATAGACTATCTATAGAATTTTCTATATTCTCTAAACGTTTTTTAAGTTCTTCAATAACTGTCGTTCTAAATTTTGTTTTTTCTTCATCTGATAAATCTTCATAAATTGTTTTAAAATAATTCTTATCATTTCTTAGAGGATATTGGGCAGACATATCATTAGGGACAATCCAGTCAATTGTAATATTTGAAAACGGAGATTGTCCCCAGCGTGATGGCACATTTAAATTATAAATGAAATTTAAGATGGCTTTCTTAATATCTTTATAAGTTAAACCACTATAATACATATCAAAAAAAACATAAGGTGCAAGATATGTATCAAAAGAACTAAACGCTTGAGCACCACCCCATTCAGCTTGTAAAATACCAATGAAATTAGCCATTTGATATAAAGCTTCTCTAAAATGTTTTGGTGCTTTTGAACCTACTCTTCCCACTACACCATTAAAACCCTCATTTAATAATCGTTGTAAATCATGACCACAACAATAACCACTTAAACAATCTAAATCATGAATGTGATAATCGCCATTTCTATGTGCATCACCCTCTTTTTTTGAATAAACTTTATCTAACCAATAATTGGCTATTACTTTACCAGCTAGTCCATTTACTAATCCAGCATTACTATATCCTGTATTAGCATTAGCAAATATACGCCAGTCACTTTTATTAATATATTCTTCTACTGACTGTGTACAATCAATTTTTGTACTCTTTGCTGTATCTGCCTTTAATACATCTTCTAATCCATTCAACATAGTGTATTTTGTATTTATGTATAAAATTTTTTCAAATTAAAAATTGATAAGTCCCTTATTTTAAGGGACTTATCAATTTTAAAAATGTATATAAATTAAAAAATTATTGATAATAAATCAGTGATAAAATTTTAATTTTTTATTCTATTTTTTTAGATTTAATCCAATTGTTAATAAAATCTTTTACTTCCGGATCAGTTTTAATGAAAGAAACATTATCTTTTTGATCTTTCATTTTATACTTAACCTTGAGATTTTTCTGGTCTTGCCAATATTTTATTAATTCGATTCCTTTAGGAGAAGAAGGATCTTCAAGTTCAGTCTTCTTTAAAAGAAGAATTTTCCTGATTTCTGGAATTGTATATCCTTTAAAAAGGAAATTCTTAGCTCGATATGTAATGTAATATTTTAAAATATTTTCTCTTGAACCATATCTTTCAATAAGTTTATTCAAATAATCACCAGAAAAAATACTTTCTTCTCCGGTAATAAAACATTTAACCTTTAAAGTTTTTTTATCTTCCATGCTTCATTAAATTTTTCATTTTATCCTTCTGGATTGTTTCCCAATTAACTGGACGTTTAAAGGAGTTTCCACATTCAGTACATTTATAAATGAAATAAGAACCTTCTTTATAAACTGTCCATTTAGTAACAGTCCGAGGATTACAAGAACACTTATTAAAAAAGTCCATTTTCTTTAATATTGGTTTTATTCTTAAAAAGTTGAGGTGATTTTGAAAGATTAACTCCAATTTTCTAAATTTGATTTATAAGATTAAATTTACATTTAATAGAGTTAACCACTTTCATTTTATTCTAATCTAAGAAATATCTTTAAAGTATTTTAAAAATATCTTTTCAAGGAAAGTCAAAATTGTTTGAAATATTAGCCCAAAAAATGAGCAAGAAAAGCTGAATAGTATTAAATCTATTAAAGACTTTTCAGTAATGATTCCAACAAATAAGCCAGTCCAAAATCCAATACACATTAAGCAAGAAAAGAAATCTTGAAATATTGGAAATTTAGAAATTAAAAAAGAACGAACTTCTTTGAAGATTCGTCCTTGTTTAATAATTAAGGCTATACCTAATGCTGCAAAAAATTCAGTCATTATTCTCGAGGAACCAAAAAGAATCCGCCGTTCATACGGGCAAATTTGATTTTGTCATCGGCCAATAAGTCAAGAACTGCATACTCAATATCCCGTTTTTTAATTTTTGTTTTACCGTCGGAATTTAAAGATCTAAAAATCATTTCAACATTAGTTCCCCGAACAGGAGATTTATTAATCTCAATGCCATCTCCACTTCGAACTAACCGACTTATATAAGGATTTTGAATAAAATTATAAACTAGAGATTCAGTGTCACTCATTTGAGATGGTTCATCATTAAGCATCTCTTCTATAATTTCAGTAAGACCATCAATACCGTAATACATATTAGCCTAAAATAAGTTGTTCTTTAACTACGGGTTGATTATCGCAAGCTTTAATTCCAGCTTCCATTAATGCAGCTTCTTGAGCAGTAATATAGCAGAAATTACCATTGTCATCGGTAAGTTTATACCTACCGTCTCCACATCTTTCTAAATTAGCACAGCAAATCTTATCTCCGCAAAGAACAACTCGACCATGCTCATCTAATCTTAAACCATTAGTATTCATTAATTAATATTTATTAGTATTTTTTATATCGATAATTTCCAGATTGGTCATTTGGTTCATTCTCAAATGCTTCAGGTTCTCTTAATTGTTCACTTTCAATTACTTGAGAAATTCGATTAATAAAATCGGAACTTAATAATACAACTTCTAAAGTTGAACTTTCACTTAATTCAACATTATACTTGGATTCTAGTTTAAAAATTAAATTATCGATCGCTTTTTTCATGTAGCGATCGATAAATTTACCCAATAACTCATCTTCAGAAACTGACATCTTAAGAATTAATTAAAGTTGTAATTTCTGCTTGAAAACCGATTTCAGCCCAAACAGAAAATTTTAAAGTGAATGCTCCCTCATCAGTTTGATCGAAATCAAAGGTTGCAACACCATCATAACAATGTACTCGAAGAGAAAGACTAGCCGGTTTAGGCGTTTCATCGATTGTCTTTTTTCCCTTTACATTATTTGTAATTGCAACTTTCATTTCATCGTAAGTTGAAGCTTCTGCAATTAATGCAAATTGATTTGTTTTCCAACCTACATCGGAAAAGACATCTACTTTAAATGTTGGAGGTAAAGCCATAATTACCTTTATTTAAATTAGCATCATACAGTTATAAAATTAAATTGTTTTATTATGCAGGCATGTTCGATGTAACAATCTCTTGGTCACCAATAGCCCACATAGAAACATCAGTCAAATGATAAATGGTTGACGGTGATTTTGTTTCTAATGCTTTATATTCAGCTTTTGTCATGGAAACAAACTTAATAACACCTTCTAATGTTGTATTGAGATTTTGTTGAATTGTCTCATCAACATAACCTTTACTTACAGCTTCATCTGTAAGTTGTGCTTCTGTAATTTTTAAAGGCTTAGAAAATTTCCAAGTACCGGAAATAGTTTGATCACTTGAAGAATCAAACTGAGAAATTGTACTTATTTGGGTATCTACATAATTCTTATTGGCAGCCTGTTCCGCTTTGGTGGGGGTTTTGACAAGAATGGAAGCGTCGTTGTGCCAGGTAAAATCAAACTGACAGGCGAGGATAATCGAGGCTTTCGTCCATACCCCGTTAATCACCCGTTCGTGGTAGAGGATATAGGCTGCGTTATCGATGGTCGTTTTGCAGGCTAGCCGGTGATTGTTGTTGTCGGCAGTCGTCGGCGTCTCAATCAGGGAGCCGAACGTCCAGGTGTTGCCGAACTTGCCGGGGTCAATCTTCCCGGTTTCAACCCGTATGGTATCATTAAATTTAATCGGTTTATTAAAATTAACAGCACTAGTTACCTTAATTGGTGTTGAAGTTAAACCAGCTATAGTAGGAACTCTTATTTCATTATTAAATGTACTTACTCCAGTTAAAATTAGACCTTGTGCTTTTAATAAAGGTGTACTAGTGTTTGGCAAATTAAGAGTGGTATCATTTGATGTAATTACAGGTCCAGATTCTGAAACTTTTAAGCCCTTTTTAAAAGTAATAATTTCATTAAAAGTATTAGGAGCTAAAAAGATATTTGTAGAGGAAAGTTTTGCAAAATCAGATGTATCGATAGCACTTTGACCTACTAATTCAAATTGTTGATTAACAGGGTCAAAAATATATTCATCATAATTATCAGGGGCTGCACCATCTTTGGGAACAAAATATAAAGTATTTTCTTTTGCTTCAGAAATAGGAGGAAGAGCATCGACAAATATAATTTTTAATAATCCATAAGTCGGGTCAGAGCCGGAACCAGATCCGCCAACTTTACCGGTTCCGGCTAAATTAAAAGTTTCAACAATAGATGCATCATCTTGAGAAATATTAACTTTCCAAGTAGGGGCAATAAACAAATATTGTCCAGTTTCAGAAACATTTAAAAGAGTATATTCTATATTATTTTCACCAATTGCTGTTACTTTACATGGTACAGAATAAACAGTGAGGCAATAACTTTTGCCTTGCGTAACATCTTTTTGCATAATACGAATATTTAAATTACTTTAGATAAGCAGATGCTTGAAATGTGCTTAAAATAAAAAGGCTTAGGCAGATTAGTTTCCGCCTAAGCCTTTTTAAGGTTAAATTGTTTTAATGAATAATTTAAAATTCGAATTCGAGTTTAAACTCATATTTGAATCCGAGATCAAAATCAGGTTTGAATTTGAAAAAGTTACTATTAAATGAGCAAATTGTCATGGTTTCTAATTTTATTAAAAATTATTAAAATTAGTTTATTATGTTTAATAATTGGCTACACCATTATAGCCTCTACTCTTTATTTTATTAAGCAAAATTCAAGAGTTTCTTTTGTATATCTATTTTTTCTGGTCTAAAGAAACAATCTTTAAAATCAAAATCAAATTTCATTCCTCGTTTAAGAATATTCAATGACCCATTTATATCAGCATTAATTACTTTCTTTTTATTGCTCAGGTATAAACCTCTTTTTATTCTCTTTCCTTTATAAGTTTCATGTTTACAGACTTCTTCATTATCCAAGAAAGAGCATTTAGATGTATAAGCCTCGTTTAATTCAATTAAATGACCTCCTTTTTCCTCTATCTTATATTTTAACATGTTTATTAGTAATGAATAAGGAATAGAAACAAAGTTTTGATTATTTTTCTTCCTAATATTAATTTCTTGTTTCCATCCTTTATTATAACCAATAAAACAAGTTCCTATATTATTCTGTTCCATTAGTTCAACGATTCTCCTTGAAGTTTTATGAAGATAATCCTTGATTTTCATCATTCTCTTCATTTCCAATCGTCTAAGTCTCTTAGAACTCTTCAATTTACCTTTTAATAATAAACTCATTAAATGAGCCTTATGTTTGTTATAGTATTGATTTATAGATTTTAATGGTCTACCATTAACAAGGTTAGATATATTACCAATGTTTGAAGTTATAGCCATTAAATTATTCAATCCTAAATCAATTCCTATAGCTCTGGCTTGATCCAAGTGATTTTCATTTATATCTTTATTGTAAATGATTTCTACTTGAATATAACCAGTTTTAGGTATTAAACGAACTTGTCGGAAAGAGGAGAGATTTGTATGAATCGGCAGTTTAATATCGCGTCTAAGGTTAATAGTTCCATCTTTTTGTAATTTAGCGTCAGCAGTAGTGTAAGTTAAACAATTTAACTCATCTTTCTTTTTATAAGACGGAATTCTTGGTCTACCTCTGAATTTAGACGAGTCTCTCTTATAAGATTTAAGAGCAGCAAACCAAGATTTCATTGTTCTATCCACTTGAAACACAATTTGTTGTGCTCCATTTTTCTTCATCATTGAGCAAAAATCAATATCTTTTATTTCATTTAGTCTGTTTACAAGAGCAAAAGAAGCGATGAATTTATCATGATTTATTATATCTTTAAACTCAGGAATATTATCGTGTTTCCCTGTAAAGGCTTGACGGTAAACATATAATACTCTGTTATAAAGATTTCTTGAACGAAGACATTCCTCTAAAATCCAATTGTAGACAGGATTGGATTCTTTGATTATATGTATCTCTGTTCTTTGAACTATCATTTATTATAAGTATTTAACCTAGTTCTTATAATAAGAAGAAAAATAAATTTTATTATAATTCTTGATAAAGTTTAATATTTGTTAATAAAAACGTATCATAGTTGTACTTGAAATTATGGGCAATGTTTGATTTCTTGATAAATTCTTCTAATGTTTGCTTCTTCGGCATTGCTTATCTGTATATGCTTATACTCTTTCAACCTTTTTGCTGAGAAAAAATCTTTAATTTCATTTTTGGTTTCTTTATTAAATTCAGTCCAGTCATTTCCCCATACTTCAATTAAAGTAATTCCGGCATTTTTACAAAGTTGCCTTTTATAGTCATGGTACCCTGGATCATTTTCTTCATATAGAGCATGCCAATAATTCCCATTATATTCAAAGGCAGTTTTTATATCAGGAAGATAAATGTCTAATTCTTTAGGCTTAATAAAAGCCCTTGAATTAAAAATCATTTCATTTTCATAAATTGTTCCGAGAAATTCTCTAAGTTCAAGCTCTTGAGTAGAAATTAAATGAGCACATTGACTGCATCCTTGCCCGTATAAATGGGCTCCTGCTTTTTGTTGAAAATCACCATGGACAGGACAAGTAATAGTAATTGTATAATTACAACCCGTATAAATTGTTTTGTCATAGATATAAAATCCATTATGTTTTTCAATACAGCGATTGATAAACTCTTCCTGTGTTAGCATTTTAGAGCCATAACATTCAAAACATCCTTTGCCGATTAAATGAGTATTAGGTTTTTGCCAGAATGAACCATGTTTTCGACAAATGATTTCAATATATGTCATTGCATTAATATATTTTGATTTTGAATAATCATATTCATCTCCATGAACTTTTCTGGCGTCTATGATAAATTGTTCAGTAGTTTTGGTAATGGTTCCGGCACAATCTTTACAGCCTTTTCCTCGTATATGTCCGGCAGCCAGTTGTTTAAAGTCACCATGAATAGGGCAAGTTACAATAATATAGTCATCATTGCTCATACCAGTATAAACTGTTTTATCATAACTGTAATAATTATTATGTTTCTTTTTACATCGTTCAATAAATTCTTCTTGCGAAAGCTTCTTTGGCATTTTATAAATTAAAATTAAATTCTTTTTTTTTAATTTAATAAATGTCTGAAAAATAATAGGTGGTTTGGACAGGTATAAAATAAAAATCCCGATGAGAATTGATCTCATCGGGATTTTTAAAGTTTTGGTTAACTTAACCTATTAAGCAATAGGCTTCGTATTAACCGGATTTTCAGGAGTGTTGGTAACCTGAACTGGATAACCACCTTGCTGACGAACATCAGTAAGAGCAGAACCATTCGGGAACGTTCCAGGCCAGTTATTAGCAGGAGCACCAGAAGGCGGCAAGCTATTTCCGAGCGTATCGATTAATACGACGTGATAATAGAGATTGGCGCCAAAAAGGTTATCAACAACACCATATCGGGTCATTAAACCAACCTGAGGTTCAAACGACACAGGATCCACAACCCTTTGCAGGAGTATTGGGATGTACGGACAAAACAGAATGCCTGCGTCCCAGTATTCACTACCCTTATAGCCAAGTAGAGCAAAGTCCGGAATACCCTGAGTACGAGCTTCTCCACCAACGGTATACTGTCCTTGATTATCCCAGGAATTATTCATCCAGGAATTGTTCTGAACAGGCGTACGGGTATCACGGAAGACAGTGAATCGGCCATTGCCGATTGTACCAACCTTAGCAATACCGGAACTATCCGTAGAGATCGTACCGTTAACTTCCATAATGGCATACTGAGGAAGCGTTTCCAATAAGGAGCAGACATCCGGAGTAGCGATAATGAAGTTAGCTGGGCCACGACGGTTACGAACAGCCATACGGTTAGCCATCTGAATGATGAACTGATAAAACGCACGGTCACGTTCACCCATCCAACGAGCGTCAGCCTTAGAACCATCCCAATAGGAATATTCATTAGCGGAAAGAGCGGCATAGAGCATACGAACAATCATTTCACGGTCAATTTCGGCCTGAAGTTCGTAGGACATCATGGAAGTAACTTCCTGTTCGATGTCGATACCGTTCATGTTACGAATATCCTGTTCGAGTTCAAGCGTCCAGGAGGTACCGATACGGCGGGTACCAGCTTCAACAGCTTTCTTCTCGAAGGTAAACTTCGTACGAGGAATACGGCCAGTAGCTTCATAGTCACCCAAGAGAGCGGCAGTACCGAGGTCCTGATCAGAGAACGTAAACTTACCACCGGCAATGTGGGTAGCCTTAAAGAGAGCATTCGCAGCAGCAATCGCTTTCTTATCTTTATCAGTGTCAGGAATTGTATACTTGGTTGTACCGTCGGACAATGTGAATTCAACACCAGGAGTAGCTCCGGAGATAATCACAAGGTCGGCAACAGCCTTAATCTGATAGGTAGCACCAGCATCAGAAGCATTCCAAGTGGTTACAATATCAGCATCGGTATAAGGAGCACCCGTTTCTTTATTGATCGTACGGTTAAAGAGGTTGTTACGACGACCAGTAAAGGAAGTGTCGAGGTAGTTATAACCCATTTCAGTTCCAGGGGACTTAACCGTAGCTTCAAGCTGCCTCATATCCGCAGGAGCCGGAGGATTGGCAGTATCTTCGGCACGGAAAGTATTCACACCGTATTGAGGTCCAGTCGTAGGCGGATTAGTCAGCGTACCGGAAGAACGAGCTTCATGAAGAGGCCCTTGGTCATAGCGATAACGAATAGCAAACGCAAGGGAAACAGGTCCGGACATCGGCTGGACACCGACAACTTCATTGGAAATAAGTTCCGGGAACGTACGACGAATCATCGGAAGAAGAATCTTCGGTAAACGATTGTCGCCCTTCGCATAGGTATCGCCTTGAGTAATCGCACCACCAAAAGAGGCGTTGGCACCCCAAATGCTGGAGCTGTTCGGGTTCATATCTTCCATCAGGGCGTTAGCCTGGTTTTCAAGAAGAACAGCTGTAACGGCACGCGTATGCTTATTTTCAATAGGAGCAACGTGTTCAGAAACGAGCAGCTTCTTCCACTTATTCACACAGTTCTGATAGAACTGCTTGTTCTGCTGAACAGCAGCGCCAACAGACTGAGTTTGTACTTGTTGAGTCTTTTTCATAAAAATTATATTAATTTATCTTTGTTTTTGCTTGAATATCAAGCGATTTTTGAGGAGACGGAATTCTTGTCCGTAAGATTAAATTAACTGATGCTTGAAAATTGTATAGTTAATTTCTTTGGTTATACTCTAATAACAATTGATATTTAGGTTTTTAAAGCAACTCTTAATAATCAGAAGACGCCATTTCGGCAGCAATTTCATCAATAAGAGAGAAACCGGAGTTATTAGAAGAGTTTTCTGTCATCAGATCTTTTGTACGGCGGGGTTCGGTCGGAAGCTTTTTCTTATCTCGTACCTTCAGGGCTTCTTCCTTAAGAACAGTACGTTTCTTTTCCCGACCTTGCCTATAAAGATCTAAAATATAATTGAAATTTTCATTAATGAACTTAATACCCTTGCCATGAAGCATGCGTTTCATATGAGAGGCTTCAGCTTCCGGCAGCTTGGCAGTCCTGGATTCAATCAAAAGATTAGCCTCGGAATTATAAAGAGATTCTTCAAGGCGCTGGTTTTCTTCTTTAAGCTTTTTAATATAAGAAAGAGCTTTGGTCATTTTTTCACGAGCTTCAAGAATTGGGCCAGAAATAGATTCCTTCATTAAAGCGGAATCAACGCCAAGCTGAGTGCGAAGGCCTTCAAGAACAATGCGGGCCGTATTATTAAGGGCAGCCTCTTTGATAATAGAATAATCTACAATATTGCCAATTTTAGATTCAATGAATCGTTCGATATTTTTGGCAAGGGAAGCTTTGAACTTTTCAGCATCTGTTCGAAGAGCTTCAGTATATTTGGCTTTAATTGATTCAAGCAAAGCCTTATCTTTAGCGTCTTTCTTCTTAAGAAGATTAACCAACTTTACCTTATGGTTTTCATCAATCTGCTTGACGAGTTCTAAAATTCGCTTTTCAGCTTCATCGTCATATTGATGAAGTGCAGATTCTACTTGAATTTGAACCTGCTTGTCAAATTCTTTTTTAATATCGGCAAGATCGGCTTCCGATAAAACATTCTTTAAACTTTCGGGAATTTTCATATTCTATTATTAAAATAAGTCGGTTTCGCGTTCAGCCTTTTTAAGCTTCTTGGCGATATTTTTCTTAACGATGGTTTTTAGTACAGAAGCGGCAGATTTGGCGTCTTCTTCTAAAATTGCCTGTACAAAAGATAAGCAATCTTTATCTAATTGTTTTACTTTCTTTGTTTTCTTAGACATAAGGTTATTTACAATTTGTAGTAATTTCGTTAAAGCTCTTAAGGAAGTCAATCACTGATCGTTTAATATAGTCGTTTCGGTCTCCAACTGGAAGATTCGCAAATTTCTTACTAGTATCATCGTAAAGTTTTTCCATTCGAATAGAACCGTCAGATTCACAAACAAACTGGGCAGACTCTAAAATACCGTCTACATAGGCGCTCGAAAAACTTGGATCCGAAACCGCATCTATGGCGACCATGCGCAAATTTGAAACTCTTGAATATCCTTCAGATGTTTCCGTCAGCTGGCCAAGGCAGCGGGAAGACATGCCAACTTGAACGCCATTATTAAGAAGAGATTTTAAAAGATCACCTTTGGGCGTACCAACTAAAACTTTAGACTTGCCGTACCAAACATTATTATCTTCCTTTAATTCAACAACCAAATGGCAAGCGGCTCCAAGATCAACTGAAGCAGATTCGGGGTGATTTAATTCTCCAAGTGCACGCCCAAATTTAATCTTTTCTTCGGTATAGCGATTAACTTCGCGGCGAAGTTCTTCAGCTGGATATAAACGATTATTTCTATTAATAATTTCAGAACCAAGATAAGGACCAGTCAAATATAAAGCCCGTTCTTTGTGAAGACTTTCTTCTTCATATAATATTTGTAAAAGATCCATTCGGGAAGGATCAGGCATTTCACAAATTAATTTATAAGGGGTTGTTGAAACCATACTTTATTAATAATTAAACTTATTTACGTATGAACAACTAATTTTTAAAAGATTAGCGCTTTTTGCAAAGATTTTTAATTAAATTTCATTCCTTAAATATCTTTCATGACTGATTTATCTCAAATCGCTTTAGAAATTTTTAATGAAGGAGTTTTTGATGATCCCGCAAAGTGGGACGAATGGGAAAGGAAGCTTGCAGATAAAGAACGAAGAGCTTCAGCCAGAGAAGAGGCTAAGGATTTATTAAAATATGATGATAACAAGTATGGCAGTTTAGCTAAAATCTTTAATAAAGGAACTGAATGGAGAAGGGCTTCCGTAGATCAATTAAGAAAATGGATGAAGTTAAACCCCGGCTTTTATATTACTGTTGTTGATACCGATCAAATTGGATCCGGTACTCGAGTTCCTCCGATTAAAATTACTGAACCTATTAATAATAGTTTTATTCCTCGTCAAATTAAAACATTTAACCGTGGAGAAAAAGCCTTAGGATATGGACGAAAAGGTTCAGCTCAAAATATCAAATTTAAAGATATTTCTAATGTTTCTGCGTTAAAGAAATATCCTGATATTATTACTTTTAATTTTGATGAAATGAGCCCTTCCGGAGCAAACAGGCATTCTTATCGAGTATTGGTAACTCCGAAAATGCCTTCTGAAGAAACATTGATTGCCTTTAATCCCACCGGTAAAGAACAATATAAAGAAACTGAAGAAGAAATTTAACCAATATCTTTTTCAGTAAGAATAATAAATTTTAAGCCGTTTTTGGATGCAAATTCAGAAGCGGCTTTCCATTTACTTTGATTTTGACTGAATGTTATTTGTTCAGTTAATAAAGTTTTTTTCCTTTTTCGCTTTGTTGCTTCAGGCTCTATAGTTTGCCGGTAAGGCTTAATTTCAATTAAAAAAGTTTCTATCTTATTTTCTTTTTTAAAAGAAGCAGCCAAATCGATATAATAAGTATGCCACTTATTATCTCCTTCCCAGAAATAAGGAATTTTTACTCCTTCTGAATTCCATTTGATACACTTGGGATTATTATCCAAAAATTGAAAATACTTTAACTCTAAACCTGAACGGTAAATTGCATATTCTCCGATAAACTTATGTTTATTTTTTGGATAAAAATAACCTTGATTATATCGTTTATTTCTAGCTAATCCTAATTCTCCCATTTTTAAACTGGTACAAACTGAGAATATTTTACCATTATTAGAGCTGGACTTTCCGTTGGTCGAATAATACCAATACTAATATTATACAGATGAGTATTCGTTAATGTCCCAACATCGCCCTGGTCTATAAACAGCTTATAGTTTCCTGTAGTTTCATTCGGCAATAATATTTGAATATTTTGAGGAGCAACTGAAAGGTTCCTGGGGTCTAAAATAAGAGTATTATCAATATGGTAATTTTGTAATGTTATTTCATCAATATAAAGATTAACGATAAGAGTATTTGTTGAAGATAATGAGCTTGGCCGAAAATAATATTTTCTAGTTAAAAGATCTGTATAAATATCAATTAAACTTCCACTAGTTGTATTATTTATAATATAATTACTTCTTGCTAAAGCAAAATAAGGATCTATTTGTATTTTAGTATAAGCGTTATTACTTAGTTCACCGGGATGAGTACCAGTATAATTAAAATTAGTAGAATTCTTTAAAAATGGTCCTTTAGTATAAGCTGAAAATGATTCAAATATCAATAAGGGGCCACAATAATATGTAGTAAAGCGATAATTACCTGAATCTTCAACACAAGTAATATAACGAAGGGCGGCCCTATCAGTAAAACGCTGAGATAAAGTAACTTCACCCTCATTATTAAGATATAATTCATTAACTAAATCAGTGGCTTCATGAGGTCCAATAAAAAATGGAGAGTTCCAAATTTTAATTTGATTAGGATTAGAGCTTATACTTTGAATAGCTTCATATCCATTATTAATAGTAAAGGAACTAAAATTTCCGCCAATTTCATCTGGAATAATACTTGCTGGTAATTTATCATTAGCACCGATTAAAGGGATTGTTCCATTTGTAGTTCCTGTATTTTGATAAGCAGCAGTTTTAATGCCAATAGTATTAGTCAGATAAGATTTAAATGAAGTTTCTTCTAATCCATAAAAAACATTAATTTCTGAACCATTCGGGCCAAGAGGTGCAATAGATATGCCTAACCCGTCTAGTGCTCCGATTCTTAAAGTTTTAGCAGTTAGTGTTGTACCCGGATTACTAGGATTAACAATGCCAATTCCTCCGCTCACACTATCTGGAATAAATGAAGCATCTAATTTACCATCAGCCCCAGTTGCTGGAATAACTGGGTCAGGTCCGGATGTTGCTGTTAAAGAAGAATTGAGGAAATAATTAATACCTTTCCATATTTCTCCAGTTGAATAATACTTTTCAAAAACAGAAACACTAAAACCAGGAGTTTCCTCACCATTATTATCCTGTGCTGTAAAAGCAAAACCTTGAATAAAATCAGACGGAGGATTTACTGGCGGCAAACTAGAAGAAGATGTAAAACCAATAATATTTCTTGGCATGAAGCTTCTATCAAGTTTACCTAAAAGTTCAGGCGCAGCTCCTGTTCCGTAGGTTTCAGGAATAGTCGGAGGATAAGGTCCTGCTGGGGCGATAGATTGAATATTTAAAGAGTCTTTAACTCTTGCAGTATCTAAATTTACTGATATAAGAGATTTATCTCCAGCATCACTCCCTACAATATAAATTGGGCCAGTTCCAAATATAGTAAAACTATTTCGTTCTGAAGTTAATCCTTGGTTAGTTTCGAACCAAATACCAGAAATTTTGGTACTAGCAAAATCTTGAACTTTCTTAACAGCATTTGCAGTTGCTGCTTCAGTAGTAGAAGTAGAATTTGTATTATCATTTAATTTAACAATACCTGAAGCCGATACAGAAGCTGCAGGAATTCCAGTTAAAGAACTCCAGCCAATATTTGCCGGGAGAGTAATAATACCATTGACAGGAGTATAATTTGTTCCTAAAAAGGTAATAGAACTAATGGTTCCAGACGGTGTAGTAATTCCAGAAATATCATCCGCAGTATAAGTTCCTGGAGTTTTAGTGACTGTAATCCAATAGGTTCCTTGGACATTTCCTCCTAGAACAAAAATCATATCTCCTTGTTTAGGAGTAATTCCAGTAGTAATGCCATTAATAAATATTACAATATCATTTATATTATCAGCAGAAGCTATATCAAACTTATCATATAGGGCAATATCTCCAATGACAGACTCAGGTAATTTACCCCGGGCGTCTAAAACAGGAATTTGTCCAGATGCTGTACCGGTATTAATAAGAGCAGCAGTACCTAATCCTAAAGCTTCCCTGCTTTTTACTGCATCAAGATTGAAGGAAATTAATGCTTCTTCACTTCCTTGTACAGTAGTAGTAATTGGTCCTCCAATGGTGAAATTTAAAGAGGTAGCTTCAGTAACAGTTATGGTACTGTTTGTTACTGAAATTCCATTGATATAAGATTTCCCTGTCTTGTCACTAATACCGGACTTTTGCATGATGTTCAAATATTTAAGATTTGATCAAGGAAGAGCTCCATAGGTTTATTTCGGCAAGCTTTGGTATTGCCTTTGACCGTAAACCAGTTTCCAAATGTAACAATAAAGAAAAGTTTATAATATTCTTCAATATATTTTAAATCACAATCATAATTCCAGGCAGTACAAAGTCCATCATCCTCTTTTTTATTGGGATTCCATTCAGGCATAATATAAATGCTGTTAGGCATAGAACAAATAGTTGCCAAGCATCCGATCGTCATATCTTCGGGAGCTGACGTTTCATGAATATCGCAGTCATTGGCCATTTTAATCATCTTATCTAAAATATCATTTTTAATAAGATAGCATATTCCGGAAAAAATACTGCCTGGCCGATGAGAAGCTGCAAACATACAGCTTTCAGTATCATAAAACTTATCAAATATTTCTCGATGTGCAATCATTGTATCTGAATCAAGTTTAATTGATACTCCGTCCCTCCCTTTGGTAGATTTTTTTATTTCTTCTAAAATACCAACGACACATTCTTTACCGTTTAAATTATGTTTTCTGTCAAAGGTGGATTGACGATACAAAATGCCAAGTTCATTTAATTCTTTAATCTTTTCTTCTGAAATGGGATGTTTATTATCATCAATAACATTTATTTCAACATCATCGCCTAATACATATTTGGCTGAAAGAGCACTGTATTTTACAATCTCTTCATCTTCTTTATATGTAAAAATGTTTACAAAAAACTTTTTCATTTGATATTCAAAAACTTATAAATTTCCTTTAGTTGATCTTCAGTAAAATCTTCCTTTGTAAAAATACGTTCAGAAGGAGAAGAAACATTATTTTTAATTAACTCAACTCCAAATTGATTTTTAAAGAAAATCGGTAAATCAGATAATTGAACAACTAATGGTTCAAATCCTTCTTTTCTGATATGTTCAAAATATTTTTCCTGTTGAATTACATGTTCATCGCAGCAAACTAATTCTCTTGTAATATAAGGAAGAGACCAAAGATGTTCTTTAATAAAATCCTCTTTTGATAAATTAAAATTATAGTATTTGTTATATTTGTTTTTCCAGGACCAATTCAGCCATCTTAGAAATCTTTTAAATGGATCTTCTAAAACTACAAACTTAATATAGTCAGGATAAGCATGGCATTTTGCTATATTTTGAATAACATTCTTTTCGAAACAATATTGCGGATTATTCCAGATAAAAGAATGATCCTGAATAGTATCATATGTTCCGTCATGAACCATTGAAGTTTTTAAAATAGAAGAACAACCATTTTTGCTGATAATAAAAGAAATAAATTTTAATTTATGACAAATATTAGCTCGAACAAACCAGCATCCTCTAATAAATGGTGTTTTGTTCAAATACATAAACCAATAATTTTTGGAAATTGGATTATATTCTAAACGGTAAACTTGATTTTGATAATCTACATAAAATCCTTGTTCATCTTCATGATAAATTTTTATTTCTAAATTCATATTTGGAGAAGTTATAATCATTTTCTCCAGGTCAATGTCAATAGGAAATTTAATTGGTCCTTGAACTAATTCAGATTTCATTTTTTAATAAAATTATTATATGCTTCTTTATATTCTTCTGTATCTCTGGTGTATTTGTCACAAACAAAACAATGAATATTATGATTCCAATATTGACTTAGAATGTTATAGGCGACATTGGCCCGAACAGTAGAAATAATTACATTAAAACCCTGGACAACTAATAAAAAAGCAATTCCTGCAATTATTTCATTATTTTTTATTCGATCTTCATCAGAATATCCTAAATCAGGGGTAACAAAATGTCGTACTCCATCTCCGTCAAGAACAACTGTCGGATGAATATTTTCATTAGATTCCCGATATTCAAGAATCTTTTTAGCCAATGTCGATTTTCCAGATCCGCTTTCTCCGCAAATACAAAGGATAGAAGGGGAATCTTCAGCTCTAAAACATTTATTAAATTGATTTACTTTTCTAAATTTTTCCTCATTCATTAAAAAAATCCTTTATCCCTTAAATGTTCCATAGCAAAAGGAACCGAATTATCTTGTGCTTTTCTCCCGTCTCGCTCAGAAGTATGGGGGTGTTCATATATATATTTGATTATTTCCTCTACTGTTTTAAAATGAGGCATACATGGTTCGGTAACAAAAGAATCTCCTAAACTACGGTAACCTTTAAAATAGAGTTCGCAAACAGGAAGAGTATATTTTTGAATATATCGCCAAATATTTTCTTCGGTAAAATTAAAGACAGGAGAAAATCTGGTATGATTTTCCTTTTGAACAATATAATGGTCTTTACTTCTTACTCCTTCGTCAGAAGCTCTGAATTGAATAGAAACTAAATCAATATTCTTTTCTTTAATAAGTTTTTCATTAGCCAAAGCTTTGGCTTCCATTAATTCATAAGAAGTATTTCTTTGATAGTCTAGACCTAAAGAATTATCAAATTTAAAAAACTTTTTCTTAAAGAGAAGCTCATAGATATTGATTATATGATTTACTTCCGGAAAATCAAATCCTGAGCAGGGAACATAAACAGAAAAATTATCAATTAATCCTGCTTGTTTAATAAGATGAAGTCCGACTAAAGAATCTTTACCTCCAGAAAAGAAAATAGCATTATGCTTTGTTGAATCAATATTTTCCTTTAATAAAGAAATAGCTTCTGCCTCTACATCAATAAGCTCTATAGATTCATTATCTCTTATTTCTTTTATTAAATCAAAAATTATAGATCGAAAATTATCTTCACCTAATTCAGTATCGAAATTATAACAATTAGGACTTGTATTTTTATTATCGACTGGATAATGAGAATTTATTTTATAAAATATTTTATTTTTCGGGAGAAGTTCCTTAATAAATTCAAAATATCTTTCACTTTCCTCTTTTCTATTATAATCACTAATGAAAATTACAAGTGAAGCAGCATTTATCCCCTGCTTAATTTGGTCAATATATTCCTTATGTCCGGGACAATCATAAAAACAAATTTCAAGCCCGAAATAATTGCAAAAGATTTTTGCACATTTAATAGTTCTAGTATCGTCATTTCCATAAATGTCTTTACCATCGGAATAATGAACTTCTTTCATTAAGGCATCAGGATTAACTGTTCTCCCTGTTAATATTTTTACTGCTTTGGAAATGAAAGTTGATTTACCAGAATCTGGTGGTCCTACAACTGCAATTCTGACTTGCTTTGACAAACACATTATAAACATATTATAACATAAAAACCCGGATAAGTTTTTCTTATCCGGGTTTCAAGTTTATATTATGAAAAAAATCATTTATTAATAACTTTAATTTGATCCATATCTCGAATTGGTACGAATTCTAAAATATACCAATCTAATGGTTTTTCTGCTTCAACCAAAGAAACTGTAGAACCGTCTTTAGCAATAAAAGAAATAGAACAATTAAGCGGTTTATAGATTACTATTCTAATTAAATCGCCAATTCGATTATTAGTGAAATCTAAAATTAAAGATTCGATAGTTGAATCTACAGAATTAATATAAATTACATTACCGTTTAAAGTAGTATCAAAAATCCATTTTTTATTAATCTCATCATAAACATAATGATTTTCTAAAGAAGTTGTATTAAGAACATCAATTTCATTTACTCGAGAAATTAATAAATCTTTATGAGCATTTAAATCAGTATTATGCTTTTCAATAGCATCTGCAATAGCTTTATCCATTTCATCCTTGTTAGGATATTCCGGCTCTGGAGGAAGTGGAGGCTTACAGTTATAAATCTTTACATAAAAAACTTGAGATTTAATTGTCTTATTACCGGCAACCTGAAAAATAAATTCTCCATCCATGACTGCAGTTCCTTCAGCCACCGATTGAATATATTCAAGTAAGGCTTCACCAGTAAAGGAGACTTGTCCAGTCCAAGTAGTTTGGTCAAATAATGTAAAATCGACAGAAGTAACTAAAAGACTATCTTCAACTCCAACTTGGCCTTTCTTATAAAAATTCAAAGTAATATTATTAACTGATTCAAAACAAGCACAAGTAGGAAGATCAAACTCTAAAGAAAGATCTTGAGTTTCTCCATAATAGGCAATAGGCCAGGGAGTAATCAGCTTTTTAAATTTGTCAAATTCTAAGACAGTCATTATGACTTTTATTTAAAATAAAAAATCCCATGGAGAATTGATCTCCATGGGATTTCATTCAAAGACTATTAATATCTGGAAATTTAATATTTTCTAATGTCTTTCGATCATTATTCTCTAAAGCAACTTTCACTTCATCCTCTAATCGTTGCTGAATACCAATGATTTGAGCCCCTGGAAGTAATGTTCGAGCAGCAGCATTTAAAATTTTAGTAATCATTTCATCAAGAGTTAAACCTCGAGTTGCCGCTAATGTTCGAACAAAATCAGCTTCTGGGATTGTTGAATCTGGATCTGCTTGAAGAGCCCGGGCTCCTTTTTCTTGTTTCTCCCAAGTATCAAATTCTGCTTGAGAATAATTTAATTTAAGGAGATTTGCAGCATTATCAGCAGCCTCTCGAACTTCTTTAATTTTTAGCTCATAAAGAACTTCAATCGGAAAAATCCAAGAATTAGATTCTTCATCCCAAACTTTTCGGTCATCATCGGGTTCAATATCCGTCCAAGTTTTGGCTGGATTTTTACCGATTTCGGTAATGATATTAAGCTTTTTACTTTGCTTATCCCAATATTTTTTATTCCTGAAATCAACCTTAATACTCCATTTTTGAGTCTTCTTGTCAAAGACTATAACTTGATTTTCAGCAGTTTCCAATGGTTCTTTATCCGTTACATTGGAAGGCAACGGCATATAAGGTTTAGATTCCGGGTTTTTCTTAGGACTATAATAAGGATTAGGGACAGGAGAATATAAGCAAAGATATTCTTTTGTCTCAGGATCAAACAAATAATATAAAAGTCTAATGTCAGGATAAATTGGTTCAGCTGAATCCGTCATATGTCATTAGTTAATGACAATTAAGCAATAAGTTTTCTTATTTCCAAAATATCAAGACATGTTACTTTAGTCCCATTGGTTGTGGTCTTCTCAAAAGAAGTATGATAATGTCCGTTAAACCAGACTTCGGGATTTAACATATTAATAATTTGACAAATATTTGATTGTTCTTCCATAATATCATCAATTAACCTTTTGTCAAATTTACAACGTCTTTTAAATTGTTTATCATCTAAAGTATCTGGACGTGGACCAGTATGTGCCAATACTCCAAAAATTTTAATATCCTTAAACAATAAAAGTTTTGCAATATTAAGCGTTGTTCTTTCTGATCTAAACCAAGTACTACCTTCTTTCAAAATAGCCCGGTCAATTGATACGGCGCCGCCCCAAATAAAATAAATTTTATCGTTAATAGAAACAAGGCTATTATCTCTAAGATGAATAATATTTGGCCATTTTTCCTCTACCTCAGATCTTATAGGATTTAGCCAATATTCCGGATTATCGTGATTTCCTCGGATAAGATAAACGGTATTATTTCTTAATTTAAGCTGTTTAGAGAAATAATTATAAAATTTAGCCGGCTTTTCTTTATAAAATCCTATTTCGCAATCACCTAGAATAATAATATAGGAATCTCTAATATTAAGTTCTTTAATTTTTTGAAAAATGCCATTTATATCTTTATGAAGATCTCCACAAAGATAAACATTACCATTTATTGTGTGTTCAATATTCATTTATGTGATATTCTTTAGGATTAAATGTTGCATAAGTTGCTACAATTCCCTTAAATCGTCCTTCCCGGTAAAGTCTATCTATACAAGAACCTAAACAATTCCTTTCAGCATTATCAATACATTCTTTTGCCATTTTATCAGAAAGATAAAGAATAATTACACCATAACCACTAAAACCTTTTTCTTGAAGTTTATCTCTATCAACCAAGATAGAAGCAGTTCCTATTTTATAAGTTTGAAAACTCTTTTCGTCAAAAACCCCAAAATCCATCTCGTCTATTTCATGGTTAGTTTTAATAGTATAAGTTTTAGAGTTACTAAAAGTTTCAGGAAGAAAACCAATATCATTTAGTTCTTCAAATTTTGTCCGTGGAACAATATCAAATAAAATAACCGGATTAGCATTAGGGTCACTGTTAGGAATGACTATAATTTCATCTCCTTTAATATTTTCATAAATTAAACAAGGAATAAAATCATCGATAAGATTTTTCATTTCCTTGAATGTAAATTTATATTCGTCAATAAAATTATATCGGCCAATTGCTTCAGGAAAATATTGAAGATTAAGGTTATTAGTATCAATATTATTAAACATTCCTAAAAAGTTTTCAGGATTTAGAAATGTTGGGCAATTTCTAATCCAGTAAGAAAGTTTATTTCTTTTCTTAAGGAATTCTTTATTTTCTTTTTTATCTTTAAGGTTTTCATGAATATAAACAATATAGATATACAAAACTATAAAAATAGCTAAACTGGCTAAAAAAGCAATTCTCATATCAAAGGTTTATATCTTGTTCCACATCAAACTTGGCAATCAATCGTTCAGATTCAGCCTCAAGTTTTCTTTTAATTTTGTTTACTAAAATCTTATTATTTTTAGATGAATGCTTACTTCCTCCAATTGAGGAGATTCCATCTGTTAAATCTGAAGCATACTGCATATTAGCCAGGACTTCTAAATCAAATAACTTAGCTTGAAAGTTCTCTTCCAAGGCCTCAATAATTTTTTTACAATTATTAATTACAGGTTGAAGTTGAACAATTAATGCTTCTTGTTTATTACATTTTTCAAGAGTATTTTCAATTTGCTTTTCATACTCTTCTACTAAAATATCTTTTCCTCTCTTTTGAGCAATATTTTTAGAAGATTCTTGAAGTTTAATAAGCTCTTCTAAATCTTTTAATTTTCTTCGTTCGTTATTCAACCGCTGAATAAGAACATTAAAAGATAATTTCAGGGGTTCAATTTTGTTTAATTGATCCTCTTTTAATTTCTTTATTGTTTTTTGAATATTTGATTTAAACAATCCCATTTATTACTATTATACTCTTTTCTTTAAAATTGAAGGTGATTAATGTAAAAAACAAAAAATCCGAAGAACTAATTAAAGCTCTTCGGATTTTTAACCACAAATAATAAAATGAATTACGGCAACGTAATTACATCTTATATTTTATAAAAAATCTAAATTTTTAAAGGTGATTGAATAGAATTTATTACTTCTTGAATAAGATTTTTAAATCTATCTTTATCTGCATGCCATTCTGAATCCCAAACCTCAATTAATTTAATGCCTTTCTTTTCACAAGCTTTTTGCTTTTCTTTATGATAACCCGGTTTTCGTTTCTTAGTTTCATCATGCCAATATTCGCCATTATATTCAAGAGCCAACTTTAATTCAGGAAGATAAATGTCTAGTTCTTTTGGCTTAATAACTGTTCTGTCATTCTCCAAAACTTGACCGGAATAAATTGATTTAATAAATTTACAAAGTTCAATCTCTCCCCTTGAACGCTTATAACTCTTTGCACATTTATAACAGCCTTTGCCGTTCAAATGACCATTTGCTCTTTGCTCGAAAGGCCCATGGATAGGACAAATTATAATAATCTTTTTGGCATGTGATTGATAAACTACTGAAGAATAATCATATTTGTTACCATGAATAGCTATAGCTCTTTCTATAAATCCCTTAGTTGTCAACTTTTGATTTCTTGCACACTTGGGACATCCCGTTCCTTGAAGATGAACTCTAGGATTTTGTATAAAGAATATTTTATCTTTTTTGCAAAAGATTTTTACATTTGTGTGATTATTGACGTAAACTGTTTCTGAATAATCATATTTGTCTCCATGAACCTGCTTTGATTCTTTGATAAAATCTTCTGTAGTCTTAGCTGTTCGATTTGAACATTTTGCACATCCAAACCCTTTCAAATGAGACCTTGGATTTTGACTAAATAAACTGTGAACTGGACAAATTATTGAAACATTTGTATTAGCATTTTTATAGTTGACTTTAGAATAATCATATTTGCTTCCATGAATTTGTTTTGCTAATTTTATAAAAATTTCAGTGTTTAAAAATCTTCTTTGTCTTTTTATCATAGACAAGAGAATAAAATATATCTGAATTCTTTAAGGTATTAATCAAATTTAATGAAAATAAATGTCTTTATCCAACGAAGAACAACGGATTTTCTTTTACTCCAAAAGCATTTCGGTCAATAAGTTCTTTTTCAAGTTCTTCAATTTCTCTTTGACCTTCTGCTCGTAATCCAAGACCATCCGTTAATTGACCTCCTCCAGTAAGAGCAACAGAACCAAATTTTCCTCTAATTGATCCCAATGCTACTTTAGCTTGAGCAAGAGAATATTTGTATACCCACATTTCACGCAAGATCTCTCTAAGCGGTTTTTCCAGATAAACTTGAAGAACTGCATAAAATGAATCAGTATATCGAGGTTCAGGAAGAATTGTAAAATACTGTGTTTCAGGATTAAAATAAAAAGAACGATCTAAAGCGAGAACTCTTCGGCGAGTTTTAAGAAATTCTTGAAGACAGTGAAAACTAAGAAGGTCGAATCCACGGTTTGAAAACTGGTAACTATAAAAAGCTTGCGCTGAAAGAACACTTTGAATAGAAAACAATGAATAGGGACTTCTATTAGAACTTTCATCATAGCTGATTACTTGAGCGCACCGCCTGTAATCCATCAAGTCATAATCAAAGGCATTGGCAAATTCAGTCGGAACATTATCTACTTTTTCTCCTTCAATGGTAAAATCTTGTTTTTTACTAATCTTGAAGAATCCACATAACGAAGAATTATATGTAGTAATTTCATCATATTGCTCAGCAGTAATCACTTCGCAATTCTTAACAGGCCTGTCCCATGTCGAAGGAAGCTCTTCAGCCGGTATATCCCGCAGGGCAATATAAACACGTTCTAACCGTTCAATAGTTTTATCATATGTCTTATTAAAAAGATTTTCAGGCCTTACATGTCCTTCTTGAGCTGCTGCCTTGGAAGCGATTGTACAAAGTTTGCCGATATTAATTCCTTTTCCTTTTTCGTAAATTCTAGAATCAAATAAAAGAATTTCCCGGTCCTGGACATATTTGGAAAAGAATTCAATAGCAATTGAAATAAATTCAAAAACCATATCGCGGTGCAGCTCTACGCTGACAATAGGATAACCAAGACTCCGCATAATTCGATCAGCCAAATCTTTAAATGTTTTGGTTTTATTATTCAGATTTGTAGATAAAAATGCCTTTACGGGCTTAATTTCACAGACATCTTGATTACTCATTTTTGATATTTAAAATCTTAATTCTCAGTTCTCTTTTTCCATTTAAATACTATCGACCTTTTATGAGCAACAATGTTTTAATTAATGATAATTTTATTAGCAAAAGGGCTGATTTTAATACATTAGTTGACGCATGTAAAGGTTTTACTCATACTCTAGATAATCAGCAAGATTTTCTTTCCTTTGAATTGGATGATATTCAAAGACTGGAATTAATTCCAGGCGGATTTTATACATTTGGGAATTATACATGGAATCCGGAAAATCCTGACCCCATGCTAGAAGAAAATGGAAAATGGTCAAGGTATGGTTCACTTTATACAAATTGTAATATTGGTACGCCAGATGAACAAACTGCCCCTCTTTTAAATGAAGAAGGTGTTTGGATTAATGATACGTCAACAGGCACAATTGCTTATTATTACAAACAATTAACCAATGAGCAACAAGAACAAATTAAAAGTACAGGCATTGGAGAATCTACATTTACTGTAGCTCTTCCTCCAATGAAGATTCAGAGGCCTTCGCCATATAATTTTACTCCTATCAATGTCATTGATAGGAACTTCTTTAAAAATAGACCTAACCAGCACTCTTTCATTTCATTTGGAGCTTATGATAATAATAAACCAAATCTTCAATTTAGATTTGTTGTGAATTTTAGAAATATCTATGATTCAGCTACAGATACCTGGATGGTTTATATAGGTAATTCAGTTAGCGAGCCTTTAGCTAATTGTGCTCCTGTAGAAGGCTGGGATGGATTATCTTTTAAAAAATTCAAATTTGAATATGCTCCTTCTGCCGATGATGGCATCATCGGCAGATTATATATCTTAGATGAAACAACCGGAGATTGGAATATTATTCGTGAAAATTTTATAGCTTCTACCGATGCTGCTACATATAAAAATGCTCCGGAATGGGGATGTTACTCAACGCCAGGTGTAGGGACTATTGTTGTTAGGGATTTTAATTTTAAAGCATTCATCCGTTCAGAGTATACCTATACTCTGAACGGAGTTATTTTCCAGTCTTCTGTTGATTTAGTTAATTATTGTTTTGATAATTATTCTTATAATATTGGAGGAACAGGAAATGTTAATATTGATTGGTTCTTTAATAATCGACAAAATCAAATTGATTTAAGTTCTGGAAAAATTACTTTTGACAAAGAATGGTTTCCGGCAGATGAAACTTTTAATTTTGACTATTTCCAAAAGAAAAATAAAACATTAAAAATTTCCGGAGATAAAGGCAGTATCACTTCTTTTGAAAATCCAGGTAAAAAAATAGCTCGAATTAACTTAAAAAGTTGTTCCAATCTTCAAATATTAGATTTAAGTGACAATCCTATTCAAGAATTGGATTTATCAGCAAATTCCAATCTTACTAGTATTAATGTTTCTAATTGTTCCCAGCTCACTAGATTAATTCTTCCCAAAGGCACTGATTCTAAATTAGAATATCTTAATATCTCAAATACCAAAATTAGTAGAATTGATTTATCTGACCTTAATACTTCTAAAGTTGATCTGGAATTAGTTTTTGACCAGCTGACATTAACAAGCCTTGATATTACTGGAATTAAGTTAAAAAATCCCGATACATTTGGAGAAGGAGTTATTAATGTTCAAAATGACTTGCAGTATATTAATATTTCAGAAACCAATCTTTTAACAAATAAGGCAAATTTGGAAAAATTTCTTAATCTTCTTCCGAATAGATTCGGGAAAGAAGCTGGAATTATATACATGTACGGTAAAAAATATACTTCAGGCGGTATTCAGGGTTCTTCTAAAGCCATTGCCAAAACTTTAGATACTCTTAAAACTTATAACTGGCTTTTCTATCTATAATGTCTAATATTGTACAATTTAGTGATTTAGAGAAATGTAAATCTCTTGGATTGAAAAGTCCAATATTGATTTTACAAGATGAATCTTCTATTAAAGCTTCTCTCTTAATAGAAGAATTAGGTGATATGCTTAAGCCAACTACTATGGTCTTTCCCAAAGGACGTTTTATTTGGAGTAAATGGACATCTAACGGAACAATAAGTTGCTATGATGATTCGGCTGGAGGTACTAAGACAACAATAATACAATATCCTTATTCTGAAGTAAGTACATCATATAGTCCCATTACCGGGACTATTCCGGTAAATTTTGATTTAGCTTTTGATAAAAGCTGCTATATTACATGTAAAGAAGGCTCTCCCGTTTCATTATTCATTTATACCGGAACGGTTGGTAAATTAGACCTTTCAGCTTGCCCGACAATAAGAACAATTTATTTTAATGGACCAAATACGATTGATACTGATATTTTAGATATTAGAAATCTTCATAATTTTAATACTTTAAATGTAGATGAAGGCAATTCTATTAAAATTATTCTAGGATATTCTAAACTTCATAAAAAATATTATATTTTAAGTAATTTTACCCATGGAAGAATTATGAGTAATAATATGAGTAATATTACTCCGTTTATTTCTTCATTAAGTCCTTATAATGTCCCTACTCCATTTTATATGGTGAATTACCTTAATGAACAGTTCACAGAAAACGAACTTCAAATAGCAGCAGATAAAAATATTATTCCGATCAATGTCCGATAGCTATATTAAACTTTCCCAAATTACTTCATCATCATTAGAAAATTTACTTCCTAATGATAATCAAGTTTTTTTACCTGGATTATCAGATAATGGAGAATTATCGGATCTTAACCAAACAGCCAGGTTTGTTCAATATAAAAATACATTATCTCCCGACTGTATTGCTTTAACTTTATTACCAGATATTAATACAGTATCTTTTGGTTATCATATTAACCAAGTTGCCGAAACAGAAACAAGAAAGCTTTATGTAGAAACAAATAATAAAGTTTTTAGATACCTTGACATTAATTCAACCGAAGAAGATATTAATGCACAATTTACAATTTATGAAGGAAATCAGGCAATTAATTCTTTAATATTTTCTCCTGTTGCCCTTGATTCAAGCGGTATGATTATTCAGAATAAAGATTTAATCAAGAGTTTTACTTCCAGAAATCAAAATATTACTTCTTTAGAATTGAATCTTCCTTCTTGTCCAGAATTAACTGTCTATGAAACAAATCTTTGTTATTTGAATTTAGCCCCAGAAATGAGATTTACTTATCTTGATATAAGAGATTCATTAATCACAGGAACCTTTGAAATAAATTTAAATTCGCAAATTCAAAATATTAATCTTTCCAATAATGTTATCCAGACTTTGATTATTAATGGAGATCATACCGTATTGAATACTTCTAACACAGATTTTCTTACTCAGAAAGCCAACCGTTTAAGTTATGTTAAATTTAATAACTGTAGTGTAGAAAATGACCTTCAAAATGCTTTAAACAATGGTGGAATTCAGTATGATATTGAGTGAAACTTTACACAAGCTTGACGTTTCATTTACAATAACAAATTAATAGACAATATATTATAAATAATTGCATGTCTAATAATGAACGTATGTATGCGATTGTGTTTGATTTAGATACAGATAAATTGAAAGCTTTGTATTATAATACTTCATGGAATAATGCTTATAAAGATATTGAAAAAGTATTAGTAAAAGAAGGTTTTAAAAGGCAACAGGAATCAGTATATTTTGGAGATAAAGATAAGATAAATGCAGTATCATGCGTTTTGGCAGTTCAAAAATTAGCAAAACAATTGACTTGGTTTAGTGAGTCAGTAAAAGATATACAAATGTTAAGAATTGAGGAAAATAGTGATTTGGGGAAAGCTATTAAAAATACTTATTTGTGATTGTGATTTCTTAATTCAGTCAAAAAATTTTCTACTGACTCAACAAGATCTAAATATTCTGGACTCTTTTTTATAGCTTCTACAAACTGTGGATCTTTCAAAAGATATGATTGTTGATAAAATTTATAAATCGAATCATCGTCTTCCTTTATGTGTTTTAATGGTTCGGATTTATATTGTTGGGGAAGTGAGTTTGTTTTCATATAAATTACATTAAACGGGTTGAATATCTCCGGCTCCTTCCTCTGGAGCTCCTATTTCACTAGTCGCCGCTGGTCCGCCTCCAAATTCGGGCGGATTTTCAGAACCTCCCATTTCACCTTCTGGAGAACCTCCCCCAAGATTCATACCTTCACCAGGTAACCCTTCTCCACCCATTCCTCCGCCGGGTTGTTCTCCACCTTCACCTGTAATCATATTTTTCCAAGTAGGGCCATATTGACGACGCTGTTCAATTTCCCAAAGCAAAGCCGCCTCAGTCTTAAGGAATGCAATATTAGCAAGAATTTCCTTATCCGACCAGTCAAAATATTTCTTAAGGGCATAAATCTTAGAAATAATTTCATTAGAAGAAACGGCATTAAAGATGTCATTTCTCATTTGAGCAATTTGAAGCTCTCTCATGAGATAATAAGAACCAGGCTGGTTAAACTTAATATCTATATGATTTTCATGAAGATGATAACGTTGCCATAAACCTTTAAACTTAAGATGAGTAATAAAGGCTTGTTTTAAAGCATAAGCAAATGAACGTTGAATATCAGTAATAAAATCAGCAAACCGCAATTCTTCTACCAAGATCTGGCTAGGATCAGAATTAACTGCTTTTTCGGAAAAATTAAGATAAGAAGAAGGAACTTTTAAATCTCGATAAAGAGCTTTTAAGAAGAAATCCAAGTCTTTAATTTCCCCAAGATTATCCCCGCCCTTTAACGATGTAACACTAATTGCTTCACCATTCATAGGCTTAGCAAAATAGTAAGCATCAGTCATGGCTTGAGGATTATAGCGTTGGCTAATATCCCCAGTATTAATATCCATAACTTTGGATTTCCAATAATTATCCATGAGCGTTTTAAGATAACGCTCAGCAGCAGATGGAGTCATGTTTCCTGTTGGAATTGTAAAGACTAATCGTTCAGGAGCACGTACCAAACGATAAATTACAATAGCATCTTCAATGTAAGAAAGCTGGATATATCTCCTTCTTGCACGTTCAATAAAAGGAACCATATATTCTCCGTCAGCATCCCATTGTCCGGAATAAACATAAAAAAGCTGATTAGCTTGATAAGGCACTAATTCAATCTTTTGAATCTTATTGCCGTCATTCGGGTCATAAATCGGCTTTCTTCCTATGAAGGAATCAATAACTCGGGCAGCCTTTGACTTCCAAATCGTATCTACAAGATCTGCCGAAATATCAATTACTCCTAAAATTCCTTCCTTTAAATTTTCAGGTTTTGCATCATTTACAATAAGTTCCAGAAAAACTTCTCCCTCGACAAGATAACGCCAACAATAAGAAGACCCTTTTTCTTCAAAATTGAAAAGTTTTTGAAAATAATCAAATTCATCCAAAAGAGTTGATTCCTCTACTACGTCAGCATTAGGCTTGGAATACCTCATTGTAGCGACACGTCCCCGGTCATCAACCGTAATAAACTCATTAGTAATATGCTCCAAAGCATTTAAAATTTCTGAGTACTGCGCCATCATTCTGTACTCATAGAGTCTTGCGCTTTTGTTGTCGTTAAGCGTCGAATAATAAATTGAACCGTATGGATAACGCCCGAAAACTCCCTGGGCAAATTTTTCATCAGGCTTATCATAAGTGACAGAGACTGCATTATTAGCTAACCCTTCCCTGCGGCGGATTCCTGTATTGTAAAATAATTCATATTTTGGATTCGCTCCCGCCGTATCGAGTTCAATAAAGTTACCAAGAACTCTTGAATTCTGGCTAAGCTTGGACAATGCTTTACCAAGATTAGTTTTAAATCTCTTTTTGGTCTCTGCCATAATTTTCTATATTTAAAGTCCTTTAAAATAAGTCTTTATTAAATCTTTAGTTTGCTGCCATTTAAAATACTTTCATTTTATTTTAAAATATTCTTAAAATGTTTAAGTGTGGAATTTAAACAATCTTAATAAAGAATCCTTTTTCTTTTGAGATAGAAGTAAATCCGGCATTATTAAAAACATAAATGTCAAATATAGTTCCTGTAACTAAACTTTTAGGCAGTTTAAATTTAATAAGATTTTCACTCATTGAGATTATTTCTTCAGTAATTGCAAATCCAGAAACTTCTCCCATCTTAATTGTATCAATGGTAACAGGGGTCAGTCCTTCTGGCTCTAAATCAATAGGATCAACTGGTTTAACTAAGAGTCCTGTGCATTGATTGGCGAAAAAAGACCGCCCTTCAATTATTAAAGTTTTTTCAGATTCAATCGAAATATAATTTTCAATTCCTTTTCTCAACCGAATATTATCGACAATTACATTAGTAATGGAAGGCCATCCATCTTTATTAAAATATTCTATTCCTTTTTCTCCAATTTTAGCTACATTTGTATTATAAGCCATTTCGTTCTCTACCGAAGTAATAACTCCGAATTTTTGAGAAGGCCTGTTGAAAATCCATCCTTCAATAGTAAATTCGGATGTTCCATGAATAAGCCAATTTTGATTTTCTTCGGCTGTTCGAGGGTAATCAATTACAAAATTACCGCCCCATAAAGCTTGACATCTTATTTCTTGAGAGCCAGTCTGTAATTCCTGAGGAGTCTGCCAGGATATAAAAAAATAGGGATTAGTAAATGCAGCAAAATTAGTAAACATTTGCCAAATATCTCCGAAGAATTTTGTATAAAAATTTACGCTAAGATTGATTTTAATAGGAGTAGGCTGTTTATATCTTATCTCCTTAGGAGACATATATGTTCTTGGCTGTAGCTGCTTATTAAAAGATCTTGTACTGTCGAAAGCAATTGACTGGACCTCTCCAACTACAACCGGTAAGGTAATATTACCAGCGGCATTTACAATGTCGGTAAAAACCCGTGTTTTATTTCCGATAAGATAACGTGGAACAATATATTTTTCTTTTCCATTTTCATCCTTGCCTCTTCTAATTACACAATCATCAAAAGCACTAAGGAATTGGGCTAAAAGAATTTCAATTTCAGAATTATATTGCTGGTCCAACATTGTCAAGTATTTAAAATGAAAAAGACTAGTCAACTTTAATGACTAGCCTTTCATAAATTCTTTAAATCGATCAGCCCAGTTTTTATTTCTTAAATTAAAAACAGGTATATTATAATGATTTGCCAATCTTATAACAGTTCCAGTTCCTCCAGTTTCAAAAGAAGTAAAAGTTTCAGCTCCGTCCCGGGTATAACATAAAACAAAATGAGAAGGAGTCGCTAAATCCTGCCCTAAAATCTGAAGAACATTTCTTCGATGAAGCTTTAATGTGCTTTCTCGAAGATTACTGAAATTGGGATGAACTCTACTAAGAATTTCATCAATACAATTTATTAAATCTAAAGGTGTAACATATCCATGGACTTTATTATTGAAAAAAGTCCATGGAAGATAAATCTCTTTATTGTAAAGAGATCTTACACCATTTTCAAAAGCGGTATCAGCTCCTTCCGCTCCTCCGCTTCTGAGAATACAGCCTTCTTTTTCTAATAAAGAAGCCAGGGCTGTCATCTTTTCAAGATACTCATGAGGAGTATCTCTATTCCCAACTCCAGTGTAAAAGATCTTCATTAGGCTAAAAGAATATTCTTCAATCCAATTTCATTGAGATAATCATCTTCTAGAGCATTAAGTACTAATTCTTTTTCATCAATTGGCTTCGCATCTTTAGTAGACATGATATGATAACCTATTGAACAACCCAATTCAGAAGTAATTGCATCAATCATCTTTTCAGCCGGTGCGTTATTCATATCAATTCCATACTTTGTATAGACCAATTCCAACGCTTCTAAACATTTTTCGTTATAATCTCTTTTCATTTTTATACAAATCTTTCTAGGAAATATTTTGGAAGTTTATCTTTATTTTGAATTAGGCTTTTAGTTAATGTTCCATCTAAAATATAAGTTACTGCCTCGTCAGAAGCATTTCTAATAGTGCGCCCGCACATTTGAATACAAGCGCCTAGCATTTTATTAGTGTACCATTCTTTATCATCTTGCGCTAATCGTTTAACTCGTTCATCGCCCAATGGCAGAAATGGAGCTTTTAAAATAACGGCAAACTCTCCCAAGGCACCACAAAGGTCAACACCATGAGTCATTGACGGAGACACAAGAATTGTATCATCATTTCGTTCAATATGTTCATTAATTAGAAATTCATTAGTTTTTCCTGGTTCTCTAAAAAGAAAACGGGGATTATTGCCTACTGCCTTTTTAAATGCTTCGGTAATTTCAAAGGTATGAGTATGAATAATACCTTTCTTTCCTTTATAATTTTCACAAATCTGTTTAGCAATCTTGCAAAGTTGGGGAATTACTAAAGCTTTGTTTGAATAAGAAACAGAAAGAAAATTAGATAAATGAATTGGGGCTTTCTTAGGATCAAATGTAGATGCCGATTCAATATAATAATACTCGTCCTCCTTAATTCCCAATTGCTTGGCAAAGTTCTTATAATCAATAATAGTAGCTGACATAAGAACCACTAGATCACAATGCTTAAACAATCGTTGGGCAATTTTATCAACCTTAAAAGGTTTAAAAATTAACTCTTCTTTATTATGTTCAATAATAAATTCATTATTATCGATAATGTCAAGTACCTTGTCGCAAGAATCATTAAAAATATTAATGGCTCGGAAAACAAGTTTCTTTTCTTTACTCATTTTCTTAAGGTCCTTGCCTCTCATTTCTTTTCTTTTTTCTACGAGAGTAGAATAAATTGAAGCTTTCGCACTCCTCAGCCAAAGAATATATTTTTCATAATTAGAACCTTGAGTTGGCGTAGGAGGAATCTCAATATTAAGCTTTTTCAAAATCTTAAAATTAAAAGGAACTGTATAAGATTGAACCAATAAATCTTCTAATTCTGCACATTCATCAGCAATAATATTCCTTTTAGCCCTGCAAGCCGGAGGAAGACTCATAAACATTGAATAAGAATAAAAAGAACATTTATGCTTTAATGCCTCATCTCTTTTTAAGAAATATTCACATTGTCCACAAGAAATGCAGAGTTCCTTTTGCTCAGGTTCAAAAACACAAGGTCCCAAATCAGATGAAAGAGTTGGAACCATGGAACAAGGATAGTTTGATTTCCCTTTTAGCATAGTATCTTCAGGAAACAATTTTTTATATTGATCCTGAAGAGATTTGGTAACAGTTAAAATAGCTGTTCCTTCTTTAAGGGAATCTGGAACATCATCCTCTTCTATATCATAAATTGCCCCCGAATCTACAAAATCTCGATAAGTTGCAGAAATATCGGGAGCAGACTGTGCAATTGTTTTAGAAATTATACTTTTACCTGAACCTGTCGGAGCATTGATAATAATATATTTCTTTCCTAGATTCCAGGCTTTATTCAATTCTTCAAGAATATATTCCTGATTTTTATTAGGCTTATATTGAGAAGGAAAGTATTTTTTAAAATCCATTATCCTTTAATTTCAAAAGTTACTGTACTATTCAAAAACTTAGAAGAAATCTCTTCTTTATAATTTGCTATTTTTAGATTAAGAAGCTTATTCCCCCTGGTGACTGTATCAACTTTATAATCAAAGATAATCTTATTATCAGTTTGTTTAAAACTAAATGGATAAAATAACTCTAATACTTTAATACTTCCAGCACTTTCAATAAAAAATTTAATATAATGATTTTTAACTGTTACCATTTTTAGCTTTCCTGTTTTAAAAAGCTTATCATCATGATAAATGTTAATATCATAAAGCAAAAAGTTATCAAATAATTTTTCTATTTCTACAAATTCCATGATTAACCATTCATAAATGCAATCTTATCTCTCTTACTCATCGGAAGTAAAGCATTATTATAATAATTCCAAAATTCATTTTTAGGAATTACTTCAATAATGTTAACACTTTCACAAGGTATCCAACGATAATCTTGACAAAGAATATCCCAAACTATAACAATATTATGTTCTTTCTGGTTTATTGTTGGTGAATGCTTCGGCGGTCGATAATTTAAATTTACTCGTCCTTGAAAAGAAGTTAAAATATCCGACTTGGTACAAATCATTCGACGGACTCTCCCAACAGGGTAAGTCCGTCGAAAAAAACTAATAATCAAAATATTGTCAAATAAGAGATTTTCTAATCTGTTTCTATCCATTATTCTTCAATATTATGTACTTTACCGAAAATACGTCCTTCGCTAAGGAAATGTCCATGCTTAACATATTCTCGTTCACCCGATTCATTGGTAATATAAAGACCTCCAGATTCAAGACCATGAATTCCCGGGAAAATTACAATATCACCAACCTTATAATCTTTTACTCGAGGACCAATCATTTTAACTTGTCCTTTTCGCCAGGCTTTAATATCGGAATTAGTTGCAGTTAAAAACTGACCTACTTTCTTAAATCCTTCTTCAAGGTCAATCATATCAAGCAGAATGGTATCATAAGATACCCAGTCTAAACAATAATCTTGAAGACCCATATCTCCCTTATATTCCTGCTTGTTAAGGTCAATAACAAATTCAGGAATCTTATAATAATCATCTACGTCTTTAACCATGGTTTTAATATTTTTCGTTTATTTTTTCTACTAGGAATAACATTCCCCAAACTTCTCTTTCAGATATATTATATTTTCGAGAATATTTCTTAACAAAATTATCTGCTCCTTTTACTAATTCTGACTTCTTTTTAGAAATATAATTAATTCTTCCTTTATTCAAGGTTGGAAAGATTGATTTAAGAACTTGGTAAAGATAAGGTCCTGAATTATCGAAATAAAGGCTTTTACCAAATTTATTCATTGTTTCATTTATAATTCCTACTAATCCGGGATTATAAAATGAAGTATAACGATTAAACAAAAACATATCCGAATTAGAAACAATATGTTCCGAGACATCTGTTTCAGTTTTATATAATGCTTTGTTTAACAAAGGAAAAAATTCAGTGCGAAAATCCATTTTTATTAATTTAATCTATTTCTTAAAATTAGAAGGTGCCATTAAATATTAATAATCATGGCTATTCAGAAAGATGGAAATAAAGTTTGGGCAAGCATAAATGATTTGTCTTTAATTCAAGATATTCGAGATGGAGATAAATTTTTAGTCCAAACAGCTGAAGGTACAACTACTTTACTTGATTTTGCATCTTTTATCATTACACTTGACAATGTTTCTTTCGGCTCTCAGTTTAATGAAATGTGGAATTCTTATTCTGCTTCTTCTGACCAAATCGATAAAATCGGAACTTCTACCATTGTTGTTAATAATCTTTCTTCAGACCAGAATAACTTGTCAGATGCAGTTAACCAGTTAAACTTGAATGATATTTCAAATTATAATGAGGTTGTAACTGGTATTAATACGTTAATTGAAATTATCAATCTTAACCCTGCATCTTTCCCCAATCTTCCAACAGGAGTTACTATTCCGTTAGATCCGCTTCCTCTTAAATCATAATCCTTCAATTTCAGTACGAGGAAGCAAAAATTCCTGACGTTCAATCAAGGATTCCATCATTCCTCGAGTCTTGTCAGCTTTAGAAACCTGATTCCCACCGAGATAGTAAGCCTGAAGATTCTTATCATCTTCAGCAGAATAAAGGTCTCCATTTGGATTAATAATAATTTTAATGTCTCCTAAACGGTTATTAAGATTTTCAAGATTAATAATACCAGGGCAATCTTTAACAGGGAAGAAAACGTCAGCTTCAAAATCAGTATAATACTGCTGCATTAAATTTTGAAAGACAGAATCAACTTTCTTAATATAATTGATGTCAGTATCTCGGGTGCCATTATCTATGATTTTGATCTTATCATCAAAGGGACAAATAAAGATTACATCTAATAAACTAAGAGAATCTCGAACCCTTTGAATAGTCTCGACCAAAAATTCTTCACTAACCTGATTTGCTTCAGCTGCTAAAACAGTATAAACAAGAACGTCGAGAGGACAACGATCATAAATGATATACTTTTCATCCTTAAGTTCTGTCAATTGATCAATCATATAATCCAAGATAAACTTTTGCGTTTCTTCGCAGGTTTTACTTGAATGATTTATCTTTTCGGCTTTTAACCTATCTCTGTAAGTTTTGGCCGGGGTTTTATACATCTTAAAGGTATTAATAAATTCACGAATTAATGTAGATTTACCTGAGCAACTTGTTCCTGAAACGGCAATTTTCATAACTTTTATAAAGTCATTATATCACGAGAATTGTCTTTAAATACAAAATATGTTTCTTGACGAAGAAAATTTAGAGATTTTAAAAGATATTTCTGAAGGGATCTTTGAAGAAAGCTATAATCAGTCGAATACGTTTAATTGGGAGGTTGAAAAACCAACTATAGGGCAACCGCCGACAGGAGCATTGGAATCTCAGCAAAGCTTGCAGGATTTGATTTGTTCTATTAAAGGTAAGTTGGATATTATTTCTCAAAATTGCTCTAATGAAATTGATTCTCCTCAATTATCCTATCTTCGATCTTTATTGACTGCTGATTTAACTGCTATCTCTTTATCTCTGGAAGATTATATTACCCAGTTAAACTCTGGGATTAATCTTCAGCAAACTATAAATGTTGGAAATAAACGAGTGACTATCCCGCAAATTATTTCCATTCCTTTAAATTAATATGAAAGCTTTAAACTATTTGAGAAAAAGAAATTATCAACTTTGGCTGGAAAAATTAGTAGTTGGAGTTGAAGAACCTATTTTTATTAAGGGAGTTGGAGATATTTTAGCCAAAGTCGATAGCGGTAATGGAGCCTTTAATGTAATTCATGGCGAAGATTTTTATTATCAAGGCGATGTTGTAGTTTTTACTACCTATGATGAGAATGGTAAAGATCACAGGGTTTCTAAAAAAGTTCAGGACACTATTACAATTAATATTGGAGCCGGCCAAACTGAAGATCGTCCTGTAGTATTATTTGATGTTAAGTTTGCCACTGATGAATTTTTAAATGTTCCTTTTACGGTTGGTAACAGGTCCAATAATAAAAATAAAGTTTTATTAGGACAAGAGTTTCTTAAAAATGAACTTGATGCTTTAATCGATATTTCAAAAGATAATATTTCTGATAAGAAGATTGAAGTTGATTATACTCTGAAGGAAGAAGATACATCAACTGCAATGCATGGCGGAAATAATTTTCTTCCTAAATCATTAAAAACTAATCCGTCTGGAGCAACATCCACTGCCGGCAAAGCTTACCAAGCTGCTAAAGGCGGGATTCGGGGAGCTTATAACATTTATAAAACTCTTGGAAATACTGATTTGAGTATAGGGCAAGGTATTGATACTCTTAAAAAGAATTTGGCTGATGCTAAAAAAGAAATTCAAGATTACCAAAAAGATGACAAATATCTTATCTTCAAATATTTGAATGATAAATTCATGGCATCTGGACAACCGATTAGCCCATTTGTTAAAGATCCTCAAGTTTATAAAATTCTTGATTATATTGGTTATACCTATGAAAATAAGCAAATAGGCAATAAACAGAATAATTCACAAGGTCAGTCGAAGGATCAAAATCAAGAACAAAATCCAGAACAGCAACAATCCGACAGTACAGAAATTGTTAATTCTTCATATCAAGAAAATTCTTTTAATTTGATTAAAGAAGAAACAACATTTGAAAAGACTCAAAGAGAACAGGCTTCTGTTAATAAGCCTATTCTTTACCTTGTTCTTTTTGACAATAATCAGAAAGAGGCTTTTAAAGATTTTCTTAAAGATAATTATCCTCAGGCTGAAACTGATTTTAACAAAATAATGTCAGATATTAAATCTGATTTTTATTCTGATACTACTAAACGTCTGGGAAGAATGTTAGTTGATGGACTTAAGTCTAAAGGTATTTTAACTGAATTTGTTTTAGTCAGTGGTGTTAAAGGTTCCAGAAAAGTTACTCCTATCGCAGAAGCTTTTGAAAAATCTATTTTCACTGAATTCCTTGGTGAAAAAGTTATCAATTATATTGAAGAATTATTAACCAATTCTGAACTTTCTTCGGTGGATGAACAAGGTAATTTTTCCAGTAATCCTCAATTTGGATTTAAGAAATACCGAGCAGTTAATGGAAGTACAATCGCCACTGAAGGACCTGTAGACAGTCAAATTAAAAGATGGATAGATAGCAATAAAGGTGGAGAAAATCCTAATATTTTTGCTGCTTTCCGGAAGTTTAATAATTATGGAACTCAAAATGATAAAACTTCTGAAAAGAACAATACATCTTCTGAAAATAAAGGTGAGGGGGATTCTTTTGGTAAAACTGAAGGAGGAACTCCTCCGCCTCAACCTGAAAGTCCAAATCAAGGAACTGAATTTGAGGGAGAAGATGCCAGAGCTACTGACGGAGAAGATTATTCTTCAGAAAAACAATCTCAAGCATCTCAAGATACAAAGCGTTTAAGCGATTCTTCTAAAAAACAAAGAAAAGCTAAACAAAAAACAACTAAAAAAGAAAAATATCCCAAGAAGGCTCCCGATGGATTTATTCCTCCCAAAAAGAGTAAACGCCTGAATAATGGGCATTATCTTTGGAAAGATTCAACTTCAGGAAGATTTTTGGAATATGATCCGGAAACAGGCATGATTTATGATGCCCTTGAATGGCGAAGGCAAAGGGGACAGGAAGAGAATGAAGAAAACCTTCTTGAAACAACTTGTTCAGAATTTATTTTGAATATTTTATTTGGATAAAGAAAAACCCGAAGGATTTAATCCTTCGGGTTTTTAATCATAGGGCTTTCATTGAAATTAGCGATTTGAATAATTTTTCAAGAACTGTTACACTCATTGAATTACCAATTCGTCGAATAATTCCATTAACTGAAATCGGACGGCCATTTGCAAGTTTTGTTTTTGCTATACTTTGATAAATTGAATCATCTCCGGAACTTGAATTATAATACATTCCCATCAACTTCATCAAAATTGCCGGATGAATATATCCCCAGCTAAACTGTCCGGATTTATTACGAAGAATAAAGTAGTTTGCATTGCCAACTCCTCCGACTTTCATAGGAATAGATGAATTCTTGAGAATTGTAGGAATATAACTTAAATTACGTTTATTATAAGAATTTAAAAGAAATTGGGTCAATAACTTCTTAGCAATGATTTCTTTAAATTTCTTAATAGCAATTTCATCAACTTTTTGATTATTATATTTTCCTAAAGCTTCTTGAACTACTTGTCCCAAAGGATCTTCCCCATAGTCAAGATCCAATTCACCCTGAACCAATGGTTTTTCTTTCTTAACCTTTGGTTTTGCGGGTTTAGTTCCAAAGTCTAAATTTAATTCACCTTGCGGATTATCAATAGTAAATTTACCGCTATATTCTTCAAAATAACCAGAAATACCTTCCGCTAAAACAGTAGAAAGATAATCAACAGTATCGCTTTTTTCAGATACATCCAAAATTACAGGTTGCTGTTCGCTTCTGATTTTCTTGAAGAATTTAATAACCTGAGGATCATTAAATTCTTTATCAATAACATTAGAATCATACTGAAATTGATTTAATTGAAGGTTTCTGGGATCAACACTTCCATTTTTAACAAGCTTATTAAAGATATAGTCAGTAGCTTCTGCAAATCTATTAATGCCAAATTTAGAGACTAAACCTTTAACAAGTTCTCGAGGATTTTTGGACATATAGCCATGAGAATACTTTGAACTCATAATGTAGTTCAAAGTTTTGTCCAAAAGCTTTTGATAATCCTTTTCGGATTTAGTGGTGTTCAATCCAAAATTAGTTGCCATCTTATCATCAAAAGCTTCTAATTTATTTGGATTAATTCCTGCTTCAATATCATTTCGAATACCAACGATATAAATTCGTGGACGACGAATTACGGAATTAGTATAAGAAGTCGGATCAAGGTACATTGGATAAAAACTATATCCAATAGTATTGAAAATCTTTCCAAGGAGTCTCAAATAACCTCCTTCAGATATGTCTACTTTTCCAGATTGTCCCAGTCTGGATTGAATTACTTTAATTTCTTTTTCTTCTGTAATAAATTCAGAAGGAACTTCATCTTCATCTTCAATATCAGCCTGGCCAAAAGTAGAAACATTTTCAAGAATAATAACTTTTGGCTTTAATGTTTGGGCAATCTTTAATGTTTGAAATGCCAGCTTACCGTCAGAATCTGGAGAAATAGTTACTTTAGTTCCTTCGGGAAGTCCTTCAGGTAAAGGATCAGATTCATCATTATTAACAGTGATTGCAGTATCTCCATTAATATCAGTTAAATGCCTTTTAATATTGACGACAAATTTTTTATTGGATCCTTCAGGTTTTACTTGACGAGAATAAATGCCATATTGTTTACCAGATAAAGAAAAAGCCTGGCAAGAAAATCCTGCAATTAAAACATCTGCGCTAAGCTTTGAAGGTTCAACCTGGTCTAAAACATCATAAACATTCGGAATAAATGAATCATTTCCTTTAGCAAGTTTTTTACCATGAAGTTGCTTATAAACTGCTTCAGCCTCTGGATCAATATCAGATGCCAGAACAATCCTGTATTTGACTCCCAATTTATCAAGGGCAATTTCCGGAGCTCCCATTCCACTGAATAATGTTACTACATTAAGAACAGGATCTTTTCTTTTTTGAGCTTCCTGAATTAGCTCAATATTTTGTAAAATTTTTGTAAATTCTTGCATAACCTTTAAACTTTTGATAAGTCATCAACAATATTATTAGTCGGCTTTTGAAGATTCATCCTAGACTCAATAAAGGCGATAACCTGGCTAGCATTGTTTGCCGTTACATTTTGAAGATTCTCCGGAATATCAGTAGAAGGAGGAGCCATGAAAGCTTTTAAAAGAAGATTAGCGAACATTGCAAGCTTTGTATCGGAAATAAAAGCTCCTTCTTCATTTTGAGGAATATCTCCAGTTTCCGGAGTTTCAGTAGGATCATCGGCTTGAGGCTCATTAATATCCATTTCAACCTCAGCATCTACTTCTTTATCGCCTTGATCTCCCTCTTCTCCAGTAGGAAAAGGAAGGTCTTCATCATTAGCTTCTTTAATCAAATATTGTTTTGTTAAAGTATCTAATGTCTTGAATAAATTAGAATTCATGATAATTTTTATTTACATGCTATTAGAAGACCGATAACTTCAGTCAAATTCTGGTACTTCTTGTTAAGGAAAAGAAGACCTGACTTCTTAAGATAATTTTTAAAATCAGTAAAATGATCTATAAAACTAAAATTATAATTTTCAGCCATTACTTCATCAAATTCTGGAGAATCATCAGAAATGATTGCCAGATATTCATTAATAGAGATATTGGAAATGATGGTTGGAAATTTAATTTTATTTTTCAGGAGTTTTAAAATAAGAAAATAATCCTTTGGCAAATCGGATTGATCTTCAAAATAGAGAAGAATATTTTTAGTAGTAAAATTTTGGCAAACATCTAAAAATTTTGTAAAGGTAAAATGTTTAAAAAGCGTAGAAATATCTTTTGAACTTTTAATGTCATTGTCTAAAGCATACTTGTTGGCTTCAAATAAAGCTGAATCAAATAAGCAATTCAAATCAATAACAGTTAAATTCCGGATTTTAAATTCGATTGGCATAAATTAAATTTTTCAAGACTTTCTTTTGGCGAACGGCCAATTCTTAAATTGATTATACCATTGTAATATTCATCTTGCTTGAATAAAACATCTTCTTCAAATTGGGCCTTTGCTTCAAAATAACTCAATTCCCATTTACAGGTACAAAATTTTATAATCTCGAATTTAAATTTATCTTTGCCTAATTTTTTAATATCTTCATTTAATTCCGGAGAAGACCCGGTATAAGTTTTCCAATCTGTTTCTACTTTTTTATGTCTTTTTCTTGTTTTACCTTTTAATGGAGGAAGCTTTTTAACCGATGTACAAAGTTTTTTACCGATGTACATTTTATTATTTTCCAAATTGGTAATTCGATAGACAAACCCGAATATTTCTTCAGGGATGTCTATCGAAGTAACCCAATGACCTAAATCTTGATTCATTGGAATCAATTATAATCCGCCAAATGCGATTTTAATTCATCAAATGCTTTTTGAACTTCAATATCCGTCATTTTGCGGTCCTGGTCCATTCCTCCTCTGGCTTTATATTCTCGATAAGCTACTTCATAAGGACTGCATCCACGGCTTTCAGCCTCTTCTTCAATTTTTTCCCATTCCTTATCAGTAAAGAAATCAGCCGGAATTTCAGGATATTCTTCAGCATCTTCTTCTTTATATTTTCGTTTAATAACCCTCGTTTTGAATAAAGACTTAGGAATTCTATTGTCTCCTGGGGCATACGAATCGGTATTTGTAATATTTCCTCCAGTCGCCTGGGCTGAAGGAGCTAAAACAGAACCTGCTGTCATTCCTTCGCAGTCTTCTTCAACTTTTTTCTTGTTAATGAATAATGAGGCAATATCCTTATGTCTTTTTAGCTTCATGATGTTATAATAACATTAGTTAAAGACATGACACCTCAAGAAAAACTCGAACAATACTCAAAAGAAATTGCTGAAGATTTGAAATTAAATGAAATGGTTATTCAGCAAAAATCTTTTGAAATTCCTCAAAGAAAACATTATTGGGTAACAAAGCTGATTTTAGAAACACAGGAACTCAATAGATTGGAACGAAAGAAGAAAGCTCTTGAAAAAACTGCCCTTGAAAAGCAGGAGCCATTGGTTCAAATGTCTACTGCTTCTATGAAAAATGTTATTGCCAATACCAAGCCTATGCAGGAAATTACTCAAGAGATCGAAGATCAAAAGATGCTGGTTGAATATTTGAATAAAGTCGAAAAGATCTTCGCCTATATTACGAATGACATTAAGAACATCGTCGAGATCATGCAGCTTCAAGTTCTGTAATTTAATTCTAAAAAATATCTAGAAAATTTTAAAAACTTTTAGGCTTGTACTTTACTACCTGGAGGGTAAAAGAATTTAAAATAATTCTCCAGGAGATTTTAAAAATAAATTGTCGAAACCAATCTGATTTCTATAAGTCAGATTGGTTTTTTATTATCCATAGAGTACCGAAGAGATCCTGATAATAAATGTACTTATTCAAATCTTATTCGGATTAGACAATTATCTATTTGGTTAAACCTCCAAAACAGCGCTCGGTGATTTCGTGTGCGCGTGTGTGCGGGCGCGGGCGCGCATAGAAAAAATTTTTAATATTTTAAATTATTTTA
>ERZ779861.47-NODE-47-length-178039-cov-4.886866_pt1 | contig 178039 bp, 142 predicted proteins | sample MGYA00511558_ERZ779861 | MGnify/ENA primary metagenome ERZ779861 (study PRJEB29588, sample SAMEA2163432) | human gut metagenome | biome: human gut; feature: human-associated habitat; material: faeces | place: Denmark | collected 2008/2010 ...
CGCGAGCTGGGTTCAGAACGTCGTGAGACAGTTCGGTCCCTATCTGTCGTGGGCGAAGGATATTTGAGAGGAGCTGTCCTTAGTACGAGAGGACCGGGATGGACATACCTCCGGTGCACCAGTTGTCCTGCCAAGGGCACAGCTGGGTAGCTGTGTATGGATGTGATAAACGCTGAAAGCATCTAAGCGTGAAGCACACCTCAAGATAAGATATCCCACAGCTTTAAGCTGGTAAGACCCCTTCCAGACTAGGAGGTAGATAGGTCGGAGGTGGAAGCGCAGTAATGCGTGTAGCTGACCGATACTAATAGGTTGAGGGCTTGAACTACTTTTTTGGAAGAAAGTTTCCAAAGGTGGAACGGGAAGATGCAAGACCCGGAACACCGATGTGTGATGATTTCTCTTTGTTCGGTTTTCAGAGAACAGTGGTTTTTTGAAAAATGAAATACAGAAAAGACGGAAGCACCCGAAGAAGGGAAGAAGAGAAGCACCTTTAGCTCAGTTGGTAGAGCAACTGACTCTTAATCAGTGGGTCCCGGGTTCGAATCCCTGAAGGTGCACCAGAAGTCAGTGCCAATGACGGCGAGGGTCCACCCGTACCCATACCGAACACGGAAGTTAAGCTCGCCGGTGCCGAAGATACTTGGTTGGAAGCGACCCGGGAAAATAGGGCGGTGCTGACATAGAGTTGGTGATGATTGCGATGAGGGTCCACCCGTACCCATACCGAACACGGAAGTTAAGCTCATCCGCGCCGAAGATACTTGGCTGGAAGCGGCCTGGGAAAATAGGGCATTGCCAACATTTTTTTATCTTTGTCGGATCAAGGATGCAGATATGAGATGCAACTGATTTGACAAACTATAATCCTCCATAGCTCAGTCGGTAGAGCGCATGACTGTTAATCATGATGTCACTGGTTCGAGCCCAGTTGGGGGAGCCATAAATCCCTAATGCGAAAGCATTGGGGATTTTTACTTATTACCTATTTTTTCTTTACTCTTCGCTAAACTTCACATTAGTGAGTTTTGAAAGTAAGAAGTAACAGTAAATATTGAAGAAGTTTTTTGCATGACTCCGCCTTGATTGGTTTTAGATTTTATGATAAAATATTTTCAAAAGGTGATTGTTATGATATTAGAACTTGAAGGTAAGAAGTTCGACTTAGATATTGAAAAAACCAAGAAATATTACACAACGCATTCTTTATGTAATTGTGTTGGGTGTCGCAACTTTTATATGCAATCAAAACAAAAATTTCCATTACTTAATATTTTTCTCGAAAAATTTGGGGTTGATATTTCAAAACCCGATGAAATTGTTTGGGGAGATGTTATTGATGATGAATTAGATTATATGGTAGTTTACTATACAGTAAACGGTAAAATTTTAGAAACTGATAAATATGAAATTGATATTTCTGATACCATGTTTTTAAACATTATAGTTGAAAATGGCTATGTTCCAAACGACCAAGAAACAGACGATTATTTTATTGTTTCCGTTTATGGTATCGTTTTGCCATATATATTAGAAGAACCGTTTACACAAAAGGTGAAGTCAAAAAGAAGAAATAATAAAGGGAATCGGGCAAATCCCAACCTTTTTTTTGAACGAATCATACATATCAAAAAGACTCAGACGAAAGACTGAGTCTTTTTCGTAGATGATACAAGAGATCGCCTTTGATGGCATACAGAGATTTTTCCTTTTTCAACATACTGTCGAGTTCAGCGAGCTTTCTTTTTTTGGGATTTTAAATCAGTTAAGAAAATTTGATAGGTACACTACAAAAAACGGTTTTACACTTATTTATTTCCCAATTAAAAACCAAAACTTCTTTTTGTTTTGTTGCACGGTTTCAATGATACGTTTTAAAACAGCAATCACAGCGTATTTTTATTCGTCATGAACAGAAAATGGATATCATACAATGTCCCATGGAGGTGATCCATTTGAAGATACAATGGAAAAAACTGTTTGTGTGTCTTGTCATACCGCTGGCAGTCGGTGTGTTATCTGGATTATTGAGTGGGAATGGTATGGATTCCTTTGAAGCATTGAACAAGCCGCCCTTATCTCCCCCGGGATGGGTATTTCCGGTCGCGTGGACCATACTGTATATTTTGATGGGAATTGCATCATATCTCGTTTTGGTTTCTGGAAAACCAAACAAGACGGCATTGCAGGTTTACGGTATTCAACTTGTTTTTAACTTTTTCTGGTCCATTCTCTTTTTCAAATTTGAGATGTATTTACTGGCATTTGTATGGCTTGTGGTTCTGTGGCTTTTGATTTTTGTGTGCAGTGTTTTGTTTTATCGCATTTCCAAGCCATCCGGGTATCTTATGCTGCCATATTTGTTGTGGGTCACTTTCGCCGGATACTTGAATTTATATATTGCTCTTTTCAATTAAATTTTTTCTTCTGTTGTCTGACATTATGTGCCTCTTTGCAATGGAACAGAAAAAGAGAGGTGACAAAAAAATCAAAGAGATAAACTGATATCAATGTTGTGAACGATAGCAGGTGTTCAAGCAATATAGGATATATCAGGACTTTTCTTGCAAAATGCATGTTTTGTGCAACTGTGCCACGCGTCACTTGTTCCGTATCAGATCTGTTTTGCATACAAAAAACAGAAAATTGTGATTGATGCGTACTTTGTGGGGTTAAAAAAAGCACCCGGAGCAAAATCTGCTCCGGGTGCTTGTCCGCCAATTCTATCTAAAAAGATGGTGATTTTAAGTGCGTATTTCTGTTTCAGAAAAAAAGAGCCCGGAGTGCTTTTTGCTCCAAGCTCTGATCTCTTTCTGGTGACCCGAGGGGGAATCGAACCCCCGTTACCGCCGTGAAAGGGCGGTGTCTTAGCCGCTTGACCATCGGGCCGTGATATGGAAAATTCTTTTTTGCTGTCGATATGATTGTATGGTTTGCACACCAACATATCGGAGACTTTCCAATTATAGCATATCATGTTTTTCTTGTCAAGTGTTTTTCCAAAAAAGATTGTTATATATTATAATTTTTGTAGAATTAAGGAAAATGATTGATCACGTCCGATCGGATCTTTCTCCTTGACAGATTATCAGAAATTTGTTAAAATATAGTTGATATTTTTAGGATGTCCATGCCGCATCTGACGGTACAAGTTAACTGACGCCCTTTGGGCGCGGTCTTGTGACGGAGAGGAGATTGGACATGAATCAAGAAAAGCAAGGCATCGCCCATCATAGGGGTGCCGTGCGTCCGTTTGGAACAGTTGTGGCCGACTCCGCTGTGCAAAACAACATGCTTTCTTCCTTTCATCAAATGCAGACAATTTGCGCCAAAAGCGAAGTAGATGTGCCTGCAACAGGTGCTGATCCATGTGAGAGAAAATTTTTGCATCTAAACCTGATGTTTTTGGCGTCAGAAAAGACTTGTATCCGTGCTGCACAGCGTGGTGGGGTGGATCGCATTCTTTTGGATTTGGAAACGTTGGGCAAAAAACAGCGTCAGGCAGGGCACAGTGCATTTTTATCGCAAAATACGCTTGAAGATGTGCCGCGCGTGCGTTCTTATGTCGACAGCGCTGCATTCTGGGTACGTGTGAACCCCATACATCCGGGATCGCAGCATGAGATTGATGCGGTGATTGCCGGTGGGGCGGATGTCGTCATGTTGCCTATGGCGTTTGATGCCGACCAGGTGCAGGCGTTTCTTTCTTGCGTCAACGGTCGCGCGAAAACTTGTGTTATGATCGAAACAATACCGGCCTTGCAGGCATTGGAACAGATCGTCGCACTACCGGGGATCGACGAGTGCTTCATTGGGATCAATGATCTGCATATTGCACTGGGACAACGTTTTATGTTCGAATTATTGGGTGATGGAACCCTCGATCGCATTGCACGCTGTATGCACAAACATCAGATGCCGTTCGGCTTTGGAGGCATTGCGAAAATGGGTGAGGGAACGTTGCCTTCCACTGCCCTTTTGGGGGAACATTTGCGTTTGGGTTCTTCCAGTGTTATTTTATCGCGTGCGTTCCGCCGCGGTACGACGGAAACGGCGCAGGCATGTGCAAAAATTCCAATGGAAATAGAAAAAATCCGTGCAGAACAACGCCGCATTTCTGCTTGGGATGAGGCGGCATTTGAACAAAATCATTTGTTCGTTCAAGATACGATTCGACGTATTTTGTGCGCAATGTAGGTATTTTTACATGCGCTCTTTTATCATTTCATTTATGACAAAACAGGTGTCGCTCGGCGGCAGATGGGAGTTTTTATATGATCAATGCAAAAGTAACAGAACAGACTTTGGTCAAGGTGTGTGATATTTTCCGTATTCCCGGCAAAATTACCGGTTATCACGTGATTAACATCGGAAACATCAATCAAACATATCGGGTAGATACTCAATTGCCGGACGGTTCGGAAAAAGCATATATTGTGCAGAAGATCAATACATATGTATTTCACAATCCGCGCCAAATTATGCATAACATTGATTTGGTGACGGAATTTATCCATGATGCAGCGCCCGATCAAAAATGTTTGCATTTCCATCATACTGCCCAGCGTAAGAATTTTTATTTTGACGGGGACGACAGCTTTTGGCGTTTGAGCAACTATATTGATTCTGTCACGTATGATACCAGCGATGATCCGGTGGTGATGCGCGGCGTTGGCACGGCGTTCGGCCGGTTTCAGATGATGCTTTCGGATTTTCAGGCATCCCGCTTATATGAGACTATACCCGATTTTCATAACACCAAAAAACGCATCGAAGATTTTTTTGTGCATGTGGAGGAAGACCCATTCGATCGTGTGCATGAGGTATATCCGGAGATCGGTTATATTGCCGCTGTACGTCGAACAGCGGGCAAATTAACGGAGATGTTGGAAAACGGACAGCTTCCGCTTCGTGTCACACACAACGATACAAAAATCAACAACGTGTTGTTTGATCCGACCGGAAAAGAGCCGGTGTGTGTAATTGACCTGGATACTGTCATGCCGGGATTGTCTGTGCATGATTTTGGAGATGCTGTACGCGCCGCATGCAGTACGGCCGCGGAGGACGAACGAGATTTGGAAAAAGTCACACTTGATTTGGATAAATTTCGTGCGTTCGCCGATGGTTTTATTTCGGAAACGGCCAGTGTGCTTACAAAAAGAGAGTTGGAATGTATGGCACTTGGTGCGTTTACGTTGGCGCTGGAACTTTCCGTACGGTTTTTGGATGACTATATCACGGGCGATAAATATTTTAAGACTTATTATCCGGCCCATAATCTGGATCGTGCACGGTGTCAAATGCGCTTGGCGCAGGATATGTATAAAAAGCTGGATGCCATGGATGATATCGTTTCACAAATTGCCCATGGTGTAGCGCGTCGATGATGTGATTGAAAAGAAAGAAAAAATCTGATTGTCCGGCACTTGATGACATAACAATGAAACAATTGACAGGATAGGGGAAGGACAAATGATGAGCAGAATGATAACATCCCGCCGCGATCGGTTGCAGTTGCTTCAACTTGGAACATGTATCGATTCTCGTATCTGTTTGAAACGGTTTTTGTGTGCCATTTTTGCAGTGGGCGTTCTGTTTGTCATGACTTTGTCTCCTTGTGCCAAAACGTATAAGACCGATGGGATCTTGGAAAAGGCCCCATCGGTTTTCTTTACGGATGTGGATGCGGATATGTGGTATGCAGAGGCTGCTGCATACGGTGTAAAAGCAGGATATTTCTATGGTGTTGCGCCCAACACATTTGGTGGCGAGTTGTCGTTGAACCGTGCGATGATGGTCACTCTTTTGTGGAGGCATGCCGGTTGTCCGGACGTGCAAAACACGGTGATGCCGTTTGAAGATGTGCAAAGTGAAGCATGGTACGCGCCGGCGGTTTTATGGGCGTTTGAAGAAAATGTGATCGGGGATTTTGAGCAAGAAGAAAAACCGGCGTTGTTTGATCCGATGCAACCTTTGTCGCGGTGGGAAACGTTAGACATGATATACCGCTACATGGAACAAAGCGGGGAAAATGTTGCAGCGGAAGGGGATTTGCTTGTGTTTCCCGACGCATCGTCGGTATCGTCCACCGCGTGGGGAGTGTGCAGCTGGGCATACGGAAATGATATTTTGTGCGGTTCGGACGGCTTGATTTTGGCAAATGAAACGGCAAGTCGTGCGCAGGCGGCTGCCCTGTTGCAGCGTTTGGATACTTATTTACAGTTGGAAATTCCATCCGCGTATCATAACGGGGCAAACGGCTCGCAGTTGCGATACGATTTTTCCGAACCCACGGCCGGAAGTGCCCAAGGCGAAGCATCGTTTTATACGGTGACGGCGGGGACATATGACATTTGCTGGGGAACGCAAACAGGTTGTATCGATGCAACGCCGCTCATGACATTGCAAGCACAAGAGCGGCAGTGGGGCACAGTCTCCACAGACGCCATCGGCGCGCATTTGGCCATCCCTCCCAAAGCCACGCATCTCGTCGCTGTCAATGAGGCAGGACAATCCGTGGCGTATGCCGCCATACCGCAGGAACATCTTTTGAAACAACAGACCGGCTTTGTTTTCGGCGTTTTATCTGACATTCATTTACCGGCGAAAACTGCCACCGGTGAAATGACACAAGAGGCGCAGTTTGTCCTGGACGCCATGGAGCATTTGGTGTCGCAGGGAGCGCAATTGATTGCAATCAGCGGAGATTTAACGGAATATGGATATCAAGATGAGTACGCGGCTTACCGGCAGTTGTTAGATACGTTCTCACAGCGTCATCCCGACATTCCGGTGTATGCTTGTACAGGGAACCATGATGTGTCCAACGACGGCGCGGAATTTTATGAAGGAGCCGGTGACGATGCTGTCGCACTTTGGGAGGCTGCCACTGCTGATTCTGTATATTATACGGGCGGGCTGCAGCGTGAGCATGTAGATAGATGGATGGATTTTACGGTAGATATAGGGGATTGTTCTTTTATATTTTTTAACCAAGTCCGTTGGGACTATCGATACATGGGAGATCCGCTGTTTACGGAAGAACAGCTTTGTTGGCTGCAAGAACGGCTGGAAGAAAAACGAGATAAAAAGGTGTTTTTCTTTTTCCATAGCTTTTTGAAAGGATACAGCGGTGACGTGATCAACGGGTTTGCATCCTATGGCTTACGATTGGACCCGGAGATTCGAGCGGACGCACAAACATTGCAAACACTGCTCGCTTCGTATCCGAATACGGTTTATTTCAACGGTCATAGTCATTTTGTATTTGATTGCGATCAAATTCCGGACTTGCGCGCGCTTTGTTATGCGAATCGTGAAACGATGGTGTGCCGTCCGGAAACGGGGGCGATTTATGTACATGTCCCCAGTGCCACACAGCCGCGAACATTGGAGCCGTTCGGTACGGAACTCAAAGAGTTGGATATGACACTTGGAGAAGGATATTTGATCTGTGTGACAGAAGACACGATGTTTCTGCGCGGCGTTGCGTTTTCTCAGCCGAACACATGGCTTGGCGCACATCATTATATGGTGCCACTGCCCAATATCGAGCAGACGGATCCTGCAACCGATAATACGGGAGCTGAATGACAAGCAGTTTTATAAAATGAAAAAATTTGGAAAAAAATTCCAAATATGGTATTTTTTGGAAAAAATTAGTTTTTTTTAATGGTAAGAAATGAGATTCCCTGTGTCAACCATTCGCGGTAATTCGCGGAAAGTCAAGCGATGCACTTTACAAACCATGATAATTGTGCTACAATGTGTAGGCGTAAAAATGGTATAGAAAATCCAAGGAGGAAATACCATGAAAAAAATATTGAAAAAGCCGATCGTTCATGCTCCGGCATTGCGTCGACTCTGTTGTGCGATGCTGGCAGCATTGATGATAACCGGCGTATTTGTTATACATACTTCGGCTGCGGAAGCGGACGATCTTTTGATCGGTTCTGTATCTGCAAAATATGAATCAAACGGCAATCCTGCAACCATTTCTACCGGTGCCGGTGATACCGGCGGTAAATCATACGGTGCCTATCAGTTTGCATCCAGGTATGATGTGCCTTATACATTTGCGCAGTGGTGTATTGATTCCGGCAGCGATGCTGCGATTGGTCAGCAATTGATCAATGCGTATCGTGCGGACGGAAACACATACGGTGCACAATTTGATGGTAATTGGCGTTCCATTGCGGCAGCGCAAAGCCAGCATTTTTTATGGTTGCAGCACGGTTATATCAAGGCGCAGTATTACGATCCCACCGTTTCACAGTTGTACAGCCGTTACGGCCTGAATGTCAATGCACGCAGCTTGACATTGAAAAATGCCGTGTGGTCCCGCGCGGTACAACATGGTTCCGGTGGTTGTCTGAAATTGTTTGCCGCACTTTATGCGGCCGATCCGTCTTTCGTTTCACTGGACGATTTGACCATTGTCACGCGTTTGTATGAAGAGAGCGGTGCGGTGGTAAACACGCCACCCTACGACAACAGTCAGCAGATTTTAAAGGCAAATGTAACAAAAAATACCTTGCGTAATTTGATTGATACATACGGGTTGGAAGGAAAATATCTGAAATATTATTCTCGAAATTCTGCCGCGGTACAAGTAGGTGTTTTTCAGCGCCTTCGTATCAATGAGCTCAATGATTTGATTGCGATGTATCAAAGCGAATATCCGTATTATGATGTTGTCGTCAATTCTTGGTATTTCCCGTATGTGGAGTGGGTTGTGGACCACGGTTTGATGGTTGGAACAGATCCACATTCCTTTTCACCGGAAATGACCACATATCGTGCGATGGTGGTTGAAGTATTGTATCGTATGAGCGGGTCACCAACGCCGAATATGTCTACGACCTTTGCGGATGTTTCCCCCACGTCGTATTATTATCGTTCGGTATCATGGGCGCAGGAAAACGGTATCCTCTATGGTACAACGCCTACCACATTGGAACCGGAGCGCGATATCACACGTCAGGAACTAATCGCCATGCTGTATCGGTATGCAAACTTCTGTGGATTTGATACCAGTGCTACGGCAGATTTGTCAGCGTTTTCCGATGCCTCTCTTGTCGCAGAATGGGCACTGCCGGACACACAGTGGTCCGTTGGTTGTGGTATGATCGCAGGAGATGATTTGGGATTGCTCAATCCCGAAAATTCTGCGCGTCGTAATGAGTTGGCAGCAATGATCCGTCGGTTCGCGGAGATTTATCAGATATATACGTACTAAATTGACCTGTGAGTGTCAAGGTGTATCGTGCAGAATGTTCCGCCAACATGAGAAACGCCGGAGGTATTTCAGTGATACCTCCGGTGTTTTGAATCAATGTCAAGGTATATTGTGTGCAGCAAATCGGATCATGTATGCCGTATCCATAAAACCAATCGATGTAGGAAAAAAGCAGATAGGAGGTGTCATATTTGGGGTTTTTTCAGTTGTTTGTGCCCGATCGTTGTCTATCGTCTTTTGCAGATGTTACGCCATCTTTTTTGCAGGAAAATGGGATTGCGGCGCTGGCATGTGATATCGATAACACGCTTGTCACCTATGATGATGCTGTTCCCACGGAAGCGGTACTGCATTGGTTGGAAACGCTTGTTTCTGCGGAAATATCCGTTGGATTTCTTTCCAACAATCATTTGCAGCGCGTCGAACGGTTTTGCCGAGATTTGCCCGTGAAGTTCTTTGCCGCGCCGGACGCCAAAAAACCGTCATGTAAAGCGTTATATCGTTTTTTGCAAGATGCGCATGTGACACCCAAACAAACAGCGGTACTCGGTGACCAAATTTTTACCGATGTGCTGATGGCAAAGCGTTTGGGATGTCGCGCTTTTCTTGTGCCGCCCATCAAAGATCGTACCGATTGGTTTCACCGATTGAAACGGCGCGGAGAGCGGCCGTTTTTGCGTCGATATTGTCGGCAGATGCGCCGCAGTGGTTTGCTTGCGCCATCGGACAACCCGTTTTGTAACATAAAGCAAGACGACAATCAGATGTGATGTTTTTATACAAAAAAGGTGCTCTGTCATTTTAGACAGAGCACCTTTTTATCATCAAATGATGTATTATATTGTTGGAAAACATTCTTCGCATACATCTTCCAAGCAGTAGCGAGAACGATGATACGGCGCGCGGCACAGCCACATGCCATTGGTAAAATCAGGAATGGGGACGGGCATCGATCCCATAGCGACAGATTGTTCGCTGAGTGCCGTGACCACCATCCAGCTTGCCATGTCGTATACATCAATGGGCATCGGCGTGTCGTTGCGTACGGCATCAAAAAATGCAGACAGCACCAGATAGTCCATACCATCATGACCACCCACGGCGTCATAATGTCGCCAGAGCGGATGCAGCCATTTTTCGTACATCTTTTCCAGGGGCGTCCATTCGTGATCGCTTTCCTTGCCGTGATCCGTCAGCATCACTGCATGCTTGTCTTCGCTCCAGATGCCAAACGTTCCCTGGCAAAGATTGCCTCGGGAGTATGGGCGCGGCAGGGAAGTATCGTGCGTCAAAACAATGGTTTGTCCGTGTGCGCATTTGATCACTGTCGTAACCACATCACCTTGCATAAAACGATCATCTCGGGTGGGAAAATTTTCGTCATGTGCGGCATGATTGAACGTATACAAGCCGTGTGCACCACACGAAGTGGACGTCAGGGTCAGCATGCGGTTTCCACGGTTGAGATTTAAGTATTTGGCGATGGGTCCCAGTTCATGGGTCGGATAGAGCTCACCGTTTCGGTTTAGATAGTTGCGCCGACGGTAATGGCGATGAATCTCCCCTTCTGTGATCTCGTCCCGCAGATCATGGCGGTACCCTCCCTCACAGTGAACAATTTCCCCGAATACACCGTGTTTGATCATATTCAGTATGGTCATTTCTTCTTTGCCGTAGCAGCAGTTTTCCAAAAGCATCACCGGTGTTTTGGTTCTTTCATATGTACGGACCAGATCCCAGCATTGTTCTACGGAATATGCGCCGCCCACTTCGCACCCGCAAGGTATGCCGTATTCCATTGCCTCGATACACAGCGGAATGTGAGATTCCCATGCGGTACAGATCATCACGCATGCAAGCCCCATCTTTTTTGCGTTGGCAAGTAATGTGTGTGCGTCTGTGGTGATAAAGGGTTGATGGCCGCGACATGCAAACACGCGCGCCGCGCCATGATTTGCGCGGTCAATATAGCTGTCACAAACAGCGAGCACATCAATGTCAGGCATGCTGTCCAAAATTTCATAAAGTAAGCCGTATCCGCGATTGCCCAGACCGATGATGCCGATTGGTAAAGATGTTTGATTCATAATCATTGTGTCCTTTTTATTTCTGGTTCGTTTTTGTATTTGCCCCCTTATTGTAGCACAAATGGGCGTTTATGCTCATGGTAAAATATACTTTTCTTTGTATTTTACATTGTGTTCACATTTTCGTGGTATGCTTGACATCAGATCATCGCCCGCTGATGCGGCAAAATCCACCTTTTCAAGCGGAGGAACATCTATGGCAAAAAAGAGTAACCGGTCCAAAAAGCGCCAAAAGACGCCGGCACAGCTCGCACAGGCGCAGCAGGCCAAAATAGATCAAAAGAAGCGCATGGTGCGCAAATATATTCTTGTCGGTGTGGCAGTGGTAGTTGTGTTGGCAGCGGTTATAGTTGCTGTGGTTTTTACACAACAAAACAAGCCCGTGTCGGAAAACGACACGCAAACCAATACGGCCGAAACGGATGCGACAGCGCAGACCGATCATACACATGCCGATGATGAAAATCATTCCGGTGTGGCGCAAAACGGAGAACAAAACAGCACGGAAAATGGTCAAAGCGGCTCTTCGTCTTCCAACGATACATCCGATGCGACAGAAAATGCCGAGGAGGAACTGGAGCAAGCAGTGGATCATTATGCGCAAGCGCACGAAATGCCGCAGCAGGTACAGACGGTGGTACAACAAATTCAGTCCACCCCACCCACACAAACGCCATCCGGTCAGGCAATGACGCCGAGTGCGGCCGATTTGCTATACTGGACACACGATGAGGATCTGCTGCACGGCGCACAGTATTTGGTTGTGTATGATACAGGTGTTTATCAAAATGAAAACGGTGTACAATGCTATGTACAGGCCGAATACTATCTGTATGAAGATGAAACGAGTTATGCGACAGGAAAAGAAACGTTTTATAATGAAGAAACGGTATGTGACGATCATACGCTTCAGATCATCGTCTATCGAGACAATATTATGTGCACCACGGCCCAACGCAACGCGGCACTCGGACATGTCATTTCATAAACTTTTAGATCAGAACAAACAAAAATAAGCTTGCTCCTTTTGTGTTGTGGGGGGAAGTGCGCAACGTTTGTGGGTATCATGAATATAAGCAAAAAAAGACTTTCATGCCGGTAAAGTGTCTGTCCGACATGAAAGTCTTTTATTTTAATGTTGGTAGAGATTGTGTAATTCTGCACAGCTCACAAATTGCGCGCCCCAACCTTTGAGTTGCTTGATCAGTGCGTCCAATTCGCCAAGTGCCACATCGCCGCAGTTTTTGGTGATGAACGGATCGGGTGTCACGGTCGCTTCACCGAAATGATAACTCTCTTTACAGGGAATAAACTCCCAAGGATGAATGTACAGACAAACCACCGCAGGCAGGTCTTTTTTGTGCACAAAATCGACAAAGCCGCGGATCTTGTTCATCACGAAATCGGCACCCTCTGTGCGGAATTGCGGCCATTGATCGCGGTCCCGTTCCAGCCCCGGGTCGTTTGACTGCATCACCATGTCGGCAAAATTCGGAATTTCCAATAGCTTCATATCGCCGCATTTGGTCCAGTCATCATAAGCGGGATGATACGGTGCAAATTGTTCCCGGTAAAAATACATCGGATACGTTGCATCGCACAAATAGCCCAATTTTTCCAGCGCGTTGCAAACGGCGGTAGAACCCCATAACCGCGGGCAGCGGAATGACGTGGGATGCACTCCAGATGCCTGTTCCACCCACTCGGTTGCCAGCGCAATGCGAGGAAATACCTCATTTGGCAAAAGAGGTTTCACGTCCGGAAGTGGAAACAGTTCGTCTCCCACCGTTTCATGATAGAGTGAATGACATCCCACCTCACTGGTGCTTTGCGCCACCATTTTCGCAATGTCAGGATTGACTTTGGCTGCCTCTCCCGTAAAGAAAAAGGTACCTTTTACGTCATGGCGATCGAACAGTTTGAGCAGTTTGGGCACGCCATGTTGCACACCCTCATAAAAGGGAGTAAAGCTACCGACGTCTGTCTCAGTATCGACACCGAGGATGACGTATACGCGATCATTTTTGATCATATTGTTTATCCTTTCCGGTTCCATGTCTATTATTTGAATCTATTTGTCAAGTTAGTTGGAAAATCCCATTACGGTGTAAAATGCCATGTTTGGTTGCCGCGTGTCGAGTCTTCCATATTGTGCTACCACCGGAATGTCGCTTTGCAGGCGCATAGCGTATTGTGTTTCCGGCGCAATGACCACACCCCCAAAGTCGTCCGGATTGTAAGTGCGCAAGCACTTCACACGGCGCGCGGGCACGGTGCATCGAATGTTTTCAATTGGTTCGCGATCAGAAAAATATAAGGTTATGGTAACGGTTGCATCGGCGCCATTTGTATTCAGAATGATGACGGATTCATGGCCGATCAGTGCCGAATTTCCTTTCGGGGGCATTTCCAAATCGGGGAAGATCCAAGTGGTTTTTCCATTGTCATTTGTCATTTGCGTTGTTCCTCACTTTTTACAACTTTTACGCGAAAGTTCAAAATCAGACGTCCGGCGTGCGGGAAATCCCGGTACGCCGGACGAACCGCTTTTTGTATGTTTATTCAATTTCGTAGATTTTTCCGATTTGACGTTCGCACAGAATCTGTACGCCGTTTTCCGTAATGGCGATCGGCTTTTCCCAGCGCAACCCGAAGGTTTCGCCCATCACAAAGGTGTCGATTTGGAATGTCATATTCTTTTGCAGTTCATAGTCAGAAATGGTTTCCATCCACGGTGCTTCCACCTCGATCAGTCCCAATCCATGGCACGGACCGTAGAAATAGTTCTGCTTTCTGCCGTTTTCTTCAAAGAATTTGATAAAATCTTTTGCAACGTCTGATGCCAACACGCCGGCTTTCAGATATTTTTCTGTCCACATATGGGCTTGCAAACCAAATTCCACCAAATCTCTTTTTTCCGGACTCAATTTGCCGCAGCAAACGGGGATACCGATAGAAGGAGAATAACCGCAGATTTTTGCGGAAAGATTGAGCTGTACAATGTCGCCTTTTTGAATTTCTCTGTAAGAAGAACGGGAGATGGCGTGTTTGGTGCTTCTTTCCGAGAAGCAGTACATCGGCAAGCCTTCGTATTCCGCACCGTTTTCATAGATGGTCTTTTGTGCAATTCCCACCAGTTGCAGCTCGGTCATACCGGGCTTGAGGGCTTTGATCACTTCATCGGTTGCAATTTGCGTAATGCGTGCAGCTTCACGCAGGCAGGCAATCTCATTGTCACTTTTGATCCGGCGCAGTGTCACCATGATGTCATCGGCACGTACAATTTCCGCTTTGGGATAATTGTCCCGCAACCCTTCCATCATTACAAGGTTGGTGTTCAGCCATGCCGCAACACCGATTTTGATGTGTTCTCCGGTCACGCCCAAAAATTGGAATACATCGCGATAGGTCTGCACTTTCAATTCCGGGTAAGCGGGATTGGCGCTTTCGCGGTATTCATACAGAACGAAAACATGTTCGATCACGCCGAAATCTGCTGCAAAGATCTGGCTTTCCGGTCCCACCATAATGGCGCAATCGCCACGCGCGGAAATTGCCACACCGCAGCGTTCAAACACCGGCCAGAAATTACTGAAATAGCGCGTATCTGCATAGTCCGCTTCTGAGCCGTTCACAACCAAAACGTCCAGTCCTCTTTCGCGGATCAATTCCGCGGCACGCTGCACTCTTTCTTTAAATTCGGATACGGGAATCTCTACTCTTGCCATGTGCTTTCACCCTTTTGCTTTGCCAAGCAAAGCAACTTCCTTTCTTCTCGGTCTTTTCAGCGATGATGTTTTGATGCAGTATATCAAATATTTACACCAAACCGTGTATTTTCCCGTGTGTGTCGCGTATGTATAGATATCAGCTCAGGCGTGTTATCTTTCATCCATCAAAAAATGTGATGGATGAACATATTTTTTCGACCTGATCCAATGTGTGCAAAATGAGACGGCAGGGGAAAAATACCTGTTTCTATGATAATATAATTTTTGGGGGAAGTCAAGCATTTTTCCATGTTTTGCATAGAAAAAACATCCATATGGTTTAATTGTATACAAAAAACTGAGCCGAAAAAAACAACGGTAGAAATGAGGGAACAGAACGGAAAAAGCGCGGTGTGACTCTTGCAAACAGGGGAAAAGTTTGCTATAATACATAAGAATGAAAAAGAATGATCAATATGCCGAAAGGAACATCTGACATATGAATACAAGCGAATTGCAACAGGCCCTGCAAGCGGGGCGTTTGGATGAGGCACTGACGCGCGTCTACGGGCAGGCACAATTGCAAGCCCAGCGTGACCGTTTTGTCACAGCCGTACAGCGTTTTGATGAATTGTTCGGTCAGAGAGATGAAGTGCGTCTGTTCACCGTGGCGGGACGCAGCGAAATCTCGGGCAACCATACCGATCACAACCATGGTCGTGTCCTTGCTGCCTCCATCGATTTGGATATCATTGCAGTTGCAGCAAAAACGACAGAGAACACCGTAGAGATCCAAAGCGAGGGCTTTGATAAGGACGTTGTTTGTCTTTCTAAGCTGGAGGTAGACCCTGCACGTTTTTATCATTCCGATGCTTTGATTGCCGGCGTCTGCCGCGGTATGCAGGACCGCGGTTTTGCCGTGGGGGGATATGTGGCGTATACCACTTCCAATGTGCTCAAGGGTTCCGGCTTGTCTTCTTCCGCTGCATTTGAGGACATGGTCGGCAATATTATGAACCATCTCTATAATGAGGGTCGTATCGATAATGCGGAAATCGCAAAAATTTCACAGTATGCGGAGAACGTCTATTTCGGAAAACCATGTGGTCTGATGGATCAGGTGGCTTGTGCCATGGGCGGCTTTGTCTCGATTGATTTTGCTGATCCCAAACAACCGGTGATTGTTCCCCTTGCATTTGATTTGACCGGGGCCGGATACAGTTTGTGTATTGTCAATACCGGCGGCAACCATGCCGATCTGAATGAGGATTACGCCTCCGTACCACTTGAAATGAAACAAGTGGCGGCGCATTTCGGCAAGGAAGTGCTGCGTGATGTGACGTTGGAGCAAATTATTTCCGATATTCCGGCACTTCGAAAAGAATGCGGCGATCGTGCGATTTTGCGCGCCATCCACTATGAGAATGAGAATGAACGTGTTGACCGGCAGGCGCATGCGTTGCAGACGGGTGATTTGGACGCGTTCTTCCGTGGCGTAAAACAAAGCGGTCTGTCGTCGTTTTGTTATTTGCAGAATGTTTATACTGTCAAGAACGTGCAGGAGCAGGGATTGTCTTTGGCACTGGCGTTGGCGGAAAATTATCTTTCCAATCGTGGCGGGGCATGGCGTGTACACGGCGGCGGTTTTGCCGGAACGATTCAGGCGTTTGTCAAGACGCAGGATGTGCCGGGGTATCGGAAACTGATGGACGCCGTGTTTGGAGCAGGCGCGTGTATTGAACTTCATGTACGTGCGGTAGGTGCCGGTTATATATGGTAAACGGTATTTGCAACACATTGCTTGACGCACTGGGAAATACCCCCCTGGTGCGTCTGCAACGCATGAGAGAAAAAGATGCCGCACAGATTTTGGTCAAATTTGAGGGCTTAAATATCGGCGGTTCTATTAAAAGTCGTACGGCTTATCATATGATCTGCCGTGCGGAAGAAGCGGGTGAATTGCACCCGGATTCTATCATTGTTGAGCCCACAAGCGGTAACCAGGGGGTAGGGCTTGCTATGGTCGGCGCCATTCGCGGCTATCGCACAATCATTATCATGCCCGATTCTGTCAGCCGCGAGCGCAGCATGTTGGTTCGTCATTACGGCGCGGAAGTGATTTTTGTGCACGACGCGGGAGATATCGGTGCTTGTATTGCACAGTGTGTCGCGCTTGCAGAACAAATGGCGCGGGAAGATCCCAAAGTCTTTATTCCGCAGCAATTTGAAAACATGGCAAATCCCGAGATTCATCGCATTGCCACCGCACAGGAGATTTTGCGTCAGGCGGGCTGTCAAATTGACGGATTTTGTTCCGGTATCGGTACCGGCGGCACCATCAGCGGTATCGGACAGGTGTTGCGCCAGGAAAACAAAGATACGGTCATCTGGGCAGTCGAGCCGGAACATGCCGCTATTTTGTCCGGCGGTGCAATCGGAACGCATTTACAAATGGGGATCGGCGACGGACTGATTCCTGCTGTGCTGGATACGACCATTTACGATGACATCTGTGTCATCAGCGATGACGAGGCGATTGCAACGGCAAAAGACTTGGCACGTCTGGAAGGAATCATGTGTGGAATCTCATCGGGCACCAATGTGGCCGCGGCGCGCCGGTTGGCGCGGTATTTGGGACCGGGAAAAACGGTGGTAACGGTGTTGCCGGATACCGCGGAACGTTATTTTTCCACCCCGTTGTTTGAAGACGATATACAAGGTTAGAAAAAACATACATACGGCAAGTTGCATGCGTTTGTCTAAAACAGCATGGAGCCGGGCAATCTATCAAAACCTCTTTTGTCCCATCAAGCATCGGACAAAAGAGGTTTTTCCAAAATGACAAAGAGGTGTAAAAAGCGAGGCGGAATGTGTGCCCGGTATTTGCAGTATATGAAAAAAGAAACAACGTTTCAAAGATATAACGTGCATGTTGTTCGCGGTGTGCCAGTCCCCCGTATCAGGATGACAAAATATTTATTTCAAAATTGCACACAATCTAAATGACAAAAGAAAAAGCCCGAAACTCCAAAGAGTCCCAGGCTGAATTTGGTAGCGGAAGTTGGACTTGAACCCACGACCTATCGGGTATGAACCGATTGCTCTAGCCAGCTGAGCTATTCCGCCATATGAAATTGTCAAAAACAAATTCTCTGTTATAACAGAAACTTGTTAGATGTGAAACAAACGGCAATTACGGATGAATCTCTGTTGTTTCGTTCGTATTTTTACCATTTCGCCCAATTATTATAGCATGTCCCGAAAAAAATGTCAACACTTTTTTTCTATTTTTATGAGATTGTCTTGTTTTCATGTTCGCGTGTTTTCAAAGACTAATGGGGAGATCTCATATATTGTTCAATACCGTCATGTGCACACGTTTCAGAAACAAACCACAAACAAAGGAAAGGATCAAAACGAGGAAAACAAATGAAAATCTATCAAAGTATTACCCAGCTCATTGGAAAAACGCCGTTGTTGGAGTTGCCGTTACCTCAATTGCGGGAAAACAAGGTGCGTCTGCTTGCAAAATTGGAATCAATGAACCCGGCAGGCAGTGTGAAAGATCGTGTCGCAAATGCCATGATCGCGCATGCAGAGCAGACAGGCAAGTTAAAACCCGGTGCGACCATTATTGAACCGACCAGCGGAAACACCGGAATCGGCCTGGCAGCGGTGGCGGCGGCAAAGGGATATCGGGTGATTCTCACCATGCCGGAGACGATGAGCGTCGAGCGGCGGCGGTTGCTTGCAGCATATGGCGCACAGTTGGTGTTGACCCCGGGGGCGCAGGGGATGCAGGGGGCCATCCAAAAGGCGGAAGAATTGGCAGCGCAAACGCCCGGCAGTTTTGTGCCCGGTCAATTTGTCAACCCGCAAAATCCTGCGGTGCATTATCGCACCACCGGCCCTGAGATCTGGGAAGACACCGACGGGCAGGTCAATATTTTTGTGGCCGGCGTTGGTACCGGCGGTACCATATCCGGTATTGGCAAATACCTCAAGGAACAAAATCCGGCCGTGAAAGTTGTAGCGGTAGAACCCGCAAACAGCGCGGTGCTTTCGGGCAAAGCGGCAGGTGCGCACGGGTTGCAGGGGATTGGTGCAGGATTTGTACCCGATACATTGGATACGACCATTTATGATGCGGTCATGCCGATATACGAACAAGATGCTTATGAAACCGGTCGCATGCTTGCGACAAGAGTCGGATTACTTGTCGGCATTACGGCCGGGGCAGCGGTATATGCAGCGATACAACTTGCAAAGGATCCCGAAAATGCGGGAAAAACCATTGTCACATTGCTGCCTGACGGCGGTGAAAAATATTTGACCACGCCGATGTTTGAAGAAAGCAATGAAAATTGATTCGCTTGCAACTTTGTACAACATCTCCTAAAAGACGCGGTATCTTGTTTTGACAAAAAACCGGTGCATATAACCAAACAATCTGGTTATGTGCACCGGTTTATTATATTTTACACCAATATGATTTTATGTGCTTTCGTTTCGTGCACTGCCGCACATATCAAATTACAAAAGAGCGCAGACTTGGTTCAGCGAGGTGATCGTATGTTCTGCATGGACACAAGGGGATAAAGCAGGATCGCGGCAGAACCAGATGGTGTGCATACCAAAGGCTTGTGCGCCTGCGATATCGGCTGTCACAGAATCTCCGATCATGAGCATTTGCGCGGGCTTCAGACCGGGAATCTTGTGGCACAGTGCAGTATGACACGCTTGAAAAAAGCGCTTGTCCGGTTTTGCATAGCCGATTTTTTCTGAAGCAAATACGTCTTGTAAGTAAGAAAACATACCGGCATCACGTAACCGCCGCAGTTGTTGTTCATAAGGCGCATTGCTTGCACATGCCAATAAATATCCGCGCGTATGCAGATATTGCAGCATGGACAAAGCGCCGTCTACGGGAATCGCGGATTGTTGCAAATACGCATGAAAGATTTTTTCAAGTGCGATTCCGTCCGCCTTGATTCCCAGTACCTCAAGAATGCGGTTCCAGCGTACCTCAAAGAGTTCTTCCCGCGTCAGTTCCCCCGTTTCGATCTGGTGCCAAAGCTTGTTGCTGATGTTTCGAAAGACGTCGAACATTTCCGGCTCGAAATGCAGCCCCATATCGGCAAATGCATGTTGCATGGATTGCAAAGATCCAAGCTGAAAATCCAACAATGTGTCGTCGATATCAAGCAGTATGGCTTTGATTTCACGGTATCGTGCCCCGTTAGACGGCATGGGCGCGTGGGGAAGTGGGCAGGATGGTTGTGTTGTATGTATCTGCCTGTTTGGTGCAAACTTCTTTTGGTTGTTCTTCATTTGTTTTCTCATCTCCTACCAAAAACACAGGAGTCTTTGCGCACGCCACCTCCAGCCGCTGTGCCGCGTTTGTAATACCGGCCGCCTGTAATGCGGCAAGGACGGTTTGTCGTGCCAAGAGCGGTGTGTTGTTGTGTTCACTCAGATGAGAAAGCAAGATACGCTTTGTGCCGTTTTGCAGCAGACGGACACACAGTGCCGCAGCGGCATCATTGGACAAATGTCCGTTGTCTGAAAGGATGCGTCGCTTTAATGTGTACGGATAAGGCCCGGTCAAAAGCAGATTTTCATCGTGATTTGCTTCCAAAATCACATATTGCGCCCCCCATAATCCTGCCAAAACATCGTCGGTTATCTTGCCTGTGTCCGTCGCAAGGGAAACGGTCACATCTTCTGTGCAGATACGGTAACCGACACCGGCAGCGCTGTCGTGACTGATTGGGAAGGAGGACAGCGTCATGTTGCCGATTTGTTGTACAAAAACGATGGGATGGGTGATAAAACAATCAGGTTGTTCGGTTTGTTTGGCTGTGCAATAGGCGCGTGCGCAGTGTTCTACCATGTGAACCGGAATATGATATTGCCGACATAATACGCCCAGTGCGCGCACATGGTCTTCATGTTCATGCGTGATGAAAATCGCGTTTAATTCTTCGGGTGCCGTACCGCAGGCAGCCAGCGCTGTTTTCAGTGCTTTACAGCTGCATCCGCAGTCAATGAGGATGCGTGTTTGACCGCTTCGTATGTAGGTGGCATTGCCACGAGAACCGGAGCAAAGTGAAACGACTTCAAACGCGTTTGGGGCTACAGACTGCATGAACAAGTTCCTTTCGATAATTGTTTTTCACATATTTCAGATGTCCCGTTTTGATAGCAGAACACCATTTTTTGTTCAGATATCGCAGAGGTGCAAATATTAAGACATGCTTACAAATTGATTTTCAAGAGAGGAAACGCCGTTGGTACGGATGTTGTCAGGATTGCGTAGAGGTCGTTTCCCATTTTGAAAATACCGGGCGCAATAAGGTGACCAGCGGCATGGCAATGGTTGCCATAATCACCGCAGTCAATACACCGGTACCGATCCGCAAAAGCAAATCGCCGAATACATATGCAAAGGAATAATAGTGAAACAGTTTGCTGTCAATGTATGTGGCAAGGGTATTGGCAAATGTGGTACATAGCGCAGCTGTGATACATGCGGCGTACATGAGTACCGGTTTGCGCGCGGGAGAGAATATACCGAATTTCCGTGCAACATAAAAAAACAAACCAAGCACCAGTGCACGGATTGCCGGAGGTACCAACCACATCGGCGTTGTTACCGTCAAACCGTATTGCAGTACCTGATTTAAAAGTTCTCCCAGCATTGCGATCAGACATGCGTCCAGCGTGGAAAAAAGCAGTGTTGCAACGATCACAATGAGGGATGCAAACGTAATGCGCAGGTTACCCATACGCAAAGAAAAGGTGGTCAAAACAAAATAAAGCGCAACAAGCACGCCATCTGTGCAGATCCGCTGCACGCGTTGTTGGGTCAGAGTATGATTCATCAGACATACCACTCCTTTACAAGAATTGACAATGTTTGTTGCAGTCGTTGTCCTGCAAACAACATTACCCCCTTGCGTGGTATATCGTCTCCAAAGAACAGCGGGATGCGATTCTCACACCGCAAAGTGGCATGATGGACCACTTTTTCGTTCCCGGCTCAACTCCCCGTTTCCGAGACACTTTACGCGTGAAAACCTACTCTGCATTTATGATTGTCACATTTATTGTAGCACAGTCATACCTCAAATACAACCTTTTTTTCAAAATAAGTGTGTGATATTACAAACCGGCACATCGTTTTGACATGCCGGTTAAATTCTTTTACGTTATCCATTTGTACGCGTTGACGATGTTTGTTCGGAGGTGGTTTTTGTGAGAGATTGAATGCCGTATTGCATGATATTCTCTGCCATTTGCGCAATTTCCTCTGTGCTGATGTGCATTCCGTCCGTCAGCCATTTTTCCAGCAGTCCAATGCAACCGGCGCTGACAAATGCGTAATAATATTCCAGTTGTTTGGGGGTGGCGGCGGGAAAGATTTTGGCATAGCTTTCGATACATTTTTCTTTGGCCAGATTGATGAGTCTTGCAGCAAATTCTTTGTCTCCGTACGGCCCAAGCGTAATGGTGCAAAGGTCAGAATTTTCTTTTAGGCACGAAAAAATACCAACGGTGATTTTCAACAGCGTCACGCCGTCTTCCTTTTCGGCAAGCAAGGGGCGTAAAGCGTCTGCAAAAACGGCCATCATCTCTTCTTCCATCTGTTTTTGCAGATCGTACAGATCGGTATAGTGCGTGTAAAAAGTGCCGCGATTGATCCCTGCGCGTGTGCACAATTCTTTGACGGAAATGCGCTGAATCGGTTTTTCTCGCAATAGCTCTGTAAATGCCCGGCGAATCAGCATTTTGGTCACGCGTGTGCGATGATCTGTTTTCATGGTTTGACCTCCGTGCCGTGAACATATCAGGATGGGGAACACAATATTTAGAAAGTTCGTTTTTATAATAATTCAAATATAAGGAGAAATGGAACGACATGTAAATTTTTTTGTATTTGGGATAGTATTTGAACAACCACTGTCGTTTCTGTGCAAAAACGTGCTGTCATGGGGTAAACTGATGATTGTTCACTTGTATTATGTTTATTATAATATATTTGGAGGGAGAAATCAATACACTCCAAGATTCCCTGTGAAAGAGGTGTTTGCAATGAAAAAAATGACAACCGGAAAGAAATTGTATATTGTAACCGGTGCAGACGGGCATTTGGGAAATACGATTGTTCGTATGCTGCAAACGCTGCCTGATCCATTTGTGCGTGGCCTTTTGTTGCCCGGCGTAACCCCGCCCTGTTATCAAACGGATCGTGTGCAATATGTTTGGGGAGATATCAGAGATCTTGCCTCGCTGGAACCGCTGTTTGAAAATACCGCGGGGATGGAAGTATATGTCATCCACACCGCAGGCATTGTTGATATTTCTCAGGATGTCACCCCACAGATCTATGATGTCAATGTCAATGGCACCAAAAATATGTTAGCGCTTTGCCGAAAATACCAAGTCAAGCGGTTGGTGTATGTCAGTTCTGTGCATGCGATACCTGAAAAAAACGACATGTCTGTGATTGCAGAGACAAAGATGTTTTCCTCGGACGCGGTCATTGGCGGTTATGCAAAAACCAAAGCAGAGGCAACACAGGCGGTGCTTGACGCTGCGGCAGATGGTTTGGATGCTGTCGTTGTACACCCTTCCGGAATTTTGGGACCATATTGTCAAACAGGAAACTATCTGGTACAGATGGTCACCGATTATCTGGAGGGACATCTGCCTGCATGTGTCAAGGGCGGGTATGATTTTGTCGATGTGCGTGATGTGGCAATCGGATGTCTTTTGGCGGCAGAAAAAGGACGAAGAGGCGAGAGCTATATTTTGTCCAATCGCCATTATGAAATCAAGGATTTGCTGTATATGGTGCGCAAGGCCGTAAAAGGAAAACGTCTGCCCCGAAAGTTGCCGGTGCTGCCGATGTGGATGGCACGTGCTGCTGCGCCGGTGATTCAGTTTTATGCAAAGTGCCGGCATATTCGCCCGCTGTATACCACTTATTCTTTGTATACCTTGCAGAGCAATGACAAGTTTACCCATGACAAAGCCACAAAAGAGTTGGGTTATCATCCGCGGGATCTGTATGAGACCATTCGTGATACGGTGCGTTGGTACCAATCCCGTCACAGACGCAAGGTTATGGCATGAAAAAGAAAGCGCAATGCAAGCTGTATCGGACATGATGTATCGTTGTATATCAGTATGTTCAAATGCGGCACACCCATTTGTCTTCGAAAAGATCGCTCCCGTATGTTCCAAAGAACATGCGGGAGCGTTCTTTTCAATGATACGTTTGTATGGGATACAACAGGATGATCAAACGATGCGGGGATATACCGTGCGTTCGACAGATCCAAAACCATAACCCATCTTTACATATCGCAGCGAATTAAGTCTTCATACGTTTCTCGGCGTACGGCCAGAGCATCTGTCCCATCCGGGTGAATCATGACAATGGCCGGGCGGGGCAGACGGTTGTAATTGGATGCCATGGAATAGTTGTATGCCCCGGTGACCAGCACTGCCAGCTTGTCGCCGCGTACAGGCGTGGCCAGCGCCACATCTTCTTGAATCAAATCCCCGGATTCGCAGCAGCGTCCCGCAATGGTAGCGGTAAAATCCGCTTTGCGGTCAGCATGTGATGCGTTGAGTACGGTGTAGGCAGATTGATACAGCGCATAGCGCGGATTGTCCGTCATGCCGCCGTCGATGGAAACATAACTTTTGTAACCTGTGATCGTCTTGACAGAGCCAACGGTGTACATTGTCACCCCGGCATCCGCAACGATACTGCGTCCCGGTTCCAGTAACACCTGGGGCGCCGGAAATTGTTCTTTTTCACAGCGTGTGCGAATGTGCTGTCCCACCTGGCGAATGTTGTCCGCAATGTCAATGTGCGGGTCTGATTCCACATAACGCACGCCGTACCCGCCGCCCAGGTTGAGCACGTGCAAGGTCACGCCGGTTTGCGCGCGGATTTCTGCCAAAAAGGCGATCATAATGTCCGCCGCATCCAAAAACGGCTGTGAATCAAAACAGAGGGAACCCACGTGACAGTGCAGTCCTTGCAGGTCAAGGTTGGGCATGGTATCAAGAATACGACGAACGAGTTGTATGGCTTGTCCCGTTTCAATGGCCGTGCCGAACTTGGAATCCACTTTGCCCGTGGAAATGGCTTTGTGGGTATGCGGATCAATACCGGGTGTGACGCGCAGCAAAATTTTTTGTACTTGTCCACGCGTTTGCACCTGTGCCTGCAGGGATTGCAGTTCTTCCAAATTGTCGCAAATAAAATATCCCACACCGCTGTCCAATGCAAAGGCAATGTCTTCATCGGTCTTGTTGTTCCCGTGAAAATAAGCACGCGATAGGTCAAACCCGGCGGCGTGTGCCGTATATAATTCGCCGGGAGAAACCAGATCGGTTCCCATTTGTTCTTCTGCGGCAATCTTGTAAATTCCTTTGAAGCACAGTGCCTTGGAAGCCAAAAGCGGCATGGATCCCGGCGCAAAAGCTTCTTTCATTGCATTGACATAGGTGCGGCATTTTTCGCGGATGCGTGCCTCGTCGAGAAGGTACAACGGCGTGCCGTATTTCTCGGCCAACTCCACAGTATCGCGTCCGGCCAAAAGCAGGTGTCCCGTTGCAGGATCAATGGATAAATTGGTGTGCAGCATGTTGTCAGAATCGTCCTTTCCGTAGATGTGCATGTCGATGCTTTTGTTTGATGGGATATCACCGGAAAATGTTGGTTAGATACATCAAAACAAAGGCATAGGTTCTTTTCATGATTGTCGAATCAGGTCACAGCAGACGCTTACAGCAGTGCGCGCAAACGTTCGATTGCTGTCTGGGTGGATTCTTTGCTTCCGAATGCGGTCAAGCGGAAAAAGCCTTCTCCGCATGCGCCAAATCCGGCGCCCGGTGTTCCCACCACTTGTGCTTGTTGTAGCAGGTAGTCAAAAAAGCCCCAGCTATCCATATTGTTCGGGCACTTCAGCCACAGATAGGGGCTGTTAATTCCCCCCCAGAAGGTGATGTTCTTTTCTTTTAGCAGGTCTGCCATTGCGCGAGCATTTTCGCGATAGTACGCAATGTTTTCCATACATTGCCGCATGCCCTCTTCCGAGTAGGCAGCTTCTGCCGCACGTTGTACCGGATAACTCACACCGTTGAATTTGGTTGCCTGGCGGCGCATCCACAATTTGCGCAAGGAGGTGTTTTGTGCCGTCAGTTCTTCCGGAACCACCGTATAGCCGCAGCGCGTGCCGGTAAATCCGGCGGTTTTGGAGAAGGAGCAGATTTCAATGGCGCATTGCTTCGCATCGTCAACGGCATAAATAGAACGCGGAGAGCCGTCGGTAATAAATGCTTCATAGGCCGCATCATAAATAATCAGTGAGCCGGTATTCTTTGCAAAAGCCACCCATTGTTTCAGTTGCTCTAACGAATATACCGCGCCGGTCGGATTGTTGGGAGAACAGAGATAGTATACCCCACATCCCAGTGTTTCATTGGGCATGGGCAAAAATTGATTTTCCGGTGTAGAGGGCAACAGTGTAATGGTTCTCCCGCTCATGATATTAGAATCCATATAGACCGGATAAACGGGGTCCGGCATGTAGACGGGATTGTCACCCAAAATATCCACAATGTTGCCGCAGTCACTTTTGGCACCGTCTGAAACAAAAATATCCGATGCGGGAACATGCACGCCGAACGAAGCGTAATGTGCGCTGATGCGCTCCCGTAAAAAGTCATAGCCGTATTCCGGCGGATATCCGCGGAATGTTTCTTTCACGCCCATTTCTGCTACTGCTTTTGTCATTGCGTCCACGACCACCGGTGCCAAGGGAAGCGTCACATCTCCGATGCCCAGACGAACAACGGTTTTGTCCGGATGTTGTGCCTGATATTCCCGTACACGGCGGTTGATTTCAGAAAACAGGTAATTTTCCGAGAGATGGGAAAAGTGCTCATTGATTTGAATCTTCATATTCGTAAACTCCTTCGTATACCGTAGCGGCCGGGCCGCACATTTCAATTTGGTAGTCAGCGGTACAGGTGATAACCAGTTCACCACCGCGCAGTTTGACGGTTATGGGGGTAGCAGGATCCACAATGCCGTTTTTCACACTGGAAGCAACGACGGCACATGCTCCCGTACCGCAAGCCCAGGTTTCACCGCTGCCGCGTTCCCACACGCGCATTTGCAAGGTGTGACGGTCTATGATACGTACAAATTCCGTGTTCACACCTTCCAAAAACATCGGATGATGTTCAAATGCCGGCCCGATCTTTTCCAGTTCCAGATCATCCACATTGTCTACATATAGGACTTGATGTGGGTTTCCAACGGAAACACACGTACAGTGCCATGTTTTCCCCAAAACCTCGATGGGTTCATCGATGTGCGGCGTATCTTTGTCAATGGGGATATCTTTGGGTGCAAACGATGCGTGTCCCATGTCCACACTCACGGTCTGTACATGCCCGTTTTGTGTCGTCAGACGCAAATGTTTGATGCCGGACAACGTTTCAATGTCCATCTGTTCTTTTGGCACCATGTCGTGCTCATAGAGATATTTTCCCACACAGCGAATGGCGTTGCCGCACATTTTTCCCTCACTGCCGTCCGCGTTGAACATACGCATTTTGGCATCGGCAATCTCAGACGGGCAGATCAGTACCAGACCGTCAGATCCCACGGAAAAATGACGAGGAGACATGGCAATGGCAACCCCCGCGGGATCGGGCAGCATGTTCTTTGTACAGTCCACATAGATGTAATCGTTTCCGATGCCATGCATTTTGGTAAAGTGAATGGTCATTTCAATGTCGTTTCCTTTCTGTTGCGTTTTTTATCTGTTTTCACTTGATATTGATCGAATGTAACTTAAATCAAGTGTTCTGCACGCATCAGGTCCAGAAGTTTTGCTTCTTTGGTTTTGTCCATCGGGGTCAGCGGCAGTCGCAGTGTATTTTGACAAAATCCCATTGCCGCCATCGCCGCTTTGACGGGAATGGGGTTCACCTCGGAGAACAGCGCAGAAATCAATGCGTGGTAGTGATATTGCAGCTGTGCTGCACCGGAAATATCTCCGGAGAAAAAGCGATTGCAGATTTTCACGGTTTGCGCCGGCATGAGGTTGGATAAAACGGAAATTACCCCTTGCCCGCCAAGACTGAGCAGCGGGACGATTTGATCGTCGTTTCCGGAATACAACGCAAGTTTGTCATGCACATAGGACATGGTTTCCACAATTTTGGCGATATTCCCATTCGCCTCTTTGATTCCGGCAATATTTTCATGTTCTGCCAGTACCCGATAGGTGTCCGGTTCAATGTTCACGCCGGTACGGGACGGAACGTTGTACAAAATCAGCGGAATGGTTGACGCATCCGCCAGCGCTGTAAACATCTCAATGAGTCCCCGTTGGGTCGCTTTGTTGTAGTAGGGTGTCACCACCAATGCGGCATCTGCTCCGACCGTTCCGGCATAGCGTGTCAAGTCCATTGCGTAAGCGGTGTCGTTGGAACCGGTGCCGGCAATGATCGGGATACGTCCGGCGGCCTGTTTGACAGCAAAGGCGATTGCCTCGCGGTGTTCTTCGTCCGTCATGGTCGACGATTCCCCCGTGGTGCCGCAAATCACCAGCGCATTGATGCCGCTTTCAATTTGCCAATCGATCAATCTTCCGAATTGTTCATATTGGATGCCATGTTCGTCAAATGGGGTGATCAGTGCGGTTGCTACGCCGCGAAATACTGTTTTTTTCATGATCATGTTTCTCCTTATGTTGTGAGATATGTGTTGAAATGTATGCAAGTATAACATCAAAAAGAGAGGAGACGCGCACCTCTGTCCGAGGAGTGGTTTTGTCTTTTTTCCAAATTTCATACGGGTGAGAATATGAAACGGTACTTACAAATGCGGCGCGCCGAATGTTTGGAAGATGAGACACACACAAACACATCCAACAGAATATGTAAAGAGAAAAGAAAAATGACCGTATCAAACGGCCATTCGCAAATCATTGTTGAAAAATGCGTTGGAAAACCATCTTGATGATCTATGTAATATGTGATCACATCTGTAGGAATTCCAAAATTTTCGCATGTTTCGTATTTGTGATAGCCCTCCGCCATAGCGACAGTCAAACGGATCTTATTCCGTCTGCCCACGGCAATCGCGCGCCCGCGTCCCGTTCGGCATCTGCCCCTTTCTCCGATACAACACGCAGCGTTACGTTTTTTCACATCGGATACTTTTGACAAAATGCGCCTCTATCTATTTGCACCATTGTATCATGTGTCCCGTGGTTTGTCAAGAGGGAAAACAATGGTTTACCGAATTTTCCGATTTTCCATTCTTTGCTGCAATTACAAGCGATTGATCAGAATATTCAATGCACCGATCAGTGCCCCCAGAAGAGCCCCCAGTGAAATAACCGCTTTGAGTTCCCGTTCCATCACAGACATCACCAATTCTTCAATTTGATCGGTGTCCATTTGTAGAATTCGTTGCTCCACCAGCAAGGATATGTCGAAATTTTCCAGCACGGTATCTGCTTTTTCGCGTACCACATGTTCGTATATATGATCCAACATGTCGTGTACAAAAGCCTCATTTAGGCGGAAATGCGAGGTAAGATCTTTGGTAGATTGCGCACCGATCTGTTCCACTTCCTGCATGATAACGGGTTTGAGCAGCGTTTCGCCGTTTTGATCCACATAGTCACGCATGGCTTGTGCAATGGGAGGAGCAAAGGTTTGCATGGTGTTTTCATTGAGAAAAAGAGAAAGAAAATTTCCCTTTTGCAACAGTGTACGGCTGCCATTGCATAATAGCTGCTCCAGATCCAGTTTCGAAAATCCGTCTTTGACACGGTCGCAAATGTAATCCACCAGTGCCGTTTTTACCGTTTGGTAGGATGTTTCACCAATTGCATCTTGCGCCAATGCATGTAGGGACATCTGTGCGCCCTGCAGCTCGTTGACGGCCGTATCTACAAATGCGCGGCGTACCGCTCCGTGCAGCAATTGTTCCTTAATATCCGAGCGGGTGAGCAATTTCTCCCCCACCGCTTGCCCCACGGCACGCGCCAGACGGTCTTTGTTTTTGGGGATGATACCGGGCGTGAACGGGACACGATGTTTGCCCAGATACCAGGCGCGTTTGGGCCGGAACAACATTTTGATGGCGAGATAATTGGTAAAATAACCAATGATGGCGCCCAAAGCAATGGGTGCAATCCAGACCTGAAACAGTTCCATATCTCCCTCCTGTTTGCGGCTCATACATCAGCGGTATGTGGATGCTTGGTTTTGGCGTTTGACCAGCCCGCTTTTGTTGGTTGATTACTTGTTTGCCGATGCGTTCGCTTGCGCCTTGTTTTCCTCTCTTTGTTGCTCTTCGATAGCGGCAAAGAGGCTGCGCAGACGAATTTTCACCGCGCCGGTATTGGTGATCTCATCAATTTTGATCTGTGTGTAAATCTTTCCCGCTTGTTCAATGATGCTGCGCGCTTCATCGGTGGTAATGGCATCTACGCCGCACCCAAATGAAACAAGCTGCACCAAGTTAACAAAACGACCCTGCGTACCTACCCATTTTGCCGCCGCATATAAACGGGCATGATAGGTCCATTGGTTTAACACATGCGTGGGAAAGGGAGCAATCAGGTGGCTCACCGAATCTTCCGTCAAAACCACCGCTCCCAGCTCACAAATCAGATGGCTGATCCCATGTTGAATTTCCGGGTCGATGTGATAGGGTCTGCCGCTGAGCACAATAACAGGTTTGTTCTCATCGCAAGCTTTCCGGCAAATTTCTTCGCCTTTTTGGCGCAGCGCCGCCATATGTTCGTCATAGGCGAGATAGGCGGCATTGGCAGCAGCCTTGACTTGACGGAGGGTGTAACATCCCACACCGAAATATTTTTCCAGCAGATGCAGCATGTGCGGGGGGAATTCTTTTTTGTTGTGCAGTCCGATAAAATCAGTGACCAGCGTAATGTCTTGCGGTAGCTGCATGTTTGCCTTTATGACTTTGGGATAATATGCTACCACGGGACAGTTGTAATGGTTATCGCCTTTCCCCTCGTTGAGATTATAGCTCATACAAGGATAAAAGATGATGTCGGGATGTGTTTCGATCAGTGCTTCTATGTGCCCATGCATCAATTTTGCAGGGTAACAAACCGTATCAGACGGAATGGTTTGTTGTCCGGAAAGATACAGTTTACGTGTGGAGTGCGGCGAGACAATGACGTTGCAGTCAAGTGTGCGGAAAAAGGTATACCAGAAGGGCAAAAGCTCATATATATTGAGTCCCATGGGAATCCCAACGGTGCGTTTTCCCTCTATACGCTCATTTTTTCGATATTGGTCGAGCAGTTGATTTTTATATTCGTATAAATCGGCATAGGCTACCGGCGCCTTGTCCGGATGCAGCGGTTTTTCACAGCGGTTGCCCGCAATGTATTTTCTGCCCCCGTCAAAGGTGTTCACGGTCAAACGGCAGTGATTTTCGCAGCCATGACAGGTCACAGCACGCACGGTGTGCGTAAACACTTCCAGATCTTTTGCGTTGGCAACGGCACTGATGTTACTGACGTTTGGATTTTTCACACATTCTGCCTGATAACATGATTTTGCATATAATGCAGCACCATAAGCACCCATTAAACCGGAAATGGCCGGGCGGATGACATCCCGTCCGATCTCCATTTCAAATGCACGCAAAACGGCGTCGTTGTGAAACGTTCCGCCTTGTACGACGATGTGTGCGCCGAGTTGGTCGGGGGAAGCACAACGGATGACTTTGTACAGTGCATTTTTCACCACACTGATGGATAACCCGGCGGAAATGTTCTGTACGGTTGCGCCGTCTTTTTGCGCCTGCTTGACCGAGCTGTTCATAAATACGGTACAGCGGCTTCCCAGGTCTACCGGCCGGTCGGCAAATAACCCCAGCCCCGCAAATTCCGCAATGCCGTATCCAAGGGCACCGGCAAATGTCTGTAAAAAGGAACCGCAGCCGGAGGAACATGCCTCGTTGAGAAAAATGTTGTCAATGGCACCGTTGCGGATCTGGAAGCATTTGATATCCTGTCCGCCAATGTCGATAATAAAGTCCACATCCGGACGGAATTGTTTGGCTGCTGTAAAATGTGCGATGGTTTCCACAATGCCGTAGTCCAGATGAAATGCGTTTTTAATGATGTCTTCTCCGTATCCGGTCACCGCTGCGCGAATGATGTGGATATCGGGATATGCGGTGTACAATTCTTCCAGGTATCGTTTGATATGCGGTACGGGATTGCCGTCGTTGGGGCGGTAAGAGGAGTGAAAGATGTTGCCGTCCTCATCACACAGTACCGCTTTGATGGTGGTGGAACCGGCATCCACACCCAAATACATGCCCGCAGCACTTGGTGCGTCTAATTCCAGGATGTTGGCGGAGTCCTGTGCATGACGCGCACAGAATGCGCGGTATGCGTCTTCATCCCGGAACAGCGGCGGGCAGGAACGATAACCGTTCCCGGAAGAATACTGTTGTGCCTGTTGAGAAAGGTCTTTTGGAAGAATGGCTTTTTCGTCTTTTTCACAACAGAGCGCAGCGCCGATGGCAACAAAATACAGGGAGTGTGCAGGGCAAGTACCCGTTAAGTGCAAGACATCGTCAAAGGCACGGCGCAGTTCTTCAAAAAAGGTCAAAGGTCCGCCCAGATATAGCACGTTGCCCTCGATGGCGCGCCCTTGTGCCAGTCCCGCAATGGTCTGATTGACCACCGCGTAGAAGATACTGGCAGCGATATCTTCTTTGCGCGCCCCCTGATTGATCAGCGGCTGAATGTCCGATTTTGCAAACACACCGCAGCGGGAGGCAATGGTGTATATTTTTTCATGTGCCGCAGCCAGGGTATTCATCTCATCCGGCTGCAAATTCATCAGTGTCGCCATTTGATCGATAAATGCACCGGTTCCCCCCGCACATGAACCGTTCATGCGCACTTCCGTTCCGCCGTGTAAAAACAAAATTTTGGCGTCTTCACCGCCCAATTCGATCACGGTATCGGTTTGCGGCAGATGATGCATCACCGCCCGCCGCGTGGCGTAAACCTCTTGAACAAACGGCAAATGCAGATCTTGTGCCATACCCATACCGGCAGAGCCGGATACGGCGATAGCCATTTGTTCCTGCGGAAAAGCATCCGCGATCGTTTGCAGCAAAGATGCCGTCTTTTCAGAGATTTTTGACATGTGCCGTTGGTAGTCTTCCAACAAAATTTGATTGTTTTCGTCTAACACCACACATTTTATGGTAGTGGAGCCGACGTCAAGTCCGATTCGTTTCATATACTTCCTTCGTTGTAATGCCATGTGTCTCAATGACGTTTTGGGATACATGGCAGATGTGAAAAATAACGGTAGTTTTCAAAATGACAACGCATGAGAAAACAAACGTTGTTTTTTCTTTTTTATATGTGAGAGTACGATGTGCTTGGAAAAAGCAAATAAAGTCATATATCAAACCGCATCGCATCACATATGTGATTGCATGACAGGTTTGTTTTTTGATACTTTTTGTATGCTTATGATGTCAGTAAATTTATCATTGTCTCATGTGGGATCATCACAAGCCGGTATGCCAATCATATTACGGTGAATGTTCAATGGGGGGTGTGGGCGGTACGTTGTTTGACGTGTCTGTGTCAGACTGGATCGATTGTTCCAACTGTTCCCGTGCCACGGAGAGCATCAGTTTGATTCGGTTTTCCTGGTTGACTTTGGAGGCGCCTGCATCATAGTCAACCGGACAGATGTTGGAATTGGGAAACAGTGTTTTGAGCGTACGTACGACACCTTTGCCAACAATGTGGTTGGGGAGACATCCAAAAGGCTGGGCACACACAATGTTCTCATAACCGTTTTCGATCAGTTCGCCCATTTCCGCGGGCAAAAGCCATCCTTCGCCCATTTTCACGCCCCGATCCAATACGCGCTGTGCCATTTCCTTGGTTTTGGAAAACGGTTTGGGGGCAGTAAAATCGGGATACGGTTTGAGCGCATCGAGCATGTATTTTTCCAACAGCCTAGCGCCCGCTTCTGCTAAATGGCCGATATGTAGGTACAGTTTTTTGCCCCCGTAGTATTGGTAATCGGTTTCCATGTTGGCAAAGCAGTATTGTACAAATCCCAGTACCCCCGGCACCATGTATTCGCAGTCCTGACTTTCCAGATATGCCTCCAGTCCGTTGTTGCCCAGCGGAGAATATTTCACGTAAATCTCTCCCACAATCCCCACTTTGACTTTGGGCGTCACCGTGCGTGGGATGTCGTGAAAATCCTTCACGATCTGTGAAAGGTTCTTCTTTACCGCTTTGCCCACAAGCCCGCGATTGTGTCGGAATTGTTCGGTGAGATTTTTGGTCCATTTGTCCACACATCGCTGTGCATCACCGGGGTTGTTTTCATAGGGGCGTACCTGATTTTTCAGTAGCATCAGCATGTCGCCGTATACGACACTCATCAGTCCTTTGAATAGCATAGGCGGGGTCAAATGAAATCCGCTGTGCTTTTCCAGTCCCCCAAAACTGATAGAAATCACCGGCACTTGGTCCATATGCAGATTATGCAGTGCTTTGCGCAGAAGCCAGATGTAGTTAGAGGCACGGCATCCCCCGCCGGTTTGAAAATAAATCAGTGCCGTGTGGTCAAGATCAATGTCTGTTTGCGTCAGTGCATAAAGCATCTGACCTACGGCGCAAATGGCAGGGTAACACATGTCGTTGTGGATATATTTCAGCCCCGTATCAATGACTTTTTTTCCGTCGTCTTTGAGCACACGCACGTGGTAGCCGTACATTTTGAACACTTCTTGCAACAGGTGCATATGAATGGGAAAAATGTCCGGGCACAAGATGGTGTGCGTATCTTTCATTTCCGCTGTGAATTCGGTATATGATTTTTTGGGGGGCTTTGCGTGTGTATGGAATTGTTCGTGTTTTTTCATTGTTTGTACTGATCTAATGTGATTTTTCTCTTTCGTCAGATTTTTCAAAGTATGGTGTTTTACATGGCGGAGACGTTCTGTCGTTATAGCTTTGGTTTCAACACGGACTTGGCTGCGTGATGATGATGTCAGTTGCCGTGCTTTGCATCAAACCTTGTGTTTGTACATGACGTCTGTTTGTCAAGCAATTCCAAATATTCTTTTGTTTGGCAAAACATGGAACGAGGTGGGCAGAAGTAAAACCATGCTACCCCCGCCCACCCTGTTTGAATGTCAATGTTTCCGTATGCAAGGGGAACATCGGAACCGCTTGTGCCGGATTCTTTCCCCGCTTTTTTATTTTTCGGTTGTCGACGCCGTGCGCTGGTCCATGGGAACGTAGTCTCGCGGCGCACGTACCGCTTTATAGGCGGGACGAATAATGCGGTTGCCGTTGATCAATTCCTCCAGGCGGTGTGCACTCCATCCGGTAATCCGTGCAATGGCAAACAGCGGGGTGAACAACTCTTCGGGAATCCCCAGCATCTGATAAACAAAGCCGCTGTAAAAATCCACGTTGGCGCTTACACCTTTGTACATCTGACGTTCCCGTGAAATGACTTGGGGTGCCAGACGCTCTACCAGACTGTATAATTTATATTCGTTTTCCATTCCTTTTTCTACGGACAGATCGTGTACAAAGCTCTTGAAAATCTCCGCGCGTGGGTCAGAAATGGAATAAACTGCGTGTCCGATCCCATAAATCAGTCCGGAGCGGTCAAATGCTTCTTTGTGAATCAAACGTTCCAGATACCGCTGCACTTCTTCTTCATCCGCCCAGTCGTGTACGGCACGTTTCATTTCGTCAAACATGTGACAAACGCGCTTGTTGGCGCCACCGTGCTTGGGGCCTTTGAGAGAACCCAGCGCCGCGGCAATCGCGGAATAGGTGTCAGTACCAGAGGAGGTGACCACGTGGGTGGTAAACGAGGAGTTGTTACCGCCGCCGTGTTCTGCATGGATCACCAACGCCAAATCCAAGATCCGCACTTCCAGCGGGGTAAAATTACCCATGGGCCGCATCATGTACAGGATATTTTCTGCCGTACAATAATCGGGGTTGGGATCATGCAAAAAGAAGCTGGAGCTGTCTTTGAGATAATAGTCGTATGCTTGATAGCTGTAAATGGCAAGTTGCGGAAAGAGCGCAATCAGCTGCAGACATTGCCGCAGCACATTGGGAATGGAGGTGTCATCCGCGTTTTTGTCGTAAGAATAAAGGGTCAGCACAGAACGAGCCATGGAATTCATAATGTCACTGCTCGGTGCTTTCATGATAATGTCGCGCACAAACGAATTGGGAAGCGTGCGACAGGAGGCCAGTAACGCTTCAAAATCAGAGAGTTGTTTTTTGTCCGGCAGTTCTCCGAATAACAAAAGATAGGTGATCTCTTCAAAGCCGTTGCGGTCTTCCGAGCGGAATCCCCGCGCCAGATCTTTGATGTCATATCCGCGATACCGCAAGGTACTCGGGCAGGGAACACTGACACCGTTTTCCATTTTTTTTGCTTTGACATCGGAGATTTCCGTCAATCCCGTCAAAACACCGTCCCCGTTTTGGTCGCGCAGTCCGCGGTTCACATTGTATTTGGTATAAAGCTCTTTTTCAATCACACCGTCTTTTTCGCAAATTTCAGCCAGTGCTTTCATTTGCGGTGTGATTTCAGAGTAATTTTTTTCTTTATTGGTGTTTGAGATGTTCATAGGGTCTTCCTTTCTGGCGGAAAATCCGCCGGCAGTCCACACGAAGAGCGGTCAGGCCAATATCAAAATACCGTATGCAGCATGTGATGACGCTGTGCGCGTGATCGGTCTGTATGAACGGACGAATGTCACGTGTTCAAGTGGCCCCGGTAAATATTTCAATCAAACGCTGTGGTATAACGGAGGAACAACGAAACAAGACGGAAAAAGGATTTACCGCAAATGTGTTTTTATGTAAGATTGAAACAAAAGGGAAAAACGAATGATTTTTCAGCGATAGGTACGGAAGAACTCGGTTGCCTGCACGATCGTTGGCTCAAAATACCGTTCTCCTTCGTACGTGACCTCGGAACCGGGATAGGCTTGTGAAATACAGGTAAACCCATCATAGCAGTAAACCAAATCGGCAATGGAAGCAAATGCGGCGGCATCCATGTTTGTATAAATATAGGCCAGCATCGTGCGGTATAATTCCGTGGCGTTTTCCAGAGAGGTGATGTTTTTCATGTTGGACAGCATGGTAGTGATAAAGTTACGGGTGGTTTCCATGCGTCCTTCCTCGCCGTTCTCATAACCGGCAAATCGTAGTACACGCAGCATATCGGCACCGCCCAATCGCTGCTCTCCTGCACGCACATTGATGTTTAAGGACTGGGCAGGATCCTGATAACTCATATTGCATGGTACATTGAAAGTGGTTTGATCCAACGATTGCATTAAATTGACAAAACCACGCGGGGTGAACACCATGTGATAATCAACATGCATCCCGGTCAGCGCTTCCACTTTTGCCGTGAAAAAATCCATGCCCTTGGAATAGATCAGGCTGCCCAATTTTGTGTAGTTGCCATCTACCAGTACGCGTGTATGATACGGAATGGAATAGATCACAAACGTTTGTTGTTCCCGGTTTACGTGGAACAACACGATGGTATCCGCGCTGATTTCTCTTTGTTTGATGTAGGTGCAAAGTTCGCTTGGTACCGTTTCCGGCGTATATAAAGTCATTTCCGAAGATTTGGAGTAGCAGTCGGCAAACGAAGCGCCGTAATTGTCCAGCTGATCGGGGAAATAATCCACGCCTACCAAAAGTGCCGTAAATGTCTGCCCCCCAATCCCTGACAGATCCATTTTCGATTCGTTTGATCCGTCGTCTGCGGCATTGCTTGCGGTATCATCTTGAGATTGATCGGATGTAAACCCATTCGCAAAGCTGTTCACGGCAAATTTTGTAATGCCGAATGCCAACAGTCCAAAGATGATCAGCCCAACGCCGAACGTAATTCCGAAATTTTTCAATGCGGATAGCATGTTTCTTCTTGCTCCTTTGCTTGTTTGCTTTTCTTTGAAAAGCACAAGAAATGCGCCGCTCCCGGCGATCTGCACGTTTGCCGGCGGGCAAGGATATAAACTCCCATTCTATGGAGATACTTCTATTATACATGAAACGGCGTCTTTTTTCAATGGCTTTGCACAAAAAACTGCGTTGATGTTCATTTAACATCCGGCAGCTATGCTGATATCGCATGTAAAGATTTTTCCGTTTTTGATGTTCCTGTTTTGAGATAGGCGATAAAAGATGTTGAAAGAAAATATGTGAAAACTGTTTTCTTTTGCCTCGTTTTTTGGTATAATCAACATAGGCGGATGTTTGTCCCGTTATGCTTGTTACAAGGATGTCATCTGACGGACATGATTGCAGCGCATGCATATTGCTCTGTGACAATTGATACGCAGACATGCGCGGCGTATCGATCAAAAGATAGAAATAAAGAAATAAAGATAGAAAAAAGATAGAAAATGGTGAGATAACGTGAACAGAAAGAATGATACATCGGTGAAGGAACAAAAACAACCCATGTCCTTGCCGGAACTGCAAGACCGCGAAAACAGCAAAAAAGAAGACAGGCCCCAAACCGTTGCTTGCCGACTGGGAAAGGTCGGAGGAGAAGCGGTGATTGAAGGCGTGATGATGCGTGCAGGAAATGAATGTTGCACCACCGTGCGAATGGAGGACGGTTCGATGCGTCTGTATCGTACGCATCATGTGCCGCTTCGACGCCGTTATCGGATCTGTAATCTTCCGATTTTGCGCGGTGTGATCAATTTTGTTGAAAGTTTGGTCTTAAGCTACCGCATTATGGGTATTTCCGCTGAGGCGTTCGGTGCGGAGGCGATGGAGGAAAGCCGCACGGAAAAGTGGTTGCGTGAAAAGTTCGGTCGCGGGTTAATGGATATTGCCATGGTCATCGGCATTGTGTTGGGACTGGCGCTGGCGTTTGGATTGTTTTTCTATCTGCCGGTGTTGGCGGGCACGGCGGTGGCCGGCACGGAACATGGCGCATTGAAAAGCTTGATCGAAAGTGTGATCAAAATCGGCATTTTTGTGCTGTATATCTTTTTGGTCTCCCTCATGCCGGATATTCGTCGTGTGTTTCAATATCATGGCGCGGAACACAAAAGTATCTTTTGTTACGAATACGGAGAGGAATTGACGGTTGAAAATGTGAAAAAACAGCGCCGCTTTCATCCGCGCTGCGGTACCAGCTTTATTTTTGTCATCCTCATTTTGTCGTTCTTTTTCGCTTTGTTGATTCCCGCTTCCTTGCCAACTGCATGGCGTGTGCTGACAAAATTATTGATTTTGCCGTTGGTGGTAGGCGTTGGTTTTGAGTTTATCATGTACGCCGGCAAGCATGAAAATTTGTTTACAAAAATTTTGTCGGCTCCGGGTCTCTGGATGCAGCGTATTACCACGCGGGAACCGGACGATGAAATGATACAGGTTGCGATCACTTCACTCAAAGCGGCGTTGCAGGATGAGTTTTCGGATTTGGTGCTGACACCTATGCCGGAAAAAACCGGTGCCAAACCGAGTTGGTTTGTCGGTGACGCGTCCCGGTTGGCTGAATATCTGCGTGCACGGGAAATCCAAGCGCAAACAGAGAATACATCACAGGCACCCGCACAGGAAGAGACATCTGATGCCGTACCAAGCGCACCACAGCAGACAGACGGTGAAACGACATTGTCAAATGCTGCGGTTGAACAAAAGGTAAAATCGGATGCGGAATGCCAAACTTTCCAAACTCATTCCGACCATACGCAAACCCCGACGGAGACACCGCGTTCCGGTGGTTGTGCATCGTGACGGTACAAACACTTTTTGTTACGTTGCGTGACAAATTGCGCCGGATGCAACGTCAGACGGGGCTGAATGTTGACGCGGCTGCGGAGGCGGATGAGATTTTGCGTGTGTGTTGCGGCTTGTCCCGCCAAACGCGTTTTTTGGAACCGCAAAGACCCGTTTCTCCCCCACAAGCAGCGCAGGCGCTGCGCGCAGCGGAATTGCGTGCGTGCGGGGAACCGTTGGGATATGTGTTGGGCATTTCCCCGTTTTTCGGTGAAGATTTTTTGGTACGTGTGGATAAGGACTGCACACTCATTCCGCGCAGCGACACGGAAATCCTTGTGCAGGCGTTGATCGATCGTTTGCATCCGGGCGATTATTTTTTGGATTTATGTTGCGGCAGCGGATGTGTGGCGCTCGCCGCATTAAAAAACAGCCCTGATACGGTTGCTTTCGGTGTGGATGTTGATGCAGGCGCTTGCCGCATCGCACAGAAGAATGCTGCACGTATGGGATTGGATGCACGTTTTTCTGTGCTGCATGGAGATATTTTGGAGGATATCCCCGCGCCGGGCATCCATGTGACAAGTGATTCTTTGGGCAAAGAACCGAACATGCGGACAGATGCCCCATATCATTATATTGTGTCCAACCCGCCGTATATTCCCACATCGGATCTTGCCGCGTTGGATATACAAGTGCAAAAAGAACCGCGTGCGGCGCTGGATGGCGGCGAAGACGGTCTGTTATTTTATCGCACGATATTGCGTCGTTACCGCGGGGCGCTGCGGGCGGGCGGCGCATTTTTGTTTGAGATCGGGTTTGATCAACGTGATGCACTTTTCTCCCTTGCGGCGCTCGAAGGCATGCATGGCATGTGTCTGAAAGATTTTGCGGGACACGACCGCGTGGTTGTTTTGCAGCAATCATGATCGGACCCATGCTATGCAGAATGAGAAAGTGAAATGAATTGCTCGCTGCTAAAACATACCAGCCGCAACCGATGGCATGGCGAATGATAGAAAAGCTCCGGAAACCCCAATCGTTTGGAAAGACCGGACAGATGTTGGGCATAGATCGCCGTATGTTTGCATAAGATGAAACGATAACAATCAAAAAGACAAAAAACGACTGGATGTGTGACCGCAGCTGCGGTAATTGTTTGTCATACTTTATGATCGTATTAGAGAATACCACAATGTTGCCCAAAGCGCATGTAAAAAGCGGCGGAGACATACGGGTAAACGGAGGAACCATATATGGAAAAACATCAAATGTGTCAAAGAGAAAAACGAACGGTATGTTGCATGTTCGGTGGAAAATCGACGGAATATGAGGTATCGCTGATGAGTGTAACCTCTGTTTTGCAGCAAATTGACCGTGGGCGCTATGACGTGATGATGTTGGGTGTCACCAAAGACGGACGCTGGTTGTATTACGACGGAGAGATCGAACGCATTTCGGAAAACACATGGTTCACAGACAAAGCGCATACATATCCCGCCATGTTTTCTCCCGACTTCGGTGAAAAAACGTTGTTTATTATGCAAGCGGACCATACATGGACCACGCGACATGTGGACGTGGTTTTCCCCGTGATGCATGGCAGCAATGCAGAGGATGGTTCGTTGCAGGGGCTTTTGACCATCTGCGGCATTCCTTATGTCGGATCGGGACATTGTGCCTCAGCCATCGCCATGGACAAGGAATTTACCAAATGTGTTGCCGCTTCGCTCAACATCCCTCAGGCGCGCCATGTTGTTGTTCGGCGGGGGTGCGTACCGGCTCAGGCGGCAAGTGATGCGCTTGAAAAACTGGGCGCGTTTCCGCTGTTTGTCAAACCGGCCAACGCCGGTTCCAGCATCGGTACGGGAAAGGCATATGACCATGCGCAGCTGTGTCAGGCCATTGTGGACGCCTTGCAGTATGATGAAAAAGCCATTGTAGAGGAATATATCGCCGGACGTGAAGTAGAGTGCGCGGTGATTGGTACCCGGACGCCGCATGTTTCTGTTCCGGGCCAGATTGATCCGGGCAGTGATTTTTATGATTATGAGGCAAAATATCTCAAAGAAGGCTCGGTTTTACACATTCCCGCACCGCTGACGCCTCGTGCAGCGGAGGAGATTCGGCATTATGCCGCCCGGATCTATCAAGCGCTTGGATGCGCAGGACTTTCCCGTGTCGACTTTTTTGTGTGCGGAGAGGGAGAAACAGAGCGGGTGTTGTTCAATGAAATCAATACACTGCCGGGTTTTACGGATATCAGCATGTATCCCAAATTACTCATGTATGAGGGAATGACATATCCGCAAATCATCGATCGATTGATTGCCCTTGCGTGCGGGGAGGAAACAGAGAAATGAGCGGGTTACAGTCTGATTTTTCAGAAATGCCTTGCACTTTGCCCGTCGGTATTTTTGACAGCGGCCTTGGCGGATTGACAGCGCTCAAAGAAATTCGTCGCGTTTTGCCCCGGGAGCATCTGATCTATTTTGGCGATACGGGCCGTGTACCGTATGGCACACGTTCTCCGCAGACCATTTTGCACTATGCCAGACAGGATGTGCGCTTTTTGCTTTCCCGTCATATCAAATGCATTGTGGTCGCTTGCGGAACAGTCAGCGCCACGGCACTTGAAACGTTGCGCACAGAATTTTCCGTGCCGATGATTGGTGTTATTGAGCCGGCTGCACAATGCGCGGTCAAAGAAACACACAACGGAAAGATCGGGGTGATTGCAACCCCCTCTACCGTCCAAAGCCATGCATATGCGCGTGCCGTCGGTATACTTGACGCGCAGGCGCAGGTCACGGAATGTGCCTGCCCACTGTTTGTTCCGTTGGTGGAAAACGGCTTTTTTGATGTAGAAGATCCGGTTCCGCGCCTGGTGGCAGATCGATATCTGCAGCCGATCCGTGAAGCCGGTGTGGATACGTTGATTCTCGGCTGTACGCATTACCCGCTTCTGCGCGCCGTTATTGCGCGTGCGCTGCCGGGTGTTACGCTGATTGATACGGGTGTTGAGGTTGCGCATTGTTTGCAGAAATTGTTGGAGCAAGAAGCTTTGGCGATGCCCGTAACGCCGGTGATGAAGGGTACGGGCGGTGCCGAGTTTTTTGTGAGTGATACGCCGGAGAGTTTTGAAAAATTGGCCGGAATCTTTTTGGGTGATCAATTGGATCGTTCTGTGCATCGCATAGCCATTGATACATACTGAAGATACATACTGAAAACAGGTCAAAATGTGTTGCGAATGTGTACGAAGGATATGTCATACGGGCTTTGTGTGAACGTGTAGCATGTGCGATGCGTTTGATTTTTCCGATATCCGTTTTATATCTGATATCGATGCAGTAAACTTGTCAAGTTTCATAAAAATATGCATGCATTTCGTTGACTTTTTGTTAGTAATGTGGTATATTAAAAGTGAAACAGCGGATCAATTGGTAACCGAAAGAAACGGGGGCATGTATCATGAAATCAGTCATAACGATCGGCAGAGAGTATGGTTGTGGCGGCAGAGAGATTGCCAAGGCACTCGCAGAGGAATTGCATGTGCCGTGCTATGACCGCGAACTGATTTTGTTGGCGGCGGAAAAAAGCGGACTTTCGCATGAAGTATTGGAAAAAGTAGATGAGACCGCAAGCAACAGTTTTTTGTACGCCGTTTCCACGGGAAGCTACGGATACGGCGGGGTGGAATTGCCGTTGAACGACAAATTGTTTTTGGCCCAATCGGAGGTCATTCGTTCATTGGCAAATGAGGGCCCTTGTGTGATTGTCGGTCGCTGTGCTGACGCCGTTTTGGAGGATCGGGACAATGTCGCGTCTATCTTTTTGTGGGCATCGATGGAATACCGTGTACAAACGGTCATGCAGCGGTTGCAAGTGAACGAGAAAAAAGCGACAGAGGCCATCAATAAGAGAGATAAAAAACGCGCATCTTATTATAATTTTTATACCCAAAAGGTATGGGGCAAACGCGACAGTTATCGTTTTTGTATTGATCGAACAGGGATGGAAGTCTCTGCTTGCGCGCATCTTTTGGCGCAGTTGGTGCAAACATGGGAGAATTGTGATACGCACCAAAGCAAGTGAGTGGGATCGGCAATTTGTGTGGATGTAGGTGTTTCATGGAACACAGATCGCCAAAAAGAGATGTCAGAAAAAAATCTGTTTTTTCATGATTGCTTAAAAGGATAGAGAAAAATATGGCAGCTTTTCACGCCGTCGGCAAACCATGCCGGCGGCGTACTTTTCAAGAAAAGTCTTTTTTTCTTGACAAAATATGAGCCCCTGTGTATAATGGCAACAGGATTCAAAAGGGTATCAATAGATCATGTTCTGTAAAATGGAAACATTGGAAACGGGAAAAAACATGGTACGTGTTCCTTTTGTGTTGGTAGGGTGGACAACCCTCTGTTTTTTTGGTACAACCTTGCACACGGCGCTAATTGTATGAAATGTGGCATGAGTAAGGCAGAACAAAAACAGATAAAAAATAACATGCAGAAATGAAGAAAAAGAGGAAACATCCATGCAAGATCAGGCAGAAATGCAAACCCCCACATTTTTTTCTGACCGGAGCTGTCGGGCGCTTGTCGCCATGAGCGGTGGGGTCGATTCTGCCGTCGCTGCATATTTGATGCAACAGCAAGGATATACGTGCACGGGGGCGACCATGCGTCTGTTTCCCGGTTCTTCGTCGCAAGAGGCACAGGATGCACGCGCAGTGTCGGAAACACTTGGAATGAAGCACATCGTATTGGATTATACCGCACTGTTTGCACAAACGGTCATCGACCGGTTTGTCCATGATTATGAAATGGGCCGAACGCCCAATCCTTGCATTGTTTGCAACCGTTTTCTCAAATTCGGCGCATTGCATGCAGCTGCAGCGCAAGCGGGATGCGAAATGGTGGCCACCGGTCATTATGCGCGTGTGGAACAGGACAAACAGAGCGGACGTTATCTGTTAAAAAAGGCGCGAGACGAGGCAAAAGATCAGAGTTATGTTTTGTATACGCTTTCCCAAACACAGCTTTCGCACACGTGCTTTCCGTTGGGCGCGTTGACCAAGGCGGAAGTGCGTGCACTGGCGCAAGCAAATGGTTTTTCCAACGCCAATAAGCGGGAAAGTCAGGATATTTGCTTTGTGCCGGATGGCGATTATGTTGGGTTTATACAGAGATACACCGGGAAGACATACCTCCCGGGTCCCTTTGTCGACCAGACGGGAAAAGTGTTGGGTACCCATAACGGGGTGATACGATATACGGTGGGACAACGGCGCGGACTGGGGCTTGCGGCAGAAGAACCGTGGTATGTCAAGGGGATAGATGTTGCCGCCAACGCGGTGATTTTGTGCCATGCCCCGGAATTGTTCAGCCGCTTTTGCGAATTGGAAGACATCAATTTGATTTCGCGCACACAAATTGATGCGCCGCTGCGTGTGATGGCAAAGGTGCGATATCGCCAGCCGGCACAACCGGCCACGGTGATCCAGACGGATACAGACCGGCTGCAGATTACGTTTGATGCCCCGCAGCGTGCGATCACGCCCGGGCAGGCGGCTGTGTTGTATGAGGGGGATACGGTGGTTGGCGGCGGTACCATTTGTCCGCTTTCATGATCCATCGGCACAACCATCATACACGGACACAGCACCTCATTGTGTCGTGACAAATAGGTGCCGTGAAACCAAAAGCAGGTTTTTCCGAATGTTTCATATCTCGATGCGGAGGGGAAACGAACGGCTATGACACATGACAAGAAAGAAAAACCGCATGTGCCTGATCGCATGCAGCGCGACGAAAATGCGGCGTTACATCAGCAGCATCGCGCGCGTATGTGGCAGCGTTATCTGCGTAAGGGAATCGATGCATTTTCTGAGGTGGAGCAGCTGGAAATGTTGTTGTTCGGAATCATTCCGCGCAAAAACACCAATGAAATTGCACATAGACTGTTGAAAACATTCGGCGATTTGCACCATATTTGTGCGGCAGATACCAAGGCGTTGACACAGATTGAAGGTGTCGGTGAACGCGTCGCATTGTATCTGAAATTTATGTATGATATTCATTGTGTGTTAGAACGCCAGCGTATTCATGCATCCGTCCCGCCGTCCGAAACAGACGCAGAGACGGCTTTGATTTCTCTTTTGGTTCAACGCTTTTATGGCGCCAACCGAGAACAGTTGTTGGTGGTGTTTCTGGAAGGGAACGGGAAGTATCAGGGGGAACAGATGTTCGGCGTCGGCATCGGTGATGCATTGGAGGTATCGTTTCAGGCAATCAATCGGGAAGTTGTGCTGCGCGGATGTCACCATGTTGTCATTGCCCATAATCATCCGAACGGCCGGTTGTATCCATCTGAAGAAGATCTGTTGTTCACACAAAAACTGAGCCGTGAGTTGAAACATATCGGCGCGGAATTGGTGGCACATTATTTGATCAGCGGCAGGAATTATTTGAAGATTGATATTCATTTGCGCACCTTTTCCGGCAGCTTGACACCGCTTGTCTGCGGCGAAATGCAACAAGATCAAAAACCAATTGCACAAACAGATAACATCGGCAGACAGACGAAAGAGAGAGAATGAATAAGAATCGCTTGGAGGAACGCGAATAGATTTGTTTTAGCAAGATGAAAAATGATCGGAAATAGATACTGCGACGGGTGGGATTGCCACAGAGCGATGATGCTTGTGTCAAAAATCCTCCCCGTCGCTTTTTATATAAAATCAGCCCAAACGTTTTGGCAGGTGGTACAGCAGTGCCGCATGATGCTGCTCATCCTGTGCCAGACGGGAAAGCAGCTGGGAAATGGAGGGAGATGCAGCGGCATATTCGATCGCTTCTTTTTCGTATTGTTTTCTGGCTGCAATGGCAAGTGAACGCAGGGCTTCGATTTGTTTGATGGGATTGGAAAGGGAGGCAAGCGTTGTGAACGGGGTGGCGGAAACGACGGCGTGACGTGGGGTGGCATCCAGTTGTCCCAGCAATTCCAAAAGCAGGGACATGTGCATCTGTTCTGTTTGCGCAAGACATTCCAATGTCTGTGCAAGCATCGGAACGGTTTGGCCCAGGGCAGCGGCGGCATAAGAAAGTGCGATATATCGGGAGAGCGCCCCGGTTCTTCCCAACAGCAGGGGCATCAGTTTGCGTGCCGTGCGTGCATCTTGTTTGGGGTGCGGCACGGCAGGGTACGGCTGTGGCAATTTGCAGCCGGGATAACGTTGACGGGTGTTTTCCATGTGATGTTGATGCCTCCTGTGAAAAAATCGTTTTGCGGTGTTGATGGATGAGCCGTTGTTATTCAGTTTATGTAACAATCGTTTGTTTTGTCATTGTTTTTACAACAATTTGGATGTTTTTCACGAAAAAAGGTAAAATATGCGTTGTTTGCCAAGGCAGACAGGTGCGTCAATATTTGGTGGCTATTATGAAACGTTTCCATGTTTGATATGTTGTATGCGCGATCTGTCGCAGTTGAAACAGTACCGTTAAAATCAACAAAAATACGAAATGATTTTCAGCACTTGTAACAAAAGTTTGTATGAGCCATGTCATTTCATTCCAAAAAAAGGAAAGCGCTATTGACAAACGGCAGCTTTGGGGGGTAAACTACCATTGATACGACGTTGTAACCAAGGTAGAACCCGCTGATACCGGGGGAAAGGAATATGCCATGCAATCCTATATTCAAAAAAAACCATCCGTTTTGCCACATACACATGTCAGGCGTGCATGGCTTTTGTGTGTCGCGTTGCTTCTATGTGCCGTTTGTGTATGGGGTGTGTTGTACGTTTGTGACTCGTTTGCGTCACAGAAGGATAGTGTGACAGCGGGGGCTGCCAACAAAGTGGACGATACCGCGTCAACACCTGTTGTGGTTGCGTCGGAATCACAGGAAACATCCATGCATGCAGAACCGTTTCTCTCTGTGCCGCAAAACGGTGTGATCACAGATTGCTTGGACGGATCACCTGCGCTGCTTTCTTCTTCTACCGTGTCGACGGAGAACTTGTCTGAAGATGCGACCATGTTGCAAATGCCCGATGAAGATCGATCAGATTTCACTTTGATACAGCCAACCAATACGGCTGCAACGGGAACGAACGATGTGGACTATTCGTTGGTTGTTCCCGCTGAAAAAGAGGATTTTGTAAATCAAGAAACCAGTTCCATTGCGTCTGATCAAAGCAGCGATACAAATGGAGTTGTATTGCCTACACAGACCCCAGCGCACATCGGTGACGATTTACAGGTGGTATGGGATGATTATCTCATCGATGAGGATGAAACCACTGCGACGTTGACGTTACACCAACCCACGAAACGTGAATGTGTTTTGACCTTTGATGACCCTTGGGAGGGAGATGCCAGCGATTATCACGTGCTGTTTTGGGACGATGAAATGCAGCTGTATCGCATGTATTATCTGGGATGGAATTTTCATGATATTTTGAACCCGGAACCGGGTGTACAGTCCACCGCGAAAATTAAGGTGTGTTATGCAGAAAGCGAGGATGGCATTACTTGGGTCAAACCCAATCTGGGCATTCACTCGTTCAACGGGTCCACGCAGAATAACATTGTTTTGATGGATCAATACGGGTATGACAATTTTTATGTATTCAAGGATACCAATCCCAATTGCAAACCATCCGAAAAATATAAAGCAGTAGCAGAATATCTCGGCCCGTCCACCTATGGCTCTTTACATATCTACACTTCTCCCGACGGTTACCGATGGACAGACCGCGGCATGTGTTTTGCCACAAATGTGGGACAGTTTGACAGCGTCAACACCTGTTTTTACAGCAGCAAGGACGGTCTGTATCATTTGTATTTTCGCAACAAAGTGGCAAAAAACGGTTTTCCTGATTTTCGAGTAATCCGCACGGCAACCTCGCCCGACTTTTTTGCCTGGTCCACGCCGGTTGACGTTCAGTATACAGACGATGTGGCCTTTCAGATGTATACCAATAATGTGCAGCCGTATTACCGGAATGAGAACATTTATGTTGCATTTCCCACGCGTTATGTACAGCGCAGCGAATGGACGGAAAATTTTGATTTTCTCACCGGCGCTGCCTTCCGCAAAGCACGTATGCGCTATGCCACGCGTTACGGCCTTGCGATTACAGATACCTTGTTTATGAGCAGCCGCGATGGCGTTACCTTTGATAAATTCAATGAAGCGTGGTGTACGCCGGGACCGGAAAACGGAATCAATTGGATTTATGGTGATTGTTATTTTGCCTACGGTATGATCGAAACGCCCAGTGCCACGGAGGGCGCAGACAATGAAATATCCATGTATGCCTTTGAAGGCAAGTGGACGGATCTTTTGCACGATGAACTGGAGGAAGAGAGCAGTTATTATTCCACGCGTCTGTATCGGTATACGATCCGTATCGATGGCTTTGCCGGTTATCGCGCGGGTTGGGACGGCGGAAGCGTTGTAACAAAGCCGTTTACCTTTGACGGCAGTGAATTGAAGATGAATTTCAAAACTTCGGCCGCGGGGCATGTGTATGTCACGGTGTTAGACGAAACCGGCAATCCCATCGGTCAGTACCAAACGACAGAGCTCTTCGGAGACAGTACCGCACGCACGGTGCAGTTTGACGGCAAAGACCTCAGCGCATTGCGCGGCCAAACCATTCGCTTGCGCTTTGACTTGTGTGATGCGGAACTGTTCTCATTTTCCATCCGTTGAGACACCGGAGGTATGACACAGCGATGAAAATAACAACAAAAATGACTTTGTGTGGCAAACACCATGCAAGTGATCGAAAAAATTGTCGTAGCCTTTTGGGCAGGGCGCTTGGGGCTGTGCTTGCAGCGGTTTGCATGCTGTTTCTGTGTACGGCTGCCTTTCCTGTATTTGCCGCTGATACAATGGAAGATGGCGCGTTTCAGTATGTGGTCAATGATGCGGGAGACGCCGTCCTCACCGGCTACACGGGGACGCAAACGGTGGTCACGGTACCGGATACGCTGGGCGGCCATGTGTTGCGTGCCGTCGGCGACCGCGTTTTTGGGGGGCGGCATGAACTGAAGCACGTGACACTTCCCGATACGGTGACCACAATGGGCGACCGCGTGTTTTATGACTGCACTTCCTTGCAATCCGTCCAGCTTTCCCGTGCGCTGCAAACACTTGGTGATTGGACCTTTTATAATTGCGCTGCGCTGACAGATATCACATTGCCGCAGGGATTGACCCAAATCGGCACACGTACGTTTTCCAATTGCTTGTCTCTTTCCAACATACAATTGCCCCCAACCATTCTGGCGATCGGTGATTTTGCATTTTACTTTTGCCGTAGTTTGTCGGAGATTTCTTTGCCTCAAATGCTTAGTACCGTTGGCGCATATGCATTTGCCGATTGTACGTCACTGCGAAAGATGGTATTTCCGCCATCGGTGCAGCAGATCGCCCCATATACCTGTTATGCGTGCAGCGCATTGGAACAGGTGGAGCTTGGGAACGTTGCATCGATCGGTGCATTTGCTTTTTCTGCTACCGGCCTTACAAACGTCACATTGCCCGATACTTTGACCATCATCGGCGACAATGCATTTTATCAATCCGCGCTGACGGAAATTGCTCTCCCGCCTCATGTGACTTCGGTTGGACAGGAGGCGTTTGCCGCTTGTGCGGCGTTATGTGAAGTACAAATCCCGTCAACCGTGCGTGGGTTGTGTTCCGATATGTTTGCCCAAACACCCTTTGCCGCGGATCCTTCCAATCAAACGGATGGTTGTTTGTATGCGTCTGCTCACCTGATTACAGCGCTTGATTCCGCTTCGCCGCTATATACTCTTTCCATTTTGCCCGGAACCGTTACCATTGCAGCGGGTGCATTTTCCCGTCAAACGCTCTTGACCACTTTGACACTGCCAAATAGTTTGTGTGCGGTTGGTACCAATGCGTTTGCTGATTGCGTACAATTAAAGAATGTGTCGTTTTACGGTACGGCTGCCCGGTGGGAAACTGTAGAAATTGCCGCGGGAAATCCACCGCTGGAACAAATGCCGCATCTGCTTTTATACAGTCCGTATCGCGATGTACTCGTTTCTGACTGGTATTATGAGGGCGTGTGTGTAACCACCGATTGCGGTTTGTTTGAGGGGATTGCGCCGGAATGGTTTGCGCCGGATCTGGAAATGACGCGCGGCATGTTTGTGACCGTATTGTATCGCATGGCAAATTCTCCTCATGTTGATGAAGAGACGATACCTTTTGAGGATGTCTTAACCACTGATTATTATTATTCTGCCGTGAATTGGGGTGTTTCACAGGGAATTTTATTTGGCGTTTCTTCCACGTCGTTCGCGCCCCAAGAACCGATCAGGCGGCAGGATGCGATGATTTTGTTGGATCGTTATACCCGTTTGGTTGGAAATGTACCAATTGACCGGGAGACAGATGTTACCACGTCGGATTTTGTCGACGGGGATACGGTGGATACCTATGCGCTTGCATCGGTACAGTGGGCATTGCAAAACGGTATTTTACGCGGTGACGGTGATATGCTTTTTCCATTACAATCTGTCACACGTGCCCAGACGGCTGTGCTGTTGTGGCGTTATACCGCGTTTGTAAAATAAAGGAATGTTTTGAAAAACGCCCTTGATTGCCGGGGACGTATGTGAAAAAATCTGATGGCATCGGGACATTTGTCATGTGATTGCAAAAGTGTCTATATAAGTACATTGAACAAACAACGGCGCATGTGTTTTTCACATGCGCCGTTGTTGTAGGTAAGCGATTTTTTGTGTCGACATTGGGGTTTTATGATCTTTCAAATCTGTTACATCTCGATATGTTCTACAGCACCGGAACCTTTTTTTACATGGTTTGATCCATCTTAGTCCATTGTTACGGAACAACCGTCTGTATTGAAGCGGGTAGCTGGACTGTGGTGCAGAGGTTGGAGTGTAGAGAAAAAAGAGGTCTGTTTTTCCTTTCACGGATTTTCAAGAGCCGTTTTGCATGATTTTGAGATACAGCAAATCTACATCTGAATTGCCGCGGATCATCTGGTTGTGATGGTTTGTTACGCTGTCGGTAAACCGGGTAAAGATCAAACCGAACAACATGACGCAGCATGCGACCGTTGTTTCACAAACGCAGGGTACCGTTTCCGTGATATTGTATTTTACGATGCAATGGGATCGCCGTTTTTATCGAACAAGGGAAGAGGGGCAAGGTAGGTAAGGTCATTTCGTTTTGCAGCATCCCCTTCTGCCAAAACGGTCATTTTTCCCACGATTTGTCCACCGGCAATCGTTACCAATTCTTCCAGTGCATGCAAACTTTCCCCCGTGGAAACAACGTCATCCACAATCAATACCCGTCGATCTTTCATCGCATCGATGTCTTTTTGATCGATGTAAAGCACTTGCTGTGCTTCGGTCGTAATGGAACGCAACTCCACTTTCCGGCAATTCTGCATGTACAGCTTGGGCGCTTTCCGTGCCAAAAGCCAGTTGCTGTCGCCGTGCTGTTTTGCCATTTCATATCCCAGCGGAATCCCTTTGCTTTCCGCCGTAATCAGGATATCATAATCAGGTGCTTGTTTGAGCAGTTCTTTTGCACAAGCAACGGTGAGTTCCACATCACCGAACATGACAAAAGCGCCGATGTATAAATCATGTCCGATGGGACAAAGCGGGAGGGACCGTTGCAGCCCGGCAATTTGAATGGGATACGTTTCTTTCATGGCAAACTCCTTGTTGTATGTTGTAAAATCTTTGCGTTTGGGCATTTTGATTTCAATGAAATGTCGAGGAAAACCCCAGCAATGCGCAGTCCGTGTTATGACCACGATCCATCTTTATGGTATTGGCAAAACCAAAAACCCTTGAATGCACCGAAACGCGGCGGTATTCAAGGGTTTTGCACTGGAGCTGCTAACCAGATTCGAACTGGTGACCTCATCCTTACCAAGGATGTGCTCTACCACCTGAGCCATAGCAGCATATGGCGACCCGGATGGGACTCGAACCCACGACCTCTAGCGTGACAGGCTAGCGTTCTAACCAACTGAACTACCGGGCCAAAATGACATTTTTCCGAACAGTATGACTATGATACCACTATTCGGAAAAAATGTCAAGTCGTTTCAAACATTTTCTTGATCTGGTCCGCGTCTTTTTTCAAAATATCAACAAGTTCTTGTGCTGTATTTGCAAATAAGATACCACCCGCCGCTGCTATTTCTTCCCGTGTACGATAACCCCATGTTACATTGACACAGGGAATCCCCGCATTTCTCGCTGTCTGTATGTCTGTGTCGGAATCTCCCACATAGATACAATCTTCACGAGCCACGCCCATTTGTTCCATGATCCGGTACAGATTATCCGGCGCCGGTTTACAAGGATGTACACCGTCATCACCGGCAGCATAGGGAACCAGATCTCCAAAAAAGCGTTTACAAACAATATGTGTCGCCGCATCCGGTTTGTTGGAGACGACTGCCACACCAATGCCGTCTGTTCGCAAAGCGGCCAAAACGTCACAAATCCCTGGATAAGGTGCCGTGGTTTCTCCGGATTGCGCGGGATAATTTTCTAAAAACAGCGCATAGCATTTTTTTTCGGTTTGCGCATCAACCCCCTTGGGCAACGTGCATTCGAATAAGTGGCGAGCCCCGTGCCCGACAAACATGCGTATTTGTTTGCGGTCAAATTGGGGAAAATGAAACGCTTCCATGGTGCGATTGACAGCGTTTGTCAAATCTTGCAGTGTGTCAAGCAATGTGCCGTCCAAGTCAAAAATAACGGCGCGGAATCTGTTTGTGGTTTCCATCGTTTTTTGCCTGTCCTCTCTTAAGACCACCAAGGGCGATGTATACTTGCTGCAAAAATAAATGTTTCTGCATGCGATCACTTTTGCATGTGTGTCTTTTTCAAATGCGGTGGTATTTTATCACAACTTCATTCTTTTTGTCAAGTTTTTTGTGATACAAATGTATGGCAAAATGAGGTGTTAAAGATTATGAAATATTCGTTTTGCGTCATAAAAACGCGAAAGATAAAAATTTTTAGTCGCGATACGTTTTGTGTTATGATGCAATTTTTCCCATCTGTGCACGCCGTTTTGAAACGGCATGCCATAACCCCAGTGCTGCGGCACCTTTGAGTAAATCAAACGGAATAAACGGTAGCACACATACCAGAAATCCGGCTTTCCACGTGGTGTGAGCAAAATAGACATACCATGCGGTACCAAGAACATAGCACACCAACAGTGCTGCGATCACGCCAATCATTCCTTGCCACAGGTGTTTTTTCTGCAGGGAGAGAGAGAGCAAAATTGCCATGGGGACATAAGCCATGAGATATCCGCCTGTCACACCCAATAAGACGTCTGCGCCGCCGTGCCATCCGGAAAATACCGGCAAACCGATACATCCCAGAACCAGATAGCAAAGTGACGCACCTGCCGCCCAAAGGGGAGGAAGAAATGCACCGATCAAAAAAATACCCAAAACACCCAGTGTAAAACCGATGCCGACAGGGGTCGGAATGGTAATGGGGGCAATCACACAAAGTACAGCGCAAAACAGCGCCGCCATAACCATATGTTGCAATGTCGCGTGACGTGTTTGTTTTGTTTTGTTTTGTAAGGTGCTTTTTAGATTTGTCATTTCCTTTTTCCTCATTTTTTATGGTAGTATGTTAAAATGGGCTTGTTATCCTGTCATTTATTTTATCAGAGACTGTTTTGATTGTCAACTTATATTGATAATTTAGTTAACAATGAAAGACGTATAAAAACCGCGGCAGGAAATATTTCCGCCGCGGTTTGTTTTGTCTTTGTCTCAACGAACAGACGTTACCATCCGGTCGTTGTGTGATACATCGGGGAAGAGTGGCGTTATACTTTTTGTTCCGAACGCTCGATGATCATTTTTTGCCATTCCTCATCTAACGTGACAAATCTGGCCGACCAACCGGAGACGCGTACAGCCAAAGATTGGAAGTTTTCCGGATGTTTTTGCGCCTCTTTGAGTACCTCGTTGTCGACCACGTCCACTTGCAGGAAAAATCCACCCAGCGCAGTAAAGCCGTCCATCAAACTGATGATGGCATTGACGCCTTCTTCACCGTTGATGCAGCTCGGATCCAGCTTAATATCTAATACTGTTCCGCAAGCAAGATCGGTGTAATCGGCTTTACAACAACTTTTGATGATGGCGGTGGCGCCTGTAAAATCGGTAGATGGCGTAGGGCTGACATTTCCTGATAAGATGTCTCCGCGTTTGAATCCATCTGCTGAGGCATATCGCTGATCTTTCCATTCAATCTGACGTCCAAAGGTGCTGATGCCCATAGGCCAGATGACACCGTCACGCCGCCGCTCTTTGATACCGGCTTTTATAAATCCGGCTACAACATCGGCCATAATGGTATCCACTTCATCATTATCGTTGCCATAGTATACGTAGTTGTTGCGTGCAAACAGACGCAAATCTTCATGTCCTTCCCAGTCGTTTTCCAAAATGCGGATCAGTTCGGGATAGGTCACCTTTTTGTCATCAAAGACAAGTTTTTTGATGGCATACAGGTTGTTGGCCAAATCCGGCATGCCGCCTGGATGCGGAGAAAGGGAAACATAGCGTACGCCACCGCAGTAGTAATCGCGCGCGTTATCAATACAGTCATCTTCAAAGAAGGAGACAGTAGATTGCGGATTGCGCAGCGTTGCCTGATCATAGATGTGGTGTTTCGCATCGTGCTCGTTGCGGAACGTGGTCAGATATTCATCGATCACTTGCAGGTATTTGTCAAACAATGCCTCGTAGGAATCATACGTAACCGCGCCGTGCTGTCCCAGACCGAACACTTTATCCTGACATAGCTTGAGAACATCAAACGGGAAATACTGGAAGTTGGTCTTGCCTGGGATTTGTACCTCCCAGCAACCGTCGTTGGCAAACTGCCAAATTTCATCTTCGGCGTATCCCATCCGGCGCAGGGCATTGATCACCAGATCTTCGTTATATAAGGCAATGACACCACTGCCATGCCGCATGGCGCGTGCCATGGCTTCTTTTGCCCAGTCCGGTGTGCGTTTGCTGTAGCGCACCGCGATGGGATAATCGCTGATGGGATATTCTTCGATGATCTCATAGATCAAACGTGTGACTTCGTTGGAAATGTCGTTGCCGGTTTGGTCAATGCCACCCAGAACCAAATTCTGATAGTGTTGCGCATCGCCGGATCCGCGTGACAGATGATCGCACCATTCCACACCCTTGATAAAGAAATGCGCCATCAGTTCCCGGGCCTCATCCAACGTGATGACACCGTTGTTTAAGTCATGTTTCAGCAGATCGCCCAGCATCCAGTCAATTCTGCCGATGCCCGGCCAGTTGCCTTCCAGACGGATGAACGAGAAGGTAAACCACAGTGCTTGCACGCCTTCCCGAAATGTTTTCGGTTTTTGGAACGGCACATGTTCCAGATTGTCATACAGCGCTTGATAGTAGTCTTTGTCTTCCTGGGAAGCGGCACGTAGTTTGCACATGTTGATAAAATACAAATACCGCTCATGGTACAGCTTGATTGCTTGATACACATGGAGAAACGATTGCAGACAGCGCAAACTGACCGCGTCATCCTTTTTCTCTTCCATTTTTTGTAAAATACGGTCGCGGAAAGAATCCAGTCCCTCTCTGAGCACGCGGTCAAAATTACAGGTTAAGTGGCTTGTGCCGAAATGTAATTCTTCTTTTCCGTCAAATGTCGTGGGCGTACGGTGACGAATGGCAGCCCCCACGGTTGCAGATCCTACCAAAAGTTCCCCTTTTACAATCCGCAGCGGCGCACGCTGTGCAACACGCAGAATGCTCAGATCGTATTGATCATACGGGGAGAGTGTAGGCAGATCTGTGATATCGGACATGTCAATGTATTGATATTGCGCAAAATCCGCACCGAACCGTCCCGCAAGCGCATCTTGTGCATAACGGCGCGCAAAGGCAGAGGTACGGATCGGCCGCGGCGTTTTGCATGGGGTATAAAAGGTAATTGGGTGGATATCTTCAATGGTTTCTACGCGATCTTTCATTGCTTCGTTTTGGTCAAGTTTTTTCATAGGACATTCACTCCCATCCATGGTATTTGGGATCCATATTTTTCCATGTAACAAACAAACAGAAAAGCATGGCGTTCAGATGTATCTTTTGGTAGTATAAAATAAATAGGAATGTTTGTAAACGACCAAAAGGCGTTCCAGTTTGCAGTTTGCTTTCCTTGTTTTGCTTTGTGTGTTGTTCGGAAAAATATGTTTTTTTGAGCAGTTCTATTATATGATATCTGTGTAGGGAATGCAAGTGATTTTGAAAAATATTCTTGTAATTTACTCAATTTTTTTGGGTGCACGAATTGATGCTGCATATGATGATGGAATGTATCATAATATATATATTTGATGTAGATGATTTTATTCAAACATGTATCGGTTTTTCATATAATACGGATGATTTGCAGACACATCACTGTCGTTGTTATCAAACGGTATGCAGATCGATGGCATCTACTTTTTGGAAATTTGAAAAACTTAAAAAAAGCTATTGACAGCCGGATTCATTTATAATATAATGAGCATATTCATAAGTAGGATATACACTGTTTCAAAATAAGTCTTACCTCACATGGTTCAACCGGCGTCGGCATGGTACATGCCGCGGAAAGATCAATCCATACGGTGGTATTTCCGCTGTTCTTACCACACACAATATGATTGTGGAGAAATGGCTGAAATAGATTTATCTATGTCTCTTACTAATTTTTTAAAAAAGGTGGGAATCAATCATGAAAAAGTTTCACAAGATCGCAAGCATTGCGCTGGCGCTGGTGATGGCGTCTATGTGCTTTACTGCGTGCGGTGACACCGCAGAGGAAAGCGAGAGTGGCAGCGGCACCATTAAAATCGGTGGCATTGGCCCGCTCACCGGCAGCACCCAGATTTACGGAAATGCCGTGAAAAACGGAGCAGAAATTGCTGTCGACGAGATCAACGCAAAAGGCGGTTTGCAGTTCGAGTTGAAGTTTGAGGACGATGAAAACGATCCGGAAAAAGCAACCAATGCCTATAACACGCTCAAAGACTGGGGCATGCAGATCTCTCTGGGGGCTGTGACCACACAGCCGTGTATTGCAGTTTCTTCTCTGACAAACGAGGATCATATATTTGCTTTGACTCCTTCCGGCTCATCGACCGATATCATCGGCGGTCAGCCTGATACAAACGGTAACGTCACCATTCCTCGTAAAGATAATATGTTCCAGATGTGCTTCACTGACCCCAACCAGGGTACCAAAGCAGCGGAATATATCAGCCAGCAGCAACTCGGTTCCAAGATCGCTGTGATTTATGATATGAGTGATGCATATTCTTCCGGTATTTACGACAAATTCAAAGCGGAGGCGGCCAACCGAGGACTGGAGATTGTTTACGAGGGTACGTTCACCGCAGATAGTGCAACGGACTTCACCTCTCAGCTCAATGGTGCGAAGAATGCCGAGGCGGATTTGGTATTCTTGCCTATTTATTATCAGCCCGCTTCTCTGATTTTGGATCAGGCAAATAAGATGAATTACGCACCGAAATGGTTCGGCGTAGACGGGATGGACGGTATCTTAACGCAGGAAAACTTTGATACGTCTCTTGCCGAGGGCGTGATGCTGTTAACGCCGTTTTCTGCCGATGCAGAAGATGAAAAAACACAGAATTTTGTCAAAAAGTATCAGGAAAAATGCGGCGGTACGACACCCAACCAGTTTGCTGCTGATGCATATGACTGTATTTACGCACTGTATGATGCATGCACCAAAGCCGGCGTGACGGCAGATATGGATGCATCTGAGATCTGCGACATGCTGATTGACCAGTTTACAGCAGATGATTTTTCCATGGATGGATTGACCGGCATTGGAATTACCTGGTCCGATACCGGTGAGGTGAATAAGGAGCCTCGCGGTATGGTCATTCAAAACGGCGTATACGTCGGCATGGATTGATTGCCGCCGGCGATTATGAAACGTCGCTCATGACATGTAACGATACAGGGAAAGGGCGGCAACGAATGCCGCCCTTTTTTGTTTATATTCTTTCGGAATTTGTGTGATCTGCCGTGAGGTGGAAGTTTTGGGTGAAAACTTGTGCAGAGCGGCAGTGCGGAACCTCTCGGTTTTTCGTGATTTGAATGTGACAGTCGTGCCTGCCGGTGTGGGTACAGAAAGAATGGAAAAGGGATTTTTATGAACTTTTTAACAAACCTGATTAACGGTGTGAGTTTAGGCGCCGTGTATGCCATCATCGCACTCGGTTATACAATGGTATACGGGATAGCCAAAATGTTGAATTTTGCACACGGTGACGTCATCATGGTCGGCGCATATGTTTCTTATTGCGCTTCCATCTATTGGGGCATGCCTGTCTGGGTGTCTGTGCTTTTGTCCATGGTGGCTTGTACGGTGCTGGGCGTGATCATCGAGGGATTGGCATATCGGCCGCTGCGCCGTTCCTCCTCCTTGGCTGTTTTGATCACTGCCATCGGTGTCAGTTATTTTTTGCAGAATGCGGCGCTTTTGATTTTCAAAAGCGATCCGAAAACATTCACATCCATTGTCCCGTTTGACGCCATAACGCTGTTTGACGGCAGATTGACGATCACCGTAGAGTCACTGACCACAATGGCAGCATGCGTGATGATCATGATCGCCCTGACCCTGTTTACCCGTTACGGTAAGATGGGCAAGGCGATGCGTGCGGTTTCGGAGGACAAGGATGCGGCGGAATTGATGGGGATCAATGTCAATACCACGATTTCCGTTACGTTTGCCATCGGTTCTGCGCTGGCGGCGATCGCCGGTGTGCTGTACGTTTCCACTTATCCTTCACTTACCCCTACCACAGGTTCCATGCCCGGTATCAAGGCATTTACGGCAGCCGTGTTTGGCGGCATTGGATCGATTCCCGGTGCGATGCTGGGCGGTATTGTATTGGGGATCATTGAAATTTTCAGCCGTTCGTATATTTCCACGCAGCTGTCCGACATTATCGTGTTTGCGGTATTGATCATTGTTTTGTTGGTCAAACCCACAGGATTGCTCGGCAAAAAAATTGTGGAGAAGGTGTGAGGTGTGCGATGAAAAAGTGGAAAGAATTCAGCAAACATACGCGCACCGGTATCGGTGCTTACGGCATCATTCTGGTTGCATTTGCCGTTTTGTATCCGTTGCAACAGACAGGAATGCTGTCACATCAGCTTGAGGGACAGCTCATTCCGATCTGTGTGTACATTGTCATGGCGCTCTCCCTCAATTTAACCGTTGGTTTTTTGGGTGAGCTTAGTTTGGGGCACGCCGGATTTATGAGTGTCGGCGCGTTTGCCGGGGCTGTTACCGGCACGGCGCTGAAGGACACTATCACATCCGATGCGTTGTTGTTGTTGATCAGCATCATCGTTGGCGGATTTTTTGCCGCGGTGGCCGGATTGCTGATCGGCATTCCCGTGTTGCGTTTACGCGGAGACTATTTGGCGATCGTAACGCTTGCGTTTGGTGAAATTATCAAGAATTTTATCAATTTGCTTTATGTGGGCAAGGATGCCAATGGCTTACATTTTGCCATGTTTTCCTCTGATTCCATGTCTCTGCAAAACGGCAGTTATATTTTGAACGGTGCGCAGGGGGCAATTGGCATTCCGAAGATCGCCACATTTTTCTCCGGTGTGCTGTTGATCATTTTTACGTTGTTTATCATTTTGAATCTGGTTTACAGTAAAACCGGCCGTGCCATCACAGCGATTCGTGACAACCGCATTGCAGCGGAGGCGGTAGGAATCGGCGTGACACGTTACAAATTGACCGCGTTCATCATCTCCGCCGGACTTGCCGGTATGGCAGGCGCGTTGTACGCGTTGAATTTCAGCACGCTGGCATCCCGTAAATTTGATTTTAATACATCGATCTTGATTTTGGTCTTTGTTGTGCTGGGTGGCATGGGCAATCTCGTTGGTACCATTATTTCTACCAGCGTTTTGTATCTTTTGCCGGAACTGTTGCGCGAGTTTTCCGATTACCGCATGCTGATCTATGCCATTGTCTTGATTTTGGTGATGCTGGTCACGCACAGTGATGGCGGGAAACGTTTGCAAGGTATGGTGATCCGCTTTTTCCGTCGTTTGTTTGGCAGAGAAAAGCAGTTGCCTCCAAATGATCCATTCCCCCCGACACCGCTGACAGATGAAAAGCAGAACGAAATCAAAACAGCAGATGACTCCATGACTGTCACACAGGAAGGAGGGGCAGGGAAATGAACACACAGACGGAACAGCACAAACCTTTGGAAAATGAACAGGACCGCATGGTTCCGTTGCCCTCTCATTCTATCGTGCCGCAGCGCGATGTGGATAAAGCGCCCATTTTGGAAACCCACCATTTGGGTATCGATTTTGGGGGATTGACAGCGGTGGAAGAATTGACGATTGCCATCGGTCCCACGGAAATTTCCGGATTGATCGGTCCCAACGGCGCCGGTAAAACAACCGTGTTTAACCTGTTGACCAATGTGTACCATCCCACCCGCGGTGATATCATTTTGGACGGTAAGACCACCGCGCGCAAGTCTGTTGCGCAAGTGTGCCGTATGGGCATTGCGCGTACATTTCAGAACATTCGTTTGTTTTCGCAAATGAGTGTGCTTGACAACGTTAAGGTCGGTTTGCATCATTCGATTCGTCAGTCGCTTCCCGCCGCGTTGACACACTTGTTCGGGTATCATAAATCTGAGCGTTTGGCGCGTGAGGAAGGCTTGGAACTGCTTGACTTTTTCGGCATGGCGGATCTTGCATTGCAACAGGCGGGTTCTCTGCCTTATGGCGCACAGCGCCGTTTGGAGATTGCGCGCGCATTGGCCACGCATCCGAAAATCATTTTGTTGGACGAGCCGGCAGCTGGCATGAATCCATCCGAAACGGCAGAACTGATGGAAAACATTCGTCGGATCCGAGACAAATTTCATATTGCCATTTTGCTCATTGAACACGATATGAGTTTGGTGATGAATTTGTGCGAGGGTATCTGCGTGTTGGATCACGGCAAGGTCATCGCCAAGGGCACGCCCGATCAAATCAAAAACGATCCCAAAGTGATCGAGGCGTACCTGGGTAAGAAGAAGGAGGATGCGTGAGATGCTGTATGTCGATCATATCAACGTGTATTACGGACAGATCCACACATTGCAGGATGTATCCTTGTCGGTAAAAAGCGGCGAAATTGTCGCATTGATTGGCGCCAACGGTGCCGGTAAAACCACAACGTTGCGTACCATTTCCGGGCTTTTGCGTTCCAAAACCGGTTCCATTCGTCTCACCGGTGAAAAACCGGATAAACAAGGGAATCTGGTACCGTTTGAAGAGGATATTTCTCATGCCAAAGCGCATACGTTGGTTTCCCGCGGCATTGCGCACGTGCCCGAGGGGCGTCATGTGTTTTTGCAGATGACCGTGCAGGATAATTTGGAAATGGGCGCTTATGCACGGGGCAATGTCAAGGAGGGAATTGCTGACGTTTATCAGCGTTTTCCCCGCTTAAAACACCGCAAAAATCAGATTGCCGGTACGTTGTCAGGCGGTGAGCAACAGATGCTTGCCATGGGACGCGCACTGATGAGTCGGCCGAAGTTGTTGATGTTGGATGAGCCTTCTATGGGACTTTCCCCTATTTTGGTACAGCAGATCTTTGATATCATTAAAGAACTCAATCAGGCGGGCACGACTATTTTGTTGGTGGAGCAAAACGCGGAAATGGCGTTGCGGATTGCACACCGTGCGTATGTGTTGGAGTCCGGCCGCATTACACTGTCCGGAACAGGCGAAGAGTTGTTGCAAAGCGATGCAATCAAAAAGGCATATCTGGGCGGATAAGCAATCTGGGTTGTCGTATCAAAAAATGTCCGCCGGACCACCCTTGACAGGGTGCATCCGGCGGTGTTTTGTTTCTTGTTATATGCGAAAAAATCCTGAGAGCATGGTTAAATACTGTAAAAAAGAAAAATGAAAGGATCAGCCATGAGTCAACAAAAAGAGGAGTTTGTGCTAAACGTCGCTGCTTGCGATGCCTGCGGAGAAACGCCGCGAAAATATTTTGTCCATTCTGTAAAAGCAGTACCGGATTGGAACACCATTCCTGTCGCACCGTTGGATTGCTGTGCCTGGGGTGGATCCTATCGTGTGTATGGACAGGCACAGTTGGTCTTGCTGCGCGACGTGGGATTTGTGTGTCGTTTGCAGTGTGAAGAACAAGCACCCGTGGCGCGTTATCAAACCTATTTTTCGCCTGTTTATCAAGATAGTTGTATGGAATTTTTCTGCGCGTTTGATCAAAACAGTGAGAAATATCTCAACGTGGAAATGAATGCCAAGGGAACATGTCTCTGTGAGATTGGAACCAATCGCCACGATCGCGTTGATGCGTCTGAAAACGGTATCGTTCCGCCAGTTAAGGTTGAGCCTTTTGTTCAACGTACGAGTTGGTCGTTGTTGCTCACCATTCCGTTTGTGACACTGACCCGGCTGTTTGGTGTTACGCAGGAGACATTTGTGCCCGGTTATCAGTTTCGCGGCAATTTTTATAAATGCGGGGATGCGTCAACAGCAGCACATTATACGATGTGGAACCCGGTTCGTACCCCCGCCCCCGATTTTCACCAGCCATCGTTTTTCGGTACGTTTGTGATGCAGTAAATTTTAGTGACAAACGGTGTGGTTTGTTTACTACTCGGCCTTTGTCTTTATATAAAAAACAAGTGGCTCCGCAGAAAAGCGGAGCCGCTTGTTTTTTCATGATTGCAACTTGTTTTACACAGGTTTGATGTGTAGCCCAAATTGTTTGGTCGTTTCAGGTAACTATGTAAGTGGATTAGTATGCCACACCTTGCCACAGCATCGCATCAGCCACTTTCAAGAAGCCTGCAATGTTGGCGCCAGCCACCAGGTTGCCTTCGCAGCCATATTCTTTTGCAGCGTTGGCACAGCTGTGATAGATGTTGACCATGATATCATGCAGTTTTTCGTCGACTTCTGCAAAACTCCAGCTCAACCGTTGGCTGTTTTGGCTCATTTCCAGGCCGGAAGTTGCCACACCGCCTGCATTTGCCGCTTTTGCAGGTCCAAACAGCACGCCGTTGGATTGGAATACAGCGATCGCTTCCGGCGTGCTGGGCATGTTGGCACCTTCCGCAACGGCAATACAGCCGTTCGCAACCAGAATCTTGGCGCTCTCTTCGTCCAGTTCGTTTTGTGTCGCACAGGGCAGTGCAATGTCACATTTCACCGTCCAAATTCCGTGGCACCCGGGCGTGTAAACAGAACCCGGTACGCGCTTTGCATATTCGCTGATGCGTCCGCGTTCCACTTCTTTGATCTGCTTGACAACGTCAAGATTGATGCCGTTTTCGTCCACAATGTAACCGGAGGAGTCGCTCAGTGCAATGACGGTTGCACCCAGTTCAGTTGCTTTCTGTGTAGCGTAGATGGCAACGTTGCCGGAACCGGAAATAACCACTTTTTTGCCGGCAAAGCTGTTACCGTTTGCTTTCAGCATTTCTTCGGTGAAATAGCAAAGACCGTATCCGGTCGCCTCGGTACGAACCAGAGAGCCGCCGTAGGACAGACCCTTACCGGTCAACACACCGGTAAATTCATTGCGCAGACGCTTGTACTGACCGAACATATAGCCGATCTCTCTGGCGCCCGTACCAATGTCACCAGCCGGAACGTCAGTATCCGGACCGATATGACGGAACAATTCGGTCATAAAGCTCTGACAGAACCGCATCACTTCGCCGTCGCTCTTGCCCTTTGGATCAAAGTCGCTGCCGCCCTTGCCGCCGCCCATAGGCAGACCGGTGAGGGAGTTTTTGAAAATCTGTTCAAATCCCAGGAATTTGATCACGGAAGCGTTGACGGATGGATGGAGACGCAAGCCGCCCTTGTAAGGACCGATGGCGGAGTTGAATTGAAAACGGAAGCCGCGGTTGACCTGAACGTTTCCTTCGTCGTCAACCCACGAAACACGGAATTGCACACCGCGTTCCGGTTCAACGATGCGGTCGATGATGCCGGCGTTTACGATATCGGGTCTGCGCTCGACCACGGGGGTGAGGGATTCGAGCACCTCATATACTGCCTGTAAAAATTCAGGCTCATTGGGATTGCGCTTGCAAACGGTTTCATAAACATTTGCAAGGTATGCATTTTGAATCATCAGTTGTTCCTCTTTTCGTCCAGATTTACATTTGCCGGCCGTATGACGGCGAACTGGCAGAGATGTAAGAATATTATACAGTAAAATATGCATGTTTGCAATCACTTTGTGCGAAAATTTAGGAAAAACGACAAAAGTTGTCAGTCAAAAAGAAAAATCGAGCAGCATCTGCAGACGTTTCAATCTGTAAAATGCAGCTCGATTTTGTTTGTTGAAAAACCCGATTTTTCCCTTAAAACCTTATGAAAACAGTTTTTCGTATATCTCCACGATATCTGCTTTTGTCACTTCTTTGATGGTGTTTGACGGACTTCCCGATACCAGTGCATCATCGGCCATTTTATTGATGGCAGCACAAAAATCTTTTTTGTCGATCCCGTATTCTGACAGTGTGGGAATGTCGCACTGCTTGCATATATCATGCAATGCTTCAACAAAGCGGTAGGCGGCGGTTTTATCATCTGTTTCAATTGTCGCCACACCGACAGCTCTTGCCAGTGCCGCGAATGTTTCATCAGCAGCATCGCAGGCAAATTTCATACATTGTGTCAGCAGTATTAGGACCGGGAGCGCGTTTGGTTCCGGGTCCAACCTGTGAGAAATAGCATAAAAAGAAACTTTCGGCATTTTGACGGCGGGCGTTGCACGTGCAAACGCGCGAAAAGTTGTAGCGACAGCGAAGCGTTGCGAGGGGCGCAGGCGACTTGGAAAGTCGCCATAACCGAACAGATGAGCCGCGCGTGACTTTTTGCAAAAGAGGAGGAGTAGCGGTGTGAGCGCGCTCTGATTATGATAAAAAATCGGAGCAAGCGATACAAAGCTTGCTCCGATGTGGTGGAGACAGGGAGACTCGAACTCTCGACCTCACGGATGTGAACCGTGCGCTCTAACCAACTGAGCTATGCCTCCGAACAAAAAACAGTATAACAGAAAATAAAAAGGTTGTCAAGTGTTGACGCGGAAAAAATACATGTTCTCTGTCTGAAATGGTATAAGCGTTAGATATATTTATTGTAAATTTGCCCCGGAGACATTCTCAAACACATTTATTGTTCGCAGTTTTCATTTTATTAGTAATGATATTTTATATGATATGAATTATTGAAAATATTTTTTGTCCAAACAGCGCAGCTGTACCGCCTCCGCGATATGCATTGCCCCAATGATCTCACTATGATCCAAATCGGCAATCGTACGTGCTACGCGCAAAATGCGGTCATGTCCCCGCGCGCTCAACCCCATTGTGTCGAAGGCGCGGCGCAACAGGACATCTGCTTGTGCGTCCATCACGCAGCAGATTTTCATCTGTGCAGGTGCGATTCGTGCGTTGGCCACGGGTGCAATGTGGAGCGCTTGGCAACGTGCGTGGGAAAATTCCCATGCAGCTTGCACGCGTTTGCGAATATCCGCGGAACATTCCGCTTTTGTTGTTTGATGCAATTCATCATAAGATACTGCCGGTACCTCAATTTGTAAATCGATCCGGTCTAGGAGCGGCCCTGATATTTTGGATACATAACGATGAATATCATCCGGCGTACAGGTGCAGATTTTGGTTGGATGACCGTAATAACCGCAGCGGCACGGATTCATTGCCGCCACCAACATAAAGTCACATGGAAAGGTAACCTTTCCGCTGACGCGTGTGATGGTAATCTGTCTCTCTTCCATCGGTTGACGCAGTACTTCCATGGCACGTTTGTTGAACTCCGGCAGTTCGTCTAAATATAATACACCGTGATGGGCTGCGGAAATTTCACCCGGCTGTGGAAAGGAACCGCCGCCGGCCAAACCCACCGCACTGATTGTGTGATGCGGCGAACGAAAGGGTCGTGTGGTCAATAGGGCGGTGTGCGGCGGCAGCATCCCACACACCGAATGGATCTTTGTCACCTCGATCGCCTCTTGCGGCTGCAGAGGCGGCAAAATGGAAGGCAACCGCTTTGCCAGCATGGTTTTGCCCGCGCCGGGTGGACCCACAAGCAGAATGTTATGTTGGCCTGCTGCAGCAATTTCCAGTGCGCGTTTGGCTTGTTGTTGTCCCATGACATCGGAAAAATCAGGCAGAGAAAGGGTATCGGCTGCGGTGTTCATGGCATCCGCGTTGTACGTTTGCGGGGCGATTGGTTTTTCTCCGTTAAGATGGGCACACAATTGGTTGATATTTTGTACACCGTATATGGTAGCATCTTGTATCACTGCTGCCTCGGCTGCATTGTCTGCAGGAACAAATACGGTTGTTTTCCCCGCTTTTCGCGCAGCGTCTACCATAGATAGTACGCCATTGACCCCGCGTACTTGACCGGACAGAGACAGCTCTCCAATGAAACAGGCATCTTGCGGCACTTGTTCTTTTTTGATATCTCCGGTGCAGCACAAAACGGCAATCAGCATCGGCAAATCCAGTGCCGAACCGACTTTGTGTTTATCTGCCGGCGCAAGATTGAGTGTGATGCCGAGCCCGGAGAGAGAATACCCGCTGTTTTGCGCAGCCGCAAAAACACGCTCTTTTGCTTCACGCACGGCAAGATCAGCCAAACCTACAATTTCAAAGTGCGGAATAGAGATAGATGCGTTGCACTCGACGGTTACAATGTATCCGTCCACACCCTCTAATGCTGCGCTGTAAACAGTTGATAACATAACGTGTGCTCCTTTTGATTTTTCAAGGCCGCGTAATCAAAACGTGTCGTGTCACATTTTTTCAATAAAAACATCTCTTGTTTTTTTCTTCCTAATACATGGTGCCCAATGAAGATGTCACAAAAAGAGATGATCAAAACAAGGAAAATGTATCTGTCCATATTTTACAGGAAGACGCGAAAAAAATCAACTGTTGCAATCGAAATTTTGTATTTTTTGTGCGAAAAATGTGAAAAAACAAGACGGAATGAAAAAGATTTTGAAATCTCAGGAAATTTGAAAAATTGCTTTACAACAGCGAAAAATGGTGCTATAATGAACGATGTGATGTGAGTCTATATAACAGTAGGAGGAAAAAAACATGGCAAGAAAAAAAATATCCATGGATGGTAACCAGGCTGCCGCGCATGTCAGCTATGCGTTTACGGAAGTAGCCGGGATTTACCCCATCACCCCTTCCAGCCCCATGGCAGACTACGTCGATCAGTGGTCGGCACAGGGTCTGAAAAATATTTTCGGAACAACCGTCCGTGTGGCGGAAATGCAGTCCGAAGCAGGTGCGGCAGGCACCGTACATGGCTCTTTGGCAGCCGGCGCGTTGACCACAACCTATACGGCATCTCAGGGATTGTTGCTGATGATCCCCAACATGTACAAGATCGCAGGTGAGTTGCTCCCTTGCGTGTTCCATGTTTCCGCCCGCTGTGTGGCGTCTCACGCATTGAATATTTTCGGCGACCATTCTGACGTGTATGCATGCCGTCAGACCGGTTTTGCTATGCTGGCAGAAACCAACCAGCAGGAGATCATGGATCTGGGCGCTGTGGCGCACTTGTCTGCAATCAAGGGACGTGTACCGTTCCTGAACTTCTTTGACGGCTTCCGTACTTCTCACGAAGTGCAGAAAATTGAAGTATGGGATTATGATGATCTCAAAGAGATGGTCGATATGGACGCTGTGAAAGCGTTCCGTGCACGTGCACTCAATCCGGAACATCCGGTTCTGCGTGGTTCTGCGGAAAACGGCGATATCTTCTTCCAGCATCGTGAGGCATGCAACCCGTATTATCAGGCGCTGCCCGCGATTGTAGAAGAATACATGGGTAAGGTCAATGAAAAATTGGGCACCGATTATCGTCTGTTCAATTATTACGGTGCACCGGATGCCGAAAAAGTTATTATTGCAATGGGTTCTGTGTGTGACGTCACGGAAGAAGTCATTGATTACATGATGGCGCGCGGCGAAAAGGTGGGCTTGATCAAAGTTCGTCTGTATCGTCCGTTCTGCCCGGATCGTTTGGTTGCAGTGTTGCCCAAGACCGTGAAAAAGATCGCAGTGCTCGATCGTACCAAGGAGCCAGGTGCGCTGGGTGAACCGTTGTACCTGGATGTCATTACGGCATTGGCACAGCAGGGTGTGACCGGCATCAAAGTTGTTGGCGGTCGTTATGGATTGGGTTCCAAAGATACCACCCCGGCATCGATCTTTGCGGTTTATGAAAACCTCGATGCGGACGAGCCGAAGAATGGCTTTACGATTGGCATTGTCGACGATGTGACCGGTTTGTCTCTGGAAGAAAAACCTGCACCTGATACGGCAGCTCCCGGCACGATTTCCTGCAAATTCTGGGGTCTTGGCGGTGACGGTACCGTTGGTGCCAATAAAAACTCGATTAAGATCATTGGTGACCACACCGATAAATATGTACAGGCATATTTCCAATACGACTCGAAAAAGACAGGCGGCGTGACCATTTCGCACTTGCGTTTTGGTGATAAGCCGATCAAAGCACCTTATTATATTACCAAGGCTGACTTTGTTGCATGCCACAACGTGGCTTATCTGCTCAAAGGCTTTAAGATTGTAAATGACGTGAAACCCGGCGGTACATTCTTGCTCGATTGTTTGTGGAGTCCTGAAGAGCTGGATCGTCATCTCCCCGCTTCTGTCAAATCGTATATTGCAAAGAACAACATTCATTTGTACATTATCAATGCAACTTCCATTGCAAAGAACGATGTGGGCAACATGAAAGTGAAAAACACGGTGTTGCAGTCTGCGTTCTTCGCGTTGGCAAAGATTTTGCCGGCAGAAGATGCCATTCAATACATGAAGGAAAAAGCAACCAAATCTTATTCCAAGTTTGGTGATGAAGTTGTGGCGCAGAACCACAAAGCCATTGAGCTTGGCGCCAATGCCTTTGTAAAGGTTGATGTTCCCGCTGCTTGGGCCGATGCCGGTGAAACAGCCGCAGAAGCACCTGCACAAGGACCGCGCAAAGATCTGGTTGACTTTGTGAACCGTGTGGTGACACCGGTAGATAAGATGGATGGTGACAGCCTGCCCGTATCTGCATTCCGCGGTATGGAAGACGGCACATTCCCGCAGGGTTCTGCAGCTTATGAAAAACGCGGCGTTGCCGTGTTCGCACCGATTTGGCATGAGGAAAATTGTATTCAGTGTAACAACTGTGCATTTGTCTGCCCGCATGCCAGCATTCGTCCGTTCGCTATGACCCAAGAGGAAGCGGACAATGCACCGGAGGGAACAAAATTTGCTGCAAAACCGGTCATCAAGACAGATTATAAATTCAGTATTTCCATCAGCCCCTTGGATTGTATGGGTTGTACGCTGTGTGTCAAGGCTTGTCCTGTGACAGTGAAAGCCGTTGCAAACGGCACGCCTGAAAAGGCAGCGTTGGAAATGGTGACCCAGGAAAAAGCAATGTTCCAGCAGAAGAGCTTTGATTATGCCGTAGCAAATGTCTCGGAGAAGAAAGAGCTGATCAATACCACCATCAAAGGCAGTCAGTTCAAACAGCCTCTGCTTGAGTTCTCCGGTTCTTGCGCAGGTTGTGCGGAGACTTCTTATGCACGTCTGATCACCCAGTTGTTCGGTGAGAGAATGTATATATCCAACGCAACCGGATGTTCTTCTATCTGGGGCGGCAGTGCACCGGCAACACCTTATACGGTGAACCGTGAGACCGGCCACGGCCCCGCATGGGCCAACTCTCTGTTTGAGGATAACGCAGAGCACGGATTCGGTATGTCGCTTGGACAGAAAGTGATTCGCGAACGCCTCAAAGGATATGTGGAACAGATTCGTGAAAACACGACGGATGAGGCACGCAAGGCAGTCATTGATAAATGGCTGGAGACATATGATGACGGCAAGGCCAACGGTGCAGCGACCGATGCATTGGTTGCATCTTTGGAAAGCTGTGATTGCGATCTGGCAAAACAGGTTCTGGCAGAGAAAGAGTACTTGTCCAAGAAATCTGTATGGATCTTCGGTGGCGACGGCTGGGCATATGACATCGGATTTGGTGGCTTGGATCACGTTTTGGCAACCGGCGAAGATGTCAATGTGATGGTGTTTGATACCGAGGTGTATTCCAACACCGGCGGTCAGGCATCCAAGGCTTCCAATATGGGCCAGGTGGCGCAGTTCGCTGCAGCAGGTAAGCCGACGTTTAAGAAGAATTTGGCAGAAATCGCCATGTCCTATGGTTATGTCTATGTCGCACAGGTAGCAATGGGCGCAGATATGAATCAGTTGCTCAAAGCACTCACGGAGGCAGAGGCATATCACGGTCCGTCCTTGATCATCGGTTATGCACCTTGTGAAATGCACGGCATCAAGAAGGGCGGCATGCAGAATTGCCAGCTGGAGATGAAGAGAGCGGTCGAGGCAGGTTATTGGCATCTGTTCCGCTTCAATCCCACGCTGTCCACCGGCAAGTTCATCATTGATTCCAAAGCACCCACCGGCGACTATCAGGCGTTCTTGGCAAACGAGTCCCGTTATGCACGGCTGCAACAGTCCTTCCCGGAACGTGCGAAAGCACTCTTTACCGAGGCAGAGGTGGAAGCAAAAGAGAAATACGAGCATCTGCAAAAGTACAAACAAATGTTCGAATAATGTGGTGTTTCGCCGTTTTGGCGGCGTAACGTGCAGACAGGCTGTCGATGTTTCGACGGCCTGTCTTTTTATGTGTACAGTCTGTAAATCCTGGGGCGTGGGCTTACTTCTGTGGATATAAAACGTTGGCTGTTGGTTTTTTTGCAGATAGCACCATGTCGTCGATGGATAGCCTGGCACGCTACCGTGTGCAGCGCGCGCGAATAATCTATGAAAATTTCTTTACTTTGCTTGTTAAGTATGCTACAATGGACAAAAGATCAGATTGTTTGAATCGGCTGATATGGATCATGGATGAAATACAGTGCCGGAGTTTTGTTGCAAAAAATGTTGCACACAAACATGGCAGACGGAGAACAAGGTGGAAGCAAAACAAATTAGAATCGGCGTTGTCGGGACCAATTTTGTCAGTGATTGGCTGTGCGATGCGGTCAATGAGAGTGGAGCGGCTTGTGTTACGGCGGTTTATTCCCGCGCGCAGCAGACGGGAGATGCATTTGCACGGACGCATCAGATCGGGGCGGTGTATACCGATTATGAAACAATGTTGTCAGAAAGCGACATCCATGCTGTATATATCGCTTCCCCGACCATGTGCCATTGTGAGCAGGCAATCATGGCGCTGCAGGCGGGCAAACACGTGTTAACGGAAAAGCCGGCGGGGCTCAATGCGGTGCAATTTTCTCGCATGTGCCATGCGGCAAAAAAGGCAGATCGCATACTGCTCGAAGCGATGCGACCGGTATTTGATCCCGCCCTGGAACAGATCCGGACCACACTTGGTATGCTTGGCACATTGCGCCACGCCACGTTCGATTTTTGCCAGTATTCCTCGCGCTATGACCGATTCTTGGCAGGGGAGCATGTCAATGCCTTTGATCCTGCACTGTCCAATGCGGCGGTGATGGATGTCGGCGTATATGCGGCGGCGGTGATGGTGTATTTGTTCGGGGCCCCGCTGCCGGGGGGAATCTCAGCCACAAGTACGTTTTTGCGTAACGGCATGGAGGGCAGCGGCTGTATCTTATGCAAATATCCGACTATGGAGGTCGTGTTGCGCTACGCCAAGACGTATCAGTCGGAAAACCGCTGCGAGATTTACGGGGAAAAGGGAACGCTTACGTTTTATTCTGCCTCCCAGCCAAAACATCTGGTGCTGCATCTGCGGGGTGAGAAAGAACAACCAATCCCGCTTCCTTTGGCGTGCCATGCGCAAAGAACAAATGCAACGAATACAAATGTTGCTGCTGGGGACGCGGCGTTGCGTCAAGCAGCACCGCATCCGGCACAAAAACGACACGATGTACCGCATAATATGGTTCATGAAGTGCGTGCGTTTTGTGACTTGATTCATTCACAAAGGGAACGGCAGTCGTATTATTGGTCACTCACCCAGCAGACACTTCACGTGCTGGATGTCGCACGGGGGCAGACAGGCATTTCTTTTGCGATGGATTGAAATGAAACGGAACATGCGGACAAAGATTTTGTTCCAGATCAAAAGGAAGCGCAAACGAATGCGGTGAACAACGTAACGGATTGAAGACTTGAAATAAGTGATATGAGAAGCGCTCCAAAATATGGTAAATATCGGGATGTTTGCTCAAATCAAATGCTGTAAACCATTTTGTCTGTGCTTGCGCGCAGCCGGGAAAGCAAAAACGGAGAGAATGATGCAGGGAAAACGAAAAAAACAAATACATACCGTCTCTCACCCCGCGGCTGTCACCAGTCGGCGCCGTGATAGGGGACGTACGGCACCGGCAAAAGCCGCAGAACCGGAGATATCTGTCCATGCGTTTTGGGCCATGCGCGCGTTGTTTTGGTCGGCGTTTTTTTGCATCGGTCTGTTTGGTACGGCTCTGACCGGCCTTTGGGGCGCTTGCGGCGCTGTTTTGTTATTTGTGATTTATCATAAGAATAAAACATTGGTTTTGCGTGGCAGTGTGTGCGCTTGGTGCCTTTTGGCAGTGGTTTTTTTTGCAGCTTGTACCATGATATGGGGTGTGGATCGCGGACAGGCGGCGCTGGGGGTCGTAAAGCTCTTTGCTTGTCTTGTCGGCGCGGTGCTTTTTATGCAGTTATCATCTGCACAGCGGCGCGTGCTGCGTGATGACATTCCCCGTGCCATGTGTGCGGTACTGGTTTTGGGCGTGCCGTTTTGCTTTGTTCCGGCATTGCGGAATTATTTTTTGGCGGACGGCAGCCGGTACGGTAGCTTTTTGCAATATCCGAATACCATGGCGTTGCTGTGTTTGATCGGCGCCGTGATCCTGTTGGAAAAAATGGTACAGCGCCGTGGCAGACGATGGGAATATGTGACCATTGTGCTGTTGGCAGCAGGTATTTTGGTCAGTGGTTCACGTATCGTGTTTGTGTTGACAGCATTCACCTTTGTGGTGTATTTGTTGCGATATCGCACGTTGCGCAAAGTGCTTTTGATCGGTGCTGCGGTATGTGCGGTGGTCGTGGGTACATATCTTGCCGTAACAAAAGACGTTTCTGTGGTTGGCCGGTTTTTGACAATCTTTACCAGTAATAATTCTCTGCTGTGCCGTTTGCTTTATGCGCGTGATGCCATGCCGATGTTGCTGGATTATCCGCTTGGCATGGGCACCGGCGGATATGCATCCCTTGCAGGCAGTTATGCCACGGGCGTATATCAGGTACGCTATGTGCACAATGATATTCTGCAAATTGCGTTGGATTGGGGCCTGCCTGCATTGGCACTGTTTTTGACAGCCGGCGTGTTGTCATTCAAGCGCGGCGTGTGCGGCTTTGAGGGGCGCATGGTGTGGATGCTGGTGATCGGACATAGCTTGTTGGATTTCGATTTGCAGTATGCGGCCGTGGTGCTGGTACTATTGCTGTATGCCGATTTGTATGAGGCCAAACCTTTTGTTTTGCATCGTGCGGAAAAACGGTTTGTCATGGCGCTCTGTGCGGTATGCGGTGCTGTGATGTTGTACGTCGGTGGCGCGGTGGGACTTGGAAATTTTGGTTTGTCCCGCGTTTCTTTAACACTTTTGCCGTTTCAGACCGATCTGCGATGCCGTGTGATTACCACATCCTCCAACTTGCAAACCGTGCAAACGCAGGCGCAGTATGTTTTGAATCAAGATGAATATAATCCGCAGGCACTGTCTGCCATGGCAACTGTTTTATACGCCACAGGGGATGGGGTACAGAGCGGAGAATACTTTTTGCGGGCCATTGCAGTGCAGCCGTATGAACGCACGCTGTATGAGCAAATGGTGCGTACCCTGAGTGCCAGTATTGCCCAGGCGCAGGCAGAGCAGGATACCACACGTATGTTGCAGATGATGCAGCAGATTGATCAGATGGTGCGTTTGCGTTCTCAAACGTTGGGGCAGACCAGTGCGTTGGGACACCGCCTGGAGCACAAACCGAATCTGGCACTTTCAGCAGAGGAAGAACGTTATATTGCACAGGTGTGTACCATGCTGCAAAGCGCATCATAACCATATGTGCGGCAGCGTTGCACGTGTTGACCAATTTCAGCAGAACCAAAAAGTGATTGTATTTCTCGTATCATATATACGGGCAGGAAAAGGATTTAACATCAAAATCCGTGGCGTAGAGATAAAAATCAGGCAGGAGAAAAGGAATGGATATTTGGGAAGAAATGAAAAGCGGCGCGTTGTATGTGACATCGGATGAAGAATTGATGTCGGTACAGACGGAATGTTTGGACCGTCTGTATGATTATAACCATACGCGTCCCACACAAGGTGAAAAACGTGCGGCACTCTTGCGTGAGATGTTTGCAGAAATTGGGGATGGGTGTTATATCGAGCCGCCTCTGCATGCCAATTGGGGCGGCCGCCACGTTCACTTCGGCAAACATGTTTATGCGAATTTTCATCTGACGCTGGTGGATGATACGGATATTTATGTTGGTGATGATACCATGTTTGGCCCCAACGTAACCGTTGCCACAGCCGGGCATCCCATCCTTCCCGCATTGCGCGAACAGGTGTATCAGTATAATATGCCGGTATTTATCGGTAGAAATTGTTGGATTGGCGCGGGTGCAATCTTGTTGCCGGGGGTACATATCGGGGACGGTACGGTCATCGGTGCGGGTAGCGTGGTAACAAAAGATCTCCCAGCCAATGTTGTGGCTGTCGGCAATCCTTGCCGTGTGCTGCGGCCCATCGGTGCGCGGGATCGGGAATATTATTTTAAAGAGCGCAAGATACCGCCGGAATTGCTGAAATCTTGATTGCCAAGGAAAAACAAAAAATAAATAGACACACAACAAACGGCGCACAGAAGTATGACCTGTGCGCCGTTTGTTGTTTTCCGTTTTTGCTGCCGTGTCAGGCAGTATGTCATTGATAGGTATTTTTTCATGATTATTTTGCATACAGTTGATAGATCAATATATTCAAAAGTCTCGCCGGTAACAGTTTGGAAAGCAGCACGAACAGACGATAGTCCCAGCGTATGGTGAAAAGCGGTTTTGTACGTTTCTTTTTTGCAATACGGACAAGCACATGCGCTACCGTTTTGGGATCCATCCCGTTTTGTTCGTCTTTTTCCATTTTGGCAACAGAGCGGCACAGCCTTTCGTCATAGGCTGCATCTCCTGTCACCATTTTTTTGCGTGCTGTTGTAAAGTGTGTGTGAATGTCTCCCGGCATCACTGCGCATACATGAATATGATAGGGGCGTACTTCGTTTGCCAGCGCCATGGTATAGGCGTTGATCGCTGCTTTGGAAGCCGAATAAAAGGTTTGAAAGGGAATGGGAATCGTTGCTGCAACCGAACTGAGATTGATGATTTTTCCGTTGCCCGCTTTGCGCATGTACGGCAGTACCGCCCGGCACATGCGCACCATCCCGAAAAAGTTTACATCAAATTGGGACATCGCCGTTTGTGTATCTGTAAATTCCACTGCGCCCGAAATGCCAAATCCGGCGTTGTTGATCAAAATATCAATCCGTCCCGCCGCTTGCAAAACTTTATTGACAGCGGTTTCAACTGACTCGTCATCGGTAACATCTCCTGTGATATGTACCACACCGGGTGTTTGGACATGGTTTCTGCTGATTTCATATACGTCATAACCCGCTTGTTGTAGTGCGATTGCCGTCTGTAATCCAATACCCGAGCTACCACCGGTCAATAATACGACTTGTCCCATGTCATGCCCTCCAATCATCGCAACGTACCGCGTGTTTACATCCCTGTTTTTTTCTAGATCGTACTTTGACAGTATATCACATGTTTTCCGCTTTTTCAAATTCCCATTCTTCCGTTTTTGTTTTGCTAACCGGCCAGGGATGCGCCTTGACAGTGCGTTTGTTTTTATGATATACTAACTTTAATATGATTTTGGATATGTTTGCAGCATTGCTGATTGAATAGAATGACAAAGGAGAACGCAACATGCAAATTTACGAGGAATTGAAAGCGCGCGGACTGATTGCTCAGGTGACGGATGAAGCGCATATTCGTGAGATGCTTGACAACGGAAAGGCCGTTTTTTATATTGGATTTGATCCCACGGCGGACAGTTTGCACGTCGGCCATTTTATGGCGTTGTGTTTGATGAAACGGTTGCAGATGGCGGGCAACAAACCCATCGCTTTGATCGGAGGCGGCACAGCCATGATCGGGGATCCGTCTGGCAGAAGCGACATGCGCCAGATGATGACAGAACAGACGATTGCCCATAACTGCGCTTGCTTTAAGCAGCAAATGAGCCGTTTTATTGATTTTTCCGATGACAAAGCGCTCATGGTCAATAATGCGGATTGGCTGCTCAAACTCAACTATGTTACCTTTTTGCGTGAGGTGGGCGTTTGTTTTTCTGTGAATAATATGCTGCGTGCCGAATGTTACAAGCAGCGTATGGAAAACGGATTGTCTTTCTTGGAATTCAATTATATGATCATGCAGAGCTACGATTTTCTGGAGTTGTATCGGAAATACGGCTGTAATTTTCAGTTTGGGGGAGACGACCAGTGGTCCAATATGTTGGGCGGTCGTGAGCTTATCCGTCGAAAACTCAATCAGACGGCAGAGGCTATGACCATCACGCTTTTGCTCAATGCCGAGGGCAAGAAGATGGGCAAAACACAGAGCGGTGCTGTTTGGCTGGATCCCAATAAAACGTCCCCATTTGATTTTTATCAGTATTGGAGAAATGTGGATGATGCAGATGTACTCAAATGCATTCGTATGCTCACGTTTTTACCGCTTGAGCAGATCGATGAAATGGAACGTTGGCAGGGCGCACAGCTCAATGAGGCAAAGGAGATTTTGGCGCATGAATTGACCGCTTTGGTTCACGGCAAGGAACAGGCCGACCAGGCGCGTGAGGCATCTCATAAATTGTTTGACGCCGGCAATGGCGCTGATGCACCTCAGGCGATTTTGTCCCAGGATTTGGTTCGCGCGGACGGCAGTGTGGAAGTGCTAAGCATGTTGGTCGGAGCCGGGCTTTGCAGTTCTAGGTCTGAGGCGCGCCGCGCCGTGGAGCAGGGCGGTGTGAGCGTGGATGGCGAAAAGGTCACGGATGTACATGCAGTGTGCGATGCAGAGAAGCTGCGGAAGGATGGCGTGTTGCTGCGCCGCGGGAAAAAGAATTTCAAAAAAGTTGTACTCAAATAATGTCATACTCAGATAATTTTGTATGAGTATCTGAGTATCCCGTTGTGTTGATCATAACACAGAAAAAACAGACGGAAGAAATATTTGCGCATATCGGATTTGTGATATGTTTGGGTGCGGAAACGTTGTGGTATACAAACAACAGTTCAAATTTGTTTTTGTACTATAACGGCTACAGGAGGAAACAGATGGGATTGGTCATTGGAATTGACGTCGGCGGGAGCACCACAAAAATCGTCGGCTTTGACGAACAGGGCGCACTGATTGCGCCAATGCTGGTGCGCGCGGCGGATCCCACGGCATCGGTGTATGGTGCGTTTGGAAAATTTACGCAGTACAATGCCTTGCAGTTGGATGACATTGACCGTGTTATGATCACGGGCGTCGGTTCATCCTGTATCCATGATACCATTTATGGATTGCCTTGTATCCATGTGCAGGAATTTCAAAGTGTGGGACTGGGCGGGCAATATTTGACCGGGATTGCGGATGCAATTATTGTCAGTATGGGTACCGGTACAGCGCTGACACACGTCTATCGCAACGATGCGGGGAAAACGCATGTGGACTATTTGGGCGGTACAGGCGTCGGCGGTGGTACAGTTGTGGGACTGTCGCGTTTGATGCTGGGGATGAATACATTTGAACATGTGGCAGAGCTGGCGCAGACGGGCGATCTTGATCGTATTGATTTGCAGATCCGCGATTTTTCCGGCAGTGATATTTCATTGCCCAAGGAAATGACCGCTTCGAATTTCGGCAAGGTCAGCGATGTGGCAACGCGGGAAGATATTGCTCTGGGAATTCTCAACATGGTGTACGAAACAGTGGGCATGATGAGTATTTTTAATGCGCGCAGTTATCATATTCGCGACATCGTTCTCACCGGTACTTTGACCAATCAACCGTTGTGTCGGGAAATTTTCACTTCCCTCAATACCATGTTTGATGTCCATTTTCTCATCCCCAAACACTCTCAATTTGCCACTGTGATCGGCGCTGCGCTCTCCTCTCCCGCTATTCCTGAGACCACAGAAGCGGCAGCGTTATAAAAAATCACTAAAAACGGAAGATGCTTTTTGTGCAAGTATATAAGAATGGCAGGAAAACGCGTTCACTTCTTGCCATTTTTATTGTTTTGTGATAAAATAAGATAGATTCTTGTTTTGATTTCAGTAGGAGGAATGCTTGATGAAACTCAAAAAACGCATCGTTCGCGTCTTGTCCCTGATGCTGTGCGCGGTGCTTCTGGCTGCGAGTCTGACGGCCTGTGGCGACGTGGATGAGCGAGGTGCCTATGTCAATGTGTATCTTGGCGCTGAAGTGCGTAGCTGGGATCCTGCCATTGGATTTACAGATGCAGCAGCGGTGAAATATTTCAGCCTGGTATATGAGGGGCTGATGACATATGACGATAACGGAAAAGTGGTAGAAGCCGGAGCGAAGGAGGTCAATGTAAAGACCAATTCCGCCGGGGAAACGGTGATGGAGATCCGAGTCGACGGATATTGGAGCGATGGCCGTCCGGTTTCCGCCAATGATTACATCTATTCGTTCAAGCGGATTTTGGATCCGGATTTCACTTCTCCGGCCAAAGCACTTTTGTATCCAATCAAAAATGCGCAGGCCATTGTCCGCGGTGAAGCAACCATTGATGACTTGTGCTTATATGCGCCGCGCACGCAGGTGCTGCAGATCATATTTGAAGATCCGGAATATGATACAGACCGTTTCTTGGAGAACTTGGCCAGCATGGCGTTGGTACCGGTTCGCGAGGATATGGTCGAGGTATACGACGATTGGGAAAAGACAGCGATTGATATTCAGACCAACGGCCCATTTACCGTAAAAACCATGGATAGCGACAACGAGGGCGGTACATTGGTGTTGGAGCGTAATGCTTATTATAAAAATGCATCGCACAATATCTTTTATTCAGATGACGTAAAATATAAATACGTCACGCCATACCGCTTGATGGTGCATTACGGTTATGACGCAGCAGAACGGGAAGAAGCATTCCAATATAACTATAAAGATGATGGTGAGGTCGAGACATCCGGCGGCAATACACTTTCCGAGGCTGCAGACCAGTTGATGTATCTCTCCGGACTAAGTGGTGACACCGAACTGGATCACGTCAAAACCGCGGATTTGATGAGTACGTATTGTTATTATTTCAATACCACCAAAGCACCGTTTGATAAAAAGGAAGTGCGCCAAGCACTCTCTATGGCGATTGATCGAAATGCCATTGCAGCTTTGTATTATGAGGGACAACCTGCCACGGGATTGATCCCGAACGGTGTGTATTATACGGACCACAAGGATACATTCCGTGAGACAGTGGGCGATGTGCTCAGTGTTGAGGGAGATGTTGAGGGCGCTCAGGCGTTGCTCCGCGAAGCGGGCGTTTCTTCCGGCAGTTTTACACTTTCTTACCGTGATATCAATCGTAACGGTGAAATCGCCGAAATGGTCAAGGATGTGTGGGAGCAGCTCGGCTTTGACGTCAAACTCGAAGCACTTGATTACGAAGATTATCGCGAGCGTCTGGATCTCTATATTGAAGGCGTGAGTAACTTTATTTCGGAAGAATACACGGACGAGAAAACCGGTGAAACAATCACCAAATATTATTTGGTCGAAAAGACCGAAGGTGAGTTGTTAGACTTTGAAAACGGTAAACGTACCGAAGTGCAGAACACCGAAAAAGATTATTCGCCAAAAACCAAGGAACAAGAACCGGAACAGTATTATGATTTCGATGTGATCGGTCTGGATTTCCAGGCGATCAACGCCGATCCGCTTTACTCGTTGGCACTCTTTACGCCGACGTACAGCGGCAATCGTGTGATGACGGAATATGCCGATTATGATGCGCGTCCGCATATGACCGGGTATAACAGCGATGCGTATAATGCGCTGATCGATGAGGCATTTGCTGCAACCGATCGCGAAGAGCAGGCAGCGATTCTTGCCGATGCGGAAGAAATGTTGCTGGATGATATGCCGGTTTGTCCGATCATCTTCAATGTCGATTCATATGTAGCCGCGTCGGAGATTTCCAATTATAAGTATTCGACACCTTATGGCGGCCGCGATTTCACCAAACTCAAATTGAAGAATTTTGACGACTATATTCCCGCAGAATATCGGGATGATTATACGGTTGGTGATACAGCGCAAACCGATGCGTCTGAAACGACAGAGGAATAAAGCGTGGCCGATCGCTTGCGTTAAAATAGCAGAAATACAAAAACCGTACGGGATAACCCGTACGGTTTTTTCTGTGAAAAATCATATATAGTGAAATGCAGAACAGTTAGAGAGACAACATGCTATGATATATGTGTGTTCTGCAATCATGAAATATGAAAGAATATAGAAATTACATTGTTTTTTTGCGACGAATCTAACGTTGCTACCGGGACAGTGTCACGGCTTGCCCATTGCTATATCGTTTTTGACCATGGTATCCAGTGCAGCAAGAAGAGCCGTTTTTTCATTTGGAATTTGATTTTCCATCACTTGTGTGAGCAGCAGATCCAGAGCCATACCAATTTGGCGTCCACGCAACCCACGACGAATCAAGTCATTGCCGTTGATGGCGAGAGATGAACGCGAAAAACAGGCTTTTTTTGCCAGTAAAGATTCAGCCATCACATGTACTTGCTCGATGTCGTTCAAACGATGATGCACACGTGGATGTTGACCCAAACAGTCGGCACGTTGCAATTCCAGTAATTGCAGAAAGGTGTCAGCACCCCAACGGTTCAGCCGCTTCTTGATCAGCACCATATCCGGTGCTGTCGGCGTATCGTGAAGCTTTACCAGTTGTACCGTGCGCGCCACGGTGTCGTTATCTGCCGTCAGTGTTTTCAAGATGTTGTGCGCTATGGTTGCGCCTATGGAAGCATGACCGAAGAAATGACCGATACCGTGATCGTCCAAACAAAAGGTTTGGGGTTTGGCAACGTCGTGCAACAGCGCGGCATATCGCAGAGCGGGGATGGGAGGCGTGAGAGAGAGGACGACTGCCGTATGTGTTAATACGTCATAACAGTGATATGGGTGGTGTTGTGCAAAGCCTGCCATGTCGCATAGTGCGGGAATGAAAACGGAGAGAACAGATAAATAATCTATCAACATCCGTGCTGCATCTTTGCCGCATAACAGCTTTGTCAGTTCCGTGTAAATCCGTGGTTTTGCGATCTGTTGCAATAGCAAACGTTCTGCATAAATCGCCTGTGCTGTTTGCGTCTCAATGGAAAAACCAAGGCAGGCGGCAAATCGCAATGCGCGTAAGATCCGCAATGCGTCTTCTTGCAGTCGCGTGCGCGCGTTTCCCACACACCGTATTATGCCGTTTTGCAAATCTGTCATTCCACCAAACGGATCGACCAAACCTGTTTGCGGAGAATATGCCATTGCATTGATGGTAAAATCCCGTCGCGCAAGATCTTCTTTGATGTTCGTGGTAAAATGAACAGAATCCGGGTGCCTGTGATCAAGGTAGGTACTTTCCGCACGAAACGTTGTCACCTCCAACACCGTTTGATTGCTTTTGATCAGTACCGTACCGAATCGTTCTCCCAATTGCGTTTGTATGGTCTGTTGTTCAAACAGTTCGTGAATTTGTCCGGGCGTTGCAGCAGTGGCAATGTCCCAGTCGTGCGGCTTGTCCCCACGTAAAAGATCCCGTACGCATCCACCTACCAAATATGCGGCAAAGCCGTGTTCCCATAGACGCGTCAGTACGGAGAGTGCGTCCGTGGAGAGCTGATGTTGTTGAATCATGATCGCTCCTTTTCCGTATGCATGGGAGGGGTCAAAACGGACATGTCAATGTGTTTGTTGAAAAACGGTTCTTGCATGTGGTTCATGAGAAAAACGGTGCAGCATGGAAACAACCTTGCTACACCGTTTGTTTCTGTCTTTCCGCGCCGCTTTTTCAAAGCCCCAGTTCTTTTTTCAGCCAAACCATGCCCACGTCCAGTGTCTCGTACAGTCCTTTTTTCTGCGCTTGTTTGATGACATGAGACGGATCAGATGTGGAAATCAGTTGCATCAGAATGTCGTCCGGAATCTGTTCTCCGTTGACTTCTTTTGTCGTCAGTACAATGAGAAACAGAACAGCTTTGTCGTTCATGTCGCCATAGCAATATGCATTGTTTTCGCGAACCAGCGGCTTGCCTTGATACATGCAGTATTCGCCTTTCAGCAGTCCTTTTTTTGCCATTCTTTTTTCCTTTCCGTTATATTTCGTAAATGTGTGGGAACTTATTCGTCCGGTACGTCAACCAGTTGAATATCAGCGCCGGCATTTTGCAGTTTGCCGACAATGTTGTCATACCCGCGTTTGATGTGATAAATATCATCGATCTCTGTTTTGCCTTGGGCTGCCAGCGCTGCAATGATCATGGCAGCTCCGGCACGTAAATCCACTGCGCGTACTTTGGCACCTGTAAAGTGATTTCCGCCGTTAATTGTGGCAACTTTTCCTTCCACTGTGATGTCAGCACCCATGCGTCGTAGCTCTTCTACATAGCGGAAGCGATTGTCCCAAACGCCCTCGGAAACATGGCTCACACCTTGTGCCAGACATAACAATACGCTCATTTGCGGATGGGCATCGGTGGGAAAACCCGGATAGGGTAGGGTTTTTACATTGACCCGACGCAACTGGTCGGCAGGAGAAACAATGACTGCATCGTCTAACTCTTCGATCTTTACACCCATTTCTTCCATTTTGGCGGAAACGGATTCCAAGTGCTTGGGAATGACGTTTGTAATTTGTAACGTACCGTTCGTGGCAGCGGCCGCAATCATATATGTCGCGGCTTCGATCATATCGGGAATAATCGCGTAGGTGCAACCGTGTAACCGTTTCACACCTTTGATTTTCACCACATCTGTTCCGGCCCCTGTAATGCGCGCGCCGCAGGTATTCAGAAAGTTTGCCACATCAACCACGTGTGGTTCTCTGGCCGCATTTTCGATCACCGTTGTGCCATCTGCCAGTGTTGCGGCAATAATGCCGTTGATTGTTGCACCAACCGAAACCGAGTCAAAATAAATTTGATCGCCGTGTAACCCCGATGTTGCATCGGCAATGACAAAATCTTTTGTCACTTCTACATCGGCGCCCAAAGCTTCAAAGCATTTGATGTGCTGATCGATGGGTCGAACGCCAAAATCACATCCACCCGGAATGCCCACCCGGGAGGTGTGAAACCGCCCCAGTTCTGCACCGATCACGTAATATGAGGCACGCATTTTACGTACCATAAGCGGCGGCGCGGAACCTGCCCGTACATGGCGTGTGTCGATTTGATAGGTGGTAGCATCCAGTTGTTCAACAATGGCTCCCATGCTGCGCAAAATGTCCAGGGAAAGCGCAACATCACTGATGACAGGCAAATTTTCTAAAACTGTGACCCCGTCAATCAGAATGGTGGAGAGAAGGACGCCCACCGCGGCATTTTTCATACCGCTGACTTCCACCGTGCCGGACAGCGGATGTCCGCCCCTGATGACAATTTTTTCCATATATCATATTCTCCGTAAAGATAGCATTTTTCAGTCGTGCGCTGATTTTCCAGCAATCATATCTGTGGAAATGCGCCCCAATAAGCTGCACTGTGCGCAGCACAAAGAAAATCAGTTTTCCAATACGAACAAAAAGTGGGAAGAGGTATGTTACTGTGTTGATATGGTATGATCATAAACCATTTTTCCACTTGCCTTATACTGTTTGCACATTGATCGTTGCCATATGCAGTCTTGTGCTTTGTTGCTTTTATTTGGCACGATAACATCCCTGTGGCTTTCCCGCCTGATGTTGTATGTTTGTTATCAATTTGTAACACACGAGAGGGAAAAAGCCGATAGGATACGTACGCAAGCGAAAAAGATACCTTTTGTCACTTGAAAAAGTTGGAAAACTGTAGGATCGCAAAAACAAAATCAAAGAGCAATTTTTGCTCTTACATTATAGTATAGCACAAAAACATAAAATGTGGAAGAGGTGACAAGAAAAATACAAAATTATTTTATATATTGCAACAAAACAATCATTTTGCAGCCGTTAGTATATTCTATGCAATTTTCAAAAAACGGTCAAAAAACGAAAGAAAGAAACGAGGAAACAAGAAACAAAAAGAAAAAGACGAAAAAAGCATCAAAAGCGCTTTTTCCGTCTTTTTGTTTATTTCAGCATTTGTTGTCCGCCGGTGACGGGGACTGCTTGCCCCGTTTCATATTGTTGTTCCACAATATAGAACACCGCGCGCGCCACATCCATAATTTGACAACCACGATGGATGGGCGTTTTGCTTTCGTAATAACGCCGTACGTCTTGTACCGTTTTGGCACCCGGGACTTTCCCCGCATGGAGATATTGCACAAACAACCCTTTTTCCGGATCGCTCCACAACGGACCATCTAAAAAGTTTCCGGGGCAAACCGCGTTGACTTTAATGTTGTCCGTCACCAGTTCCAGTGCAAAAGATTGTGTCAACCCGATTCCGCCGAATTTGCTACCCGCATAGGCGAAATTTTTGTTGGAGCCCACCAAACCCGATTTGGAGTTGATCTCAATGATGTCCATCATGTAATCCGGACAAGCGGCATGTTGCCGTTTCATCACATCCGAGGCGTATTTCACACAAACGAAATAGGCGGTGTAGTTTACCGACGTTACCAGCTCAAACGCTTTTTTGTCCATTTCCGGCAGTGATCCTGCGCGTACGATTCCTGCGTTATTCACAAAAATGTCCAACCCGCCAAATGTCAGCACCGTTTTTTGCATCAGCGCTTGTACGGATGATTCATCGGTTACATCAACCGTGACAGCTGCGGCAACCGTCCGTCCGTATGTCTGATTCAGCTCGTCGCACACTGCTTGCGCACCTGCTCCATTCATGTCCGCAATGACTAAGTATGCGCCCTCTTTGGCCATTTCTGTGGCGATACCCTTGCCAAATCCCTGTGCCGCACCGGTGACAATGGCGATTTTTTCACCCAGTCTGCCGGTGGCTTTTTTCGGTTCACATGTTTTTCCGTGAGCTGTAGCTTCTGCTTGTGCTCGTGTTTTGCCAAAGACAAATGTGCCTATCCCACATACAGCAATGACATCCGGCAACGGCAGTGCTGCACGTGCCTGTGCTTCCCACGTTTCTGCATGCAATGTGAGTGTAGGTGCCGGTGCTTGGGGGTCATTGGGCGAAAAGTACATCCCGCTGGAAAGCGCAGTTCCCCCGTGCAGCATACGCAAGGTTGGCATAATGGCTACAGCTGTTTGTATTTGATCCATGATTTTTCAAGCTCCTTTGTCATGTTCCAATGGAATACAGTATAGCGACCGTCGAGCAGTGACGGACGTATGGATGTCTGTTTGTTCAATTCGATCGATCAGGTGCGCAGTCGGTCTTGCGGTTTTTACACGTTTCCATCGATCCTGTTCAGATCGGAGTTGCGTGAGAAAGGAGATGTTGTTCTGCTTGTGTACACCACAGACCGTTGTTTTTTGTCACAATATCATGCAGTGCCGCACAGAGTGGATCGCTCTTTCCGCGTTCTCCCAGTTCGGACAAAGCGGTCAGCGGCATGGAAATGTTAGTATAGATCAGTTTTTTTCCGCCCGGGATCTGCGGCAAACGCAGTACCGTGTCGATGGTCGCATCCAATCCACCGATATGGGTGATCATTGCCGCGGGATTGATTTGTCCCTGCTGCATCATTTCCAGTGCTTCCCGCATGTCATCGGTGTTCCCTCCGCTGGTACCTACCACGTGCGTTCCCATATAATGGACGTTGTAAAAATTGAATTTTGCTGAGAAGTCGGCACGTGTCGGCCCCGCAAAAAAGTTCAAACATCCGTCTTTGGACAAAATGGCGTCTGCGGTTTGTACCACGCTTTCCACGGGCGCAAATACAAAGACATCGTCAAAGCCGTCGGGGCTCAGTGCTTTGAGTGCCAAAGCGGGATCGTCATCGTGCGCCGTGTTGCGATAAATCAACTTGACGCCGTTTTTCTCCGCTTCTTCCACGGTCAATATTTCGGCTGCACGCTGCAAACGAGCGTCATCAATGTCTGTCACCACCAACAGGGAGGGCTTAACAGGCGCATGAATGGCGTAATCAATGGCACCAAGCCCCATCGGGCCTGCACCGGCCAAAATAGCTGCCGTTCCACCGGCACGAATGCCCATGTGGTGTACATAAGTACCTTGTTTGACGTGGTAGTTTGCGTGAAATCCGCCCACAATACACGACATCGGTTCTGCCAGTGATCCATAGAAGAATGCATCCCCGCGGTATGGCAAAAGGCAGTTCATTTCCATCACTTCTCCGGGAATCACGACATATGTCGCACTTCCGCCGATATATGGATAGGAGTATCCGGGCGCATCCAGCGTCCCGTGATAATTCAGAGCCGGTTGAATGGAAAAGCGGTCGCCTGCGTGAAATTGCGATTGCCAGTTTGCTCCCACCTGCAAAATTTCCCCGCAAAATTCATGACCTACGATGACCGGGTGTTCTGCCACGTCATTGGGCACGCGTTTGTGAGCCGCCCCCAGAGAGGCGGCTTTGTGTGTGGACATGCACACACTGTCAGAAATAATGTGTGCCAAGATTTCATTTTCCGTAATCGGCGGCAATTCAAATTCTTCCAGCCGCAAATCGTTGACGCCATAAAGGCGGATTGCTTTTGTTTTCATCGTCGCTGTTAACTCCATTCTGCCGTATCCGTCGGCGGATAGATCTGTGTGGATATCTGTGTGTTTTACATAAAAAGCGACCGGGGTCTATCGTATCGCTTATTGTTTATGTGTCTGCGTGTCAGATGGTACTTCATCGCTTGACGCAAACAGTTTTTGATGCAGCGCGGCAATTTTCTGTTGTACGGGATCTGTACCCGTACAGGGACGAAGTGCTGTCGGAACACCGTTTTTCAGCGTGCCAAACAATACGTCTTGTTCTCCCGTTCCTTCTGGCAGGGAGGCGTGCGGAAGCTGATAAGCCTGTCCGTTCGGATCGATCAAAACGGCGATGTCACCCTCCACGCGGTCAATACAAAACCGGAGTTCTTTCATGACATTTTCCCTCGCTTTGCCGCTTTTTTATGTAAATATTATATCGCCAACAGCATAGATTGTCAAGCAGAAACCCCGCTGTGCATTTTTCAAAATTCCCCCAAATGATCAAACCCCAGGCGCGTTAACATGTATCTGTTTCGTTTATGGAGAAACGTTATATAGGTTTGCCGCAGGGCAGGAAAAAACGGCGCCAAAAACAAGATTGTTTCACTTGTTTTTGGCACCGTATATGGGCGTTTTCACATCATTTTACTTGTAAGATTTTATGCACCTCGGTTGTGTGTTAAAACCCAAGGCTTGCCATGATCGACATCCTTATTTTTGAGAGGAATCAGGTTTGTGGCAGCTGTGACACATGGAGCATCCTGCGCAGGAGCCACCGCAGGAATGTTTTCCGCTTTTCCGTTGCCGCACCATGTGTACGATGATCGCGACAACGATCAGCAAAAGTAACATGCAAATCAAAATGGTTGCAAGATTGTTAAACAGCCAGGAAAACATCATTCATCGCTTCCTTTCTATTCTTTGTCAATGCGTGCATATATCAGCATGCATGGGTGAAGACGGTGTTGTCTGATCCCGTTGTAAATCGGTTTTTCGCTGCCCCAATTTATTGTTCCACCGCAAGTTTGCCGCTGAATGTGGTAGATTCTTTGTAGGGACGGAACAATTGGAACAAGATCAGTGCCAGAATTGCCACAGCAACGATCAGGCCGAATGGATGAATATTTCCCGTGAAAGCGGATCCGAATTGATAGATCATCAGAGAAACCGCGTAGGCAAAGACGCATTGATAACCAATGGCAAACCATGTCCATTTCGCGTTGTTCATTTCCCGCTTGATCGCACCGATGGCAGCAAAGCAGGGGGCGCAAAGGAGATTGAATACAAGGAACGCGTATGCTGCAAGTTTCGTCATACCTTCAAAGTCAAGTACACCGAATACGCCCACGACTTCTTCTTTGGCTACCAATCCCATGATCGTTGCAATCGTCGCTTTGATGTTCCCGAAACCAAGCGGTGCGAAAATCCAGCAAATGGCATTTCCGATGATACCGAGAATACTGTTTTCCAGTTCCATATCCGGATCAAATTGGAATACGCCGTCTACCACGCCAAACACTGAACCAGCCCAGATGATGATGGAGGAAAGCAAAATGATTGTTCCCGCTTTTCGGATGAATGACCACGCGCGTTCCCACATAGAGCGTAAAATGTTACCAATCGTTGGCCAGTGATATGCAGGCAATTCCATGACAAACGGAGCGGGATCGCCGGCGAACAATTTTGTTTTTTTCAGCATGATGCCCGAAATAACAATTGCCGCAATGCCAACAAAATATGCAGAAGGTGCCACCCACCAAGCCCCGCCAAACAACGCACTTGAGATCAGGGCAATGATCGGCAGTTTTGCACCGCAGGGAATAAAGGTGGTTGTGATGATGGTCATTCGACGGTCACGTTCATTTTCAATGGTGCGTGATGCCATAATGCCCGGCACGCCGCATCCGGTGCCGATCAGCATGGGGATAAAGGATTTTCCGCTCAGACCGAATTTACGGAAAATACGGTCCATGACAAATGCAATCCGTGCCATATACCCGCAGGATTCCAAAAATGCCAACAAAATAAACAGTACCAGCATTTGGGGAACGAACCCGAGCACGGCACCGACACCGCCCACAATGCCATCCAACAAAAGTCCATTCAGCCATTCCGGCGTGTGTAACGCAGATAGACCGTTTTCCACCAGCACGGGGATACCGGGTACCCAGCCTTGAAAATCGGATGCCTGTGGCAAACCTTGCGCGTTTTCCCCCAGTGCCGCATCATATATCGGCGCAATATCATATCCCGCATCTGATAAAGAATCGGCATAGGAGCCGTACGCTTCCTCAAATGCGCTGAAATCTTTTTCTTCGATTGCCGTCTGAATTTCTGCCGCTCCCACAATGTCTGCATCGGCTGCTTGTTTTACCAAATGCACCATGTCGTCGGTCCAAAGATTTTCTGTGGCATATTCGGTGATTGCCTGATCATAGTCGTTTCGACCGATTCCAAACAGGAACCATCCGTCTCCGAATAAACCGTCGTTGGTCCAGTCGGTTGCGAGGGTACCAATGGTACTCACAGATATATAATACACCAAAAACATAACAACTGCAAATATCGGTAGTGCTGCCCAGCGGTTGGTGACCACGCGGTCGATTTGATCGGAGACGGATAACGTTCCTTTTCGTTTCTTGTGATAACAGGCTTTGATCACCGTAGCTATATATTTGTAGCGTTCGTTTGTGATAATGCTTTCTGCATCATCATCCAGTTCTTTTTCGACCGCCGTGATGTCTTGCTCGATTTGTTTTCTTGTCTGTTCATCCAGCTTGACATGTGCCATCACTTTGTCGTCGCGTTCAAATAATTTGATCGCATACCACCGTTGTTGTTCGGCCGGTACGTCATGTACGACAGTTTGTTCGATGTGCGAAATGGCATGTTCTACCACATCGGAAAATGTGTGCAGCGATACGGTTTTACCGTTTTGTGCGGCATCGATTGCCGCTTGAGCCGCTTCCATCACACCCGTGCCTTTTAAGGCAGAGATTTCCACCACTTTGCATCCCAGTTGACGGGAAAGTTCTGTTGTATTGATATGATCTCCGTTTTTTTTGACCACATCCATCATGTTGATGGCGACAACGACCGGAATTCCTAATTCTACCAACTGTGTAGTCAGGTACAGATTTCGTTCCAAATTTGTCCCGTCAATGATGTTTAAGATAGCATTTGGCCGCTGGGTGATCAGATAATTTCTTGCCACCACTTCTTCCAGTGTGTAGGGAGAAAGGGAGTAAATGCCGGGCAAATCGGTAATGATGACATTATTGTGTTTTTTTAATTTCCCCTCTTTTTTCTCCACCGTCACACCCGGCCAGTTTCCCACAAATTGGTTTGCGCCGGTCAGCGCGTTAAACAGTGTTGTTTTACCGCTGTTTGGGTTGCCCGCAAGGGCGATTTTGATCTCCATCTTTGTTTCTCCTCGCTTGTATTTATGATACGGTTGATGGTAATATGTGTTGGCGTTTGCACAGAATATATTGCTGTGTTAGATGTGTTTGATCGTTTGCCATCGTTCTTGATACGGTTCTCCATCTCGTACGATCGGGTTTTTCGATATCAGACGGAATCAGAGGTGACATTCAATGGTTAGCATGTGCTAATTATACGTGCAAAAAATAGGGAGACCATTTTCCCCCAAAAATGTTTGTGTCATTCCACTTCGATCATTTCCGCGTCTGTTTTGCGCAACGACAATTCATATCCGCGTACCGTGACTTCAATGGGGTCTCCCAGTGGCGCGACCTTGCGTACATAGACGGATATTCCTTTGGTGATCCCCATGTCCATGATTCGTCGTTTGACCGCACCCGCGCCGTTGATTTTGACGACTTTGACATGTTGCCCCACTTTTGTTTGTTTGAGTGTGTTCATCTGTTTCAATACTCCTTTACCATGGAAATTTAGAATACGATCATGTTGGGAAGATATAAAAATCATGGAAATCAGATCATAATTTTTTGTGCCATTTCTCGGCTGATCGCCACGCGGGATTCTTTGACGTTCACAATGACATTTCCGGCAATGGTGTTGATCACCGTCACATATCCTCCCACCACAAAACCAAGTGTTTCCAAATGTTGCTTGATTTCTGTACTGCCGCCGATTTTTTTAATGATATTCTGTTCGCCGATTTTTGCAAATATAAGTGGCATCATGAATTGATTTGCTCCTTTTGGCGTTGTTGCCGGTTCGTATATTGTATTTGCAGTATTTCGATGCAATTTTCTCGGTTCGATTTTTTCATGATATGATGCAACAGCTCTGAAAAGTCGATTCCCGGTTGTGGTTTTTGTTTCCCCGATTTGTCGCACCGATCTGACGTATCGCGTTGCGTATGTGATAGGTCTGACGCCGCGCGATACGCATATCTGTGCGAGGTTGTGATGAATCAGATGTGAGGATATGTACATGGTGTCATGTTGTCATAGAAGAAGTCACGGATGGACGTTTGCGGCTCCTTCTATCATTAGCAAATGCTAACCATTGAGTAGAAAAAATAGTTAGCTATAACTAACTGTAATGATATTACAGCAAATACCGAACTTTGTCAAGGGTTTTTTGAGAAAAAATGCAAGCCATGCATTTTTTTGACAATATACGCATGAAAATTCAGCTTGTGGTACGTTTCTTTGTGCAAAATGCACAGAATCTGTGGTCATGTTGCTTTGGCAGATTGCAATCATGAGAAAATAAAAATGATCCGCCGCAATGACTGTTTGCGACGGATGAAAAAATATGTGTATGTGAAAATACATGTCTCTTGTTTCGATATCTCTCACGGTTCTCTATGCACCATTGTAAACATATCCATTGAAAAGCTAACCCATGAGGAATCGATTGTTCAACCGCATGCAGAATCATGTTCAGAAACGGCTTTTTTCAGAAAGGGAATGATCGCCTTTGCATCGTTTTTTCCCTGTTCGTAGAAGCGCAATAGGGCATCCGGGTCGCGTGTGAGCGTGTCAAGTCCGGTTGTATTTTTGGGTGCAATGATGCATACGTTTCCTTTCGCTGCAAGCTCTTTGGCATGTTGGACACCGCGGTTGTACTTTTCCGCACGCAGACGAAATTGCGCTGCCGCGGCCGGATATTTTCTTTCAATGCGCCGGGCGATTTTTTCGTCTCGTTTCGGCGATCGAACATAGTCCAGGGGTCTTGTTAAAATTAAAACCACACGCTCGCATCCCCATTCCAAAGCTTTATCCACCGGAACCGGGTTGGCCAGTGCTCCATCGTAATACGGTATTCCGTGTACTTCATACGGCTTGCACACGTATGGTATGGCACAGGATGCTTTCATGATGTCGTAGTGATTTTTTTCCATATCTTTTTTGGAAAAGTAAGTGGGTTCTCCGCTCAGCGCATTTTCTGCGACCACAAGCATTTCCATGGGGTTGCTTTGCAATGTTTCAAAGTCCAGTGGATCTTCTCCCCCCTCGTTGCTCAATACGCTGTAAACATAATCCAGATCAATATAGGAATGATGAAACAGAAAATTGTGCAAGCTCATATATTGTTTGCGTCGCGCGTATTGCGTGTAAAAACGCACGTTGCGGCCGTGTTGCCGTGCCGCAAAGGAGGACAGGTTTGCGCTGCCTGCCGATACACCGATGCCAAGGTCAAACGTGATGTTTTGTTCCAGGCAAAAATCAAATACACCGCTTGCATAAATGCCGCGTTGTCCACCGCCGACATCCACGATTCCTGTTTTCATGAAAGACGCTCCTTTTTGTTGACCACATTTGTCACACGGTGATGATGCTGTGTGTCGTTGTTTTTGTATGTTGGTGATTTCGCACGGACATGCGGTCAACGGTCGCTTGTTCCGCTGTATTATACGCAGAGGCGCCTTTGTGCCGTGCTTGATATGATACACGGCACAGATGCATGGCGCCCCACCTGTTTTCCTTGTTCCCCAAGCGGTTTGTAAAATATCGACAGTTTCTGTCGATTCCAAGTGGGAGTACCTGTGAGAGGAAAAGATTATTGAATTCCGGTCACTTGATAGTCGCACGCTTGCACCGCATTTTTGAGTACTTCGTTGTCCACGTCATGTGTCAGCGTCAATACTGCATTGCCTGCCTCGTGGCTCACTTCGGCATTTTCAACACCGTCAATGGCTTCCAATGCCTTTTTGACGGTCATTTCACAATGGTGGCACATCATACCTTGAATTTGCATGGTTTTTTTCATGTTTGTTTCCTCCTGTTTGTTGGGTTGTAAAGATTGTGAATGTTGTTTGGTTTCGGTTGATGTCGTTTGTTCCGTGTCAACAGACGATGGGGCGTGAGTGGATGTTTGTGTGTTTGAGAGGGTTGCGTCGGTATTTGCGGATATATTGAAAACGCGGGGCGATGCCGCGGTTTGTTTGTGGTGCCGCGCGTGTGCATGATGAGGTTTGAAAAAGTTGAGACGCAGGGCGTTTGACACCACGCAGACACTGGAAAGGCTCATGGCTGCTGCACCGAACATCGGGTTCAATTGCCATCCAAGCCAGTGAATAAAGACACCGGCAGCCAGCGGAATGCCAATGATGTTGTAAATAAATGCCCAGAACAGATTTTCGTGAATGTTGCGTAGGGTTGCGCGGCTCAATCGAATCGCAGCCGGCACATCGGTCAGTTTGCTTTTCATTAGGACAACATCGGCTGCGTCAATTGCAACATCTGTGCCGGTACCGATCGCCACACCGATGTCGGCGCTTGTCAAGGCCGGCGCGTCATTGATTCCGTCTCCCACCATCATCACACCTCCGTTGCTATTCTCTTTGTAGGAACGAATGGCACGTTCTTTGCCGTCCGGCAGAACGCCCGCAATGACTTCATCCACACCGGCCGCATTGCCGATCGCTTTGGCAGTGCGCGGGTTGTCTCCCGTCAGCATCACCACGCGCATCCCCATGTCACGCAGTTCCCGAATGGCTTGCGGACTGTCCGTTTTGATCGTGTCTGCGACGGCAATGACCCCGTACAAAACGTTTCCTTTTGCGAAGAACAGCGGCGTTTTTCCGTCACTTGAAAATTGTTGCGCTGCACGGCTGATGTGATCGGGAATATCGGCATGTTGACGAATAAAACGGTCGTTGCCGCCCCACAAATCCACATCGTTTACATCTTTGGCGCGCAGGCCGTTTCCGGGCAGCGCTTCAAAATCAGAAACGTGTTGGGGAAGAATCTGCTTTTGTGCGGTATAATCCATCACGGCACGTGCCAGCGGATGTTCACTGTTTTGTTCCAGTGTGCACGCCAACTGTAACAATGTTTCTTCTTTGATTTCGGGTGCGCAAAAAATGTCTGTAACGTTCGGTGTTCCCTGCGTGATGGTCCCGGTTTTGTCCAGTACGACGACGGCGGAACGTCCTGTTTGTTCCAGAGATTCTGCGGTTTTGAATAAAATGCCGTTTTTTGCACCAACCCCGGTACCCACCATGATCGCTACAGGTGTCGCCAGACCCAGTGCACACGGGCAGCTGATCACAAGAACGGAGATCCCGCGTGCCAATGCAAAACCGATGCTTTCTCCCAGTGCCAGCCATACGCACAGGGTTATCAGTGCAATGAGGATCACCACCGGAACGAATACGCCGGACACACGGTCTGCCACCTTGGCAATCGGCGCTTTTGAGGCGGCAGCATCACTCACCATCCGAATGATCTGTGACAGTGCCGTATCTTCGCCCACTTCTGTCGCTTCACATTGCATCATGCCGGATTGATTGATGGTGCCTGCACGTACCGGATCCCCGACACTTTTGTCAACCGGGATGCTCTCTCCGGTCAGAGCCGATTCATCCACCGCGCTGTTTCCTATCTTTACAACGCCGTCTGCCGGAATGCTTTCTCCCGGGCGAACAATAAAGATGTCTCCCCGTTGCACCTGTTCCGCCGCTACCCGCGTTTCCGTACCGTCCCGCAAAATCGTTGCCTCTTTGGGGGATAACCGCATCAAACTTTTCAGGGCATCGGTTGTTTTTCCTTTGGATCGTGCCTCCAGCATTTTTCCCAGTGTGATCAGTGTTAAAATCGTCGCGGCAGATTCAAAGTAAAATTCGTGCATGTAGTGGTTGACAGCGGTGATATCCCCTTGCGCTTGTGCATTGCTCATCAAGAACAGGGAAACGGTGCTGTAGATAAACGCCGCTCCCGCACCCAGTGCCACAAGCGCATCCATGTTCGGTGCACGATGCCACAAACTGCGCAATCCGTTGACAAAAAATCGCTGGTTGATTACCATGATGATTGTACTGAGCAACAGTTGCATCAGTCCCATACTCACGTGATCTTCGGCCAAAAAGGTCGGCAGTGGCCAGTTCCACATCATGTGTCCCATGGAAATGTACATCAATAGGACCAGAAAAATCAGAGAGGAGATCAACCGTCCACGCAGCTGACGAAATTGTCGCATATGCGCTTCTGCCGGGTCATCCGATGTGTCTGTGTGTTTTGATGTGTTTGTTTCTGTTTCTTTTCTGGTAGCACCATAACCTGCTTTTTCTACAGCGGAAATGACCGCCTGTTCTGTCACGTCGCCCGTCACGACCATAGATCCTGTCAAAAGGTTGACATTACATTGTTTTACCCCCTGCAGTGCGGATACCGCTTTTTCCACGCGTGCGCTGCATGCCGCGCAGCTCATTCCCGTGACGTTGTATTGTTCTTCGGTACAGTTGTTTGTATCAGCATGGTTCTCGGCGGCGTGATGTTCTTTTTCTTTCGTTTGTTGCATGTGGCGCACACCTCCTTTTTTGTTCTTTTTTTGTTTCTTTCAACCTGTCAGAATGATGGAAGACCGGTAGTCTGTACGAACGCGAAGATTTGCGTGTTGTTATTTCATCAATTTTTGCAGGGTCTTGACCAGTTCGTCGACGACCTGGTCATCACCGTTTTTGATGTCGCGCGTCACACAGTTTCGAATATGTTGCGCCACCAGATCCCGGTTAAAGGCATTGAGCGCCGCGTTTACCGCAGCACATTGTATCAGAATGTCCGGACAGTATGCGTCATGTTCGACCATGTTGCGGATTCCGCGAATTTGTCCTTCCATGCGGTTGAGTCTGTGAATCAGTCGCCGACGTATTTCTGCATTGCGCTCTGTTGTTTTTTTCATACAGGAACAATGTGTTGTGTCACCGTGATCCTTGTTTGTGGTGCAAGCGTTTGTTTGTGTTTCTAATGCATCGGTTTTGGGGAAATGTTTCGACGTCTGTTCCATGTGTCCCTCCTGCGGTTTCTGTTTGGAACGTGCTGTTGCACGCTCTTGATCGAACCGGCAACGTGCTTGCCTTGCATGCGGCTGTGCTTGTTTGAACCGCGTGTTTTGGCAGTGCATGATGTTGTCTCGATCGCTTGTTTTTTATCGTTTGAAATGTTTCATGTCCGGTTATATTCTCGGTCATTGCGTGTGCTTGTTCCATCGGCGCCGATGGCGCGTTGCGATCGGCAAACAGCACAATGTGATGTGTTATCATCATTGCCTCCCGATTGTTATGTTAAATACCCGTAGGGGGTATTTTGTATTTTGATTATATACCCCCCACGGGTATTTGTCAAGCGCTTTTTCAAATTTTTTTATTTTTATTTTTGCAAACACATCATCATGGTTGAAAAATGTCAGTTGTCTTGATGGTGGTCAATGCAACGTACGTGTCTGGATTTGTCGTATATCATTTTAGGGACAGATGGTATAGCGCCCAGACATTTATGCTGATTTGTATGCGATGTGTTGCATGGAAACGTTTCGGTAAGAAGGATGTATGTACCAGACGAATTTTTGTAAAAAAATACCCGGTGAGATGTCAGAACATCTCTGATATCTCACCGGTAGAATTGGTTTGTATGTTGTTTGTTGTGCTTTTATGTTGACGCAGAACATTCTGGATTTGTTGACACGTTCAACTCTTTTTGCAGTTGTTGTAAAAAGAGTGTCCCGGCACGTGAAAATGTCCGTTGTTTTTTCCACGCAACGCAAAGTGCCGCATGTAGTGGTGGATGAAAGGGGCGAAAGCAGAGTGTATCGGGCGACGTTGGTTCTTTTATTGTGCCGTCTTTTGCATCTGTTTCTTCTGTGCGCATCAATTTGTCTAAAACCACGGCATAGCCAAGACCCGCTTTTACAAAACGGGAAGCATTGTAGATCAGATCATACGTAGCGATGACGTTTAATTGGGAGAAATCCCGCTCGAAGAAGCGTGCCATTTCACTGCTCCCCGCCGTTTGATGGGAGAACAGCAGCGGTTTGTCCCACAGATCGCGCGGCGAAACGCTTGTCTGTTTTGCCAACGGACTATCGTGACGCATCATCACGCCCCACGTATCGGTTACCGGCAGGGACAAATAGTCGTATTTTGTTGTATCCGCAGGATGTACCAGCAGCGCAAAATCCAGCAGACCGTGTTCCAATTGTGCGCGCACGCGATCCGCGTCCCCGCTATAGATTCGATACTTGATGCGTGGATATTGCACTTGCAGTTTTTGAGCAATTTGTGCCAGGAGCAGCATGTTTTCACTTTCTCCGCCACCCAGATAGATATCACCGGCTACAAGCGTTTCTGCATCGCGAATTTGCTCTACGGTTTTATCCATCAAAGCAATGAGTTCCTCTGCGCGGTCGCATAGCAATTTTCCCGCTTCGGTCAGTGTTACGCGCCGTGGTTCACGCACCAGTAACTGCTGTCCCAATTCCTGTTCCAATTCTTTGATCTGTCTGGAGAGCGGCGGCTGCGTCATATGCAGAATTTCCGCTGCTTTGGTGATACTTTCTTCTCGTGCGACAGTGAGAAAATTTTGCAGTACACGTATATCCAACAAAGCACCCCCCTGTTTGAGAATTTTATCGTATCGGTAGAACAAGATAAATCGATCTTTACCATCATTATAACAAAACATGTGATACCTTTCAAGCATGGAAACAGATACAAAACAAGTATTTGCATTTCTTTGTTCGCACAGATTATAATGAACATGAAAAGAATGTATGATAGATGGAGTTCGTCGACACCATTGCAAGGAAGCGTACATGCAATCCTACAAAAAATCATGCAAACAGCAAAAGAACGGAGGAACAAAACAATGCAGATCACCTTTGATTTTGATAACCCTACCCGCATCGTGTTTGGCAGCGGTAAATTGGAGACCCTTGGCGCACTTCCGATGCCCGGTAAAAAGGCACTTGTCCTGATTTCCAACGGCAAATCCACCCGCCAAAACGGATATCTTGACCGCACGTTGGCACAATTGAAGCAGGCGGGGGTACAGACGGTGGTATGGGATGGTATTATGGAAAATCCGTTGCGTCAGGCAGTGATGCAGGGGGCAGCAGCAGCGCGGGAAAATCGGTGCGATTTTATCGTTGCGCTGGGCGGCGGGGCTGTGCTCGATTCTGCCGTTGCTGTTTCCGCCATGGCAACCAATGAGGGAGACTTGTGGGATTATGTGCAGGGAGGAACAGGAAAGGGAAAACCTCTTGCACATGCAGGGTTACCGATTGTCACCATTCCCACCACATCCGGTACGGGCTCTGAGGTCAATTGTTGGGGCGTGATCTCCAATCTGAAAACGAAGGAAAAGATCGGATTCGGCGATCCCAAACTGACCCCGGTGTTAGCCGTAGTCGATCCGGAATTGATGCGCACCGTTCCGCCAAAATATACGGCGTATCAAGGCTTTGATGCGCTTTTCCATCATACCGAGGTGATGATGTCGCGCGGTGTCAATTTGCTCAGCGAAACACTTGCACTTTCCGCCATTGCACATATCAGTGCCTATTTGCCCCGCGCGGTGCAAAATGGCGACGATCTGTGTGCACGTGAACATGTCGCATACGGCAGCACGCTTGCCGGCATTACCATGCAACTCACGTCTACAACTGCACAACATTCCATGGAACATTCCATGAGCGCATACCATCATGACTTGCCACATGGTGCTGGTCTTATTATGATTTCTCATGCGTTTGCTTCGTTCTTCATTGAAAAACATGCATGTGATATGCAGTTTGTCAAAATGGCGCGTGCCATGGGCAATCCCACCGCGGAGGATCCGCATGATTTTCTCACAGCGCTTGCTGCATTGCAAAAGGCTTGCGGTGTGGATGATTTGAAGATGAGTGATTATGGCATCGTGCCCGATGAGTTTATGACGCTTGCCCGCGGGGCGCGCAGTATGCAGGGCGGCTTGTTTTTGGCAAATCCCTGTGAGATGACAGACGAAGATTGTGCTGCAGTGTTCGCTCGCGCGTATCGATGAATGATGTTCGTTTTACAATTTTGAAAGGAGAGAATGATATGACCACTTCTACCGATACTTGTCGAACGGAAACTTCTTCAAATAAGCGCCCTTTGCAGGTGCTGTTGCTCAACGGCAGCACGAGAAAAAATGGATGCACATACACGGCACTGTGCGAAGTTGCAGAAGCTTTGAATCAGGACGGTGTGCAGACTGAAATTTTCCAAATGGGTGGACAGGGTGTACATGATTGCATTGCATGCGGCAGGTGTGAACAATTGGGACATTGTGTGTTTGATGATAATATTGTCAATCAATGTTTGGCTCATGCACAGATGGCAGACGGCTTTGTTTTCGGCTCCCCCGTGTATTATGCACATCCCACCGGCCAGATCTTAGCGGTACTGGATCGAATGTTTTACGCGGGCAAGCGGTATTTTATGCAGAAACCCGGTGCTGCGGTTGTCAGCGCACGCCGCGCAGGCACGACAGCATCTCTCGATGTATTGCATAAGTATTTTGCCGATGCCCAGATGCCCGTGGTCAGTTCTACGTATTGGAACATGGTACACGGTAAGACGCCCGATGAGGTTCGCAAAGATTTGGAGGGTATGCAAACGATGCGCAATTTGGGGCACCATCTGGCATGGTTGCTCAAATGTATCCGCATCGCCAAAGAACAGGGCATCCATCCGCCCACCGCGTCGTATGATCAATGGACCAACTTTATTCGGTAAAACAGCAGTGTCCGTTCTCTGTGAAATTTTTTAGATCAGTGTGTGGTACCGGACAATCAAAGCAATATGACAAAACAGGATTAGGAGATGTGAAAAAATGGATCAAGAAATCGATCAGGCAACATTTCTCTCTCATATGCGTGCGGGAAATGTCGTTTACGGCGGTTCGGAAATGCACAAAATGATGCATGAAATGTCCCAGCAGGCGTTGCGTATCTGTGCCTCTCTCAATTCGGGATATCATACGCCCCAAGAAATTCGTACATTGATGGAACAACTAACCGAAAAGCCGATAGACCCCTCATTTACGATGTTTCCGCCGTTTTACTCTGAGTGTGGGAAAAACATCACCATCGGCAAGCGCGTCTTTATCAATTTCGGTTGTCATTTTCAAGATCAGGGCGGGATTACCATCGGTGATGATGTGCTGATCGGTTCCAATGTCGTTTTGGCAACCATCAATCATGGATTGTCTCCGGATACACGTACGGACAATTGTCCCGCACCCATTGACATTGGCCGGGGCGTTTGGATTGGTTCGCATGTCACCGTTTTGCCCGGTGTGAGGGTGGGTGATTATGCAGTGCTGGCAGCCGGCGCGGTTGTTACAAAAGACGTACCGGCGTATACCGTGGTCGGTGGTGTTCCGGCACGTGTCATCAAGACGGTGCCCGGTGCTTCCAAATAAAAGAGATAGAAACACACACGTAACGAAAAAATGGCATAAAACGAACGCAGCTTGTATTTTTGTATGTGCATGTTTCTCTTTGGTTGACAAATGTTCTTCTTGCGTGAAAGCGGATAAAGCCGTCTTAGCCGTCATTTTGTGACTGAAAATTTCCAAATATATCCATAAATAGATTGGTTTGATTTTTCATGCAGCGAGGAAAAATGGTACGTATTTCTGCGCATCAGACAGGAAAAAAACAGGGCAGGTAAGAAACAACAAAAGACATGCGATTTGATCTGATCGCATGTCTTTTTTGTTTCATGTGAAACTATTTTTTATTTTTGTGCTTCTGCTACAGCGACGGCGCAGGCAACAGTTGCACCCACCATCGGGTTGTTGCCCATACCGATCAGACCCATCATTTCCACGTGTGCCGGCACGGAGGAAGAGCCTGCAAACTGTGCATCGCTGTGCATACGGCCCATCGAGTCGGTCAAACCGTAGGAAGCGGGGCCTGCAGCGACGTTGTCCGGGTGCAGGGTACGTCCGGTACCGCCGCCGGATGCCACGGAGAAGTATTTCTTGCCGTTTTCCTGTGCCCATTTCTTATAGGTGCCTGCAACCAAATGTTGGAAACGAACCGGGTTGGTGGAGTTACCGGTGATGGAAACATCTACTTGTTCATGACGCATGATGGCAACGCCTTCCAGAACGTCGTTGGCACCGTAACAACGAACAGCGGCTTTTTCACCCTCGGAAAACGGGCGAACGTTAACCACTTTCAACTCGTCATTGTAGAAATCATAATCTGTTTGCACATAAGTGAAACCGTTGATGCGGGAGATAATATAAGCTGCATCTTTTCCCAAGCCGTTCAAAATGACTTGCAGGGGCTCTTTGCGCACTTTGTTTGCGGTGCGGGCAATGCCGATGGCACCTTCTGCAGCGGCAAAGGATTCGTGTCCTGCCAAAAAGCAGAAACATTTGGTTTCTTCTCTGAGTAACATTGCGCCCAGATTTCCGTGTCCCAGACCCACTTTTCTGTTTTGTGCAACGGATCCGGGAATGCAGAATGCCTGTAAACCGATACCGATGGCTTCTGCTGCTTCTGATGCGGTTTTTACGCCTTTGGTCAGTGCAATTGCAACGCCCAGCGTATATGCCCAGCTGGCATTTTCAAATGCGATGGGCTGCACGCCTTTGACGATCTTATCCACATTGATGCCTTTGTCCAGGCACAGCTTTTGCGCTGCCTCCAGATCGGCCAGGCCGTATTCTTTGAGACAGGCGTTGATCTGATCAATTCTTCTTTCGTATCCTTCAAACGTAATCATTCTTGCACGCCTCCTCTCTTATTCTTCTCTGGGATCGACATATTTTGCCGCGCCCTCATAACGTCCATAGGTGTTCACATTGGCCTCATACGCCTCTTTGGGGTCTTTGCCATGACGGATCATTTCCATCATTTTGCCAAGGTTCACAAACTTATAGCCGATCACTTCGTTGTTTTCATCGAGTGCTTGGCTCAAGATATATCCCTCTGCCATTTCCATGTAGCGTACGCCTTTTGCTTCTGTTGCAAAAATGGTACCGATCTGAGAACGTAACCCTTTGCCCAGGTCGTCCAAACCTGCGCCGATGGGCAGACCGTTTTCAGAGAACGCGGTCTGTGAACGACCGTAAACCAGCTGCAAAAACAACTCGCGCATTGCCACATTGATTGCGTCACACACAAGGTCGGTGTTCAGCGCTTCCAGAAGTGTTTTGCCCTGTAAAATTTCCCCTGCCATCGCAGCGGAGTGCGTCATGCCGGAGCAGCCGCAGGTCTCCACCAGTGCTTCTTTGATGATACCGTTTTTCACGTTCAGGGTCAGTTTGCACATACCCTGTTGCGGCGCACAAGCGCCAACACCATGGGACAGGCCGGAAATATCAGAGATCTGATAGGCTTTCACCCATTGCCCCTCTTCCGGGATCGGTGCGGGACCATGTTTGGGGCCTTTGGCCACGGGACACATGGACTCTACCGCATGAGAATAAAGAATTTCACTCATGATCGTTACTCCTTTGTATAGTGATTAGTAGATGAAGTATATGAGAAAATAAGGGATAACAAATAAAGAAAACGAATCGCGTTTTTATGTTGCGTTTTTAGGAGAGGAGCACCGTGCCATAGCATTCGCCGAATGCACATGCCGCATTGCTTTCATCGGTATCGATGTGCATCGCCAGTTTGAATTTTGGACTGACACGAATCACCACATCGTCGTAAACGGTTGTACGCATATCGTTTTTGATCTGTACTTTTACGATTTGCTTGTCCTCCACACCGAACGAACGCGCATCTTCGGGTGTCATATGAATATGACGTTTCGCAACGATCACTCCTTGCGTGATCTCAATTTCTCCCGCTGGTCCCACAATTTTACATCCCGGGGTACCGGCAATGTCGCCGCTTTCTCTCACCGGCGGTGTCAGTCCCAGCGTTCTTGCATCGGTGAATGAAACTTCCACCTGCGTCGCGGATCTTGCCGGTCCCAGAATAATCACGTTTGCAATACTTTTCTTAGGTCCGACCAGTGTCACGCGTTCTTCACATGCAAATTGTCCCGGCTGGCTCAAGTCTTTTTTGTGAGTCAGCGTCGCGCCTTTGCCGAACAGTACTTCAATGTCTTCTTCGGTCAGGTGCACGTGCCGCGCGGAGGTCTCCACCAGAACTTTTTTTTCCATGATGATTCTCTCCTTTTTTTGTATGGTTTATACGGAACATACAGGAACATTATACAACATTTTCCGCGGAAAGTAAATAATAAAAGTGCGATGATTTGTAAAAACTATGAAAAATGAGAAATCATGACTGTTCGGTTTGTTTTCAAAAGAAATATCATAAAAAGAATGACACGGATAAAATGAATCAAACCAATATGATACAGAACATACGAAAAAAAGAAAAATAGAGAAAAGGAGCGAGAAATTTGGAACAACAGATCTCCTTGCCGCAGATCATCACATCTACCCACCACCCGTTTTCCGCCACACAGGTACCGCCGCCGTCGCCTGCACCACAACCATTACCGGATGGAGAAGATAGGGCGCATGACGGCGCTGTTGTCACCCACGGCACCGACTATACCATTCATTGCATGACCATCATCGGACAGGTTGAGGGGCATTACGTGCTGGGAGACGGACAAAAAAGCACAAAATATGAACATTTGATTCCGATGCTTGTCGCAGTAGAAGAAAGCCGAGAAATTGATGGGCTATTGGTGCTGCTCAATACGGTAGGAGGAGACGTGGAGGCGGGATTGGCGATTGCCGAATTGATCGCCGGTATGAAAAAACCAACTGTGTCGTTGGTACTGGGCGGCGGCCATTCCATTGGTGTACCGTTGGCAGTCAGTGCCAAAAAGTCATTTATTGTTCCAAGCGCCACTATGACCATTCATCCGGTCCGTATGACAGGATTGGTACTTGGCGTGCCACAGACATTTGCATATTTTTCCAAGATGCAGGATCGTATTGATCGATTTGTTGTCGCCCACTCGCATACAGATCGGGAGACACTGCACCGCTTGACCATGCAAACGGATGATATTGCCACAGATATGGGTACCATCATCGACGGAGAGCAGGCGGTTGAATATGGGATTATCGATGCTGTGGGCACTCTTTCCGACGCACTTGATGCACTCAAACAAATGTGCCCGCAGCGATAAGAAAATGAGAACGTTGCAAAAACGAATATTTTTGAACTGAAAACGGATATCTCGCATCTATGTGATATGGATGATTATGTTTGTTTTGTTGTGTTATATCAATAAAATATTTTGATATTATGAGTGGGAACGAATGCCCGTTGTGACTTTATCTTTCACATTTTACGGATAGCTGATTCAAATGCGTTGATCGGTTGAATCAGCTATCCTTTTTATTGCTTTGGCTTTATGATTAACAGAAATATTTCGCTTCCAAATTGTGCGTATACGGTCTTTGCCGCGTGTTGACACCGAACCGCAGTTTTGCTATAATATATCAGATCATACCTTTTATACAACTAAGATATCAGCAAACAGCAAAAAATGTATCAGTGACAATCATATCATGTTGTATGAATGGCAAATTATGGAACAATGAAACGCCCAAAGGGGCGAGAGGGAGATTTGATATGGAGAAGAAGTGGAATGTTGGTATTGTGGGCGCTACCGGTATGGTAGGGCAGCGATTGATTACACTTTTGAACGATCATCCGTATTTTCAAATAACAGCGTTGATGGCGAGTGCGCGCAGTGCGGGAAGATCCTATGAAAAGAGCGTGGAGGGACGTTGGAAGATGCAAACGCCTCTGCCACAGAATGTGGCACAAATGCCTGTCTATGACGCACAGGATCTGGCATCATGGTCTGATAAGGTAGATTTTGTTTTTTGCGCAGTCAATATGCCAAAGGATCAGACGCGGCAGATGGAAGAGCAGTATGCAAAAAATGAAATTCCTGTGGTATCGTGCAATTCCGCGTTTCGTCGTACACCCGATGTCCCCATGGTTATCCCGGAGATCAACAGCGACCATTTTGCAGTGATCGAAGCGCAGAGAAAACGTTTGGGAACACGCCGCGGTTTTATTGCCGTCAAGCCGAATTGCTCTATTCAGGCGTATGTTCCTATGCTTTCCGCATTGCTGGAATACGAACCGTATGAAGTCGTTGTTACCACATATCAGGCAATTTCCGGCGCCGGTAAGACGTTTGCAGAATGGCCGGAAATGGTGGATAACATCATTCCGTTTATCAGCGGAGAAGAGGAAAAGAGCGAGATGGAACCGCTGCACATCTGGGGCAGTTTGAAAAACGGTGTGGTGACGGCAAAAGAGGGAATCACCATTACCACACAATGCGTGCGGGTGCCTGTCACAGACGGACATACTGCGTGCGTCTTTGTGAAATTCCGCAACAAACCTACCAAGGAACAAATCTTGACTGCGTGGAAGAATTACCGCGGTTTGCCGCAGGAACTGCAGTTGCCCTCCGCACCCGAACAGTTCATCACGTATTTTGAAGAGGATAACCGTCCGCAGGCGAAACTCGACCGTGATTTGTACGGCGGCATGGGTGTTTCTGCGGGGAGACTTCGCGAGGACACTTTGTATGATTACAAGTTTATCGGCCTTGCACACAATACGTTACGCGGTGCCGGCGGCGGTGCGGTACTTGAGGCGGAATGTCTGGCAAAACTCGGTTATTTTGACGCTTAACATAAAAATAGCGGTAATATTCCGCAACGAACACATACAACAAATTGCATCACAAAGAAAAAGAGTCAGGGAGCACACAATGCCATGAACGAACGAAATCACCGTCCGCATATTGCAGTGGTCGGCGGCGGTGCTGCGGGCATGATGGCAGCGGGCACGGCGGGAGAAAACGGCGCTGCGGTGACGCTGTTTGAACAGAATACCGAATTGGGTAAAAAATTGCTGATTACCGGAAAGGGCCGCTGCAATTTGACCAATCAGTGCGGGGAGCGGGAATTTTTGGAACATGTGGTGCGCCACCCTCGTTTTTTGTACAGCGCGATTTATGCGTTCCCACCGGCACGCACCATTTCATTTTTTGAACAGCTCGGGTGCCCCTGTAAAACAGAACGCGGACAGCGGGTGTTCCCCGTGTCCGACCGTGCCGCGGATGTCCGCAACGCCTTGGAGCGGTATCTGATGCAAAATCAGGTGCAGCGCGTGCACGAAAAGGTTTGTGGCATTGTGGCGCAAAAAGGCGTGATACGTGGTGTGCAGACCACAACAGGCTTTTTTTCGTGTGATGCCGTTATTTTGGCCACCGGCGGTTTGTCTTATCCCGGCACCGGTTCTACCGGCGATGGCTATGCATTTGCCCGATCTCTCGGACATACCGTTACGCCTACCTTTCCATCTCTGGTTCCACTTGAGATCGAGGGTAATGACTGTGCACGGATGCAGGGATTGTCTTTGAAAAATACGGCTTTGCGTGTGATAGATATTTTAGACGGTCGGGAAGTATACCGCGATTTCGGAGAAATGCTGTTTACACATTTTGGGGTCAGCGGTCCAATGGTGCTAAGCGCTTCCGCGCATTTGGATCCGCAGCATGTGCAGACATACCGCTTGGAGTTGGACTTGAAGCCGGCACTGGATGAAAAAATGTTGGATCATCGCTTGCTTGCAGATTTTTCTGCCGGAAAAAACCGCGATTTGATCAACATCATGTCCGGACTTTTGCCGCACAAAATGATCGATGTGTTTCTGCACCGATGCGGCATTGATCCACATAAGAAGGTGCATGATATCACGAAGTCAGAGCGCCGCGCCATGTGCACCCATTTGAAGCATTTTTTGTTACAAGTCAAGGGGTTTCGTCCCGTGCGTGAGGCAATCATTACCGCCGGTGGCGTGGATGTGGGGCAGATCGACCCCAAAACCATGTCTTCCCGTTTGGTGCAGGGATTGTATTTTGCCGGTGAGATGATTGATACGGATGCATATACCGGGGGATTCAATCTGCAGATTGCATTTGCCACCGGATTTCTCGCCGGCCGTGCCGCAGCACAGATGTTTCAGGATTGACGTGAATATCTTTCATAGATCAACCAATAAATTAGGATCGTTTTGCAGGACAAACTTTTGACATAAACTGGTGTGATATACCATGGGTTAAAAATAAACACAGCGCAGAAAAAACGAAAGGACAGAATATTTCATGATGCAGGTTGCCATTGACGGACCGGGCGGCGCGGGAAAAAGTACCGTGGCGCGTCGCGTCGCCAAAGAACTGGGATTTTTGTATGTAGATACGGGTGCAATGTACCGTGCGGTGGGACTGTTTGTACGTCGGCATGGCATTGACCCCAAAGATGCTGTTTCTGTGGAAAAGGTGTTGCCGCAGGTGCACCTGTCTTTGCAATATGACGATGCGGGGGAACAGCAGATCCTGTTAAATGAAGAAAATGTCAGCCGTGCAATTCGTGAAAATGAGATTGCATCTTATGCTTCCGCTGTTTCTGCCATTCCCGCCGTACGTGATTTTTTGCTGGAGACGCAGCGAGCATTGGCGCGGGAACACAATGTGATCATGGACGGACGTGACATTGGCACTGTTATTTTGCCCGATGCCCAGGTCAAGATTTTTCTGACCGCGTCCGATGTCCAACGTGCACAACGACGGCTGCTTGATTTGAAGGGAAAGGGATTTGAAAGTACCTTTGATGAAGTGTTGGAACAACTGCGTGCGCGTGATCATGCAGATTCCACACGAGCCACAGCACCTCTCCGTCCCGCACCGGATGCCGTGTTGCTTGATACGACGACATTGGATTTTGAACAGGTAGTGGCACGCGTACGGCAACTGATTGCGGAAAAGATGTGACAAGCACAACAGTGCGTGCTTGTACTGTTCTGTGTGAGAGGTAGAGCGATATAAGGGGGGAGTTTGTGCAGGATTACTCGTTTTTCAAGCGTCACGTTTCCGGTCTTGTGCGCTGGTTGTGGCAAATTGAGGTTGTCGGTGCGGAAAATCAACCGCAAGAAGACGGTTATTTGCTTTGTAGCAACCACACATCCATGTCTGATGTGATTGTGCTCGCAGTGGGAACGAAGCGTATCATTCATTATATGGCCAAAGCAGAGTTGCTGCATATTCCCATCATTGGTTCGTTTCTCAAATCGTTGGGAACGTTTCCGGTACGCCGCGGAAAGGCAGATCTTGCCGCGCTCAAACACGCCATGAGCATGATTCGAGCGGGTGATATCGTTGGATTTTTCCCGCAGGGAACCCGTTGCCCTCATGTCGATCCGCGTACAACCGAAGTCAAATCCGGGGCGGGGATGATGGCATATCACACAAAATGTAAGGTTGTTCCGGTTTACATAAAAACCAAGCAGAATAAGACGAAAATGTTTCACAAAACACAGGTGATTTACGGACCTCCCATTTCTTATGAGGAACTGCCGTTTGAAAAAGGGACCACGGCAGAATTTCGGGAAGCCACAGCGTTTATTTTTGATCGAATCTGTGCGCTTGGTGAACAGACGCCCCCGGCCTCATAAAGGGAAATCAGCGAAATGTCTTGTAAAATGGATTGTTTGCACGCTTGACATGGAAAGATAGAGACGAAACGGATCAAATCATTTTTATCAAATGCCAAGGCGGGAACAAGTAATAGGGTGCGCCAAACGGGCGCAAGATGGACACGGAGGAAGAAGATGGAGATGATCAAAGCGCAGCATGCCGGATTTTGTTTTGGTGTGCAACGCGCGGTTGACCGGGTGTTTTCTCTGTTGCACGAACGACAGGACGCCCATATTTACACATTGGGCGATCTGATCCATAATCCCCATATTACCGCGCGTCTTTCGCAAGGCGGGGTGCGCTCGATTGGTCCGGACTCTTTGGATACGGTATTGGAGCAGGCACGTGCGGGAAAGCCTACTGTCGTGGTGATCCGTACACATGGTGTGGAGCGGACACTGGATGAAAAGTTGCGTCAAGCGGCACAGACGATGCCGTCGCTGATGGTTGTGGATTGCACATGCCCGTTTGTCAAAAAAATTCATACCATTGCGCAGAGAGAATCCGCCGTACCAAATACGGTGGGATTTATTTTTGGAGATCCTTTGCATCCGGAAGTCGTCGGCATTCGCAGTGCATTCTCTTGTCCCACGTATGTTTTCCCTGATAGCACGGCAGTTGCCCAATTTTTTGATTCTCCGGAATTTGACAAAATTGCACAAAAAAGAGTCGTATTTGTTTCGCAAACCACACAAAAATTGTCGGATTACAATAAAAGTCAAAAAATTCTCAAAAAACACTGTACAAATCCAATCATTTTTGATACAATATGTAGTGTGACAGAAAATAGGCAGCAGGAAACGGAAGAGATATCACGCAACGTGGACGTGATGCTTGTCATCGGAGGCAAAGATTCTTCCAACACGCAAAAGTTGTACGACATCAGTCGGAAACATTGCAGGGAGACGTACTATGTAGAAAGCGTTTCCGATTTGCCGGCTGATCTGTTGCGCCCAGAAATGAAACTGGGCATCACTGCCGGTGCATCCACGCCGTGCAGTATCATTGAGGAGGTTATTAAAACAATGACGGAAGAAATCAAAAACGAAGAATCATTTGCCCAACTGCTGGACGAATCTTTCAAGCCTTTAAATATAGGAGATGTTGTCAAAGGCGTTATCACCTCTGTTTTCCAAAACGAGATCCACGTTGATATCGGCGGCAAGTTAACCGGTATTTTGCCTTTTGACAATGTAACGGACGACCCTACGGTGGATATTCCCGCTACATACAAGGTAGGGGATGAAATCGAGACCATTGTAACGCGCATCAGCGATCAGGATGGCGTTGCTACTTTGTCCAAAAAGAAAATCGATAATGCCAATAACTGGAAGAACATTGTAGAAGCCAAGGAGAATGGCACGATTTTAGAGGGACGTGTGGTCAGTGTCCTGGAAAAAGGCGTGATCATGAATGTGGAAGGTTCGCGTGTGTTTATTCCGGGTTCTCACTGCGGTCTGCGCCGTGATACGGATTTGAACGCGTTGCGCGGTACCACGCAGCGGATCAAAATCATCGACATCAACGAACAACGCCGTCGTGCAGTCGGCTCCATTCGCGAAGTGCTGCGCGAGGAGAGAGATGCCAAGGCGGAAGAGTTCTGGGCAAATGTCGAGGTCGGCAAGGAATATGAGGGCGAAGTGAAGAGCTTTATGCCGTACGGCGCATTTGTCGATCTGGGCGGTGTCGATGGTATGATTCATACCTCTGAACTTGCTTGGTATCGTGTGAATGATCCGAGCGAAGTGCTCACGCTGGGTCAGAAGATCAAAGTGCGTGTAAAGGATTTTGATCCCGAAAGAAAGAGAATCTCTTTGACGTATAAAACGGAAGAGAGCAATCCGTGGAATCTGTTTGTGGAACAATATCATGAGGGTGACGTTGTCACGGTGACCATTGCCAACATGATGTCGTTTGGCGCGTTTGCGCAGATTATTCCGGGCGTAGACGGATTGATCCACATTTCTCAGATTGCCGATCGTCACATTGCAACGCCGGCAGAGGTGCTGGAAAAAGGGCAAAAAATTGATGCGAAAATCATTGGCATCGATTATGACAATCATAAAGTAAGTTTGTCCATCCGCGCATTGCTGGAAGATGCAGGCAGAGAAGATGACGCTCCTGCGGCAAGCGAATCGGCACAGTCGGAAGAAGCACCTGCACAGGCAAGCGAAGAAGAGACGCAGGATGCTGCACCCGTGTCAGAAGAGACAACGGAAAACACGGCGCCGGCAGATGCATCTGCAAGCGAGGAAGTTTGACTTTGTAATTGAGATAAGGAATGTGGTGCTATGTTTGTATCGCATTCCTTTTTTGTTTGAAAGATCTCGTTTTATTTGGAAAGATAGAGGGAGAGTGAATCATGAAGGATCATGTCAGTCATGCTATATCGCATACCACAAACAGAGTTGCGCATCATTTGCGTTTGTGTGCCGTTTGTCTGTTGACGTTGCTTGTTTTCCTCTCTTTTTGTATGGTTTCTTGCACGGGACATGATGATACGGCGGAAAATACCGATACCACAACAGCTGCCGATCGACCGGCAGTAACCATTGCCGACGGATATCACGTTGCGGAAATGGTTTATGTCAGCCCGCTTTCGTCGTTTTTTCCGGAACAACAGACGCTTTCCGATGAGACGAAATATTATGTGCTCATGTCCCAAAGTGCGTTTTCCGTTACGTTTGACGAAAAAAGTACCGATATTATTTCGCCCCGTTATGAGACGCTGGCAGAAGAACAGGCATTTGTGGATGTTCCCGCGGCAACGACCGAAGAAACACCAACGCCGCATACCGCGGTGTATATCCGTTTGTGCGATGGAGAAGATACAAGTGTCTGTGCGTTGCAAACAAAAGATTTCAGTGACTATGAGGAACGACGTGCGCTGATGGTTTGTGACAAAGACGGTATGGATACGGGGTATACCATATATTTTTTGGATGATATGATTTTGGTTGGATATTATGCCGATCGCGGGACTGTTACGCCCAATGATTATATTATGAAATTAGATGTCTGACGTTGGTTGAAAGACGAATAAACCGCTCTTTGCATCCGGCAGCTTTCATGTGGCTGGGATCGTTTGTTGCCGATTTTTTCACGCATAGCAAATGATCATTGCCGGTGTGTTGATGGGGTTATGACTACGGTTATTTGGCGGAGGACATCGGAGGAAGAACCAAATTTTATGAAACACGCATATCATATTCACACATATCTTTGTCAACATGCGGACGGGCCCATTCGTGCGTATGTTGAAAATGCTGTCAAAATGGGTTACACGCAAATTGCATTTTCGGACCATTCTCCGCAGTTTTACCCAAACGGATTTGTTTCCGGTATTCGCATGCGCATCGATCAAGTCGATGATTATATCGGCCAGTTAACCGCACTTCGTACCGAATTTTCAGATCAAATAGATATTAAGATTGGATTTGAAGCAGAATATTATCCGGCTATGTTTGACCAGCTGTGCGCGTTGTGTGAAGAAAAACACGTTGATTTTCTGTTTATGGGACAGCATTATACTTCCAATGAGTTGGATCGCGCTGCGCGTTCCGCTTGGGATCTTGGAAGTGACCCGACAGGTATTTTTCAATATGCGGATCAGGTGATTGCAGGATTACAAACCGGATGGTTTTGTATGTTGGCGCACCCGGATGTTCCCAATTATACCGGTCCCCGAAAAGCCTATGAACAGGCCATGCGTAACATTTGCCTTGCTGCAAAGGAGTTGCAGATACCGCTGGAGTACAATTTACAAGGATTCCGATATCATAGACATTACCCCAACGCGCGTTTTTTTCAGATCGCCGCAGAAGTAGGAAATATTGTTACCATAGGAATTGATGCGCATACTTCCCAAGACCTGTTGGATGTAGATGTCGTCCAACAAGCTGAGAGACAGCTTGCCGCATGGGGATTGCATGTCACAGAACCGATTCCGTTGTTTTTACACCGTCGCTGAGAGACCAAACAATGTGATATTTCGAATTTGCACGTTTTCATTTCTCGGCAAAAGGAAAGCACAACGTGGGTAAATAAAATTTAACAAAATATTTATCATTCAATAATATATAAACATTATAATCAATAAAAACATACAGTGTTTTTATAAATACAAGCAGTGAAATTTTTGTGTTTTTGTCGTTTCCGGCAAAACAATGTCGAAAAAAAGAATGTTGTGGCGTGTGCTGCAGTCAAATCAAAAGATTTTGCTTGTTGATTTTTTGCGCAAAAAGAAAAAATTGGCGCAGATTTTTGATCAGTTTTTATATAAGGACGGGAGAGACGATTTATGGAAGAAAAGCATCCGGAACTTGTCTATAACGTCAGAGAGATTGCATCGATACGCGAATTGGTGGAAGACAGCTGCGAGATGTATGCAGACAATATCGCGTTTTTGTTTCATGACAAGGAAGGAAAGGAGATCACGGAGATCTCTTATTCACGTACCGGTAAGGACGTACGTTATTTTGCCACTTATCTTTGTTCTTTGGGACTACAAGAAAAAAAGGTGGCTGTGATCGGGAGAAATTCATACCCGTGGGCATTGACATATTTGGCAGTTTGTTGCGGGGTAGGTGTGATTGTTCCGCTGGATCGTGATTTGCACGGCGATCAGATTGCCGATTTACTCCGAGATGCCGGTGCTGCGGCGATTGTATATGATACGGACAAAGCGGCGCAGATGGAACAGGTATCTTTTGACGGGGTGAAGATCAGTTTTGAAGATGTGCCTGATTGTATTGCCAAGGGTCGAGATTTGTGCCGTGCGGGTGATTGCAGTTATGAAAAAAACATACCGGATCCTTATGCCCTGGGTGTTTTGTTGTATACTTCCGGTACGACGGGCATTTCGAAAGGTGTGATGCTGTCACAGCACAATATATGCAGTGACATTGTCAACGTTTGCCGTCAGATTCATGTATATCAGAGTGACCGTTGTCTGTCTATTTTGCCGTTGCATCATACGTTTGAATGCATGGCAGGATTTCTCACATTTTTATACAGTGGTGCCAGCATTGCTTATAATGCCTCGTTGCGTACGCTGATGCAGGATCTGAAATTGTTCCGCCCCACAGGACTCATAGCAGTACCATTGGTGTTGGAGACATTTTATCATGCAATACTGAAAAAGTATAAAAAGTTGCGCGGCGGTGATTTTGTGTTGAAAACGCAAATGGCGTTGGCGCGCGCCACCGGTAGTTATGCCGCGCGCCGCCGGATTTTTGGAGCGGTGCACGAGGCGATGGGCGGCAGATTGCGCATCTTTTTAATCGGTGCAGCGCCGGTACGGCCCGAAGTTTGCAATGCGTTTGAATTGTTCGGTTATCCGGTTTATATCGGATACGGACTCACAGAGACATCACCTGTTTGCTTGGTCCACAATGACCGATATCGTCGGCCGGATGATGTGGGATATCCCATTGCAGGTTTACGTGCCAAAATTGTGGACAGTGACGAAGAAGGCGTGGGTGAACTTGCCGTCAAGGGACCCAACGTGATGCTGGGGTATTATCATGATCCGCAGGCTACCGCACAGGTGATGCATGACGGTTGGTTTTACACCGGTGATTTGGCCAAGAAAAAGCCGAACGGCGCGTACCAAATTTGCGGAAGAATCAAAAGTATGATCGTGCTCAAAAACGGAAAAAAGGTTTTTCCCGAAGAATTGGAGCAGTTTTTGGGACAGGCACCATGCGTGGAGGAATGTATGGTGTACGGAGAGGAAGAAAACGATACTTGTGTGCTGACAGCGGTTGTTTATCCCAATGAATCTTATTTGCAGGCGGCGGCAGCATTGTTACGGCAGGATGCTGCACAGCCCGATGAAGAACAGACATCTGCGAATATGTTGCACGACCAGCTCATGCAAGCGGTGCAACGTGTCAATGAACGCTTTCCTACTTATAAATCCATTCGACGCGTGAAGATCAGAACGGAGCCGTTTGTCATGACCAGTACACGCAAAATCAAGCGCAATTTGCCCGAAAATCGGATGGGAGAAGAATTGTCTTGATGCTGGAAATTGTTTTCTTTTGTGTTCCTGTTATTTCAGTACGATGGGTTTGTTGTGTCGCTGTCTGATTGTTATATTTTGGTGATATCGACATTGTGGCACAGGTTGATTTTATCAGTGATCCAACGAAAGAAAAGATCGATCTCGTTCTAAAAATATGATGAAAAAAAGTAAAGTTAGAGAAAAGACGGTGAAATTGATGAAAAGAGCAAATAAAAAGACAAAACAGCTCATGGTTGTCACGGCAGGTATTTTGGCTGTTACCGGTGTGCTTTTGATGATATTGCGCAGTTATGACAAAATGCTGTCCTGGCTGTTTTCAGAAGACACGGAAGAAGATGAGGAATTGTTTCGCGATTGGGATGTATGATTCCATATATCGCACAGATATAATAATTCGATGTAGAAAAGGTTCGCAAAAAAGAGACATGTGTTCGAGTGCGTAGAAACGACATGCCAATGACAAATAAAAGGTTTGTATTGATACAGAACCAATCTATATGACGATTGTTTGTGCATGAACAATCATCTTCAGAAAGACTCGTATTTCGTGTCAGACTTTCGTGTGCGAAAGCAAGGGAGGAAAAACTGATGAGAAGAGCAAGTGAAGCAACCAAAGAAAAATTTATCGTCGCTGCAATTCGAGAACTGAACGAAAGTGGTATTTCCGGCTTTTCCGTGCGTCATATCGCAGAGATATGCGGTGTTTCTTACGGCGCACCATATAAGCATTACAATGGAAAACATGATCTTTTGCGTGCAGTGATTGATTATGTGAATAAACAGTGGTTTCGCACGCGTGATGCTGTATTGGATCGCTGCGGGAGCAATCCGCGTCGTGCACTGATCGAATGTGCCACCGCATGCATCCGGTTTTTGTGTACGCATCCCGAATATCATGCCGTATTTTTACTCGGTGGTCCAAAGGATGCAGAAAAAACAATGTATCGCGGTCGTTTGGTATTTTTGGTTCAGGCGCAGCTCGATCGTTATTTTTCATCCGTTTCTTATGACGAGGCAGATCGGGAGAAAAAGACGTTTTTGGTGCGCTCGCTTGTGTGCGGTGCGGCACAGATGTTAGCAGCCGGAGAATTACCTTCCAATGAAGAGACGGTGCAAATGGTACACAAATGTTTGGAGCGGGAGTTTGACCTTGTGTAATTCAACAATCATCGGTAAACCGTGTGTCCCCCGCGTTGTGGAATATTGTGTGGAAAACAAAAAGATTCAAAAGCCTCTTTGTGCGGCAATTGTGTCCGATCTGCATTTGTCTGATCCAATACCTGCCATTACACTGTTGCAAAAAATTTCCCCCAATGTAATTTTTGCACCGGGGGATCTGATGGAAGATTTGCGGTTGGAACAAAACGTTACATATCATTCTCAGGGAATTGCTTTGTTATCCGCAGCAGCGCAGATTGCGCCCACATTTTATTCACTTGGAAATCATGAAAAAGAACCCAGTCCCGCGGCATTGCAGGCGATTGAACATACCGGCGCGATTCTGTTAGACCGGAACTGTTCTGAGTCGTTTGCAGGGTTGTACATTGGGGGATTAGATTCCCATGTCAAAACCGGCACGCGTAAAACATTGCCACCAGATCTGTCGTTTGTCAAACAGTTTTCTGCATATCAAACAGACCGTTGCAAGATTTTATTGTGTCACAATCCCGAGTATTATGTGCCGTATTTGCGCGCAGAGGATATCGATATCGTTGTCAGTGGTCATGCGCACGGCGGACAATGGCGTCTGTTTGGCCGTGGACTGTATGCGCCAGGGCAAGGACTGTTCCCACGATATACGAGAGGGGTATACGAAAATCGTTTGGTCGTTAGTGCAGGATTGGGGGGGATGACGCGCGTTCCCCGCATCAATAACCCTGCGCAGGTGGTAGTGTTGCGTCTTTTGCCTCTCAATTGTAGCAATCATGTATCGAGGAAATAAAAATCGGCGATATTTTGTTTCAAGCACCACTTTCACCATATCATTTTCATAGATCCTTGGAATCGACGGCGGGAACATCGTGTGTATGTTGACACACCATGTTCCTTTTTTGTATATTGAACAAAAAAGTTGTAAAAAAAAGAATGGGTTTTGATCAAGCATTGACATTGTTTGCTGTTACATGGTATACTAAACAACAGTGTGATGCCGGACTGCATCATATGTTTGATCTGGCAAAAAAGATGAGTTGTTCAAAGCGTAAACATCACAATTCAAGGAAGGAACGGTTTACAACATGATCTGGGATTACGGAACAGGAGAACAGAAGAACTGGATGATTGCGACGGATAGTTTCAATCGTCCAGAGTTGACAAAGTACGAGGTGAACATGTGCCAAGGAAACGGGTACATGTGTATCCATGCAAACGAAGACGAGCGCGTCGAGGGTTCCAGTTATTCGACACTTGTGGCGGGTTTGTTCAACCATGCCACCGGTGAAGTGACACATATTCAAAATTTGCCGGACATTACCAATATCGTATTTACGGCAGACGGTGTGCCGGTGCGTCCACAGCCAACGGAAAAATTAAATGATGCTCCCCGTGGGTATTCATCGTTTTTGAAAACGATGAATTTCTATGATGGATTGCTTACCCGGAGCTTTGTTTGGGAAATGGATAACGGCAAGCGGTTGCGTTTTACATATTTGCGCGTTGTGCCGCTGGATCGACTGCACATGTATGCCGCCAAGGTTCAGATTGAGGCATTGGATGACGTAGAAATGACCGTTTGTGCCGGTATTGAAGGAATTGATCGCTTGGATCCCGGTGCCCTGACGGATCATCGTACCGCGTTTACGGAACAATATATTACGGCAAATGTTACCACAGCGGAAAGCCGTATCCCCACTGCGTTGGCAGTGGCGACACGTCTGGTTGTCGATGGCACGCCGGTGTCCAAAGTCAATACCACGCAGGACGGAAGCAGTGTGTATGAGCATTATACATTTACATTGCAAAAGGGCCAGACCGCGGTATTTGAAAAATTTGGTTCAATCCACACCCAACGGGATTTGGAAAATGAAGCGTTGAGTGTTGCGCAGATGACCCAAAAAGCAGCGGACGAGGTCACCCAGTGCCCCGATTTTGAAGAGATTTACCGTTCTTCTGCTGCAGCCTGGAAAAAAGAGTGGGAACAAAAAGATGTGATAATCGATACCACGCGTGATTGGGATCAGTTAGCCGTTCGTTTTTCTATTTATCATTTGATCATTACTTGCCCGCGTCACGACAGCCGCATGAACATCGGTGCCCGTGGTTTGCAAGGTTATGGATATAACAACCATACGTTCTGGGACACGGAAATTTTCATGCTCCCGTTCTTTATCTTTACAGACCCTGCGGCAGCACGGAAGCTGTTGGAGTATCGTTATTACGGATTGGATGGCGCGCATCGAAAAGCAAAAGAACTGGGCTATCAGGGAGCCATGTACCCGTGGGAGGCTGCATGGATGACCGATGGAGAGACCACACCGCCGTGGGCAGCTTCAGGTCGATTTGAACATCATATTACCGGAGATATTACGCAAGCCATCTTTACCTATTGTGCTGTTACCGGAGATATGGATTTCATGGAACGGTACGGCTATGAGATTATGTTTGACACGGCAAAATATTGGGTCAGCCGTGTGACATATAACGCGGATAAAGACCGTTATGAGATATTGGATACCATCGGCCCGGATGAGGCGCGCGAACATATTGACAACAATGCGTTTACCAACTATATTGCGCATCTCAATATTGCTTATTCCATCAAATATTACGATATGCTGAAATCTGAACAGCCTGAAAAATTCCGCGCCCTGTATGAAAAAGTGGGACTGGATGGTATGCGCGAAAAATGGCAGGAGCTGTATGATAAGATGTATCTGCCTCGTGAAAATGAGGATGGCATTGTGCCGCAGGACGATACGTATCTTGCAGATGCGAAAAAAATTATGGAGCATAATCGAGAGACCGGCAAAAAAGACCAGATCTCTAAACAGGCGGATGTGATGGTACTCTTTTTGCTGTTTGAAGATCATTTCACGGCTGATGTGAAAAAGAAAAACTATTATTTCTATGAGCCTTTGTGCTACCACGGTTCTTCTTTGTCCCGTTCGTCTTATTGCACGTTGTCAGCCGATATCGGTGAAAATGATGTGGCGTACGATATGTTTTGGGATGCATCTCAGATCGACCTTGGCGAAGGACATGACAGCGGAGATGGTATTCACACAGCAGCAGCCGGCGGATTGTGGCAGTGTACGGTTTTTGGATTTTTAGGGGTTCGGTTGTACGGCACGCAGCTGCGAATCCAGCCGCATTTGCCCAAGAACTGGAAACGTGCGCAAACGACCATTGTTTTTCAAGGTACGCCTTTGCGTTTGACTGTTGATCATGAGACGTTGCAGTTGGAACGATTGGCAGGAGACAAGGAGACATCTTTCTTGTGCAACGGAGAAGTACATACGTTTGCCGATTCCATTACGCTGAAGTATTGATATGACAATTGCCGGATTGATATGGATATCATGAAATGATTATTTGAGTCAACCGCTGCCATACAGGCAGCGGTTGACTTTTTATTTTTGCTCATATGTCGCAATATCAAAAGAAAGATACCTCTCCAACGCATGATTTTTTTTACATGGGATAGGCTAACAAAAAGAAATAAAGCACGAAAAAATCATAAAACGTCCCGTGTTTTAAGATCAGTGAGGTATGTGTCGGTTATGGCAAAGAATGAAAAACAAGCAGGTCTTCCTGCAAAAAACAAATCCCGTTCTGCTCATTTTTCGAATTTATATTGTCGCACAGATATGGCGTCTGAGATTGCACAAGAGGCCATGCGAGAATATGGTGCTGAACATGCAGGTGCCCCGGATGGCGTGGAATGTGAAACGCTGCATACATTTGGTTTTCGGGTCGAGCGCGTACGGTTGAATACCAAAGCTGCTGCAAAAAAATTCGGCAAAGACATTGGTTGTTATACCACACTATTTTTGGGAGAGGTACAGAATATGGAACGGCACATCCAAGCAGTTGCCGCGCTCGCATGGCAGTTGCAAGACTGTGCCTGGCATTTGGTTGGCAGTGTGCAGCGTGTGCTGGTGGTGGGATTGGGTAACCGCGAATTAACGTGTGATGCCCTGGGACCCCTTTGTGTTTCTCAACTGCCCGTATTCGATCCGGCGCCGTCTGAGATTTCCGATGTTCCGGTATCTTCTTCCCATGAGGATAATACGTCAACAATGTCTGCAAGTGATGACCCATCATCAGATATGACGAATTCCGCAACTTTTTCGGATCAAATGCAAGCACAAGAGACGATGGCGGGGGGATCATCTCATTGCCGTCTGTTCACGTTTGCACCGGGTGTGCGTGCACAAACCGGTATGGAAACGTTGTCTTTGGTACGTGCAGCGCGGCAGGTATGTCGTGCACAGTTGGTGGTGTTGGTGGATACGCTTGCGGCACGCAGCGCAGATTGGTTGTGTAAAACCGTTCAACTTGCCGATGTCGGCGTGCGTCCGGGCAGCGGGATCGGTGCACGCACCAGTGCCATTGTGCAACGTCAACTCGGTGTTCCGGTTATGACCGTGGGTGTACCAATGCTCATCGACGCTTCCACGATGATGTTTGATGTGTTGCAGCAGGATCCTTACACCCCTGAGACACAGGCAGCACTGGAACGTGTGCGTGGTATGTTGGTCAGCATCAGTGACGCGGATGTCGCTGTGAATGCATGGGCAAAGGTCATTGCATCTGCATTGGAAATGGCGTTTGTGGAAGGTTAATGGTTATCAAAACATCTGAAAAGAAGTCCTTTTGTTTGCACCAAATGATATGAGAGAACATGCATTTTTGGCCTTGCAATCTTGCAATCTTTGTTGTTTCATGGTAAAATCAATGCGGTTCTGTTTGCGATATGGTGTCCAAAAAAGATGGATGCTGTCGGCACAGAACAATGGAAAAGACATGTGAGGAGCAAAAATGCTATGACAGAACGCGAGAAAATGATTGCAGGGATGATTTTTGATGTTTCCGGTTCCGATATGCCTCATGAACGCAAACGTTCTCATCAATTGTGTAACGAGTACAATCGTACCAACGAGGATGAAGAGGAAAAGCGACTGGAAATTTTGGATCAATTGCTTGGCGCACATGGTGCGCATTATTGGATGGAGCCGGACATTCGCTTGGATTTCGGTGCGAATATTACACTGGGTGAAAATTTTTATTCAAACTATAATCTCACGATTTTGGATAACGCACCTGTTACCATCGGCAACGATGTTCTCATCGGCCCTTGCGTCACCATCGCTACCGCAATTCATCCGCTTGTCGCAGAGGAACGTCGGATTCATTTCAAAGAAGATGGGACGATTTATAATTTGGAGTATGCAAAACCCGTTACGATCGGCAATGATGTGTGGGTTGCAGCAGGTGTTACCATTGCCGGAGGTGTGACAATCGGTGATGGCGCTGTGATCGGCTGTGGCAGCGTGGTGGTACGTGATATCCCTGCGGGATATCTTGCAGTGGGGAACCCTTGTCGTCCAATTCGAAAGATTACAGATAAGGACCGTATGATCTTTGATCGTCCTTTGGATGGGGCGTCTGCCTGTACCGAGGTAAACGATGAAGTGGCAGACAACGGCATAAACAAATGAGCATCCCATGTTCTAAATCCAAGCCGGACAATCCGTTGTCCCCTCAAACAAGTGAAACGTTCATCGGAAAAGATCGTACTTTGGTAAGTAGGGAAACAACAAAAAAATCTGGACAGAGATCTAAGCAGAAGATTTGTGACCAAGAACGAATGACAATTACACCCATTGCGCATATTCATACTCCGTTTTCCGAAAAATTTGGTATTCCACGACAGAGCTGTTTGGTTGATATTCCCGCTACCATTGTATTTACGCCGCCGTTTCGGCGCATAGAGGCAGTACGCGGGTTGGAGACGTTTTCTCATGTGTGGCTGATCTGGCAGTTTTCGAAAACGCCTCATACTCAAAAAAATCTCACCGTACGCCCGCCGCGACTGGGCGGCAATCGTCGCCTCGGTGTGTTTGCCACCCGTTCACCGTTTCGCCCCAATCATCTGGGATTATCTTGTGTGCGACTGGTGCGAGTGGAGTTTAATTCAAAATGGGGACCGGTGTTGCATGTCCGCGGCGCCGATTTGCTCGATCAAACACCCATCTATGATTTGAAACCTTATCTGCCGTTTACGGATGCACATGCAGATGCCGTGGGTGGGTTTGCGGACGATGTGTATGAACATACGTTAGAGGTGTATTTTCCCCCCTCGTTGGAAAACACGTTGCCGAATGACTTGATAGAACAGATCCGATCTGTTCTGGAGCAGGATATTCGCCCCTCTTATCAAACGGATCCGACACGGTTGTATGGTATGTGTTATGATAAATATCAGATCCGTTTTACCGTAGATGGTAACAAGGTGTTCGTGCGTGCCGTGCAGATAGATCATTCCGCACACTGAATGCACTGTTTCTAACGTGTTACGTTGTTTGTAAAATGGATGACACAAACATTTGTGTTGTAAAAAGATGTTTTTGCATGGTGTCAAATGGGCACAAATTTTCCATGCAAAATATTTGCCGGTCATTGACAAGTAGCGCAAACTTTTGTATAATTTTCAGATGAAACATATTGACTTGTTTGGCCAAAAAGATGTGGTTCTATATATACTGTGTTTTTCGTGTTGCCAAACAAAGCTACCCTTCAAGCGGGCAGAGGAAAGGAAAAATACATATGAACATCGGTGTATGCGTCGTGTTAGACGAGATGGAAACATTGGCGGAAAAATTGGATACCATGCGTGACCAAGGTTTTGATACCTGTCAGTTGGTTTGCTGGAAACCGGAGTTGTGGACAAAAGAAAATGCAGAAACGGTGCGTCAGTTGTTTGAGCAAAAGAAGCTGAATATTTCTGCGTTTTGGTGTGGCTGGGACGGCCCGGCTGTGTGGAATTTTTACGACGGACACGAAACATTGGGTCTGCTGCCCGTGAAGTATCGTGAAATGCGCGTGAAGAACCTGTGTGACGGTGCTGATTTTGCAAAATCACTCGGTGTGATGGATGTGATTACACACATGGGATTTATCCCGGAAAATCCGCACGATCCGCAGTTTGTTCCGTTTTGTGATGCAGTCCGGCGCGTGGCATTGCATTTGAAGGAAAACGGCCAGTATTTGCTTTTTGAATCCGGTCAGGAGACGCCCGTGGTTATGTTGCGTTGTTTTGAAACGGTTGGCACGGACAATTTGGGCATCAATCTGGACACGGCAAATCTTATTTTGTATGGCAAGGGAAATCCGGTGGATGCCTTGGATGTATTTGGCAAGTATGTGCGCAATTTGCACGCCAAAGACGGTAATTTCCCGACCAATGGTCATGACCTGGGTGAGGAAAAGAAGATTGGTGAGGGAAGTGTTGATTTCCGTCGCCTGTTCGAAAAGCTTCACGCATTGCACTATGATTCCTACATCACCATTGAATGCGAATTGGAAGGTGATGAACGCATTGCCGGCGTACTACAGGCAAAACAGTATCTGCGCCGTATCATTGATGAAGTATATGCATAAATGGTTTGCCTGCGTGTAGGAAGATTTTGATTGTGTGCAGCAACTACCGTTGTTTGTGCGATATGCCTGTGATAGAACAAGTGAGATACACGCAGCACTTTGTATAAGCGTCGTTAGATGCAAAAAGAACAAGATTGCATACGGCATTTGACCGAAGGGAAAGGGGAGTTTTATATGTTAAAAGTAGCATTGGTCGGTGTTGGCGCCATCAGCGGGGCGCATATTCCCGCATGGATGGCAATGGAGGACGTAGAGTTGGTCGCATTGTGCGACGTGCGTCCGGAGCAGATGGAAAAATATCCAAAACAGCGTCATTACACGGATTTTGATCAGATGCTTGCATCGGAAACGCTGGATATCGTGGATATTTGTCTGCCTACATATCTGCATGTGGAATTTGCACGCAAGGCGATGCAGCGGGGAATCCATGTGCTCTGTGAAAAACCGATTTCTTTGCATCGTGCTGATGTCGAGCCGCTGTATGCGTTGGCAAAAGAGAAAAATGTACGTTATATGGTGGCACATGTGGTACGTTTTTGGCCCGGTTATGAAGCACTCAAAGAGATTTACGACACGAAAAAATACGGAAAATTGATCAGCGGAACGATGCAACGTCTGGGACAGTTCCCGCAGTGGTCCTGGAACAACTGGATGCAAAAGGAAGAGTGCAGTGGGATGGTGCCTTTTGATCTGCACATTCATGATCTCGACTTTTTGGTGTATGCATTTGGTATTCCGAAGGATAAAGTCGTGTTCCGCGCCAAACGCTCTGACTCTGATTTTCTCAATATTACGTATGATTTCGGCGACTTTTTTGTGCAAACGCAGGCATCGTGGTATGCCACAAAAGATCATCCGTTTACCGCTTGCTATTCGTTCCAGTTTGAAGATGCGCTGGTGGAATTCCGCGAAGAGCGTCTTAAGATTTATCTGCGTGACGGCGGTGTGATTGATTCCGGCGGCGAGGCAGGAGCATTGGGCGCCATTGATTTGCCGCAAACGGATGCATATGCCAACGAAATTCGCTATTTTACCGATTGTGTCGAAAACGGTACAGATTGTGAAAAAGTACGTGCCGAGGAATTGGCAGCGGTGCTGGATATTTTGAACAACGTTTGATCTCTTTACCACTCTTTGTACGAAAAGTACCATCTTGCCATGATGCGAGCCAAGCATGCCCGCCCTGTCGCACTTGCAAGCCGGCATCGGTTGGTATGTAACAAACACATACTGTTTTGGAGAACAGAACGTGCAAGGAAGTATGAAACTGTACAAAGCCATATAAGAAAATATCAAGCATATCAAAACGTGCAGGACGATCGATTCGATCGTCCTGCATGTTTCTTTTTTTTGCTTTTTTTGATTGGGTGTTTGTTTTTTCGGGCATTTGTTTGACGCCTCATCGGCTGATTTTGTTTCTGCTTGATGGAACGTTGTTGGTTTTTTGTAAAGTCTTTGACATATTAGCCGTGTGAATTGTTCTATTTGTGGTATTGATGAAATATATATTTTGCACAAAAATATGAAATAGCATGATATAATATTTGTAAAATAATTGACTTTTGATACAAAACACGTTATCATATAAATATAAAATTCACATTTTACCAACAGCTTTATCAAGGAATGGAAACGGTAACAGAGCGACCGGAAACCTTGGATGAAACTGTTTGAAACAGTGAAACTTGAAAATCAAACAGCGTAGCGAAAGGAGCAATGATATGAAACTTCTTATCGGTGGAGAAAAAACAGAGGCAATGAGCGGGGCGACGTTTGAAAACCGCAACCCCTACAACAATGAGCTGGTTTGTACGGTACCGAAGGCCGACGCGCGGGATTTTGAGCGCGCGGCTGAGCTTGCACATCAGGCACAGCCCGCGTGGGCGAAAACGCCGATTTATCTGCGTTCCCGTATCTTGGAGAAATTTGTGTCGCTGGTTCGTCGTGATTTTGAGAAAATTGTCGACGTGATTTGCCGGGAGGGCGGCAAGGTGATCACAGAGGCGCGCGCAGAGTTGGACACGTTGTGCGTTGTGTTCACGTATTATATTCAAGCAGCGAATCATTTGCTGGGCAATACGGTGCCCATCGATTCCGAAGCACGTACGGTGGGGGATGTGATTTTTACCATTCGTGAGCCGATTGGAACCTTTGTGAGCATTACACCGTATAATTTTCCGGTGGAACTGTATGCACATAAGGTGGCGCCGTGTTTGATTACGGGAAATGCGGTGTTGATCAAACCTGCATCTGATACGCCCCTATCCGCTTATCTGCTCACGGAATTACTCTGGGAAGCGGGTGTGCCCGGAGGTGTGGCACAACTGGTTACCGGTTCCGGTGCGGTGATGGGTGAATGGCTAAAAAAGACTTGTTTGGTGGATGGTGTTGGTTTTACCGGTTCCACGGCAGTTGGAAAGACGCTGATGGAGGGCGGTGGCGCACATTTACAACATGTGTTTTTGGAACTGGGCGGAAACGATCCGTATGTGGTCTTTGACAGCGCAGATATGGATGTGGCTGTTTCACAGGCCATCGGCGGCAGGACGTGGAACGCGGGACAGACATGTTGTGCCAACAAGCGTTTTTTGGTGCAGAACAATATCCGCCAAACATTCACCGAACGTCTGGTACAGGGATTGCGTGAAGTGAAAATGGGTGACCCCATGCAAGAGGACACTGTGGTGGGTCCCCTGATCAATGAACAACAGGCAAAAGAGGTCATCTCGCAAATCGAGCGGACCGTGGCGCAGGGGGCGCGTTGTATTTTGGGTGGCACCCGTGACGGGGCTTTTGTATCTCCTACGGTATTGGTTGATGTGACGCCGGATATGGATGTTGCCAAGGATATGGAAATTTTCGGGCCGGTATTTCCGATTATCGGATTTGACACCTTTGAACAGGCGGTAGAGATTGCCAATCAAACCAGCTATGGTTTGGCCAGCGGTGTGATTACGCAGGACATCAATACGGCGATGAAATTTGCCAAAGCGGTGCAAGCCGGTACGTGTGTGGTCAACAGCAGCGGCAATTACCGTTCCGCGCATCAGCCGTTTGGCGGGTACAAAGACACCGGTATCGGCAGAGAGGGTACGATGCACACCTTGTACGAGGTGACACAGGAAAAGACCATCGTGCTGAAAAACGTTTTGGCAGACTGAATGAATGTTTCAGATCTCGTACAGAAAGATATGATGGTACATTGTAACCATGTGATGCATGGATGGTGGCATACGATCTCATTTGAAATGGGTGTGTCCGTTATTTTTCAAAGAGCTTCTGTTACAGGTTTATAAAACTTGTATCGTGTGGAAAAATTTTCATACCGTTGCAAAATGAAAATGCGGTTTTGGACTCGGTTTTCCATCAAACATCCGGGTCAAAATACAACAAAACAAGTGTTACTTGACAAGGTCGTGTGACAAACGAATGAGACATTTGCGGGGAAAAACGAAACAATGCAGCTGCGAAAACAAGGAATGCAACCCGTGTTTCATTCACAAACGAAGCGGTGGCTGTCATATTTGGCTGCAAAGATACACCCTTTTGAAAAATAGGTAGTGCCATAAGGCTGCGTTGCGATTTGACCCGTTGAATCAGAGTCCGGTTGCTGATTGCTTGGTGATCAAAGAACGGGTTGCCAAATACCTTGTCATGAAATCTCCGGGTATGGAAATATCGCATGGCTCAAATACGCGGTGATGGGGACATTGCGTTGTTAATCATGGTAAAGACAGGAGGCGAGAAAGGATTGAAATTATACGGTCAAACGTATGCACGGCGTGAATTTTTGGCGCGTGTGGGGTCACCAAAACAGGTGGCAGACATTCGTCGTGCGACACTCAACGACGGACGGCAGAACGGTACGGAGATTTTCGAGATCCACAACGGCGTTTTGTCGGCAACCGTTGTGGCGGGCAGATGTTTGGACATCGCAAATTTTACATATCGCGGTGTACCCATGCAATTTACGGGGAAAAACGGCATTGTATATGCCGGATTTGCAGAGCCTGTGCGCAATCCGTTGCGCAGCGTCAACGGCGGGTTGTTTTACACTTGCGGGCTGACCAATGTGGGTGCTGCGTTTGGGGACGACTACTTTCATGGTCGTGTACGGTTGATTCCCGCCGAACAAGCGTATGCATGTGCAGAATGGGAAGGAGATGAATATCTCCTTCGGTGCGGCGGAGTGATGCGGCAAAACGGGGTTTGTTATGAAAATTTGTCCCTGACGCGCAACATTGAAACAGCGCTGGGGAGCGATGAAATCTGTGTATCGGATACGGTGTGCAACGACGGATTTTCCGAGGTCCCCTTTATGATGATGTATCATGTGGTGTTCGGGTTCCCGCTGTTAAACGATGGCGCGCGTCTGTATGTGGCGGCGGATATGGAAAGAGAGGCTTGCTGTTGTACGGCACCCGATGCAACGGGAACCAACAACGGCGGCGGTGTCTTTGCAGCAAAATGTAACAAAGACGGGGTGGGGATGTATTGTTTGTACAATCCTGCGTTGTCTCTTGGTTTACAGGTGCGATTCGATGCGCGCAGCATGCCGTATCTGAGTCAATGGAAGAGTATGCAAAGCGGCGATTATGCCATGGGGCTCATGCCGACAAACTGTCATGCCGCCGGGAGAGAGGCGGAGATGGAGCGGGGGACATTACAATACCTTTCTCCTGATGCGTGTGTGCACACATCGATTGCGTTCCGTGCTTTTTCCGGAGAAGAGGCGCGCAATGAGGTGCTGGCACAGATCGATGCCTGTACGTATGACCCTTTGACATTCACACAATAATCTCGAAGATTGTTTTTGCCGGCGGTGCAACCGGAAAAATGCCCGCCGGCAGACGTTTGTTCCAACATCAGCTTTTTACGTGGCAAGGGGGACATTGATCGGGTCAATAAAAATGAGAAGATACAAAAATAACATAATAATTTTGTAATGGTGTTCGATAAAACAACAGGTTGTTCAGAAAATCCAACACAAGAAAGAGAAACGGCGCAGAGAGAAACGAAAACCGTTTTGGGAGAAAAGGAAGATGGCGGAGCACAGAGAGGGAAAACAGCGAGAACTTGCACTGTGGGCGGCGCGATTGCGCCGATGGGTACTGGAAGAGATTCACGCGGTGGGAATCGGTCATTTGGGCGGCAGTCTGTCGGTATGCGATCTATTGGCGGTGTTGTATTTTGATCAGATGCGTGTCGATGCCAAGGACCCCAAATGGCCGGATCGCGATCGATTCGTAATGAGCAAGGGACACGCGGGGCCGGCGGTTTATGCGGCCCTTGCCTTGCGCGGATTTTTCCCGTTGGAGCAATTGTACACCCTCAACCAGCCTCACACCAATTTACCCAGTCATTGTGACATGAACCGTACACCGGGTATCGATATGACCACCGGATCGCTGGGGCAGGGAATTTCTTGTGCCATGGGGATAGCGATGGCTTGCCGCGCTGCGGGGAGAGACAGTGATATTTATGTTGTACTGGGGGACGGGGAAAGCCAGGAAGGACAGGTATGGGAAGCGGCGCTGTTTGCAGCCCAGCAAAAACTGGAACATGTATTTGCCTTTTTGGACTACAATCATTTGCAAATTGACGGACGTGTGGACGATATTTGTTCTCTTCAGTCGCCCTTGGAGAAATTTGCGGCATTTGGCTGGGATGTGCAGGAGGTTGACGGACATGATGTGGGTGCCATTCGAGATGCCATTATCAAAGCCAAACAGGTACGTGGCCAACCTCATATGATTGTGATGCATACAATCAAAGGATACGGTGTGCCGGAAATCGAAAATTTGGCGTCGAGCCACAACTGCCCTGTGGATGACAAACTGTATGCATCTGCCTGTGCGCGGTTTGATACACAAATTGCAGCATTGGAACAAGCTGTGCAGACACCGGCATTTGTATCGTGTGCACTGGATGAGCTGGCGGACGGTGCCGCTGCTTCCTCTTTCTACGGCGGTATGAGCAGAACAGACAGCGCGGCGCACACAGCGCACACCGATGAGGCTGTTGTGCCGTTGACAAAACAAATACATGAGGAAGTGTCGTCGTCATTTCACAGTATACCCAAACAAGCGGAAGAGTCGCATTTTACGGTGTATGAACACATAACGGAGAGCCGGGAAGAAATGCGCACGGCTTTTTGTGAGGCAATGATGGAACTTGCAAAAAAGGATGAACGTGTCTTCCTTTTGGATGCGGATCTGATGGGGGCGATGGGGACCAAACCGTTTGCCGCTGCCTATCCGACACGTACCATCGATTGCGGGATTCAGGAGGCCAATATGATCGGCGTGGCGGCGGGATTGAGTGCGGAGGGGTACATTCCCTTTGCGCATACGTTTGCGGTGTTTGCCACGCGGCGTGCATGTGATCAAGTATATTTGTCCTGTGCCTATGCAAAACAACACGTAAAACTCGTCGGCTCAGATCCGGGCATCACGGCAGCACTCAACGGGGGGACGCATATGGCATTTGAGGATTTGGGTATCATGCGTACCATCCCGGAAATGACCATTTTGGAACCGACGGATATTGAGATGATTCGTGATCTGATTCCCAAAATTGCGGCATATCCGGGCGTGGTGTATTTGCGGTTGGTGCGCCGTACCTGTCCGCAGGTGTATCGTCCCGGTTCATCGTTTGTGATCGGTCGCGCCAATGTCCTGCGACCGGGGCGTGATGTGACACTGATCGCGATGGGCTTTTGTGTTTCTCAAGCGTATATTGCTGCGGAAATGTTACAAAAAGAGGGCATTGATGCAGGTGTCATCGATATGTTTACCTTAAAACCCATTGACCGGGCGGCAGTCAAGCGCGCGGCGTTTGAAACGGGGGCGATTGTGACTGCTGAAAATCACAATATCATTGGGGGGCTGGGCTCTGCTGTGGCAGAAGTGATTGCAGAAGAGGTCCCCGCCGTGTTGCGGCGTGTCGGTGCGCGCGACTGCTTTGGACAGGTGGGAAAACGGGATTTTCTGGCTGCACAATATCATTTGACGGCCGAGGACATTTGTATGGCGGCCCGGCAAGCGATTTTCGAGAAAAACAATCGCTGAAAACCAAGCCATGTGTTTTGCTTGCCGACAGGGAATTTATGGTAACGAAGAACTGTATGCCAATCGATCCCGTTTCGCACGTCTATATCTATAAAAACAAAAAATATAAGATATAACAGCTCAGTTTTCATTCTGACGATCACAGAAAAACACACAAAGAACACAGGAGGAAATGGAAAATGTCTCAATTCCGTGTGGTTCCGTCCATTACCATGTATGACACATTTGCGACATTTTGTACTTCATTTGAGGTGGGTGCGCGCGATTTGATTTTGACCGATCGGGTTCTGTACGAAATGTATTTATCCGGGGTCCGTTGTGCCGGCATTTTGATAGAGGATGATTACGGTGCGGGTGAACCGGACGACAAAAAAGTTTCACAAATTTTGTTGGCTGCACGCAAGATTTCCTATGACCGAGTGATCGCGGTTGGCGGTGGAAGTGTGATGGACATCGGAAAACTTTTAAGTCTGGCACAAACGCCGGAAATGCTGGAAAATCTTGTCGCGGTGTTTGAACGAAACATTCCGGTTGTGCGGGAAAAAACGCTGGTACTGCTTCCCACCACATGTGGCACGGGAAGTGAAATAACCAATATTTCGGTATGTTCGTTCCCCGCGCTGGGCACCAAAATCGGATTGGCTGATGATGCGCTGTATGCGGATCACGCTGTATTGGTCAGCGAGCTGATTTCATCTTTGCCGATGCGCGTCTTTATGGACAGTTCTACCGATGCCTTGATCCATGCCATCGAGTCCTTTCTCTCTCCAAAAGCAAACATTTGGACACAGATGTTTTCTGTTCGTGCGATAGCGCACATTGTTTCGGGATATCGTCACATTCAGCAAAACGGGGCTGACAGCCGCAGTACGTTGTTGGGTGACTTTCTTTCTGCGTCGGCCATGGCGGGGATTGCGTTTTCCAATGCCGGATGCGGTTTGATCCATGCGATGTCATATCCCATTGGTGCAAATTATCACTTGCCGCATGGCGCATCCAATTACGAGGTGATGATGGCCGTTTTACGATTCTACAAAGACAAAGCGCCCGGAGGGACGATGACGACGCTTTGTGATCTTGTATCCGGTTTGGACACGCTTGAGGCGTTGCTCTCTTCTCTTTCTCCGCGTCGGCCGATGCGTACATACGGAATGGATGAGTCGGCGGTTGATGCATTTGCAAAGGATGTGATAGAACATCAACAGCGCCTCTTGGCAAATTGTTATATTCCTGTGACGCAAAGTGACATTGCCCAAATTTATCGTGCAATTCTTTGAGAGTGTTTTCGTATTACAAAGAGGTTTTTCCATATTATACGGAATATTTGGTGTGAAAGGGAGTGATGTGTGATGAAGGCACTGATGAAATTGCAAGAGGGGCCGGGACATGTGGCGCTACATGAAAAGCCGGCACCGATTGCCCAAAAAGGGGAAGTGTTGGTAAAAATCATGGCGGCGGGAATTTGCGGAACGGATTTGAAAATCCGCGCCGGGCAGACTTGGAGCAACCCGCCGGTGGTACTGGGGCATGAAGTGAGCGGTATCATATGCGCGCTGGGGGAAGATGTGGACGGCGTACAAATCGGCGATCGTGTGGTTTGCGAGACGGCACAAGTGATCTGCGGGGATTGTTACTACTGCCACAGCGGTCATTATTTGATGTGTGACAAAAGATTGAGTATTGGATATGGTGTGGATGGTGGCATGGCGGAATATATGGTGGCGCGAAAAGGTATTTTGCACGCGCTGCCTCATACAGTGTACTTTTCCAACGGTGCGGTTTGTGAGCCGTTGGCTGTCGCGGTACATGCTGTCTATGATACGGTACCTGTTAAATCTACCGATATCGCCTTGGTCAGCGGGTGCGGTGCCATTGGGCTTTTGGTGGCGCAGGTGGTGCGGAGCTTGGGCGCGCGGGTAATCATGACCGGGTTAGATGTGGATACACCACGGTTACAGCTTGCCAAAACGCTTGGTGTGGAATACACCGTCAATATAGAGACAGAGAATTTACAACAAAGAGTAAAAGAAGTAACGGACGGGATGGGGGTAGATCTGGCGTATGATTGTTCCGGATCTGCCGCAGCGATTCGTGGTGCATTACAGTCTTTGAAAAAACGCGGACAAATGGTGCAGATCGGGCTGACAAAACCGGATCTGGAAATTCCATACAGCTTGTTTACGGGCCGGGAACTTCGATTGTTTGGCACCTTTGGACACAACTGGGTGAGCTGGGAACAGGCATTGAAGCTGATTGCAACGGACAAAGTGAAAATTTCGCCATTGGTGACACATCATTTTCTGTTGGATGACTGGGAGCGGGCCTTTGCGGTGGCGGAAAATCGTGAAGGCATCAAAGTGATGCTGCATCCGAACGGATTGACGGATTGAACATGATCGACAAAAAAACAGATTGAAAAAAGCATAGACGGACGGTGTAATATGTTACCATTTACTTTATGTATTCCGACAAAAATCGTATTTGGCCCGGGGGTGTCCTGCGATATCAGCGCACACATCGATGGAATGGGCAAACATGCGCTGCTTGTTTCGTATGGGGCGCGGCCGTATTTGAAAACACTGCTGCAACAGATTCGTGCATCGCTTTACAAAGTGGGAATTCGCTATACGGAATTTTTTGAGATCACGGCCAATCCGCATTTGTCGGAGGTAAAGCGTGCGGTGGCATTGTGTCGCGAAAAACAGATCGATATGGTGATCGGTATTGGCGGGGGCAGTGTGATGGATGCGGCAAAAGCCATTGCCGCCGGGGCTTGTTATACCGGGGATTTGTGGGAGATGTTTTCTTCCCGCAATGATCACAACGTGGCACGTCCGCCGACACAGGCACTCAAAACTGTGATGATTCCAACCGTAGCAGCGACCAGCAGTGAAATGAATTGCGTGGGGGTGGTGACCAACGACGATACCATGGAAAAGGTACACGTTTCGGCACCATGTCTGTATCCTGCGCTGTCGGTCATGGATCCGGTGTTGACTTGCACACTGCCGTTTTCCAAAACAGCACCGGGTGCTGTGGATGCGATGTCCCATATTTTGGAGGCATATGTCAACGGCGATCAGAATTCACCGCTGCAGGACGGTTTGCATGAAAGTTTGTTGCACACCTTGATGTCGGAGCTGCGTGCACTGCGTGAAACGCCCGATGATTTGTCTCATCGCACCAATTTGCAATGGGCTGCAACCATGGCTTGGAACGGTTGGATACAGGCGGGAACGGCACCGCGCACGCCGATGCACAAGATGGGGCATGCGGTATCTGCCATGTATGATGTGACACATGGTGTCACACTTGCCATTTTTATGAATGGGTATTTGCATGATATTTGTACCAAAACAGAACGCATTGCCCGTCGGTTTGCGCAGTTGGGAAAACAGTTGTTTGGCGAAAAATTGATACAGGAGCAGGTACGTTTACTTCGTGCGCAGGCAGAAACGAGCATCCTTTCAAAAGAGCAACCGGATCTTTATTTGGCGGCGCGAACATGTGTCGATTTGCTTATAGCATTTTTTGTGGAAAACGGTGTGCCGGTGACGCTGCGGCAGGCGGGCGTGGAAAACCCGGATCTGGAGGCGTTGTGTGCACTGATCATGCGTGTGGGTGCGGCAGCGGATGGACGGATTGCGGGACTTGTACCGGTGGGGCGCGATGATATGATGCGGATTTTGCATGCGGTGAAAGCGTAAAGACGGGGTGATATCCTTCAAATATGCGGACGGAATCCCGCACGACCGTTGCAGGGCGTGCGGGATTTTTTTGTTTGTGCAAAAAGAAAAATTCCGGTAGGTATCTATGCAAACAAGGAGATTTATGTTATAATAGTAGAAATCAATGCGCCTTGTTTGGGATGATTACAAGCACGATATGGGGCGCTTCAAACAGGTTATATACGAACAGATTACCCGATGGGAGGGAGTCATAGATGATACTTCTGCAACGCATTGCTGTGATGAATTTGGAAAACGCCATGCGCGGTGCGCGCAATCCCCTGAACAGCTGGGCGCGCAGCGACAGTTATTACGATGAACATCATCAGTATGTGCTTGGGCCGCAAGATCGCGCTTTGGCACAGCGGTTATGCCGTGCGGGCAGCGACCATCGGAAATTTATCCGGCAGATTTTTGTTTCTATGGATATTACCGCGCCCTTGTACTGGTGGAAAGAGTTTGATACCTACAAAGTCGCAACTGTGGCAAATTCTACTTCCACGATGCACAAAATTCATGCATCCCCTTTTTCCTTTGACGATTTTTCCTGTGACCATATGACTGCACAAACACGGGAGCAAATGGGGCATGTGATTGCTTATTTGGAGCAACTCCGACAGGCATATGTGGAGACGAAAGATAAAAAATATTGGTACGATATGATTCAGTTTTTGCCGTCATCGTATCAGCAAATGCGCACCGTGACCATGAATTATGAGACCTTGCGGAACATCTATCATGCAAGGAAAAACCATAAGCTGGAAGAGTGGCATGAGATGTGCCGCGTGATCGAACAGCTGCCGTATGCGGATTTAATGATTACCGATACGGAAGAGAACATAAAAGCAGAATAACCAAAGGCAGTCAAATCGATGAGAGTCAAGGAGTAAATCATACCATCTTTGATGCGGAGAGGAGGGGGAGCGCCGTGCCACAGCAGAACAAACGGGGAGATGCCGGTCATTCGGCAGGTGTTCCTGCGCGTCCGCATAAACCTGTTCCGTCGGACAAAACAGCATCGACGAAAAGTGTCACGCATACCCGCTCTTCGGAACATACGTCTCCCAACGTATTACAAAGACAAAAAACGCAGCAAGTCGTGCGTAATGGACAAGCAGGTGGCAAGACAAGGACAAATTTGCCCCAACAAACACGTCGAAGCATGACAGCCTCAGAACAACAGACGGCAACAAAACGCCGTACGTCAACGAATGCTTTATCAGATACTTCTGCAAAGATGGGTCGTGGTGCAAACCGTGCGACTGTAACACAGAGCCGCCGCAATCAAAAACGTGCACAAAAGCAAAGAGAAGAGGCGCGAAGAGCGGCTGCGGCGCAGCGTGCGCAAGCCAAAAAACAGGCGGAGAAAGAGCAAAGAAAGAAAAAGAAAGCGTTTTATCGCACCCAACGCCGCCGTGTATGGCGCGCACGGTTAAAGCTGTTTTGCCTGATGTTTGTGGTGTTGCTCTTGCTTTGTGCCGGTGCCTTTTCATGGATGTTGCACACGGTATCAAATGACGCCGTTTACGGCATCACGTATCAGGTGGGGCGCAGCGGTGAGAACGATACGTCAGAGGGGGACGGCTCGGGGGTACTTGAGGAAAAGATTTCTGCCGGAAAAACGTTTCGCGATGGCGTGATGTATCTAAACTTTACACCCATTGCGGATATGTGTGATATGATTGTGACCGGTGACCGCACACAGATGCGGTATACGGCATCAGACAATCTGAATGAGACAGCAATTTTTTACATTGGTGACACTTGGGCTGAAATCAACGGCGCTTCCCTGCAAATGTCCGGTCCGGCGCTATTGGATGAGGATGGCGTTTGGTTACCCATGGATTTTATTGATACCTATGTGCTTGGGATTGACTGCATTGTGGACGGTCATGATATCACAGTGGTACGTTCCTATGTCAATGAGTCGCTTGATGCGTTGAAATATGTGGCAGACGCACAGGAGCAGAGCGTGCGGTATTTGCTCAAAGGGGCTGTACCCATGGAGCGGCCGGCAGAGGCACAAATGACGGTAGCGATGGAGTTTGCGGTGGATCTGAGCGATTATGAGGCATATATGAATCCGCAAAACAGAGATGATTACCTCGTTTTGGTGAATAAGGATCATCCCATGTCGGCGGATCAGGAGCCGTCATATGATTCTATGTCTGAGGTAGGATATGAGATCCGCGACGGAGTCAAAGCCCGCTTTATGGATAAAACGGCCGAATTGGCGCTCACAGCGATGTTTATGGATATGCGCGCATTGGGGTACGAAGACGTTTGGGTATATGAAGGATATCGGAGTTATTCCAGCTTGAACTATCTATACCAAAAGGCGCAGCAAAACGGAGAAGAGGGAACGGTTCCGCAACCGGGAGTGAGTGACTGCCAAACGGGTTTGAGTTGTGATATTTTCTATGAAGACGGTGCACAGGATGTGACGTTTGGTACGACACCTGCGGGGCAATGGCTGGCACAAAATTCCTGGAAGTACGGTTTTATTTTGCGTTATCCCCAGGATAAAGTGGAACAGACAGGTGTTGGTTATCAGCCATGGCATTTTCGCTTTGTCGGACGTTTTCATGCGATGCGGATGCACAACAACAACCAGTGTCTGGAGGAATATTTGGAAGATTTGCAACAACGCGGATATTTTGACACATAAGTATTGCAAAACAATCCTGTGCATGTACGTATGATTCCTCTTTTGCTTTGCTATCTGTCATTGCTTTGAACAACACGTTATTATGACACAGTTTTGCGTTGTATAGAAAAGAGAGAGACAGTGCGTCTGTCTCTCTCTTTTTTGTTATGTGTTATGACATGAGATATCTTTTTTCCATCTATAAGATGTTGGACTCGGAAATGTTTTGATGTCACGGTGTCGTTGATGATTGATACCATGAAAAATAAATTTTTATGGTATGTGGATAAAGTTGTGCTGTCAAACAAAAAAGATTAGGCAGCCAAATTCTTGTCTGACATTTCCCAGTCCATTTCCATGTGATCCGTATCACAGGTGACAACGATGGTACCCTTTTCATCTGTACGCCAAATGTCGATTTGTAATTCTTGCAACCTGGTGAGCACGTTTGAGGAGGGGTGGTCGTACGCATTGTCTTCTCCTACACTGATGACCGCAACATCCGGATCTACCGCTTTTAGAAAAGAGACGGATGAGGAGGTGTCACTGCCGTGGTGGCCGATTTTGATAATGTCTGCGGATACATTTACATGTTCTGCCAGCATTTGTGTTTCCACTTCTTGCTCCGCATCTCCCATAAATAAAAAATCATAGGAATCGTAGGACAGACGTAACACGATGGACGCATTGTTAAGATTATTAGGATTGGTATCAATCGGAGCGAGAAGTTCCCCGCGCAGATTTTCTTCTTCAAACAAAACCATGCCGGCATGAGCGGGTTGTATTGTCAAGTTTTTTTCGTAAATGGTTTGTAATAGGGTTTGATACGTTTTGGTATTTGTAGAAACATTGGGCATATAGATTTGTTCGATCTGGAATGCTTTCAACACGGCGGACATTCCGCCGATATGGTCGGCATGCGGGTGTGTTATCATCACATAGTTTAACGTATCATTTCCACTGTCTTTGATATACTGGACAATATGATTGCCATAAGACGCAGTACCGGCGTCAATTAACATGGTTTCCCCATTTGGTAAACAAATAAAAATACAATCGCCTTGTCCGACATTGAGATAGGAGATGGTTAGCGTTTGTTCTTCATCGATTTCACCGGTTGATGAGGCATCTGTGCTCTGCGTGGCAACGGAAGAGACGAAAATACGCTCTGTTTCATCTGGGAATATCTCATTGTTGGTGCAAGAGGAAAAGAGAAGTAAAATAACGAGGAGAAAGCTGCCAAAGATTTTACTTTTCTCTTTTTTGCGGTACTTTCTTTTTCGATTTTTTTCAAGCATACGTTTTTCTCCGCAGGTCATATCTATCTCATGATACATCCTATAGTATTGAATTGTCAATACTATAGATATCTTATCAAAAGAAACGAAAACGATTATACTAATGATACGTTATCTATCTAATACACTGTTAGATACACCGTGTATCACATGACCAATGGTGGCAAGGCAAGATATGGGCAAGGAGCAAAACATGGATATCGGAAAACGGTTGCAAGAGATCAGGAAATGCAAACATATCAGTGTATACCGATTGTCACAAATAAGTGAGGTTTCGGAAGGTCACATTCGTAATTTGGAAAGCGGCAAAAAAAGCGCGACGGTTACAACGTTGGAAATGTTGGTGCATAGCATGGATATGACATTGTCGGAATTTTTCAATGAGGATGACCGTTGTACGTATCTAACAAAACGCGAAAAAAGATTATTGCAATGTTACAGAGCTTTGTCGGATGAAACGGCCGAGGCGCTGACGAAATTCTGTGAAACACTTTCACATACGGACTGCTAAATAAAAAACAGGATGATACGTTATTGGCTCTGTTTGGCAAAAAATCTGTAAAAGTGTATGACATCACGGTCTGTGCAGTCATGGAATCGGCCTTTAAACAAAATGCCCTTTTCTTTATCTTATAGAAAGCGTGCATCGCAATTTGTCGAAAAACGTAAGAAAAATAAATATTGATCAAATTTCCGACTTTCATGCCACGTGCCAAATGACCTGTAACCAAGATCTCTGTTTGAATTTCTCGCATGAGAAAGGATTGAGAAGTTTGGGAGGAGGAGAATCGATATGAAAAAATATGAATATATGACAGTGGATTTAAGCGCGGAGCCATCTTTTCATGTTCATACGAAATTGGACAGATATATTGAAAAATTGAATGAATACGGTAAACAGGGGTGGAGATTGATTTCCGGAACAGATGATTGGAAATATTCAATTTTTGAACGAGAGATCGAGGATCATGGGCAGGGATAAGTCCAAATTTGCAAAAATAGTTCCCAAGTATCATAGGATTGCTGTATCAAATGAGTAAGAAATGGTGCTCTTGCTCTTTTTTGTTTCTGCAATCAATATCATGGTAAAAGAATCTTTTTGCATGCCAACATTGATTTTGTACAGAGACAAAGAAGCAAAAATAAAAAAGAAAAACACCGTATTCTTGACGGTGTTTTTCTTTGCACTTTTGATTTGATTCTTATATACACCAACGAAAAAAATTACAATTCCATATCTTGTTATGCCTGAAAAATCTATTGACAAACATATCCAAGCGCCCTATAATTGTGAGGAATGCGCAACGATGTGGATATCACAGGAAGGACGGCGGAAGAAAAACGATGACACATTTACTTTTGATTATGATCTATCTTGCCTTTATCAGTCTTGGATTGCCGGATGCACTGTTGGGTGCGGCGTGGCCGACAATGCAGCCGGAATTTGGCGTTCCGCTTTCCTTTGCAGGAATCGTTTCCATGATCATTGCAGTCGGTACGATTGTTTCCAGTTTGCTCAGTGATCGGCTGACCCGTAAATGGGGGACAGGGCTGGTGACGGCATGCAGCGTGGCTTTGACGGCAATTGCTCTGATCGGCTTTTCCGTTTCGCGTTCTTTTTTTCTGCTGTGTCTATGGGCGGTACCATATGGATTGGGCGCGGGCAGCGTGGATGCCTCGTTAAACAACTACGTGGCGTTGCATTATAAAAGCCGTCATATGAGCTGGTTGCATTGCATGTGGGGAATCGGCGCAACACTGGGGCCCTATGTGATGGGATATGTGCTGACCGGCGGGGGAATCTGGAACGACGGTTATCGTTATATCGGCTTTGCGCAGGTGCTGTTGACGGCGGTTTTGCTATGTAGTTTGCCGATGTGGAAAAAGTCAGAACGGGGCACAGGGGAAGCGGAGACGCACTTGACGGATGATTTGTCGGAACAACCATCCGAACGCCCCATGAAACTATCAGAGGTTTTGCGTATTCCGGGGGCAAAAGAAGTGATGTTGTGCTTTTTTTGTTACTGTACCGTGGAACAAACAGCAAATTTGTGGGCGAGCAGTTATTTGACGATATATCGCGGTGTGGAACCGCAGACAGCTGCGCGTTTTGCCGGATTGTTTTTTATCGGTATTACCGTGGGACGCGCGTTGTGTGGATTTTTGACATTCAAATTGCAAGATGCGCAGATGGTACGGTTGGGGCAGGTTGTGATTGCTCTTGGTATTGTGGCACTGATGCTGCCGGCTCCACGCATTGTTTCTCTTGTCGGTTTGATTATCATCGGTTTTGGTTGCGCACCGATCTATCCGTCTCTGATTCACTCAACACCTTCTCATTTCGGCGCTTCCCGATCACAGGCGGTGATCGGTGTACAGATGGCAAGCGCATATGCGGGGACCTGTCTGATGCCGCCTTTGTTTGGATTGATTGCCAATCACATCACGGTTGCGCTATTGCCGATCTATCTGTTGCTTGCACTGGTTGTCATGGCGTGGATGCATGTGCTTTTGATGAAACGGGCGCCGGTACAAGATAAAAACCGATAACCTCTCTCATTTATTTGATACATCCTGTTTTTTGCTCTATTCGTGCTCCCCAAACAATCAAGAACCCCCAGTGCTGCATATCCATGCAGCACTGAGGGTTCTATTTTTCATCTTTTCACCCATGAGGGATTGATTTAATTTTGCGCGGCAATTTTTTCAATACCGAGTGTGACGTTTGCGCCGTTGATGTCCCATGTTTTGGGCGTTCCGACAGGTGTATCAAATACCACGCGGTCGGCCAACACTTCCGATTGAATTTCGGACAAGTTTTTCTTTACGACTTGGTACAATTCATCGCTTGTATCCGTGACGGAAAGCACGATGTGATCGGTTACCTCAAATCCGGCGTTCTTTTCTTTCCGCATGGTTTGAATCTTTGAGATCAACTCGCGCACGGTTCCCTCTTCGATGAGCTGTGGGGTCAGGGTACAATCGAGCGCAACGGTTACCCCGTTATCGGATACCGTATAATAACCCTCTTTTTGCTCTGTTTCAATGAGAAGATCTTCTGTGGAAAGGGACACTTCTGTACCGTCCGAAAGGGTGAGAGAAAGCGAACCGTTTTGATCCAATTCCGCTTTTGCAGCAGTCCCATCCAATCCGGCAAGCGCGTCTTTGATCTGCGGTAAATGACGGCCGTATTTGGGACCCACCGTTTTCAGCTGGGGTTTGAAGCGATAGGATACCATTTGTGCGGCGTCGGCATCAAAGTGAATTTCTTTGATGTTGAGCTCCTCACAGATAATGGTGCAGTATTCCTCGGGGAGATTGTCCGCTGTGTCACAGCTGACAAACATCTGTCCGAGCGGTTGACGGTTTTTTATGTTGGCGCCGTTCCGTGCGGCACGTCCGGTAAACACAATACGCAACACCAGATCCATGTCTGTTTCCAGCTCTTGGTCGATCATTTCATGGTCGGCGGTCGGATAATCGCACAGATGGATACTGAGCGGCGCTGCCGGATCTTGTGTGCGGACGAGATTTTGATAAATCTCTTCCGTCATAAACGGAATCATGGGTGCTGCCAGTTTACATACGGTGACAAGTGCCTGCTGCAAGGTCAGATAGGCGTTGATTTTATCCTGCTCCATTCCGGGTGCCCAAAAACGCTCGCGGCAGCGACGAACATACCAGTTAGACATTTCATCCACAAAATCCTCCAGAGCCTTACATGCTTCGGGAATTTCATACTGATCGAGATGCTGATCGACTGCATCAATCAATGAGTTACACTTGGAAAGCAACCAACGGTCCATGACGCAGAGACTTTGTTTGTCAAGGGTATATTTGGTTGGATGGAACGAATCAATATTTGCATACAACACATAAAATGCATATGTGTTCCACAGCGTGCCCATGAATTTACGCTGTCCCTCCATCACGGCTTTGCCGTGAAAGCGATTGGGCAGCCAGGGGGCGGAATTGGTGTAAAAATACCAACGAATGGCGTCAGCGCCGTAGGTTTCCAACGCTTCCATGGGGTCGACGGCATTGCCCTTGGATTTTGACATTTTCTGGCCGTTTTCGTCTTGTACATGTCCCAAAACAATGACGTTTTCATACGGCGCTTTGTTAAACAACAACGTGGATACGGCCAACAGAGAATAAAACCAGCCGCGAGTTTGGTCGACAGCTTCCGAGATAAACTGGGCGGGGAACTGTTTTTCGAACAGCTCCTTGTTTTCAAACGGATAGTGATACTGTGCAAACGGCATGGAACCGGAATCGAACCAGCAATCGATGACCTCGGGAACACGTTTCATTTCACCGCCGCATTTCGGACAGGTGATGGTGACAGCGTCAATATACGGTCGATGCAATTCAATATCGTTGGGGCAGTTGTGGCTCATTTGTTTGAGTTCATCGATAGAACCGACGGCGTGACGGTGGCCACAACTACATTCCCAAATATTCAGCGGTGTGCCCCAATAGCGGTTACGGCTGATTCCCCAATCCTGTACATTTTTCAACCAGTCGCCGAATCGCCGTTCACCAATGGATTTGGGGATCCAGTGAATGGTGTTGTTGTTGCGGATCAGATCCTCTTTGACCGCAGTCATTTTAATAAACCAAGATTCCCGTGCGTAATAAAGCAATGGGGTGTCGCACCGCCAGCAAAACGGATAGTCATGTTCAAATTTCGGCGCATCGAACAACAAGCCGCGTTCATCCAGATCTTTGAGCACTTTTTGATCTGCATCTTTGACGAACAGCCCGGCAAACGGCGTTTCGCTTGTCATCTTGCCGTGCGCATCCACAAACTGTAAGAGAGGCAGGTCATTTTCACGTCCGATGCGTGCATCGTCTTCACCGAATGCGGGGGCGATGTGGACCACGCCTGTACCATCACTCATGGTGACATAGGTATCACATACAACATAGTGTGCCCGCTTATTTTGTTTTTTGGCTCCCTGTGCGGCACATGCAAACAACGGCTCATATTCCATGCCCTTTAGATCCTGGCCCTGCATGGTTTGCAGCACTTCATATGCCGGTGTCTCATCATCGGTTTTCCATTTGCCCAACACACGATCCAGGAGTGCCTGTGCCATATAATACGTCTTTCCATCGGCGGCTTTTACCTTGCAGTACGTTTCCGTGGGATGTACACACAAAGCGGCATTGGAAGGCAGCGTCCACGGCGTGGTTGTCCATGCCAGGATATAGGCGGCCTCTCCTTTGACACGGAAACGGACGACAGCAGAACGCTCCTTGACCGTTTTATATCCCTGTGCCACCTCGTGGGAGGAAAGGGGTGTGCCGCAGCGGGGGCAATAGGGGACGATTTTGAATCCCTTATACAACAATCCCTTTTCCCAAATGGTTTTCAGTGCCCACCATTCACTTTCAATAAAGTCATTGTGATAGGTGACATAGGGGTTGTCCATGTCTGCCCAGAAGCCCACCGCGCCGGAAAAGTCTTCCCACATGCCTTTATATTTCCACACGCTTTCCTTGCATTTTTCAATAAAAGGGGCCAGGCCGTATTGTTCAATCTGTTCTTTGCCATTGATACCAAGCAGCTTTTCCACTTCCAGTTCCACCGGCAAACCGTGTGTGTCCCATCCGGCTTTGCGTGGAACGTAATAACCCTTCATGGTGCGATAGCGCGGAATCATATCTTTGATCACGCGGGTGAGCACGTGTCCGATATGCGGCTTGCCGTTGGCCGTGGGGGGACCGTCGTAGAAGGTGTAGGTCTTGTCAGCAGCGTCGGCCTGATTTTTTTGCAGACTCTTTTCAAAGATGTGATTCTCTTTCCAGAATTTTAATACGTCCTTTTCCCGCGCGACAAAGTTTAAGTCTGTCGGTACTTTTTGATACATGGATGTTCTTGCCTCCAATGATTGATATTTTGTTTGGTTGGGGTTTGTACGGAATACGGTTAGGCAATGTCCCGGGGCTGTTTTGCAGCATTTTTTGTATCTCCGGACACATGATGTGGCAAAGATTACCGGAACGGGAGGAGGCTTGGGGCATAAAAAAACTCTGCTTCCGGTGCGCCCGGAAAACAGAGAGCCAAAACCACCCGACACATACCATCATATGCTGCCCCGTAACGTGGGGCGCTGCGTCCGAGGGTACTGAGTATTACCGTTCCCATCGGCGGCTGAGGAGGGATATTCGGTACGTGCTGCCTGTCGCCGGACTTTCACCGTCTCCGACTCGCTTTCACAGGAAAATGCCCGCCTACTGTCTCCGTTGACGCCTTTGTTTATTCCTATATTTATATTATAATATAACATGCGGCAAAATAATTGTCAAGAGATATCCTGTGATTGTTACACATTTTTGTATATCATGATGGGAGCCAGATTTTCTGATGGAGAAAAAAGTTGAGAAAAATGGAAAAACCCCTTGACACGATGTGGGGACTTTGGTATAATAACAAAGACAAAGAAGCAGAACAATGCCTTGTTCTCACCGCCGCATCAAGTGCGTATGGTTGATACCGTTGATGGGTGCAGCTTGTATTTGGCTGTACCAATCGGATGTGCGAAAAGGTATTGTACTTTTCGCTTTTTTATTTATTATTAAGATAAGATCTTGCGTGGGCAAGGAAGATTTTTTTCCACTTTGCCGCATGCATGTACTTGCGCAGAGATGCGCTGGGAGACGGAGGTGTTTTCTTATCAGACCAAAAAACACGAAAGAGCTTCTGATCAATGAGGCAATTCATGCCAAGGAAGTTCGCCTGGTCGGTGACGACGGGGAGCAGTTGGGAATCGTTCCGTTCCGTGATGCACTGAATATGGCATATGACAAGGATCTGGATTTGGTTCTTATGGCGCCCAATGCCGTGCCGCCTGTGTGCCGTATCATGGATTACGGCAAATATCGTTTTGACCGCGAGAAACGGGAAAAAGAGGCACGCAAAAAACAGCAAACTGCCAAGGTCAAGGAAATTCAACTTTCCTGTGGCATTGACGTGCACGATTTTGATACGCGTGTGAACCATGCCAAACGGTTTTTGGGAGGCGGGGATAAAGTGCGCGTTGTTGTGCGTTTTCGCGGACGCGAAATGAGTCACCAGGATGTGGGACGCGAAGTGTTGTCCCGTTTTTCCGCTGCGCTGGAAGGAATCGGCGTGTGCGATAAAAAACCTGTTATGGAGGGCAGAAACCTCTCCGTTTTGATCGTTCCGGTCAAAAACAGCTGAGCTTGTGCACGGTGTGCGTGAACCGATCTGTTTGATATGGTTTTACACCACATGTTTGACGGACGGGTGATAGGTGCATGCCGTTCACCGTATACAGATGCCGTTTCACCATTTGTGGCGATGCGGCAAGATGATTTGGAAAGGAAGTTACAATCATGGGAAAATTGAAAACGCATAGCGCAACCAAGAAAAGATTTTCTCTGACAAAGTCCGGGAAAATCAAAATGAATCATTCTCACCACCGTCACAAATTGGGTCTGAAAACCGCAAAGCGGAAGAGACATCTGCGCAGTGGCGGATATCTGAGCGAGTCGATGGCGCCCGCTGTGCGCACGCTGTTGGGAAAATGATGTTCTCAAACGGATATCAAAACCGATAAGATGGAGGTAGAGAAAGATGGCAAGAGTAAAAGGCGCGATGATGACGCGCAAAAGAAGAAATAAAGTTCTGAAAGCGGCAAAAGGATATTGGGGTGCAAAATCCAAGCACTTCAAGATGGCAAAACAAGCGGTGATGAAGAGCGGCAATTATGCCTTCATCGGACGTAAGCAGAAAAAGAGAGATTTCCGCGCATTGTGGATCACTCGTATTTCCGCTGCTTGCAAACAGAACGACATCAATTATTCCCGCTTCGTTTGCGGCTGCAAAAAAGCCGGCATTACCCTGAACCGTAAAATGCTCGCCGAACTGGCAGTCAACGATGGCGCAGCTTTTTCGGCCATTGTGGAACAGGCAAAAGCGGCACTGTGATAACATGTTAGGCAAAAACCAAAGCGCGTGCGCGCTTTGGTTTTTGTGTTAACGTGCGGATTGCTTTTTTGAAATAGGCAGACCGTAGAAAATGCCAAAAAAAGAACTTGTCCCCGAACATGGGTACGGAAAGTTGGAGGGACCAACGGATGCACATTACCACGTGGATACAGAGCCGACAAAATCCCACAGTGAAAGAAGTGTGTGCGCTGCATGAAAAAAAGCGACGTGTTGCGACGGGAACATTTTACTTTGAAGGATACAAGCTGTTTTGCGAGGCATGCCGGCGCGGTGTTACACTGCAGACGGTGTTTGTTACGCAGGCGGCGGCGGCGCGTTATGAAGAAGAATTACAGGCGCTGATACGCGACAAAAAAGATGTTCGTGTGCTGGGTGTGCATGACGCTGTTTATCAAAAAATGTCGGCAGAAACTGCGCCACAGGGTATATTGTGTGTGGCCAGGCATATTGACAAATGGAAAAAATGCACTAAAATAGAAGAGATCCCGGTGACACATGCGCACCTGCTTTTGTGCGAATGTATACAGGATCCGGGCAATTTGGGCACGGTTTTGCGAACGGCTGCGGCATTTGGCTATGATGGTGTGGTACTCAGTGCGGATTGTGCCGATTTAGAAAACCCGAAAGTGTTACGGGCTACCATGGGCGCGGCATTTTCTTTGCCGGTTTATATCACGTCTGATCTTTGTGAAGTGATTTGGGCATTGCGCAATGCAAATCGGATTGTGGCTGCTGCGGCGCTGCATCAGGATGCATGGACGCCATGGACCATGCCGGATCTGATGCAAAGTGTGTTTGTGATCGGCAGCGAAGGACAAGGTCTGCGTGCGCAGACAATCGAGGCGTGTCAGGGTTGTGTGACCATTCCCATGGAACGACAGGCGGAATCCCTCAACGCGGCTGCAGCTGCGACGGTGCTGATGTGGGAACAATATCGGGCGCGGCAAATGTTGAAACAGGATACGGGGGAAAACGCGGTGCCACGGCCATAATCGTTGAAACATGGACCGATAACAAAGAATACAATGGCTTTCTGTGCAAAAAGCACACTGCCTTTTGATATAAATGACTGAAAAAGCGAGGACGGCGGAGAAGGACAGGGGGAACGACATGGACACAGATGTGTTGTATTGGATCTGGCTTTCGGATGCACTGGGGGCTTCCAATAAGCAGACAGGTGCGCTGCTTTCTGCGATCCCCGATGCTTTGGAAATTTATCGCATGGATGCTGTTGCACTGTGTGACCGTGTGCCGAAACTTTCCCGTACGGTATTGGAAAATTTGTCTCAAAAGAGTCTGGAACATGCCAAACGCGTGGAAGAGTATTGTTTGCGGCATGGCATCGGCATTTTGCCGTATTCCGATGCATTCTATCCGGATCGTTTGAAACAGATTTTTTCCCCGCCGGTATTGTTATATTATAAAGGGACAATCCCTGATATGAACGAAAAGTTATGTCTGGGTATTGTCGGCACGAGACATCTGAGTGATTACGGCCGGCGTATGGCATATCGATTGGGATATGAATTATCGCTTTGCGGCGCATATACCGTGAGCGGTATGGCACGCGGGATTGATACCGCAGGGCATATCGGATCCTTGGATGCACAGGGGTGTACGGTTGCCGTGATGGGATGCGGCTTGGACCGTATCTATCCTCCGGAAAACCGATGGCTTGCAGAAAAAATTTGCGCAAATGGCGCGCTGGTTTCAGAATATCCGCCCGGAGAACTCCCTGCGCGGCATCATTTTCCGCAGCGCAATCGAATTATCAGCGGCGTTTCTCAAGGCATATGTGTGGTAGAAGCGGCGCGCGGCAGTGGTTCACTGATCACTGCGTCTATGGCGCAAGAACAGGGACGGGATATTTTTGTTTTGCCGGGCAATGTCGGAAATGCCGGTTTTGAGGGAAGCAATGATTTGATCAAAGCGGGAGCAGTGTTTTTTACACAAACGACGGATGTGCTGCAAACATATGAACCGTTATATGCGGACACCGTTGATTTGACCCGCCTGTCGCAAGCGGATGCTTATGCGGCATATGATGAATTGCATGTTCCTCCCATTTATACACCGAAAAGAGGGCAGAGAAACAACACGCCCTTTGAAAGAACTGCGGCAGAAAAACATGAAACGGGAAAAAGTAGCAAAACCGGACAACACACGGCGGTATTTGACACAGAAAACAACGGTGTTCCGTCGCCTGTTGTTCTGCAGGACGAGCAACAGCAAAAAATATACGATGCGTTGCAAGAGCCGCATACGGTTGATGAGTTGGCACAACTTTGCGACATGGAATCGCGACAGGTCAATATGCAGTGTACCATGCTGGAATTGAGTGGCCATATTACATCAGCTCCCGGTGGATTGTATTGCCGCGCCACACCCGAAGAGGGATAAAAGCGGCGTTTGACACATTTGACACAATGTTTTTGTAAATACAAATGCGGTGAATGTATCGCTTGCTGCCCATCGTTGTAATTGAGGAATCATTGATGTTGTAATTTTACAATCATATCACAAGGATGCCAATCAAATATATGATGAGTATCTTTGAAACAGCATGACATGTTTCATATAAAGGTATCATATTGATAACACAGAAAATCGGCGCAACGATGTATGTTCCCGCGTCGATGATTTGGAATATTTCCACAAACAATAACAGGAGTGAATGCCAAATGGCAAAAAGTACAGCAAAAAAGAAAGCAACGGCAAATCTGGTCATCATGGAGTCTCCGTCCAAGGCCAATACGGTCAAAGGATATCTTGGTTCGGGGTATCGTGTGGTTGCCAGCAACGGTCATATTCGCGATTTGCCGAAGAGCACGCTTGGGGTGGATATTGAAAACCATTTTCAAGCGCGATATATTAACATTCGCGGCAAGGGTCCTCTGATTCGTGAACTGAAAAAAGAGGCAAAGGCAGCGGATCGTGTGTATCTGGCGACGGACCCTGACCGCGAGGGAGAGGCCATTGCATGGCATCTGGCAGCGGCATTGGATCTGGATGAAAACAAGACACGGCGCATTACGTTTAACGAAGTGACAAAACATGTTGTAAGGGATGCCATCAAGCACCCGCGCGCCATCGATATGAATTTGGTCAACAGTCAGCAGGCGCGCCGTATTTTGGACCGGATCGTAGGGTACAAGCTCAGCCCGTTTTTGTGGAAAACGGTGAAGAGCGGTCTGTCTGCCGGACGTGTGCAATCTGCCGCCACCCGTGTCATTGTTGACAGAGAAAATGAGATTCGTGCTTTTGTACCGGAAGAATATTTTACGATTGAATTGACATTGGAAGATCCGCATGGAAAAGTGCTGCATGCACGTTTCTGGGGGGATCAAAACGGGAAGATTGCGCTCAAAGAGAAAACACAGACGGATCAAGTGCTGCAAAGCGTTACAGGCAAGGACTTCACCGTGACCAGTATGAAAAAGACGGTGAAGCAAAAGCATCCCACGCCGCCTTTTATCACTTCTACCTTACAACAGGAAGCGTCCAAAAAATTGGGCTTTCAATCGCAGCGCATTATGAAGATTGCGCAGGAACTATACGAGGGGATCAATCTGGGGGAAGAAAACGGCGGTGTACAAGGTCTGATTACCTATATGCGTACCGACTCTTTGCGTATTTCCGAAGAAGCACAGACGGCGGCAAAGGCGTTGATTCTTTCCCAGTACGGGGAACAATATTATCCCGCGCAACCGCGTGTGTACAAAACAAAAAGCAATGCGCAGGATGCCCATGAGGCCATCCGTCCTGCAAATTTGAAATTTTCACCCGAACAGATCAAAAAATATCTTTCCTCGGAGCAGTATAAACTGTATCGCTTGATTTGGAACCGCTTTGTCGCAAGTCAGATGGCAAGTGCACAGCTAAACACGGTGACCGTTGATTTTCAGGCACCAGACAGCCCGTATTTGTTCCGTTCGAGCGGATATGTTGTTGCATTTAAGGGATACATGGCTGTGTATGAGGAGAGCGAGGACGAACCGGATGAGGACGCGCCGCAAAAGAGCACAAAATTGCCGGATCTGAAAGAAGGCGAAGTGTGCCACACGGTAAAAGTTGACCCGCAGTCCCATTTCACAGAGCCGCCCGCGCGATATACCGAGGCTTCCCTGATTAAATTTTTCGAGGAAAAAGGCATTGCGCGTCCCTCGACGTATACGCCCATTATCACCACCATTATTGCACGTGGTTACGTGGTACGCGACGGAAAATCGTTGCGTCCGACGGAACTGGGTGAGGTAACCAACAAACTCATGCTGGAATATTTTCCGGACATTGTGGATGAAACGTTTACGGCACATATGGAAGACCAGCTGGATGATATTGAAAAAGGCCAGACGACGCCGGAACAGGTGTTGACAGATTTTTATAAAGGGTTTGAGACCGATTTGGAAAATGCGGAGAAACATGCACCGCATGAGACGGTAGAAACGCCCGTGGAACAGACGGATTTGATCTGTGAAAAATGTGGCAGCCGTATGGTGGTCAAAAACGGTCGATACGGAAAGTTTGCTGCGTGTCCGAATTATCCCACATGCAAAAATACCAAACCGCTCAACGCGCCGGAAAACACCGTGCAGACGATCACGCCCGTAGAGGGAATGAAGTGTGAGCTTTGCGGGGGAAACATGGTGCTGCGGCCCGGAAAATACGGCAACTTTTATGCCTGCGAACATTATCCACAGTGCCGTTACACCCGACAGGTGTACAAAGAGATCGGGGTCACATGTCCCAAGTGCGGCGGGCAACTGATCCAAAAGCGCGGTCGGAACCGTATGGTATTTTACAGTTGCGAGAACTATCCGAATTGTGATTTTTCATCCTGGGATCTACCACTGAACGAAACTTGTCCCAATTGCGGAAAAATGTTATTCCGGAAAAAGGGAAAGAATTATATTTATTGTGCGGACAAAGCCTGTGGGTACAAGCGCGAAATTGCGCCGAATACGGATGAAGATCTCATCGATACGGCAAACGAAAAAATTGCAAACGGCAAAAAAGCTGATATTGATACAACAACACAGGCATAACGGATGTATTATGGCGTGAACGCCATACAAACTTGTGCTCTTCCCTTTGAAACAAGAAAAATATCAAACATATTATAATGATCAAATGACAGAAATGACCATACAAACAGAGATACAAATTCCAACACAAACACAACATTCCTGTACCACAGAGCCTGTGCATGTCATCGGCGCAGGATTGGCGGGGTGTGAAGCTGCATGGCAACTGGCGCAAAGCGGTGTGCCGGTGATTCTGCACGAGATGAAACCGGAAAAATATACGCCTGCCCATCACATGCCGGGCATGGCGGAACTGGTTTGTTCCAACTCCTTGCGCAGCGCACAGATTTTTAATGCGGTGGGACTGCTCAAAGAGGAAATGCGTCGCTTGGGATCGCTTGTGATGGATGCAGCTGACCACACGGCGGTACCCGCGGGGGCGGCGCTGGCAGTGGATCGGGTCAAGTTTTCCGGTTTTATAACACGGGCGATCACAACACATCCGCTCATTGAGGTATGTGCAGAGGAAATTGTTGCACCCACGGAACTTTGCGGTATTGTTGTCATTGCAACAGGTCCCTTAACCTCCGATGCACTCAGTGCGCGTTTGGGGAAGATGCTGGGGGAATCCTATTTGCATTTCTTCGATGCGGCGGCGCCGATTGTGGATGCGGCAAGCATTGATATGGGACAAGCATATGTCGCTTCCCGTTACGGCAAAGGGGAGGCGTGTTATGTCAACTGCCCCATGGACCGAGAACAATATGATGCTTTTTATCATGCGCTGTTGACGGCTCAGACGGCGCCGCTGAAAGCGTTTGACAGTGAGAGCCAGGCGCGCGCGATGGACAAACAGGTCTTTGAGGGATGTATGCCCGTGGAAGTCATGGCACGACGCGGCTATGACACATTGCGGTACGGCCCTTTGAAACCGGTCGGCTTGCCGGATCCCAAAACGGGGAAAACACCATATGCTGTGGTACAATTGCGACAAGAGAACGTCGAAAAAAGCATGTACAACATGGTGGGATTTCAAACACATTTGACTTTTCCGGAGCAGAAACGTGTGTTTGGTATGATCCCGGGATTAAAAGAAGCGGTGTTTTTGCGCTATGGTGTGATGCACCGGAACACCTTTCTTAATTCCCCGAAACTTTTGGATGCGTGTTATCGGTTGCGCAGGGAACCGCGGTTTTTCTTTGCCGGACAGATGACGGGTGTGGAAGGATATGTGGAATCTGCAGCCTCCGGATTGGTTGCCGGGGTAAATGCGGCGCGGAATGCGAAACATATGGAGCCGTATATTTTTCCGCGCGAGACGATGATCGGTGCGATGGCATCGTATGTCAGCGCCGGCGGTTTGGGTACGTTTCAACCGATGAATGCCAATTTCGGCATTGTTCCGCCGCTGGTAGAACGCGTGCGCGGCGGGAAAAAGGCGCGGAACGACGCACTGGCGGCGCGTGCGCTGGAAGAAATCGATCGTGCGGCTGCATTATTAAAATCGTGCGGTGATGTATAAACAGCGGTTTCATTATGCAAAACAAGGTGTAGGAACAAATGTGTTTTTCTAACCGTTTTTGCTGCGGCCGTTTTGCGCGCAATATATGGTATGCGGTGATACCAAAACCAGAGCTTCAGCGGTGACCTTTGAATCATAGCAAATGGAGGAAATAAAGATGGCATGTCATATTATCATGGACGCCATGGGCGGTGATCACGCACCCGGTGCAATCGTACAGGGTGCGGTACAAGCGTTGCCCGCGTTTGAGGGGACTGTGACGATGTACGGCATGGAGGATGCAATCCGCAAAGCGCTGGATGATTGTGATGCGCCGCAGGATATCCGTGCGCGCATACAGATTCGGGCGGCAGAGCAGGTGATCACCATGGAAGATGACCCTGTGGACGTGGTGCGCAAAAAGAAACAATCCTCGATGACCTTGGCTCTGAAGGCGCTTGCAAACGGCGAAGGAGATGCATTTGTGGGCGCGGGAAATACGGGTGCGATGTTTATGGGGGCATCCATGATTGTACGGCCGCTGCACGGCATCAGACGGGCGGCACTGGCGACAATTTTGCCCATGGAACATCCGCTTTTGCTGTTAGACTGCGGGGCAAACGTGACGGTTACGCCACAGCACCTGGTGCAATTTGCGCAGATGGGAACTGTTTATATGCAAGAGCTGTTTGATATCTCCGCACCCAGGGTGGGGCTATTGAACAACGGTGCGGAAGCGCACAAGGGTACGCCGCTGCAAGTGGAAGCATATCAACAACTGCAGCAAAGTGCAGCACTGCATTTTGTGGGAAACGTGGAGGGGAATGAAATCCCCTTTGGGCGATGCGATGTGCTGGTGACGGACGGCTTTACGGGAAATGTAACGCTGAAATTTGCCGAGGGTATGGGGTGCTTTCTGATGCGTCAGGTGAAAGGACTGTTTTTGTCCAATGTCATGACCAAGCTTTCGTTCTTATTGTTCCGGCGTAATCTGTATGCACTCAAATCCAAATTTAACGCATCGGAATATGGTGGTTCTCCGTTCCTCGGACTTTCCAAACCTGTGATCAAGGCGCATGGTTCTTCCGACGCATACGCTGTGAAAAACGCGATCTTACAAGCGGTCGCTTATGTGGAAAAAGATGTGACGGCGCGCATTGCGGCGGGGATTGCGCAAGAGCAACAAACACAATCAGGCCAATCGCCTGTAAATGAAACGCTGAACGATGAAACAGCACATTGAGAATAATAGAATCAAAAAGGAGGGGGCAGAATGAGCGAAACAGAAAAAAACGATTCGCACGCTTTGCCGCGTCCGGCACAACAGCTGGAGGAGAAGATCGGATATCATTTCCGCAATCCTGCGTATTTGCGGGAAGCGTTGACTCATTCGTCATATGCCAACGAATCTGCCTCCAAAAGCAAACCGTGCCCCTGCAACGAACGGTTGGAATTTTTGGGAGACAGTGTATTAAGTTTGATCACCAGTGAATATCTGTACACGTCCATGGAGGCATTACCGGAAGGAGAACTGACCAAGATTCGTGCCAGTTTGGTATGCGAAGAGGCGCTGTATGATTATGCGACGGATTTGCATCTATCCGATTATCTGTATTTGGGTCACGGTGAGGCGAAACGGCGCGGTGCACACAAAAGTGTGATAGCCGATGCGTTCGAGGCGCTGTTGGCGGCCATCTATTTGGATAGCGGAGAAAGCAAAGAACGTGTGGCACAGTTTTTATTGCCGTATTTGATCCATGCAGTGAAAGCGCCGCAAAGCGAACGCACCAAGGACTACAAAACACTGCTGCAACAGATTGTTCAGCAGACACATGGAGAAATTTTGGAGTATGTATTGGTGGGGCAGCATGGCCCGGATCACGATCGCATGTTTGAAACGGAAGCACGGTTGAACAGCAACGTGATCGGTCGCGGCAGTGGGAAAAGCAAGCGGGAAAGTGAACAGATGGCAGCGCGGGAGGCGTTGTTGCTTTTCGGTGAAAAGATCTGAAAGTACGCAATAAAACAATCACAAAGATTTTGTGTTTCTGTTTGTCACGTTCATGGGGTGCATCTATGGACCTGATTTGATGAAAAAGAAACGCCACACATCAGGTGGCGTATGCAGGGCATGAATTTGTTGCTTTATTAGATACTGCGTTTCCATTTTTTCTTGATATGAGAACACGTAAATACAAAAACAGCGTTTGTATGCATACAAACGCTGTTTTTCTATTGTTTGTGATATCACAGCAATGCTTCCAACCGGTTGCGGATGGCCTTGATAAAGTCGATGGAATTGACGGCCTTTACAGGTGTACCTGCATCCACCAAGCCGGCAAGATCTTTGGTCATAATGCCGCTGTTGAGCACATCGATGCATGCGGCTTCCAGCTTGTCTGCAAAGTCGACCAAGGCCGGCAGCTCGTCCATTTCTCCGCGTTTGCGCAGTGCCCCCGACCAGGCATAAATGGTGGCCATGGGGTTGGTGGAAGTTTCCTCACCCTTCAGATAACGGTAGTAGTGGCGGGTGACGGTGCCATGTGCTGCTTCGTATTCATATTTTCCGTCCGGGGAAACCAAGACTGAGGTCATCATGGCCAAGGAACCGAACGCGGTAGAGACCATATCACTCATCACATCACCGTCATAGTTTTTACATGCCCAGATATAACCGCCCTCGCTGCGGATGACACGTGCCACCGCGTCATCAATGAGTGTGTAAAAATAGGTAATGCCCATTTTCTCAAATGTTTCGCGATAATGTGCATCATAAATTTCCTGGAAGATGAATTTGAACTGTTGGTCGTATTTTTTGGAGATGGTATCTTTGGTCGCAAACCACAGATCTTGGTTTGTATCGATGGCGAAACGGAAGCAAGCATGCGCAAAAGAACGAATGGAAGAGTCTTTGTTGAACTGCCCCTGTACGACTCCTTTGCCGTCAAACTCGTTGATGGTCTGACGTGTTTCGTTGCCTTGTTCGTCGGTAAACACCAACTCCGCTTTGCCGGGACCTTCCACGCGGTATTCTGTGGCTTTGTATACGTCGCCAAACGCGTGACGTGCAATGGTGATGGGTTTTTTCCAGTTTTTCACCACAGGTTTAATGGAATCGATCAAAATAGGTGCACGGAACACGGTGCCGTCGAGAATGGCACGGATGGTACCGTTGGGACTTTTCCACATCTCACTGAGGTTATATTCTTCAACACGTTGTGCATTGGGTGTAATCGTCGCACACTTTACCGCCACACCGTATTTTTCTGTGGCGTGTGCGGCATCAAAGGTGACTTGGTCTTTTGTTTTTTCACGTTCCGGCAGTCCCAGATCATAATATTCCGTTTTGAGATCGATGAAAGGCAACAGCAGTTCGTCTTTGATCATTTGCCACAGCACACGTGTCATTTCATCGCCGTCCATTTCGACCAGCGGCGTTTTCATTGTTATCTTTTCAGCCATGATTGCTCTCCTTGTTCCTTTCTGCAATAATTGATTTTCCAACATTATTTCTTTATTCCGGTCACTTGCCGCATCATGTCAAGTGGCCGGGGCTGTGCTTCATTCGCCTTTGGTGTATTTCAAGAGTCCCCCTGCGCGCAGCATACCGATTTGACGGGGAGAGAACGAGCAGCAGAGTGCAATATCATCACCGGTTGTTTTGTTATGAAGTGTTACTTTTCCGGATACAATTCCGTCAAACAAACCGGAAAGGACGAGTTTATCATCCTGATTGAGGCGGTCATAATCGTCGGGATTTTCAAACGTAAGCGGAACAATGCCTGCGTTAATGAGGTTGGCCGCATGAATCCGTGCAAAACTTTTAGCAATGACGGCACGTACACCCAGATACAGCGGTACCAGTGCGGCGTGTTCACGTGAAGAGCCCTGGCCGTAGTTAGAGCCGCCGACAATGATACTCTGTCCTGCCTCTTTGGCACGCTTCGGAAAATCAGGGTCACATACATTAAAACAGAACTGAGAAAGGTGCGGAATATTGGAACGATAAGGCAGAATCTTTGCGCCGGCAGGCATAATATGATCCGTGGTGATGTTGTCACCGACCTTGAGCGTGAGATTCGCTTCAATGGTATCTGTGAGAGGATATGTTTGCGGGAATGGTTTAATGTTGGGTCCGCGGACGACTTGCAGTGTTTTTGCCTCTTGGGGACTGGCGGGGAGAAGAATGGCCGAGTCATCAATGCGGAACGTTTTGGGCATGGTAATCTGTACTTCTTCTCCCAACGTCCGAGGATCGGTAATGTAACCGGTCAATGCACTTGCAGCTGCCAGTTCAGGAGAAACCAGATAGACTTGCGCATCACGCGTGCCGCTGCGCCCTTCAAAGTTTCGGTTGAATGTACGCAGGGATACACCACCTGAATTCGGAGAAAAGCCCATGCCGATACAAGGTCCGCATGCACATTCCAAAATTCGTGCGCCGGCATCGATCAGATCATTGAGCGCACCGCATTCGGAGAGCATGGTAAACACTTGGCGCGAACCGGGAGAGATGGACAAGCTGACGGAGTCGTCGATCTTTTTTCCTTTCAGAATTGCGGCAACGCGCAGCATATCCGAAAGAGAGGAGTTGGTACATGAACCAATGCAGACTTGATCGACTTTGATATCGGAAAGTTCCGTTGCTTTTTTGACATGATCCGGAGAATGCGGGCAAGCCAGCAGCGGTTCCAAAGTGGATAAGTCAATATCGATGATACGATCATACTGTGCATCCGGATCACTTTGTAGCGGCACATAGTCCTTACCCCGTCCCTGTGCTTCCAGAAAAGCTTTTGTGATTTCGTCTGAGGGGAAAATGGAGGTGGTTGCACCCAGTTCCGTACCCATGTTGGTAATGGTAGCACGTTGGGGAACGCTGAGTGTTTTGATTCCCTCGCCGCCCCATTCGATAATGGCACCTACGCCACCTTTGACGGATAAAATACGCAAGATTTCCAAGCTGATATCTTTGGCACTGACCCACGGACGCAATTGACCGGTGAGGTTGACCTTATACATCTTTGGCATGGTAATATAATAAGTACCGCCGCCCATTGCCACTGCGACGTCCATACCGCCCGCACCCATGGCCAGCATGCCGATGCCGCCGCCGGTGGGAGTATGGCTGTCAGAACCGATGAGCGTTTTGCCCGGGATACCAAATCGTTCCAGGTGTACCTGGTGACAGATACCGTTGCCGGGACGCGAAAATCGCAAGCCGTATTTCTTTGCGACAGACTGAATATATCGATGGTCGTCGGCATTTTCAAATCCGCTTTGCAACGTATTGTGATCGATATATGCTACGCTCAATTCCGTACGTACGCGATCAATGCCGATGGACTCAAATTCCAGATACGCCATGGTACCGGTGGCGTCCTGGGTGAGTGTTTGGTCAATACGCAGGCCGATTTCTTTTCCTGCAATCATTTCCCCATCCACCAAGTGATTGGCGATGATTTTTTGTGCAATCGTCATTCCCATACTTATCTTTCCTCCTCATCTTTGGCTTGTAGGACATGTTGTTTTGCATTCTGTACATGTGTCAATGCCGCCGCTTTTGCCGCATCTGTGTCATGGGCACAAAGTGCATCGTAGATGGTTTGATGTTCTTTGAGCGCCACGCGGGCACGCACCGGGTTTTGCACCGAAAGTTTGCGGTATTTCATAATTTTTCTGTGTAGTCCGAGCAATGTGGTGCAAAAAATGTTAGAGCCACAGTGCTCGTAAATAAACTCGTGAAACCGTCCGTCAACGTCTTTGATTTCATCCGAGGTGCCGCGCTCTGTATAGAACATTTCCATGTTGATGATTTCTTTGAGCCGCTGCAATTGCTGATCCGTAATAATTTGCGCACAACGTGCGGTGGCCAATCCTTCAATATGAAGTCGAATTTCATAAATATCTTCAATGTCCTGCTTAGAGATTCCGACCACCGTCAGTCCTTTTTTTCGCTCTTGTAACAATTCGGCCTGCTTGAGTCGATTCAGTGCCTCACGCACAGGCGTACGGCTGACGCCGAGTTGCTCGGAAATTTTTTGTTCGCTTAAAATGCTCCCTGGCGCAAGTCTGCCGCTGATGATGTCATTTTCCAGTGTGTCAAACACAATATCTGCCCGGGAAACAATCCGGTGTTCCCGCTCGTCTTGCGTCATGTTCACTCACCTCGTTTCCAGGGGTAAACGCCGTTTGTGATCACATCGATTTGTGCCAGAATCTCTTCGTCTGAGAGTGCACTTACACGGCCGTTTTCATATTCTTTGTCTACCCATTCTTTCAGGCTTGTCACCAAGGGGTCATGTTTGTCGATCTTGCGCTCGTCTTTCAGCGAGAAATATTCGTTGATCCAGTATGCAATTCCTGCCAGACCCGCAGTCTTGGTGATCATGACTCCGGCGGGACGGTTAAGGAATTTGTTGGTATCAAAAATATTATATATTTCTTCGTCTTTCATCAAACCGTCGGCGTGGATGCCGGCTTTTGTCACGTTAAAGTTTTTGCCCACAAAAGGTGTCATCGGCGGGATATGGTAACCGATGACGTCTTGATAATAATGCGCAATGTCTGTAATGGCAGTGGTATCCATACCATCCAGCGATCCGCGCAGTGAAGCGTATTCAAACACCATGGCCTCCAGGGGTACGTTCCCCGTACGCTCTCCGATGCCCAGCAGTGAACAGTTGACAGAGGATGCGCCGTAGAGCCATGCGGTGGAAGCGTTGGCCACTGCTTTATAAAAATCGTTATGTCCATGCCACTCCAGCATTTCACTGGGGACATCGGCATAATGTTGTAGGCCGTAAACAATACCGGGTACACTGCGCGGCAATGCGACTTCCGGGTAGGGGACACCGTATCCCATGGTGTCGCAGGCGCGGATTTTTACCGGGATACCGGCATCGCGGGACATGTTTTGCAGCGCATTGACAAACGGCACAACAAATCCGTAAAAGTCGGCGCGTGTAATATCTTCCAAATGACAGCGCGGTACGATCCCTTCTTCAAATGCATCGGAAACCGCAGAAAGGTAATGTTCCATTGCCTGCCGGCGGGTCATTTTCAGTTTTTTGAAAATGTGATAATCCGAACAACTGACCAAAATGCCTGTTTCTTTGATATTCAATTTTTTGACCAGCTTGAAGTCTTCATGGCTGGCCCGGATCCAGGTGGTTATTTCGGGAAAACGAAGTCCCAAATCCTGACAACGTTCTACCGCTTCCCGGTCTTTGTTGGAATAAATGAAAAATTCGGATTGCCGCACAATGCCATACGGTCCGCTCAAACGTGAAAGCAACTTAAATATTTCTACGATCTGTTCCACCGTATATGGTTCACGCGACTGTTGTCCGTCCCGCATGGTGGTGTCAGTGATCCAGATTTCTTTGGGCATGCCCATGGGAACGCGCCGGTGGTTAAACGGAATCTTGGGAACTTCATCATAGCTATAAATATCACGATACAGATTGGGTTCTGAAACGTCTTGCAGCTGATAACGATATGATTTTTGTTCCAAGAGATTTGACTTCGGTGAGATTTCGAGCATAGCGCCACCCCCCTTTTGTATACTTGTATACAATCATACATGGAAATTGTACCATATGACATGACAAAAGTCAAGCACAAACCACAAAAACCTACAACGGGGATGACAATGTTTCAATGACAGAAAAAATCGAAAAACGGGGAAAAAGACATCGTTTGTTCACAGTTTTAGATTATATTTATTGATATGAGAACGACAGTGTCAACGGAGAACGAATATGGAAATAAATATATCGAACAAAGATCGTTTTTGTAAAATCAGGTTATGGTACAAGCCCGTTTTGTTTTGGATTGTATGCTATGTGATGACCTTTGGCAGGTATTTGTACCAAGGTTTTGAATATTACCTGCAAATGGACGACTATGTTCAAATTGGGGTGCCGTATACTGCTTCAGAATATTGGCATTATGTGTGTTCAGCAGGATTGCTGAATAATCGTCCATTGTCGTGGTTACTGGATGGCTTGTTGTGGTCACGTTTTTCGGAAAATTGGGCCTTGGCGCTGGGGCTTCTTACTTTATTGTTTGTGCTTTCCGCTTTCTTTTTTGAAAAAGTTTTTCGCCGTTGGTTTGGTACTTCTTCACTATTTACGCTATTATATCTTCTATTGCCGATCAATTTTGAAGGTGCATATTGGATCAGTGCTTCTTCGCGCATTGTGACTTCTTTATTTTTCGTTGCCCTTTCTTTATGGTTTTTGGATCGCTTTATTGAAAAGGGTGGCGCGTGGCGCTTACTTGTGTATTTCTTATTTGGGTTATGCTCTACAGGCTTTTATGAGCAGGGAATCGTGCTTGGCGTTGCATGCAGCTTGTTATTGATGTTGTTTACATTGAGCGGTAAATTCGTACAACCCAAAACAAAGCGTGCGTTCGCGGGTTTTTTGTCTTTGGTCTATGCTGCATGCTATTTTCTTTTTACGTCGCTGCAAAGCAACACAGGCGTCAATGCCAATCGTATGATTATTCACGTTCCGTGGGAACCATATTATTTTGAATATATGGCTGCTCCTATTGCCAAAAGTATTGTGCAAGTGGGCATCAAGGGTACCTTTTTGACATATGCCAAAGGATTTTGGCGGGGATGTAAGGAGATAGTCGCCTCCCCCAATTTTGTTTGGTGTGTGGTGATCCTTGTGGCACTGATTGCGCTGTTTTTTTGCATTCGTGTGCCAGAGAAAAGAAAACATGGTGCGGGCGGGGCTGTTTTGTATGGTGCGCTGATCGCGGCGGCGCCAATGGTTATTTTCTTTTTCATAGGTGGGACACCTTGGTTTTCTTGCCGTAATTTTTTACCCGCCTTGCCGGGCATTGCGTTGATGTTGGATGCATTGATTTTGCTCTGTGTGCGGCGCAAACGTCTGGTGATGCAGATTCTGTGTGTTCTGTTTGCGTTTGGCGCTTGCATTGCCGGGATCAGCGAAACGGGAGATTACCGACAGACATATCTGGATGACAATACGGTTGTCAAGGCAGTATTGGAAGCAGGCGGAGCGGATGATTTCGGGACAAATATAAAAATTCTGAATGTAAGCGGAAGTTATTTGACGGATAGTAACTTTATGTGGAATGAACATTTTCATGGGGCAACAGACAGCCCTTGGGGAATGAATGGATTGTTCCGATATTTGACGGATACGCCGGCTTCAGGATGGTCGGTTACGCCGATTCCCATCGATGAAAATGGAAACATGTATGTCACATGGTCAAATTTCCGCCGCATTACGCTGACAGATCACGTATATTATTATGATCCTGCGACAAAAACAGCGCGGAAGGTTGTACAATATCCGATAGAAACCACGGATGGCACGGAGCAGTTTGCCATCTATAATGAAGACGGGTCCTATCTTGCGACCTTGGTGCAGACCAATGAATGGGGGAATTTTGTTGTGGAAGCCGTTCCGTCCGGCGGCCCATTGGCCGGTACGGCGGTATCATAACCCAAGCACATATCATTGGTTAGTGATTTGTTTCAAGCAACGGTAATGCTTCGAAATAAACGCATCAAAAAATCAAACGGCCGCCGCAGGAACAATATTCCTGCGGCGGCCGTTTGCTCACCGTGTCACTGTCACACAAATGTTTGCTGGATACGGAAATATACCCATTTCAATATTGACTGATTTCCAAGCTGTCGTCATCCGCACCTTTTTGAATTTGACGAATCACCACGTCGTAGCCTGTCCCGTTTTGTACGCAAATGTGTACGCGGTCCCCGACCTTCTTACCCATCAGAGCTCCGCCCAGCGGAGATTCTTTGCTGATGTACCCGTTTACAGGATTTTGTCGCAAGGTTGTGACCAAAACGAAGGTTTTTTCTGTGTTCAGATGTTCCATGAAGATGGTCACATGGTCGAACAATCCCACGGTATCTGTTGTGGAATGATCTTCCACGATTTTTGCTGTTTTGATCATTTGCTCGAGATAGCGAATCCGACTGTTGTTGCGGCCTACTTCCTGTTTTGCAGCTTTGTATTCAAAGTTTTCGCTCAAATCTCCCTGTGCACGTGCCTCTTGCAGTGCTGCGCCAAGTTTGGGGCGCAGTTCCAGTTTGCGGTAGTCAATCTCTGCCTGCATTTTTTGAATGTCTACGGCAGTCAATTCATCATACATGTGATTTCCTCCTAATCCATTTGAGATCGGACAGACATGTTTTTTGTAGTTGATAGATATGCAAGATTGGTTTATTTTACGAGAACCAAGCGCAGATATATCTTACGGGGACTTTTACTGATAAAAATCTTTCAAATCCGACAAAAAGGAAAGGATGCCGCCGTATCACGATCGGCTGCACCCATGTTGCATGTCACAAACATACCCGCATCTTTTCGGCCCGCTATATTTTTTTGTTGCGCAATTTTTGTCTTCGGCAGCGGATAAACGGAACAAACGTTGTATTTCTATGATGGAGCATCTCGGTGTTGGTGGCAAGTATCAAAATATTTCAGAACATTTATAGAACCAACAACGCATAAAATGCATCCGGCGTAATCCCCGTTGCGGTATGTATTTCTTCAAACAGCAACTTTTCCGCACGATTGAGTGTAATTTCATCGGCCGAGCGCAATTTTTTTCCTTTTTCGGAAAATTCTTTGCGGTGGGCCCGAATGGCTTTGACCATGGCGAAAATCTGCGCTCTGTCGTCGCTTTCCATCCATGTTTTGAATGTTGCGGCGCGATCCTTATCATTGATAATCCACTCTGTTTGCAATGTGGGGACACGGTCAAGCAGTGCAAGGGCTTGTTCTTCCGTCAAAATGGGATACATTTTATCGGTGAGAACCGGATTATCGGCTGGGATCATGGTAGATGTTGTGGCGCAGCTGACGGATTGCAGTACATAGTATTCTTTTGTTTCTCCGGTCACATTCGCCTGCTTGATTTCACGCAGACGGTAAATGCCGCTGGCGCCGTATTTGAACACGGCATTGATCTCGAACATCTGTCAGCCTCCCCCAGCCACGCTATCTGAAAATGATAAATGAACAAAAAAAGAATGGACATATGATTGAGTCAATGCCCAAATAACGGGATAACGAACGATTTCTGTATATATATTTTACCATATTTCTACGTCAAAAGCCATAGGCAAAATGAACAAACTTCAGGCGGAAAATTGTTGCTTTTTGCGGTAGACAAAGGGATTTCTCTGCTTTCGTATTGTTTGATTGTTTTTTTATGTCATTGGAATATAACGGAAAGAAGAAAAAACAGAAAAACGTCTAACAAAAAAGGATCTGTTTTGGAACAGATCCTTATATCAGATATTCGTTGCGGTGTTGACTTTTGCAGTGAGATTTGCTATGATGATACATAGTTGGAAATGGTTGCAAGCTGCGCCAAGAACAGCGGCTTGCCGTTACCTGATTTGATTGCCATATATGTGCGGGCAGGTTTTATATCTCTCTTGACAGAGGTGAGGCGGAAGCCTGTTTATGTGCATCGGGCGGCAGCATGTTCCACAGTGCTTCGGTGACGTCGGCACAAATCATCATTTCGGGTGCAATGCGGCAAAGCTGTGGGTCTGCGGTCTGCATCAAATATCCTTTTCCACAGGCGCGAAGCATAGGCAGATCATTGTAATTGTCTCCAAAGCCGATGGTTTGGTCGGGAGAGATGTGCAACAGATCACAAAGTGTACGTACCCCGTCTCCCTTGTCTGTGACCGTGATGTCCAGACACAAGTCGGATCCGACATTGGCATGTGCTTCGCCTTGCAGCATTTGATCTACGACAGCTTTCTGTTTGCGCACATCGTCAAAGTCATACAACGTCAATTGACAAATCGGTTCTTTGATGGCATCAATGCGGGGCACGGCTTTCATTTGTTCTACCGCAAACATATATCGCATTTTGGGATGGCGCGGTGCACTGCCGATATAATAGTAGCCCAGATGGGTAGAGGCAATGTATTCGGTGCCGGGCAATTTGCGAAACATTTTTTCCAACCGCAGGCAAAGCTTGTGCGGCAAAAAATGATGTACCAACAGTTTGTCGCGGTGGTATATGGTGCTGCCGCTTTGACAGATGATATAGATGTCGTCCAGCAGCGGAGCGAATGCCGGACGTACGAATCCATATTGTCGGCCCGTGTTGAGCGCAAAGGCGACGCCGGATTGCGTGACAGCGCGAATCGCCTGGGCTGTGTGATTGGGCAAAATTGCAGTGCGTACGGGGATCAGCGTTCCATCAATGTCGCTAAAGATCAATTGCGGCATGGGTTGAGTGGTTTGATTGTTTGTTTCTGTTGTCATAAAAACTCCGCTTGCCGTCGAACGGCGATATTTTGTATCATATAAGAAATTTTGGAAGATAGAATCCATGCAAGGGATCGATTCTTAAAAACGCCGATTTTTTGTCGTGCGCTTTTTGCAAAAATCTTCAACGGATATTATACTCCATTGTATGACAAAATGCAAGGTTTTTCGCACAGCGCCTTTTTGGTGATTGTTTGCCAGTCTTATGATCGATGTTCATCTGTTTCCATCTGTATTCCATGTGGAAACGGATCCAACAATAATGTGAAAAAGAAGGAGTGTTTGATATGAATTTCAACAAATTGACAGATTGTTACACCTTGTCCAACGGGGTCAAAATTCCCTGTATCGGCTATGGCACCTGGCAAACGCCGGATGATGTGGCGGCGCAGAGTGTACAATGTGCACTGCAAAACGGGTATCGTCATATCGATACCGCTGCGGCATATGGCAACGAGAAAAGCGTGGGAGAGGGCATCCGTCGTTCCGGGGTGAAACGTGAGGATATCTTTGTTACAACCAAGCATTGGATTGACATGCGCGGATATGAAAAGACCATTCAGGCCTTTGAAACATCTCTGATGGCACTGGGGTTGGATTATCTGGACCTCTATCTGATTCACTGGCCAAGTGTGGCAAAACGAGATGAAAAATGGGAGTGGACCAATGCGGAGACCTGGCGCGGATTTGAAAAGATGTACAAGGATGGCAAATTGCGGGCGTTGGGTGTGAGCAATTTTGAAAAGAAACATCTGGATTCTCTGATCAAAAATGCTACGGTGAAGCCCATGGTAAACCAATTGGAGTATCATCCGGGCTATTTGCAGCAGGACACGGTTGATTATTCCAAACAGCTTGGCATGGTGGTAGAAGCATGGAGTCCGCTTGGAAGCGGCGCTGTGCTCAAACATCCGGTGCTTGTTGAGATGGCGCAGCGGTACGGCAAATCGGTTGCGCAGCTTTGCATCCGTTTTGCGCTGCAAAGCGGTGTATTGCCTCTGCCAAAATCTGTTACACCTGCACGCATCGAACAAAACACACAGGTGTTTGATTTTACCATCAGCGAAGAAGACATGGCGATCATTCGCAACATGGATCGTTGCGGTTTCTCCGGCTTCCTTGCCGAAGAGGCGCCGGCAGATGCATTGGTCTGGGGTGAAGTGTAATCTCGCTGTCTTAGTTTTATCAATGACCTATCTGATAGCGAAAAATAAAAAAGCAGCACGGTTGCAAATAGCAACCGTGCTGCTTTTTTGAAACGGATATGGTAGGGATATTGTGGTATACATGCCGCAAAGGTGATACATCAAACAGCGTAAAAATAATACTGCTCGCTTTGCCCGTCGCGCAGATCTGACTGGCAGAGATTCAATCCTGCATGCATCCATGCAGCTCCCGATAAAACCACACCGTCATAGGGCGTGTGGGGGGCACTGCAACGATAGGACGTTTGTGTATCCAATCCGCGCAGGCGCAACAGGCGGCCATGATACGGTTGTTGTCGCATGTTGACGACAGTCACAAGTGCCTCGTGCTTGTCTTGTGCAACCAGTTCCCATGCACAGTAATAGGCGTTTTCATTGGGTGAAACCAGGCGGTACAAATCCCCGGTATGAACCAGGTCATAATATTTGTGGTAAGCAGCCACCTGTTCTTGCACGACCGACTCATCCTGGGGAGTAAAACGCCCCGGATCCATTTCGTATCCATGTGTGCCCCACAGGGCAACATTTCCTTTTGTTTTTAAGTTTGCACGTGGACTTGCAGAGACATGCGCGCCCATGGATTCCGATGGGTAACAGAGTGAGGTGCCGAACTGAATGCTCAAACGCTCTATGGGATCCGTGTTATCGCTGCACCAGATTTGTGGGGAGAAATACAGCATAGCAGGGTCATACCGGCCCCCGCCGCCGGAACAATTTTCCAGCAAAATATCAGGGTAGGATGTGAGCAGACGGTGTTGCAGATCATAGGTGCCCAGGGTAAATCGGTGGTTGAGTTCTCCCTGGTGCGCCGCGTCCAACATGGTGCTTCCGGCTTCGGTGAAGGGACGGTTAAAGTCCCATTTGACATAGTCGATGCGGCAGGAAGAAAGAATTTGATCCATCTGTGCCCAAATGTAATCGCGCACATCTTTACGGGTGATATCCAATACGTACTGAAAGCGTGCTTGACTTTGTTCCCGGTGGGGCAGGTGCAAACACCAATCCGGATGTGCCCGGTACAAATCGGAGTCGGGAGAGATCATTTCCGGTTCAAACCAAATACCGAACTGCATGCCCAGCGCATGGATGCGATCGACCAAGGGCTTGAGGCCTCCGTGCAATTTGTTTTCATTGACGGTCCAGTCGCCCAGCGCCCGTTTTGCGTCAATCCGATTGCCAAACCAACCGTCATCCATCACCAACATTTCAATGCCCAGTGCATGTGCACGGCAAGCAAAGTCGTACAGCTTGTTTTCGTCAAAATCAAAATATGCTGCCTCCCAGGAATTGATGAGCAGCGGGCGGCGGGTATGGCGCCAATGCGGCGGTATCAAATGGGCACGATAGGCACGATGCAGCTTTCGGCTCATCTCCCCGATTCCCTTTGACGCATAGACCATAATTAGCTCTGGCGTGTCAAACACGGCTCCCGGTTGCAACTCCCAGCAAAAGGTCTGTTCGTTGATGCCCATGACAACTCGCGTGCTGTCCTCGGCGTTTACTTCAATGTGTGCGGCAAAATTTCCACTGTATACCAGATGAAAACCGTACACTTCGCCGCTTTCCTCCGTTGCGCCTGTCTGTGCCAGTGCGATGAAGGGATTGTGCATATGGCCGCTCACCCCGCGGGCAGAAGAAATCGTCGTGATCTCGTGCGTCAGCTTTTGTTTTTCCACGGTGCGCTCTTTGCCCCAATCGCCCCATAAATGAATCAGATCAAAGGAGGCGGTGGGAAAATCGATGCAGGCACTTTTGACATTTTGAAGCCAAAAGGAAGAAGCGGTTGGATTGTGGATGCGTACACGGCGCGTGATGATGTCGTGCTGTTCAAACACGGTGTAATACAATGTAACCTGTAGCCCTGTGACGTCGTCGGATGCATCTATTTCCAATGTGGTTGCCTGTGTGTCTTGATCAATGCGCAGGGATGGCATATCGGGTATGGAGGGTTTTCCGGGATAGATGCGGTGCGCTACATACCGCACATCGGTGGCATCGTTCCCGTCTTTGTTACGCGCGATGAGCATCGGCACGCGCATATCTCCACAGCCCCATGCGCTCATTTCCAAGGGGGAGAGGTCCGAGGAAAAGGCGGACGACGGAATATGCGGATTTGCGGGATGAAAATGATTGTGCGGCGGGCAGAGCAATACCTGGGATACATCATCCGTGGACGAAAGGGCTGCCCCGTAATAGACGTGCAACAAATAGCCCGCTTCGTTTACGGTGATGATGTAAGAACTTTTTGGGGTTTGCAGATGAAACGTGCGTGTTGATTCTGTATAAAAAACGGGCATGGCAAATCTCCTTTGACAAAAGTTTCATATGTCCACGGTAAATTTGGATAGAGAGGTAAAAAACTGACAAGGATGTGATTGCGGATGTGTGGCAATATGCATATCGCAATCGAAAGGTGGGCGATATAGATATTTCTATTGTATCATGTATGGAAAATATCTGTCAATCTTTGAACATACCGAATTTTTGTCTGAAAAATAAGAAAAAAGCATTGACAGACAGGGTATATTATGGTAGAATATCATTACCTCTAACAAAGGGTCTTTTTTTTGTGGCTTTTTGGAAATCGCCGGGTGCGGTTGGCAAATGGCTTTGTGCGGTTTGTCGAGGGAGGTACAACGATGCGTGCACGGCGCACATCATCATTCCGAAGTGGGAAACGGTCGGACGTTTTCCGACTTCCAAAAACAGGAGGTGCCTAATCTATGAGAGTCAAAATCACATTGGCATGCAGTGAATGCAAGCAAAGAAATTATGACACAAAGAAGAACAAGAAAAACGATCCGGATCGTCTGGAACTGAAAAAGTATTGTCGCTTCTGTCGTAAACATACACTGCACAAGGAAACCAAATAAGGACGGAGGGAAACGTTTATGGCAGACGAAAAAAAAGAAATGCTTGAAAACGCCCCCGCAAACGAGCAGACAGAAAATGATGTACCGGCGAAAGACGAAACGTCTGTGACCGATGCGAAGGCCAAATCCGACAAGGCCGCAAAGCCTGAGAAAAAACAGGCGAAAAAAGAGAAGAAAGCGCGTATGAAGCGCGTCGGAGATTTTTTCCGTAACTACAAAAGTGAATTAAAGAAAATCGCATGGCCCACGTTCCGTGCCAACACCAAAACGACGGTTTATGTGATTGTTACACTCGCCATCTGCGCTGTCATTGTCGGCGTGTTTGATTTGGCCTTCAATAAGGGCATCTTGTGGCTGGGAACCGTCATTTGACTTTGACGGACGAACCAATTTGTTCTTTGTGAAAGGAGCCGATCTATGGCAAGCACAATTGAAACCACCAGCGAGCCGCTTTGGTATGTTGCACACACATATTCCGGTTATGAAAATAAGGTCAAAGAGAGCCTTGAAAAAATCATTGAAAACCGGAAGTTGGAGCATCTCATCCTTGATGTCCAGATCCCCGTGGAAACGGTGGTGGAAGGCGAGGGTGACAAACAAAAAGAAGTGGAAAGCAAGCTTTTCCCCAGTTATGTCATGGTCAAGATGATTATGTCCGATGAGACATGGCATGTGGTCAGAAACATTACGGGGGTAACCGGTTTTGTGGGACCGGGGTCCAAACCCACGCCGCTGACGGATGACGAAGTACGCGCCATGGGCGTGGAAGTGGACGGAACACAATCCGCAGCTGCGCCGGAACGCAAATTGTCCTTTGCTGTGGGCGACATTGTTACGCTCAATGCAGGATTTTTGCAGGGTAACACCGGCACGGTGACAGAGATCTCACCCGATCAGCAAAAAGTCACAGTGACAGTATCGATGTTCGGACGTGATACGTCGGTCGAACTGGATGTGGCAAACGTGAAAAAGCAGTAAGATCATCAAGCTGCTTTGTGGGAGGGGAAACAAATTCCAACACGGTTTTCCCGCAATCTATTACCACATTGGAGGAATCAAAAAATGGCTAAGAAAATTACAGCATATATCAAATTGCAGCTTCCCGCAGGGAAAGCGACACCGCAGCCGCCGGTTGGTCCTGCTTTGGGTCAGCACGGTGTTGCCATCGGTGCATTTACCAAGGAATTCAATGAGAGAACCAAAGATCAAATGGGAACCATTATTCCTGTGGTGATCACGGTTTATGCTGACCGTTCCTTTACGTTTATCACCAAAACTCCCCCCGCGCCCGTTTTGATTAAAAAAGCAGCAGGGCTGGAAACCGCATCGGGCGAACCCAATAAAAACAAAGTGGGTAAAATCACCCGTGCACAGGTGCAGGAAATCGCACAGACGAAAATGCCTGACCTGAATGCAGGTTCCCTGGAAGCTGCCATGAGCATGATCGCAGGAACTGCTCGCAGCATGGGCATCACCGTGGAAGATTAAGGCACAGGAGGAACAGAGGGATGAAAAGAGGAAAGAAATACAGCGACAGCGCAAAGCTGGTTGATAAAGCAAAACTGTACGATACCGACGAGGCCATCAAACTGCTGTGTCAGACCGCAAAGGCAAACTTTGATGAGACGGTAGAATTGCATGTCCGTCTGGGTGTTGACTCTCGTCACGCAGATCAACAGGTACGCGGTGCGGTGGTATTGCCGCATGGTACCGGTAAAACAGTTCGCACACTGGTGTTCGCGAAAGGCGACCGTGCAACTGCTGCCGAAGAAGCCGGTGCAGACTATGTCGGTGCGGAGGATCTGGTAGAAAAAATTACGAAAGAAAACTGGTTTGAGTTTGATGTAGTCATCGCAACCCCTGACATGATGGGCACCATCGGTCGCTTGGGTCGTGTGCTCGGTCCGAAAGGCTTGATGCCGAACCCCAAAGCCGGCACCGTTACCATGGATGTTGCAAAGGCCGTGACCGATGCGAAAGCCGGTAAGATTGAATATCGTCTGGACAAGACCAACATCATTCACTGCCCGATCGGCAAAGCATCGTTTGGAGAAGAGAAGTTGACCGACAACTTCAACACCTTGATCGGTGCTGTGATCAAGGCAAAACCCGCCGCAGCCAAAGGTCAGTACATTCGGAGCTGCGTACTTGCCACCACAATGGGCCCCGGCATTAAAGTCAATTACGCAAAATTGGTGTAATGACCGGTTCGCTGGTTCATTTGGATCAATCAAAATAAATATAAACGCGTCTGCCGCATAGAGCGGTGGACGCGTTTTTTGTTACTTTTTGTACGATTGGTTTGGTTGGATAAACGTTAAAACGTGGGAAGATCAAACCATGATACGGATCAACTGCTTACTTGTATATGGTTTGCTGCGGAAAATTACGATTCATTTTCTGTGGTTTCATTTTCAGGTTGTACTGTTTCATAGGAATATAAAAATGCGCGACCTTGTTTTTGCGATTCTTGCCGGATCAGTCCCATTTTGCGGCAACAGGAGAGGGTATATCCCGCTCGTTTTTCCGATCGTTTGAGCGCGCGTGCGAACATTTTGGCTGTGAAAGGTTGCGCGATATTTGGCAACAGCCCCAGATAGTCCGCGCGCGTGTGGCAGTGATACATCCCGTACAGTCCCGTTGGGATGCGATCTCCTTTTTGGGCGCGGCATTTGCCGGCTTGTCCGGCGCTGGGACACAGGCGTATTTCTTCTACGTCCACGAGCAGCAGATGTAACGTCAGCTGAGGATGAAAAAGATATGGGATAATTTGGTACAGCTCCCAAAACGCATCCGTGTATTGCCCTTGTTTGGGGGAACGTGTGCGAGAAAATATTTCACCGGTGCTTGCTTGTACATAACACAACTTGCGTTGGTGTACGATGGGATATACCAAGGTGACAGGAGCAACGCGCAAAAAGGCGTCTAATTTTTTGGGTAGTGCGGAAAAGTTTCCGGTTTGAATTTCCGTGATGCCATGCTCGTTGACAATGTCCGCCACATAGCGGCCCACGCGGTATTCATGCATTTCTCCCAGCGGTTCGTAAAATCGCTTGACAGCAGCGTGTAACGATTTTTCACATAGTGTACCGATCCCGCTGACTTTCTCCTGCCTTTGCGTCATATCCATGCGCGCCGCATCGCAGGCAGCCGCAAATCGCTGTATCTGCTGCGCACTCAACGTACATTCCATGTGGTTCCTTCCGTTTCACGTTTTCACGTTTCACTTTTTTTGATATCTCATGGTGATACCGTTTTGTTTTTGCGAGACTTTCATCCTTTTGATATGGAAAGAGGCGGCAGGAGGACATCATGTCGTCCGCCTGCCGCCACAAAGTCAATCAAGTGTCAATCCAATTGGTTTAATCACTGCTGTAATGTCATTTGTTAGCCGATCACAATCAGTGTTTCGGAATCAGTTTTTCTGTTCCGCCCAAATACGGACGCAGCGCCTGAGGGATCCGTACGCTGCCGTCTTGTTCCAGATTGTTTTCCAGAAAAGCGATCAACATTCTGGGAGGGGCGACAACCGTATTATTGAGTGTGTGCGGGAAATATTTCCCATTTTTCCCGTTTACACGAATGCGGAGCCGACGTGCTTGTGCGTCGCCGAGATTGGAACAAGAGCCGACTTCAAAATATTTCTGTTGCCGCGGCGACCATGCTTCCACATCCAATGAACGCACCTTGAGATCTGCCAAGTCTCCCGAACAACATTCCAATGTGCGCACCGGGATATCCAACGTGCGGAAAAAGTCAACGGTGTTTTTCCACAGCCGATCAAACCAGATGCGGCTTTCTTCCGGTTTACAAACCACAATCATTTCTTGCTTTTCAAACTGGTGAATGCGGTATACGCCGCGCTCTTCAATCCCATGTGCCCCCTTCTCTTTGCGGAAACAGGGAGAGTAACTGGTTAAAGTATAAGGCAATTTCTCTTCCGGAACAATTTGGTCAATAAACTTTCCGATCATGGAGTGCTCCGAGGTGCCGATCAAATATAGATCCTCGCCCTCAATCTTATACATCATACCGTCCATTTCGGCAAAGCTCATCACGCCCGTCACGACGTCCGAACGAATCATAAACGGCGGTACACAGTACGTAAACCCGCGCCCGATCATGAAATCACGCGCATAGGAAAGCACGGCGGAATGAAGACGGGCAATATCGCCCATCAAATAGTAAAAGCCATTTCCTGCCACGCGATGTGCGCTGTCTAAATCAATGCCGTCAAACTGTTCCATGATCTCCGTGTGATACGGCACGGTAAAATCAGGTTGTGTCGGCGTCCCAAAGCGCTCGCGTTCCACGTTTTCGCTGTCATCGCGACCGATGGGTACCTCATCATCAATGATATTGGGAATGCTCAGCATGATCTCGCGCACTTTTGCGCTCAATTCTGCTTCTTGTTCTTCATCTTCTTTGAGCTGTTCGGCCTGGCGCGTTACCTGCGCTTTGACCTCTTCTGCCTGTTCTTTTTCGCCCTTTGCCATCAATGCGCCGATTTGCTTGGAAAGTTTATTGCGGTTGGCGCGCAGTGTATCTGCTTCCCCTTTGATCCGACGCAGTTCTGCATCCAGTGCGATGACTTGGTCGACCAGTTCCACTTTGTGGTCCTGAAATTTATTGCGGATATTTTGTTTCACTTTTTCCGGGTTTTCCCGGACGAATTTCATATCTAACATCTTGTTTGATTGTTCCTTTCCGGCCGCTGCGACAAACAGGTGCGCGGCATCAGTGAATCATGCTTTGCATATCATACATGCCCGGCTCTTGTTTGACCAAAAATGCGGCGGCGGCAATGGCGCCTTCCGCAAATACCGAGCGACTGTGTGCCGTATGTTTTAAGGTGACTGTTTCCCCGTCCGTGCCGAAATGTACTTCATGAATGCCGGTGATGTTGCCCATACGTACCGCATGAATGCCAATTTCATCTTTTTGTCGTTTGGCTTGCCCATGGCGTCCAAAGGTCTCACGCAAGTTTTTACGCACAGAACGAATGGCACGGGAGAGCATCAGCGCGGTACCGCTTGGTGCGTCGGCCTTGCGGTTGTGGTGTGTTTCGATAATTTCGATGTCTGCATTGGGCAACATCTGTGCTGCCTGTTTGCACAGAGAGACCAGCAGTGCAATGCCCACCGACATGTTGGCGCTGTAAAAGACCGGAACCGTTTTTGCCGTTTCTTGCAGCATGGCAAGTTCTTCCGGTGTCTGTCCTGTGGTAGCGATCACAAGGGGTAATTTTTTTTCTTGTGCATAGCGGCAAAGCGTTTGGGTGGCACGCGGAGAAGAAAAGTCGATGATACAATCTGCTTCCCCGTCAAATTCCCACAACGTCTGGTAGGTGCGTTGCGCCGGGTCGGTGACGCTGTTCATGTCGACCAGTGCCACTGCCTGTGCTGCGTGAAAATCCGCTTCGCAAAGTGCGCGCACCGCCTGCCCCATTCGTCCACAGGCGCCGTTGATGATGATTTTCATAGCTGTTTCTCCCTGTTTGTGGTAGTTTCACTCGTTTTTATGCTGGACAATGATTTCTTTTCTGTTCGCACGGAACAATCAATGACAGTGTTTCTGTGTGATATTGTCAGATGTCTTTTGTGCAAACTGATTATTTCTTTGCAATGGGGTATACCCAGTGATATTTATCTTCCAGCGTCCCCCATTGAATGCCGGTCAATGTGTCGTACAGCATCTGTGTCACTTCTCCGATGTTTCCGCCACTTACCGTAAATACTTCATCTTTGTATGCAAGTTCTCCGATGGGAGATACCACGGCAGCGGTACCGCATCCCCAAGCCTCTTTCAGTGTACCGTTTTTCAAGGCGTTTTCCAGTTCTTCCAAAGATAAGAGGCGCTCAGATACACGGTATCCCTTGTCTTTGAGAATTTCAATGCAGGATTTGCGCGTAATGCCGGAGAGAATGGAACCGGTCAGGGCCGGGGTGACAATCTCATCTCCGATGCGGAACATGACGTTCATTGCGCCCACTTCTTCAATGTATTTCCGTTGCACACCGTCCAACCACAACACCTGGCTGTATCCCTTGTCTTCCGCTTTTTGTCCTGCACGGGTGGATGCAGCATAGTTTCCGCCGCATTTCGTGTCGCCCGTACCTCCGCGTACGGCACGCACATCCTTATCCTCAATCATGATTTTAACCGGGTTGATGCCCTCTTTGTAATAACTGCCGCTGGGGGAGGCAATGATGACAAACATGGCGCGGTGTACGGCATGTACACCCAAATTCTCATCGTTTCCGAACATGAACGGACGGATATACAGCGACGTACCCTGGCTGTGCGGCGTCCAGTCCTGTTCGACTTCTACAAATGTTGTCAGAGCCTGCAGCATGTCTTGTTCATCCATCGTGGGCAGGCACAGACGCTCAGCGGAGTGATTCATGCGGCGGACATTTTCCATGGGACGAAACAGCTGCACACCTCCGTCTGCACGGCGATATGCTTTGAGTCCTTCAAAGATTTCTGCGCCGTAATGTAAAGCGGTGCTGGCGGGATGCAACGACAAAGCATGAAACGGCTCAATACGTGCGTTGTGCCAGCCGTTTTTTACGTCATAATCCATCAAGAACATATGGTCGGTGAAATAAGTACCAAATCCCAATATGTCATCTGACGGTTTTTCTTTCGGTGTTTGTGTCAGTTGCAGTGCGATTTCCATGAAATACCACTCCTTTTATGTTTGTATCTGTCATTGTTTTGCGTTTGCACGCATTTTATTTTATTTTGATGAAAACTTTACATGTGGGAGAAAAAACATCTGCCTGACGGCAGAATAGTTGTTTTTTCTCTCACATTATTGATTCTTTGATGTGCACCGTTTTTGTGTGTCAACCGATATGGTTTTCATGCCATAGGCACATAACTACACGAAGGGATGGAATGTTATTTCGTTTCGCTTGAAATCCCGTCTTCGATGACGTCTCCGTTTTGTGCCAAGCGCGGAATATCACCCACACCGTTCAAAATGACAGTGGGACGATAGGGGAACTGTGCAACGGTATCGCGTGTGCTCACGCCAGAAAGAACCAAAACCGAGGTCATACCGGATTCAATTCCCGCGATCACGTCGGTATCCATACGGTCACCGATCATACAGGATTCTGCCGAGTGTACACCCAGCATTTTCAGTCCTGTGCGCATCATCAGAGGGTTCGGTTTTCCCACGTAATAGGCGGGTTTTCCTGTGGTTTGTTCCACCGGTATCACCAGTGCTTTGCAGGCGGGTTGAATCCCGTCTTCAGAGGGGCCGGTCATGTCGGAGTTGGTGGCAATCAGACGTGCGCCGTTGTTGACATGGCGCATGGCTTTTTTGATCGTTTCAAAATTGTAGTTGACCGTTTCACCAATGACCACATAGTCCGGGTCAACTTCATTTGGGGTGATGCCGGCGTCATACAGCGCGTTGTAAAGTCCCGGATCGCCGATGATGTAAGCGGTTGCGCCGGGCATTTGGTTGGCGATGAATTGTGCGGTCGCCAGAGCGCTTGTATAGAAATGACTTTCGTCCACGTCCAGTCCCATGCGATGCAGACGTTGCTGCAGCTCTTTGGGAGAACGGTTGGAAGCATTGGTGAGAAAGAGAAATTTTTTGTCTTCTCGATACAACCAATCCACAAACTCTTTCACACCCGGCAGAATTGTTTCGCCGTGATAGATCACGCCGTCCATATCGCAGATAAAGCCTTGTTTTTCGTTAAAGTTTACCAAAACATCAACCTCAATTCTTTTTATAAACCCATTTTTTCTTATTTATACATGATAATAGTAGCACGGCGTGCGAAAAAAGTCAAGTAAATTCATCGTAAAATGCGTCTCATATGGGAAAGATTTCTGTTTGATAAAATGGTATATGATACTTGACCTGCGGG